>SDBV01002356.1_pt1 | contig 28188 bp, 38 predicted proteins | sample 2277081 | NCBI WGS metagenome assembly SDBV01 (sample SAMN10402039, study PRJNA504765) | marine sediment metagenome | isolation source: marine sediment core GS10_PC15, 223 cmbsf | place: Arctic Ocean: Southern Knipovich Ridge | collected 2010
TTTATATGGGTTTTAATACTGGGAATGCAGATGTATATGGATTTAATCCATTATCTCCAGATTTAAGTAATAAATGGGTTCATGTAACTTTGATTGCTTATAATGGTTATTATATTGACAAGAATAAAATTTACATAGATGGGGTAGAGCAAACGCTTTCTGTATATTGTAATCCAGCAGCTCCTTTTAACAAAACAGCATCAAAAGGTGTGATACTTGGAAGATTATGGACTTCTAATTATTTTTTTAATGGTTTAATAGATGAATTGAGGGTTTGGAATAGAAGTTTATCAGCAGATGAAATCCAACAACAATATATGAGTAATCTTAATAAGTATGACACAGATAAATGGTTGTTGTATGTAAATCAAACAAAGAACTCAACTGCTGGTTTAGATGATGGGACTTATACTTACTTTTCAACAGCTAAAGATAATGTTGGTAATGAAAATTTAACAGAAACAAGAATAATAACTGTGGATTCAACTGCTCCTCAGATTAATTTTACATCTCCAACAAATAATTCAGGTGTTTCTGTAAGTAGAGATTACATAGAAATTAATGTATCAGTAATAGAAGCTAATTTAGATACAATTACAATAAGACTTTATAATTCAATAAATGATTTGATAAAAACAAATACCTCTTCGACAAGTCCATTTTATATTAATTATACTGGACTATCTGAGGGTTTATATTTTTATAATGCAACAGCCAATGATACTTCAGGACAATTTAGTTCTACTGAAACAAGAGATATTACTTTAGATACCACTTATCCACAGATAAATTTTACCTCCCCAACTCCTCCAAATAATACAATCACAACAAGTACTTCAATAGAAATTAATATATCCATTACTGAAATAGATTTAAATGAAGTTAAGTTCAACTGGAACGGAACTAATTATACAATGTATAATGATTCTTTGGTTTTAATGATGAACTTTGATAATGTTTCTGCTCTTGGTGAAAATGATACTTATGTTGTTGATGTTAGTGGTTATGGGAATAATGGGACTTGTTCTGGAGTTTTGTGTCCAACATGGAATACGTCTGGTAAATTTAATGGTGCTTATACTTTTGATGAATCTGGTGATACAATTACAATTCCAGATCATAGTAGTTTGGATCTTACTGGTAATTTTACTATTAGTGTATGGGTAAAATTGAATCAGTTCAAAAACTATAGTGCTATGGTTAGTAAATCTCCTGATACCCAGATGAGAAACTTCAATTATGGTCTATGGTCTTATGCTGCACCGACGGAGATAAGAGGAATTATTGGTGATACTATTAATTATAATACGGTTGATCTTAGTGGCAGTTTAAATACAGATGAATGGTATTATATTGTTTTTTCTATTGATGGTTCTTATTTATCTTTATATGTAAATGGTATTTTAAACAACCAAACAGCACAAACAATTACTCAAGCTATTAATAACGAACCTGTGTTAATCTCAAGAGATGTATGGACTTTTAATGGTACAATGGATGAAATCCGTATTTGGAATAGAAGTTTATCAGCAGATGAAATCCAACAACAATATTTTTCAAACTTAAGAAAATATGATACAGACAAATGGGCATTGTATGTTAATCAATCATTAAATGCAACAGATGGATTGCCCCTTGGAACTTATACTTATCAGGCATTTGCTAAAGATTCAGGTGGAAACTTTAATGAGACAGATGAAAGGACAATAAATATTGTTCCTAATTCTGCACCAATAATGAATACTTCAAGAATCTATTCTGTATCACAATCAACAGCAGATGAACTGCAAGGTTATTGTAATGCAACAGATGTAGATGGAGATAAATTAAGTTACTTTTATGAATGGTATAAAAATGATATCTTATTTAGCTTTGGTTCTCTAAGTAATTATACTGGTGAAGCAACACAAGTTGGTTATTTCGTAAATATAAGTTACATGAGTCCAGCCAGTTCTGTCTATGTTTCAGGAGATTATGCTTATATTGCAAGTACAACTAATGAATCATTAACTGTGATAGATGTTTCTACAAAATCTTCTCCAACACAAGTTGGTTATTTGAGAAATACAAGTTCAATGGATGGAGCTACTTTTGTCTATGTTTCAGGAGATTATGCTTATGTTGCAAGTCGTGACAACGATTCATTAACTGTGATAGATGTTTCTACAAAATCTTCGCCAACACAAGTTGGTTATTTACCAAATTCAAGTGCACTGGATGGAGCCTACTCTGTTTTTGTATCAGGAGATTATGCTTATGTTGCAAGTCGTGTTAATGATTCATTAACTGTGGTAGACATTTCTACAAAGTCATCTCCAATACAAATAGGTTATTTCGCAAATACAAGTTCAATGAATACTGCTTATTCTGTTGAGGTTTTAGGAGATTATGCTTATGTTGCTGGTTATGCTAGTGATTCATTAATTGTAATAGATGTTTCTACACCTTCTTCTCCAACGCAAATAGGTTATTTCACAAATACAACTTCAATGGAGGATGCTAAGTCTGTTCATGTTTCAGGAGATTATGCTTATGTTACAGGCCAACAGAATGATTCATTAACTGTGATAGATGTTTCAACACCTTCCTCTCTAACACAAATAGGTTATTTTTCAAATGCAAGTTCAATGAGTTCTGTCAATTCTGTTTTTGTCTCAGGAGATTATGCTTATGTTACAAGTTATAACGTTGATTCATTAACTGTGATAGATGTTTCAACACCTTCCTCTCTAACACAAACAGGTTATGTAACAAATTCAACTTCAATGAATGGAGCTACTTTTGTCTATGTTTCAGGAGATTATGCTTATGTTGCAGGTCTGCATAGTGCTTCATTAGCTATACTTGATATTGCAGATGGTTTTACGCAAGGTTTGGAAATAAATGTTAATAATATTCCAAGTTCTCAGTTAAGTGCTGGTGATTGGATTTTAGGTTGTAAGGCTTATGATAATACTAATTATAGCAGTTGGTTGAATTCAAGTAGTTTGAATATTTTTTCATCAACAATCTGTACTTATAGCGGTTCAGGAGATTGGAATGTTAATTGTTTAGCTAATTGTATTGTAACAACAGATGCAAATTTACCAGCAAATACATTAAATCTTTATGGCACAGGAACGTTTACTATCTTAGCCAATATTACTGCTGACAAAGTTATAAAAGAAAATACTTGTAAAATGATAAATAAAATAAATGATGGAAATAGATTAATAATTAAATTAGGATAAATGAAAAAATATTATTGATTGTTGTGCAATACCCAAGGAGGGCATAAATAGAAGATGGTACCCCCAAAGGGAGGGCACAAGAACCTGCAAGCAGGAACATTGCAACACAAAGAGGTTGTAAACAACACAAAGAGGTTGTAAAGAATTTTTGAAGTGAGTGGAAGTTTGAGGTGAAAGGGGAAAGTTTAAATAATATACAGATTATAATATATTGTTAATGCTCAGTATGGTCTTCGGGCAATGCTGAGCTCACCTTTTTTATTTGTTAGAACTGATTTTATCTATTATTTTATCAAGTTTTACTGTAAAATCACAAGCTCTTCTCAAATTATAAGATGAAGTTTTAATAAAATATGCATTTCCCACTTTCTTTTTGTATTCTTTTCTCACTATTTTTATTGAATCAACAAAATCTTCATCACCGCTTATAACAATTGCAGTATCATAAAGATCTTTAACTGCTCCCATTAATAAATTATTAGAAAGCTTAACATCATCCCCTTTTACAACATAAATATATTTTCCATTTTTAGTTTTTAGCTTCTTTAATGTACACAACACAACATTAAATTTTGGAATCTCACCCAATATTTCAAGAAATCTTTGATGTTTCCAATATTTATTTTCATTAGCTTCAATATCTAATGGAGCAACATAGTAGTAAACATTTACTAATTTTCTGGTTACCTATTAATTCATTAATTAATCTCTGGAAATTTACCTTTTTACCTTTCCTTGCTGTACTATAATAGAAGTTACTGCCATCAATTAATATTATGATTCTTTCTTTTTTCTCCATCAAAAGAGTTAAGAAAAGATTTGTTAATAAAGTTAATGAAACAAGCATTAACCTCAAATGAAATTATTGATTGTCCCAAGGGATGACACAGGAAGTGCCTTTGTGCAATACCCTAATAACCTAAAGGTCATAACCTAAAGGTCACAAGACGAGAGGGCATAAATAGAAGAGGGAACAATAGTTAATTGTTGGGAATTTTTGAAGTGAAAGTCTGGAAGTTGGGGTGATGATGAAATCCAGAAGCAGAAATATGTTCTCAATAGAAGAGTTCAGGATAGATTTTTATAATATAAATTTATATTATCTTCATGAAGAAATATAAGGTATATCATTCTCAAAGATTTGATGGAGAGTTAAATAAATTTAATAATAATTTTCAAGACCGTATAGATAGAATAGAAGATCAGCTTGTTGAGAATCCTTATTCTGGATCTCCTTTAGGTGTGCCTTGGTTTAGGGAAAAGAGGTATGAAAAATATAGAATTTATTATTTAATTTATGATAATCTTAATGCAGTTTTTATGGTGGCAATCAGCGAGAAAAAAGACCAGCAAAAAGTAATCAATACAATAAAATTATTGCTTAGTTTCTTTAAAGAAGAATTAAAAAAATTAGTTGATGGAGAAAAGTTTATTTAACTCTTCTAATTCTACCTTCTTTAATATCTTTGAAGCTTTCTAAGAATTGACTTAATAGATTGATATCTATATTTGCTTGCATTTTTAATTTTTCATATTCGTCTTTTGGGATTTTTATCATTTCCATAATAAATACTATCACAGTATATTTATATATTTTATGTTTGTAGGTTTGTGGAAATTCAATTGATGCAGAGGAATTATAGATAACAGAAGATTGGTATTACAAAATAAAAGTCTGGAAGTTGGGATAATGGAAAATAAAAAAGATAAAATAACAGAGGGAGCAGAAGATTTAAATAATGATAAGATTTTAATATCATAAGGTAACAGGGATTGCCTTAAGTTTTAGGACATCCTGCTATGTATCCCAGCTGTGTTGAACACTGGGAATTTTTGAAATAAAAGAAGGGTTAATTATTTAAAGTTGAATCTATTAAGGTGCTCATGGAAGATAAAAATTACGATTTTACTGTGTTAATAGAACAAGATGAAGATGGAGTTTATGTTGCAAAAGTTCCAGAGATAGAAGGGTGTTATACACAGGGGCAAACATTACAGGAAGTTTTAGAAAGAATAAAAGAAGCAATAGAGGTTTGTTTAGAAGCAGATAAAGAAAAAGTAAATCCTATGAAATTTATAGGAATACAAAAAGTTCAGTTAAAATGTCCAAGTTAATTCTTATTTCTGGAAAAGAATTTTGCAAAATTCTCGAAAAAATAGGCTTTGCGCACCACAGGCGTACCCCGAAACATTTTTTTTAAAATGTTTACAAGGGGCAAAAATTTATGGGAAAGGAAGTCATGTAAGGTTTAGACATTCTGATGGAAGAAGAACTGTGATTCCTGTTCATGGAAATGAGAAATTGGGAAAAGGACTTTTAAGGGAGATATTAAAGCAAATAAAACTCAGTAAAGAGGAATATGATAAATTAATTGGGCGGTAGGATGAAATGGAAAATAATACCCAAAGAGGGCACAAGAACCTGCAAGCAGGAACATTGGTTTTCGCTGTTGCAGTTAATCTGGAAGTTGGGGGAGATGGAAGGGAACATGATTGGGAAGAAGAATAGTGGGAAAGTTTATAAAATCTAAATCTTAATTATTAATTAATATAAAATGGAATTCACAATAATAATTAAAAAAGGAGAAAAGCAATTTGTGGCTTTATGTCCTGAATTAGATGTGGTTAGTCAGGGTTATACAATAGAAGAAGCAATTAAAAATCTTAAAGAGGCGTGTGAACTTTATATAGAAGAAATGGGGATTCCTGAAGGAATCAATACAAATGATATTCTAGTAACGAGTTTTGAGGTGAAAAATAATGAAACTGCCAAGATTGTCAGGGCGTGAAGTTATTAAAATACTTTCTAAGATAGGATTTAAAACACTAAGACAAAAGGGTAGTCATATTATTCTTGTAAAAGAAAATGGAAAATCTAAAAGAGGAGTTGTTGTTCCAAACCATAAGGAAATTGATAAAGGAACTTTACTTGAGATTATAAGACAAGCTGGTTTAACAAGAGACGAATTTTTGGGTTTATCAAAATGAAAAACAAAAAAAAAGATAAACATAATAAAAATATGTGCAACACAACCAAGTATACCCCCAAGGGGCATAAAGGTCTGAAAGAAGAGGGCATAAAGGGCATAAATAGAAGATGGGGTATTGGTTAATTGTTGGCAACACAACACAACACAAAGAGGTTGTAAACAAAGATACCCAAGGAGGGCATAAGGGCATAAAGGTTGTAAACAAAGATACCCAAGGAGGGCATAAAGGTTGTAAAGAATTTTTGAAGTGAAGTTTGCAAGTTGGGATGAGATAGAAAGATTTATATAATTATTATATTTACAATAAGTATATACACCCCAGGGTTGCACTGCAAACCTGGGTTTTATTTTCTAAAGATTTATTAATTTGATTTTTCTTTGTTTGTTATGGAGAGGGTTATGATTTTTATTGATGGGAGTAATCTTTATCACATTCTTAAAAGAATGTTTAAGAGTTCTAGACGATTAATGGATTTTGATTTTGAGAAGTTTTCTAAAAAGATTGCACGAAATAGAAAACTTATAAGAATTTATTATTATACTGCTCCCCTTGATTGGAAGAAAGATAAAGAAACTTATATGAAGCAACAGAAGTTTTTTGATTAATCAAATGAAACTCGCTCTCTGTGAAATGGGAAAAGAGAAAATAGGAAAGTTTAAATAATCAGTTGTATAACTTTATACAATGATAAATATACTTCACTATCCGAAATTAGATTCTATTTTAATGGTAGAGAGAGCTGTGCAAAATTTTGAAGATTATCCGACAAGGATGGAATTATGGAGGAGTTTGCCGAAGAAGATGCAATATCAGACTTTTAAATTAATATTAAATTATCTAGAAAAATCCAATAAAATAATATTTGAGGACGATAAGATAATTTGGATATTTCCGAATAGTAAAAAATTAAATGAATTGATAGATGAGGCGATAACTGTATGAAAGAATTAATTACTCAATTAAGCAAGAACTTATTTCATGCAAAAATAGAAATTGAGAAGGAACTTGGTGAGGGAAATAAGACGAACCAGGAACTTTATTTGCTGATTATAAAAGCTATTGGGTTTTTGAAAGCAGAACGAAGAGGAGAGCCAGTTTCTAAAAAATTGCCAATTTACAAATATTTTGAAGGAGAGTATGGGATAACAAATTTGTTCTTGATTAAATTAACTAAGGAAGCAAGAGCTTTTTATACAAAAGTATCTGGCGGAGAATTCAAAATCTTACAGATTATTTTGGAAGTTCATAAATCCCATAAAGAATATGAAAAGAAAGGAGGATATAATAAGCATTAACATTACTTTTCAATTAATAGGTTGAGTTAAAATGAAAAAAATAAAAGTCTGGAAGTTGGGGTGAAATGGGAAAAGAGAAAATAGGAAAGTTTAAATAGTTATATTTATATAACTTATTATGGAAATGCAAATAAAAACAAAGAGATGGGGAAGTTCTTTAGGCATAATTATACCAAAAAAGATTGTTAGAGAAGAGAGAATACAAGAAGGTCAAGAGATTATGGTAAATATTTTAAGCAGGAAAAAAACAACAGGCACAGATATATTTGGAAAATTGAAATTCAAAAAACCTATTCAGGTTTTACTTGATGAAATAGATAAAGATTTTGAGCCAGAGAAATAAGAATGGATTTTTTCTATGATACATACGCAATTATGTCGTTAATAGAAGGAAATGAAAACTATGACAAATATAAAAACAGCATAATAACCACAAGCATTCTTAATCTCGCAGAGCTATATTATATTTTTTTAAGGAGTCATGGAAAACAAACAGCTGATTATTGGGTAAAAAAATTAAATTTTAATTTTATAGAAATAGATAAAGATTCTATTATTAGAGCTGTAGAATTCAGATTTGATAATAAAAAAGAAGATTTATCTTTGACAGATTGTGTAGGATATATTTTAGCCTTAAAAAATAATTTAAAATTCTTGACAGGAGATAAAGAATTTGAAAATAAGAAGAATGTTGAATTTGTGAAATAATAAAAAATCCTCTGCCTTGAGCATCCAGAAGATTGGTATTATAAAATAACCAAGTATACCCCCAAGCAACACAAGGAGGTTGTAAAGGGCATAAAGGTCTGAAAGAAAGTATGGAAGTTGGGGTGATGAAAACTTATTTAAATGTTTAACATTTAACTTAATTATGAAAAATATAGTAAGTTTTATAAATACAAGACTAGTATTAACATTAGTATGCTCCCCGGTGATCGGAATGGGTCGCCGGATGAGTCCTTTTATTTCTAATTAATTATTTAAACTCAAAAAGATATTTTTACATAGGGGAGAAACTTTAGTATTTATTGATGAAGGTTTTCTTTCTAAATTAAGCAAATATTTTGGAAAGGGAAAATACCTAAAATTTGATAAAATTGATTTTGCAAAAGAGTTAGCAAATAAACAAAAATTATTTTGCAAAAAAATATTCTACTATCTTGCTCCTCCTTTTCAAAGTGAACCTCCAACAAAAGAAGAAGAATCCCTGAAAGAAGGACATGATAAATTTGTAAAAAAATTAAGAGAAAAAGGAGTTATTGTTAAAGAAGGAAGATGTCAAAGATTGAAGATAGATGGCAAGTTTGAATATAAGCAAAAAGCAGTTGATGTTTTTCTTGCAATGGATTTAACCAATATTCCTGTAAAATATCCAAACATTAAAAAGATTATTCTTATTGCAACAGATTCTGATTTTGTTCCAGTTATAAAAAATTTAGAAGAGCAGGCAATTAAAACAATTCTTTATACTTACTATGAAAAAAAAAGAAATACAAATTTCTCAAGAAGCAATGAATTAATTAAGTCTGTTCATAAATATGTCTTGTTATCAAAACAAGATTTTGATAATGCTCCACTAAATAAATATAAGTTTGAAGATACATAAAAAAGGAGAGTAATATTAATTGTATCCTTGTTTTTATTAGTTATCCCTTTGGTTTATGCTGGAAACCAAGCAATGAAACCCGCTCTCTGCGAAATGGGAAGGAGTTTTGTGAAGATTTGGAAGATGGGGAGATGGAAAGAACAACTAAAATAACAACAGGAGCAGAAACAAATTAAAAAAATTAGTTAATTATTTAAAGTTGATAATTTTGCTAATGATAAGATGAAATTTAGAATTACTATTGAGCAAGATGAAGATGGTATTTTTGTAGCTGAATGTTCAACATTGCCTGGATGTATCTCACAAGGAAAAACTAGGGAGGCAGTTATATCTAATATTAAAGATGCTATAATCGGATATTTAGAAAGTCTTAAAAAACATGATGAACTAATACCATCATCCATAGAAGAAGAGGTCATTGAGGTTCATGCCTAAACTCCCAATAATTTCAGGGCAGAGAAACTAGTTAAAATTCTTATCAATCTTGGTTACTTGATAGATCATCAAACAGGTAGTCATATTATCCTACGCAATAAAGATATACCTTATAGAAGACTTACTGTTCCAAATCATAATGAAATTTCAAAAGGTACATTAAGGGTAATTATCAGACAAGCAAGTTTAACAAGAGACGAGTTTATGGAATTGATAAAATAAAACCCTAGAAATTAGGATAAATGAAAAAATATTATTCATTATGCGAATAACCGAATGCATTTCAATAGTTTTATTAATAATCTCTCTTTTTATTTCTCATGAGGAAAATTATAATTTTTATTTTAATCATGTTGCTTTTCCCTTTTTTGAGTGGGTCTCAGATTAATAGTTCAAATTATGAGGCAGATGTTGTTATTTCATCTGGAGGTGAAAATGTTAGTTCTAGTAATTATAATATGGATACTATGTTAAGTACAATAACTGGAAATACAAGCTCAACTTTATATCAACAATCTCTTGGATTTTTTTTCTGCACTCCTGACACGTGTTCAAGTTTGGGTTATAGTTGTGGAATTTGGGACGATGGATGTGGTAAAACTTTGAATTGTGGGGCTTGTGCAGCAGGTTCTACTTGTACTTCTGGAATATGTGTGGTGGATACTGTGCCTCCTTCAAACGGGGGAAACGGAGCAGTTACTCCAACAGTAAATATTGCTGTAGAGCCCACAGAAATCAATATAAAATTACCTGTAAATCGTGAAGAAGTTAGATATGTAAAAAGTGTAGAACAAATTGTAAAGGTTACTAATCTGGGTTCAAATGAGGTTACAGTAAATCTGCGTTATAATGGTTTAGATGGAATCTATGTAGATTTTAAAAATATTAGTTACTTAACATTAGCTGGTGGCGAAACAAAAAGTTTTACAGTTGTGTTTACAGCAGGAAGTGAAGAAAATACTTTTGTAGGTAATATACTTGTGGGGACTAAACAAATACCTACTTCATTAAATGTTGGAGAATTTATTTTGTTTGATTCAAATATTGTTGTTTTAAATAGAGATTATAAAATTTCTCAAGGAGATACGTTAAAAACAGAAGTCACTTTGGTTCCGATGGGCGACCCTGAAAGATTAGATGTAACTTTGAATTATGTAATTAAGGATTATGGCGGTGAGATTTATTTGACTAAAAGCGAAACAATTCTTGTTGAAAAAAGAGTGAACTTCAAGCGAAATTTTGAAACAGGGAATTTGCCTTTGGGCAAATATATTGTTGGATTAGAATTAATTTATATTGGAGGAGTAGCTCCATCAAGTGCGCATTTTGAAATTGTCCAGAAAAGTGCAACAGATTTTTTAGGAAGTTTAATATTCTTTTTAATAGTAGCAATTTTAATACTCGCAATATTCATTATTTTCTTGATTATTAGGAGGCAAAGAAAAAAAGAAGAAATAGCCGTCAAATAAGTTTAAAATAATCTAATCTCTATGATAGTTATATAAACATTTTTGTTTTTTTCTAAACATGAAATATGAATTTGCTGAGGATTTACAAAAAAAAGCAGAAGAGATTTCAAGAATCTTGTTTCCCCATATTGATTTAGTTAATGTTAAATGTTTTAGAAGTTATGGAACTTCTTCTCGGGGAACAATTGCAAGATGTCATGGTTTGGGGAAATTAATGCAAAGCGCTCTTTTAAGAAAAGCTTTTTATGCTTTGGAGTTTTTGTCAGAGAGGTTTGATAAATTGAATGAAGAGCAAAAAATCAAAGTTATAATTCATGAATTAATGCATATTCCCAAATGTTTCGGGGGAGGATTTAAGCATCATAACATTGTAACTGAAAGAAATGTAAACAAATATTTTCAAGAATATGAAAAAAGAAAAAATGAAAATTAATTTTAATAATAAAGATATTGAAATCTCTGACGTTAGAGAGTGTAACTGGTTTAATAAAATTGTTGGATTAATGTTTTCTCGTCGGCAAACAGCGAGGGCTTTAGTGTTTAGTTTTAAGAAAAAAACAAAAATGTCAATACATTCTTTTTTTGTTTTTTTCCCTTTTCTTGCTGTTTGGTTAGATGATAAAAACAAAGTGATGGAAATAAAGAAAGTTAGACCATTTACGCCAAAAACATCGTCGACAAATCCGTATTTTAAACTTCTTGAGATTCCTATTAATAAGAGGCATAAGAAAACATTAGAACTTTTTTCTTGTCACCGACGGGTTTCCCAAAAGATTTAAATAGATTGATGTTTAAAATAAAGTATATAGTAATCAAAAAGGAGGTAAAAAATGGGAAAAGTTATTAAAAAGAATGTAATCAAAAGGAAAACAGGTTATCTTTACTATGTAGATGGTAGTGGAAATGTATGCGAAGCAAAAATGTCTCGTGGTGGAAAAAAGAAAAAGAAGGGAGTTAAGAAAAAAGTAGTTAAAAAGAAACCTGCTAAGAGAAAACCAGCGAGAAAGAAGAAGAGATAAGTAAAGGTATTTTTTATTTTTTATTTTTTTAATTAATTTTAAATAGTTCTTTTGTTGTTTTATTTTATGAATGAATATGTTGAGAAATACAAGAAGATAGTTGATGAATTAGTTGAGGAAAGTTTTCCTAGGTTGAGAAGGAAAAAAATATTTCTTTCTGAGATAAACATTCATTTTGGAAATTATTCTGCTATTGTTAATTACTTTGTTTTTTTTATATGGGTAATTATTCATCCAAAGGTTAGAAAATATTCTGAACCGTCTATAAAAGCTTTGTTAGCTCATGAACTTTCTCACTATGAGCTTATCATTAATATGAGTTTCCTTAAGAAAATTTCTTTTGCTATTAAATGGTTGTTTACTAAAAAATACAAAAGAAATTTTGAAAGAGATGCTGATAAATATGTTATTAAAAAAGGATATGGAAAGGATTTATTTAAGTTTAGGAAGGAGTCTTTGAAGACATATTCAAAAGAAGAATCAAAAAAAGTGATGTCTCGTGGTTATCTGACATCCGAGCAAATTAAATTCTATGCTAAGAAAATTGGGAAATGGTAACTATCTTAGGAATTGAATCAACTGCTCACACTTTGGGTATGGGAATTGTGAAGAATAGTAAGATTTTGGCGAATGTTAAAAGAGCTTATACAACGAAGAAAGGTGGAATTATTCCTATGGAATCTGCCAAGCACCATCATGAGAAAAGATATGAAATTTATTCTGAAGCATTAAAAGAGGCAAAAATTAAGGAAGAGAATATTGACGCTATTGCTTTTTCACAAGGGCCAGGTTTGGCGCCATGTCTTTTGGAAGGAATGAGATTTACTAAAGAGCTTGCTAAGAAATTAGGAAAACCCATTGTGTCAGTGAATCATTGTGTCGCGCATTTAGAGATTGGCACCCAAGGGTGTACACCAAGGAGGTGCAAGAACCTTCTCAAGGCCCCGAAAGATTTTAAGGGAAAATCTTTACAAGGGGCAAAATTTACTAGGGCGACAGACCCTGTTATGCTTTATGTTTCTGGAGCAAATACTCAAATAATTTCTTATATTGAAGAGAGATATAGGATTTTTGGAGAAACGCTTGACATCGGTGTGGGGAATTTTATTGATAATTTTGCAAGATTAATTGGAATAGGTTTTCCAGGTGGGCCTAAAATTCAAGAGCTTGCAGAAAAAGGAGAGAAGTATATTGAACTTCCTTACAAGGTGAAAGGAATGGATATCGCTGTTTCAGGGATTCTTACAAATCTAAAACAGAAGATTGAGAGAATTGATAAAGGCATCCCTTCCCACCTAACCCAAAAGTTGCACTCGCCACAGGCTCGTGAGATTGATAAAGAAATAATTAATAAAAAAAATAATGACAAAAAAGATATTTCATCAACTAAATCTCAGCAGAGCGCCTCGACGAAGTTTGGTGCAGGGCAATATACTATATCTGATTTAGCTTTCAGCATGCAGGAAACTGTTTTTGCAATGTTGGTTGAAGTTGCTGAAAGAGCTTTGGCACACACAGGAAAGACAGAATTGCTTTTGGGAGGGGGCGTTGCTTGTAACTCTCGACTGCAGGAGATGTGCAAAATAATGTGTAAGGAAAGAGGTGCGAAATTTTTTTGTCCTCCTAATAATCTTTTAACAGATAATGGTGCTATGATTGCGTTCTTAGGTGAAATAATGTTTAGGAGAGGAATTAAAGAAAGGAATTTAGAGAGTGTAGATATAAAACCGATTCAGAGAACTGATGAAGTTGAAGTTAATTGGAGATAGATAATTTTATAAACTAATTTTTTCATATTTATTTATCCGATGAACAACTTGGGAGGATTAATCCTTTGTAGTTTATTGATATTAAAATGGATGTATATAATTTAATTGAAACTGCAGCGAAAACAGGAAAGATTGAGAAAGGAACTAATGAAGTTACTAAAGCAATTGAAAGAGGTACTGCAAAGTTTGTTGCTTATGCTACAGATGTTGACCCAAAAGAAATTGTTCAACATATTCCAATTTTATGTAAGGAGAAAAAAATTCCTTTTCAAGAGGTAGAAAGCAAACAAAAGCTTGGGATTGCAGTTAATATTTCTGTGCCTACTTCTTCTGTGGCAATTATTGAAGGTGGGGAAGCCGAAAAAGAAATTTCTGCAATGAAATAAAATGGCAAAACAACAACGTATTAAAGAATCACAATCAGAAACTTCTAAAAAAAGTGTGAGAATTCTTGGAGAGACTGCTGTGCCAGCATTAGTCGGAGAGATTATAGGAAGAACAGGATTTAGGGGAGAAGTAACTCAAATTAAGTGTGTGGTTGAGGAAGGTAGGGATAAAGGAAGAAATATGAGAAGAAATGTCAAAGGACCTATTAAGGTGGGGGATGTTCTTATGTTACGGGAAACTGAAATTGAAGCAAGAAGAATTAAATCTAAATTCACAAAGGGGGTCTACACTTAATTGTTGTCCGCCCAAGCGTGGTCGAACAAGGGAGTCTACACTTAAAATGCCCAAATGTGTTTATTGTGGAAAGGTATATGAATTCCCTAAGGGATTGACTTTGATTTCTAAAGATGGAAGCGTGAAATATTTATGTTCTTCAAAATGTAGAAAGAATATGAAAATGAAAAGACGAAAAGTTAGATGGATTAAGAAGGATACAAAAAAACCAAAGACACTTGAAGTAAAATAATTCTAAAAATTCAGAGAACCATTAATATTCAATGATTCTTTATGTTCTTTTTCACCATCATAATTTGTTCCTTCTCTTTGATAATTAGCTTCTACTTTAAGATTTCCTAATCTTAAAGATGGACCTATACTAAAGTTATATTTGTCTGGACAAAATTCATAATCAGATTTAGTTATTTGTCCTTCTGCATTTATTCCAACACCTTTAATTCCTAATTCTGCTTTGCCTCCAAATCCTTGTTCCCAGATTCTTTTTATGTAATAGGGTTCAATTGAAAAAGAGAATTTATTAGGGATTTTAATATCAAAAACACTTCCGGCAACTAATTCAGAAAAATATAGTCCAATTTCCTGAATATCTATATTTTTTTTAAACAAATTAAATTGTGAAACAGAATAGGGTTGTATGTTTGTATTTTTTACCGAAAGTTTATAAGAAATTCCTGCTCCTGCTCCATAATCATAAAAGAGGCTATGTTCATTTGTTTCAGGTTTAATTTTGGGGTGTGTATAATTATGTCTAAAAGAAAAATTAAAACCTTTTTCATTATTTGTTGCAAAAATTAAATCCCACATTATTCCTTGTACTTTATTATTAACTAATTTTGTATCCTGAAAAAGATTGCCACTTACAATATTCCCATTTATATCGATAATTTTATTTCCAATTACAAAATTTAAAAGTTTATTATTTATATAGGGGGTTAAAAGTCCTCTTTTAAAACCAATTTGAGATAATGTTAGTTTTTCTAAAGCAGAATTAGAATTTCCCCTTATTTCTCCTGTTTTTAAAAATAATCCGAATAAATTAAATTCTGCAGAAGTTAAAAAATCTTCAAGACTGATATTAGTTTTAAAATAAGTCTCTGGTTTAAAATCCTGAATTAATGAATTTTTTAATGGATTTGAGGATTCATCATATTCTATAAAATCAAGAAAATTTTCCCCATCATTTGTTAAGAGTCTATACTGAAATTCAGTATCTTCAAAAAATAAATGTTCTAATGCAGTTGTTCCAATATGTTTTTGATAAGCTTGAAGACTTTTTTTAATATTTTTTGTATCTATTATTAAAATATTATAAGAATCAACTATTGCAGTTTTATTTTCTATTTTTGAAACACCATATACATGCCTTATCCCATTTTCAGAAAATCCTGAGACTGCAGCAGATTTTATTCCAAGGTTATTTAAAAATCTTTCAACATGCGTAGCAATATGTCCACATGTTCCGAGACTGTTTTGATCGCCAGATACTAATGAATCTTGTAAACTATCGAAAAAATCATCCTGAGAACCAATTTCACTATGTAATAAGTCTATGTCATAATTAAATCCGTATAATAAATGACTAGTAATACTTGATAAAAGAAGTTTTTGGCTTTCTGAAAGATTTTGTGATGCAGTAATTAAATCCTGATAAGAGTTAATATTTTGATTCTGGATATCACTTATTATATCCTTTACCTGATTTTCTTCATTAAGAGTAAGTTCTGGGACATTGGCGTCTCTTATAGAATCTAGATAAACTCCATTTGAATCTAAATAAATTGCTGATTTAGATGCTGAAGAATCTACTGGTTTTTGTTTGCTTTGTGTTCCATAATTAACTGTTAATTCAATTGCTTGTTTTGGTTTAATGTCTTCTGCTATTACATTTGTTCCTTTATTAAAAGGAAATAATAAAAGTGCTGATAAAGCAAGTATTTCTAATGTTTTCCTCATAAAAAATAGTTGGATATTAGTTATATAAATCCTTTGTTTTTTGTTACTCTGTAAGGGTATCTGGCTAAAAAATACTTATGTATTTTTTTGAGCAGGAAATTACATTTTTTATAGTTTCTCGACGACGAATTTGATTTTGTGGCAGAAAAGTTTATAAAGGATTATGCCTTTTTTTGCGCATAGATTTGAGGCAATCTAGTTAAGCAATTACTCAAAATTTGTTTAATCTTGGCTAGTCCTCTCTAAAGTAAAATGACAGATAATTATGGTGCAGAGAAGATAAAAGTGCTTGAAGGTTTGGAAGGAGTAAGAAAAAGACCAAGCATGTATATAGGTAGCACGAGCAAGGATGGTTTGCATCATTTAATTTATGAGGTTGTTGATAATTCTGTTGATGAAGCCTTGGCAGGGTATTGCAAAAAAATAAAAGTTTTATTGAGCAAGGACGGTTCAGCTACTATTGAGGATGATGGTCGTGGGATTCCTGTAAATACTCATCCAATTTATAAGATTCCTGCTGTTCAAGTTGCATTAACAAAACTACATGCTGGAGGAAAATTTGACAAAAAATCTTACATGATTTCTGGAGGTTTGCATGGGGTTGGGATAAGTGTTGTGAATGCTCTTTCAAAAAAGTTTATAATAGAAATTAAAAGAAACGGAAAAATTTATAGACAAGAATATTCTCGTGGGGATGCGAAAACAAAAATTAAGGTTGTTGGTAAATGCGACAAAAATGATACTGGAACAAAAATTACTTTTTGGCCAGATGAAAAGATCTTTTCAACTTTAGATTTTGATTATAAAATTTTAGAAACAAGGTTCAGGGAAATTGCTTTTTTGAATGCTGGTTTGAAAATCGTTTTACATGATGAAACAAAAAATAAGAAAGAAGAATTTTTTTCTTCTGGTGGGCTTATTGAATTTGTTAAATGGATTAATAATACAAAAGAACCATTGCATAAGCCAATTTATTTTAAAAAAGAAATGGATCACACTATAATTGAAGTTGCTATTCAGTATAATAGTAGTTATCAAGAAAATATTTTTGGTTTTGTTAACACTATAAATACTGTTGAGGGTGGAACACATGTGTCTGGATTTAAGACGGCTTTAACGCGTGTTGTTAATGATTATGCAAAGAAGAAAGAGATATTAAAAAATAGTTCTGTTCTTGGTGATGATGTAAGAGAAGGGATTACTTGTGTTATAAGTTTAAAGATTCCGAATCCTCAGTTTGAAGGCCAAACAAAAACTAAATTAGGGAATAGTGAGGTGAAGGGTTTTGTTGATTCTATGGTTAGCACTGCTTTATCAGAATTTTTTGAAGAAAACCCTGCGGTTGTCAAGAAGATTATTTCAAAAATTGTAGATGCTGCAAAAGCCAGAATGGCTGCTAAGAAAGCTAAAGATTTAGTTAGGAGAAAGAATATATTTTCACTTGGAGGTTTGCCTGGAAAGCTTGCTGATTGTTCTAGTAAAAAGTCAGGTGATACAGAACTTTATATTGTTGAAGGGGAAAGTGCAGGAGGTTGTTTTTCTGGAGATACTGAAGTAGCTTTAGTTGATGGAAGAAATTTAAGTTTTAGAGAATTAGTTGCAGAGGATAAAAAAGGTAAGGAAAATTTTTGTTATACAATAAAAGAGGATGGAAATATTGGCATAGAAAAAATAAGACATCCAAGAATCACAAAAAAGAATGCTCAAGTAATTAAAATTTTATTAGATAACAATGAAAAAATTGTTTGTACTTCTAACCATAAGTTTATGTTAAGAAATGGAAAATATAAACAAGCTAAAGATTTAATTGAAAGTGATTCATTAATGCCATTATACAGAAAGAAGTCTAAAATAGGAGGAAAGATTACTATAGATGGATATGAAATGGTTTTCAATTCTAATGGCAACTGGATATTTACTCATTTATTAGCCGATAATTATAATCTGGAAAAAGGAATTTATTCTAAAAAACAAGGGGAGCATAAACACCATATTGATTTTAATAAATTGAATAATAATCCTCTAAATATTATTAGAATGAAAAAAGAAAATCATTTAATTTTACATACAGAACATTTGAAAAAAACTTTGCATAGAGAAGATGTTAAAGAAAAAGCAAGACAAGCACATAAAAATGATAAATATAGGAAGAAAGTTAGTGAATGGGCTAAACAGCCAGAAGTTAATAAAATGTTATCTGAAAGAGCTAAGATTCAATGGAAAAACAATGATTACAAAAAATTTATGGTTAGAAGCTTTAAAGAGTTTTGTGAAAATAATCCTGATTATGTTGAATTAAATAGGAGGATTCTTAATGAAGCTCAAAAAGAGTATTGGTCTAATATAGAAAATAGAAAAAAAGCTTCTGACAAGGTTAAAAAGTTTTTCAAAGAAAATCCAGATGCAAGGGCTTACCTTTCAGATTTAGCAAAGAAGCAATGGAAGAGTAAAGATTTGATTGAATGGAGAAGAGAAAAAACAAAAGATCAGTGGACTTCTGGATTTAGATTAAAAAGAAAAAATACTTTGAATAAAACTTATTATGATAAAACAATTAAATTAATGAAAGATGTTTTAGAAAAGAATGGTTCTTTAAATCTTTTTGATCAAGTTCGTATTAAAAATAATGATAATTCTATTTTAAGAATGGATTCTTTTTGTGATAGATATTTTAAAGGCGATTTTGAAGATATGTTGGAAGGGATTAAAAATTACAATCATAAAATAAAAAGAATTGAGTTGTTATATAAGGAAATAGATGTTTATGATATTGAAGTTCCTAAAACACATAATTTTGCTTTAGCCTCTGGTGTTTTTGTTCATAATAGTGCTAAAACAGCTCGGAATAAACAAATACAAGCGATACTTCCAATCCAAGGAAAAATTTTAAATGTTGAGAAATCAAGTCATGTTCGCGCTTTATCTTCAGAAGAAATAACTAATTTAATAACAGCAATTGGGACAGGAGTAGGAGAGCAATTTAATTTAGATAAGTTAAGGTATAATAAAATTGTGATTATGACAGATGCAGATGTTGATGGAGAACATATTAAAACACTTTTGCTAACATTCTTTTTTAGATTTATGCCAAGGCTGATTGAGAATGGAAATGTTTATGTTGCTATGCCTCCTTTATACAGAGTGAGGAAGAAAAAGGATTATTATGTTTTTTCAGATAAAGAATTAAAGAAACTTATTGAGAAATTAAATGGAAAATTGAATGTTACAAGGTTTAAGGGTTTGGGAGAGATGAGTGTTATTCAACTTTGGGATACTACAATGAATCCAAAAACAAGGACAATTAAAAAAATATTCATAGCAGATTCTGTTGAAGCAGACAGGACATTTTCAATGTTAATGGGAAGTGATGTTCAAGGAAGGAAAGAGTTTATTGCAGAAAATGCAAATCAGGCAAATCCTGATATATGAAAACTATATAATTTTTATATAGTGAATCCACCAAATTTTAAAATGACAAACACAATTGAAAACATGATTAAAGAGAGTATGGATGTTAAGAGCACACTTTATCGGCAGGTTGAAAAAATTAAAAATATAGCAGAAGAAATGGCATATTGTTTTGAGAGAGGAAATAAAGTTTTACTCTTAGGTAATGGGGGTTCTGCTGCTGATGCTCAACATATTGCAGGAGAATTGGTTGGAAGATTTAAATTAGAACGACATGGTTTGCCAGCTATTTCTTTATCTACAGATACTTCTATTATGACAGCTTGGGCAAATGATCATGAGTATGATACAATTTTTTCAAGACAAGTTGAGGCTTTAGCAAAACCAGATGATATTTTATTTGGGCTTTCAACTTCAGGGAACTCTGAAAACATAATTAAGGCTTTCCAGAAAGGGAGAGAATTAAATGCTTATATGATTTCTCTTACTGGTAATGATGGTGGGAGAATAAAACCTCTTAGTGATTTAAATGTAAATGTTTATTCTAAAAACACTCCGAGAATACAGGAGAGTCATATGCTTGTGTATCATATTCTCTGCGAGTTGGTTGAAGAAAAAATGTTTGGTGGGGGAAGATAATGGAAAAGGGAAAACCAAAACCAGGAGAAAAGTATAAACATTTCAAGGGAGGAGAATATGAAATAATTTGTATTGCATTAGATCGTGATAATCCCGAGGAAAAATCTGTTATATATGAAATGCTTTATAATAAAGGAAAATTTCCAAAAGGAACTATTTGGAAAGGATCTTTAGAGGATTTTTGTGGATATAAAGAGATTGGTGGAAATAAAATAAAAAGATTTACTAAAATTTAAAATGGCAAAGAAAGAAAAATTAAAAACACCAGATTGGATAACTGAAGGATATGATTCTCCAGCAGAGTATGCAAAGGCTCATGGAAAAGTGGAAGAAATTAAAAAAGCAGGAAAAACTTTTAGTGTTAGAAAGTGTCCAGAATGTGGTAGTGATGAAGTAAAAGTTGTTACTGGAGAAATTGGAATGTGGAAATGTAAAAAATGTGATTGGAAAGGTAAGGATGTTAAACAAGAAGAATTAATTGAGGAAGAACTTATGAAACATTTAGATGCAAAGGGGGAAGATGTTGCATGAATAATGAAAAAATTTTAAAAACAGCAAATTATGTAAAAAAGAAACTTTCAGGAGAAAGTTCTGGTCATGATTGGTGGCATGTTTATCGGGTTTGGAATTTAGGAAAAAAGATAGCCATTTCTGAAAAAGTAGATTTGAATGTGATTGAACTAACCTGTTTATTACATGATATATCTGACTGGAAGTTTAATGATGGTGATGATAACATCGGACCAAAATTAGCTAGGGAATATTTGGAAAAAATAAATGTTAAGAGGAAAGTTATAGATTCTGTTTCTAGTATTATAAAAAATTTATCGTTCAAAGGAGCAAATGTTGAAAATTCTATAATAACCCTTGAAGGTAAATGTGTGCAAGATGCAGATAGATTAGATGCAATGGGTGCTATTGGAATAGGCAGGACTTTTGCTTATGGAAGTTATATGGGGAGAGAAATGCATAATCCAAACATTGAACCAGCATTAGCTAATTCTTTTGATGAATATAAAAAAAATGGTTTGACAACTATAAATCATTTTTATGAAAAACTTTTATTGTTGAAAGATAGAATGAATACTCTTACAGGAAAAAAATTAGCTGAAGGCAGACATAAATTTATGGAATTATATTTAAAACAGTTCTTTGATGAATGGGAAAGGGAATTATAAAATGACAGATAAAGAACCAAACGAAATAGATAAAAGAATTATTCAGACAGAAGTATCAGGAGAAATGAAGAAAGCATATTTAGATTATGCTATGTCTGTGATAATCTCTCGGGCGATTCCTTCAATTGAAGATGGTTTAAAGCCGGTTCAGAGGAGAATTCTTTATGCAATGAATCAAATGGGTTTAAAGCCAGGAACTCAAACAAAAAAATGTGCGAGAGTAGTTGGAGATGTTATTGGTAAATTCCATCCTCACGGAGATATTCCAATATATGATGCTTTAGTTAGAATGGCTCAGGATTTTTCTTTGCGTTACCCTCTTGTTTATGGACAAGGCAATTTTGGAAGCATAGATGGTGACCCTCCAGCAGCTTATCGTTATACTGAAGCAAGATTAATGCCAATTTCAACAGAGTTGTTACAAGATATTGATAAAGAAACTGTGAAGTTTGTTCCTAATTTTGATAATTCAGTTAATGAACCTGAATTGCTTCCAGGGAAACTTCCGACGTTAATGCTAAATGGGGCTACTGGAATTGCTGTTGGTATGGCTACAAATATTCCTCCTCATAATTTAACAGAAGTTTGTAATGCTATTTTAGCTTACATAAAAAATTCAAGTATTACTATAGAGGAACTTTGTGAAATTATAACAGGTCCTGACTTTCCTACAGGTGGGGTGGTTTCAGGAGATATGGTTGAACTTTACAAGACAGGGAAAGGAAGATTAATTATGAGGGGCAAGGTTGGAATCGAGCGAGTAAAGAATAAAGATTCAATTGTGATTACAGAAATCCCTTACATGTTGAATAAATCATCACTTATAACTCAGATTGCTGGACTTGTTCAGACTAAAAAGTTAAAAGATATTTCTGAATTATGTGATGAAAGTTCAAAAGGAAAAATAAGAATCGTGATTGGATTGAGAAAAGGAGCAAATCCAAATTTTGTTATGAATGCTTTGTATAAATATACACGATTGCAAGATTCATTTAATGTGAATTTTCTTGCTTTAGTTGGAGGGCAACCAAAGGTTTTGAATCTTAAGCAAGTTTTACAGGAATATGTTAAGTATAGGAAGATAATTATTACAGATAGGACAAAGTTTGAATTGAAAAAAGCTAAAAATAGGCTTGAAATTGTTGTGGGGCTTTTGATTGCTTTGGAGAATATTGATGAAATTATTTCTTTAATTAAAAAATCTAAAGGAGTTACAGAAGCTTTTGACGGATTGATGAAGAAATTTAAATTAACCAAAAAACAAGCTCAAGCGATTTTGGATACACGGCTTCACCAATTAACTTCACTTGAAAAAGATAAGTTGAAGAAAGAGCGTGAACAACTTGAGGAAAGAATTGTTGAGCTTGAAAAGATTTTGGCAAAGATAAATGAAGTTTTAAAAATAATTACTAAAGAGATTAATGAATTAAAGCAGAAGTATGGAGATAATCGGAAGACTAATGTTTTGAAGAGAATTGGCGAGATTTCTGAGAAAGACTTGATACAGCAGAAAGAAGTTGTTATCACAATTACTGATAAGGGTTATTGTAAAAGAATGGATTCTAAAACATATAAGGAGCAGAAGCGAGGAGGAAGGGGCGTTATTGGGAGCCATTTGGCTACAGGAGATTTTGTGAAACAATTAATTATTTGTTCTAATCGGGATTATTTAATGTTCTTTACTTCAAGGGGGAGGGTGTTGTGGCTTAAGGCTTATGATGTTCCTGAAGCTGAAAGATATAGCAAGGGGAAAGCAGTGATAAATCTTCTTGGATTAAAGAATGAAAACGTAACTAATGTTATTTCAGTATCAAATTTTGATAATAATTTATTTATGGTTACAAGAAAAGGAATTGTAAAGAAAATTTCTTTGAAACATTTTTCAAAACCTCGGGCTTCTGGAATTAAGGCAATTAATTTGCCTGCTGATAATTCTGATGTGTTGATTGGAGTTGAACTTGTTGAAAAAGGGCAAGATGTTTCTTTAGCAACAAGGAAGGGGAAAGCAATTAGATTTAATAGCGATAGCATTCGGGAAATGGGAAGAGCAAGTTATGGAGTGAGAGGAATAAAAATGAATGTAGATACCCTAAAGGGCACAAGTGATGAAGTTGTTAGTTTGGGAATTTTGAATAAAGAAGCTATTTTAACAATAACCAGAGAAGGATATGGAAAGAGAACTGCTGTTAAAGATTATAGAAAAACTACAAGAGCGGGGAAAGGAGTTATTAATTTAAAAGTTTCTCAAAAAACAGGGGAAGTAGTTACTTCAATTTCTGTGAATGATAGCGATAGTATAATAATTACAACTGCCAAAGGAATGGTGATAAGAACTTCTCTTAAAAATATAAGAGTAATGGGCAGAGCTGCTCAGGGAGTGAAAATTGTGAAACTTCAGCAAGGAGATTATGTTACTGATTTGATTAAAGTGCATAATGGGGAATAAAATGGAATTATTCAAAAAATTTTATAGAAGAAGACAAGAAAAAGAATTGGAAAAACAAATTAATCAAGTACTTGAAAATGATATTTTTAAACTTTTAAACCATGCAGAATTTTTGTTAGATATAAATCCTAAAAAAGGAATTCAGTTATTTCGCCAAGCTGATAGTTTATATCTTTGGAAAGGTTATGACTTTAAAATTGAGTGTAGAGTTTATGACGTTTTTCGTTCTTATCTAGAAAAGTATCCACCTGTTTGTTTTTCTGATTTAAATACTCCGAACTACTTAAAATAAAATGGAAACTTATAATTATAAAATAATTTTAACTTCTTTAGAAGGAACAAAAGAAATAGATTTAACACTAGTAAAAGAATTAGAAAATCGTCTTGAAACAGCTCTTAGAGAAAGAGATACATGGAAAGATAGAAGTCATGTTGCAATAATTTTAGAAATCAACAAAGAGTCAGAAAAATTGAACAAAGACCAACAAAAATATTTCACTAGTTATTTGTTAAGTAAGGTTCAAGAATATTATGATTTATTTCTCTCTGCAATAGAAGATTCAGAAGAGGTAACAGAATATAACGAATTAATAAAAAAAGCTAAAGCCTCAATTTCATAAAATTAATTCCAGATATCTAATTTTTTATCCTTAGGTTTATTATTAAATTTAGAACAAATATTTTTATATTCACACCAATTGCAAAGAACTGATTTGTTTGGTGGGAAATCTTTTGTTTCTTCTATTTCTTTTATTAAATTTATTATTTCTTGTTTTAAATTTTCAAGTTCTTCATCTGTTTTTCTTATGCAGACTTTTATATTATGAGCAAGAAAATGCCATATAAGACAAATGTTCTTATCTTTCCCGAAAGTTTCTTTTATTGCAAGAGAATACAGGGCGAGTTGTCTATTGTCGTTCATTTGTTTTTGTGTTGGCATACTATTAGCTGTTTTGTAATCATGAATTTCTATTTCATTGTTTTGTATATTTTCAACTAATCTGTCAACGAATCCGATTAGCTTTATTCCTTCGGCTAAATCTACTTCAATCTTGTGTTCTGTAGCAATGGTTTTTTCATTGAAGGGAGCATATTTTGTATAATAACTAATAAGAAACCCAACTCCTTTATTGAAAAAATCTTTTTCTGAGAATTCTTTTTTTACAATTATAATATCTTCTGTGAATTTGTCTTGCCATTTTTTTGCATAATAAGAAATAATTTGTTGTATTGTTGGAATGTTTTGTTGGTTTACTTGATTGTAGAGCCATTCCAATGTATCATGAACTATCTTTCCCAGATGGGCTTCAATACTCTGCCCGATTTCTGGAACGATGTTATCAATATATTTGAACTTAAACTTTAATTTGCATTGTTCAAAAGTTGTTAGTCTTGAATGAGAATATATTTTCATAACTAATTAAAAAAATAAGAGATTATAAAGTTTGTTGGGTTAAATTGCTCGTGCTATGCACTCGAGATAAGAAAGAATTAATGCGGGAAGAATTTTTGATGTAAGATGATTATGATTTTTTATTAATCTACGAACAATGTGAGCAGGATTTTAGGATTAGAATTATTCAGTTAATATACATTCTGCTGTTTCTTCGTCATAAGAATCATAACCTTTGTTTATGCAACATTCATCTCTGCTATCTGGAGAAACAGTTCCACAACTTGCTCCAACAATTGGTTCTGAATCATCACTCGCGAAAAATGCCCACCAAGAGTTTCTAATTCTTACTAATTCTCCTGTTTCAGAATTAATTTCTGCACGTATTGTTGTTCTTGCTCTGAACAAGCCGAAAACTTTTACTTTTTTTCTTGCTCTATATTGGTAAACTCCATCTTCATCTAATTCTATTTCTTCTTCTTCTAATTCTCTTTCTACTCTTTCTCTAACTTTATCTCTTACCATATCTGGCATTACTCTAATCTGTTTTGTATTATTATTTCTGAATACACCATAAATTTTACCATTAGATTTATACAATGTAACATTTGTTGACATATTTACTTCTTTAACTTGTACAATCATGTTTCCTGAGTTACCTGCATAAACTGTCATATTTCTTCCACCACCTTCTAATGCACATTTAACTACAGAACCAGTGCAAGTGCAATCTTCTGGGCAGTCACTTATTTGGGCTTGTGCTCTTAATTTATTTTTTATTTGCTTTATTGTTTGAATTTGTGCTTGAGTTAATATATCCCATTGACATTGATTTTCCATACATAAACATCTTGCTTTGTATTTTTGATAATTATAACATTCTTTGTATTCGCAAGTTGTGAGAAGTTCTTCTTCATTTTTGCTTTGGCATACAGCATTAGAACATCCTGATTTTATACAATCATTATGTACCTCACAAGCACCATAAGTTGAAGTTCCACAAAATTCTTCTTCATCCTCTTCATTATTTTCTGTAGCATAACTGGTAATTTTGGGTGCTGCAACTACAAAACTTGTTAGAAATAATGCTAGAATAAATAATGTAACTACTTTTTTCATGTTAATATGTGTAAAAAATAGTTTATAAATTTTTTTATGAATTTAACTATATGAGTATTTCTCCAAAGCCTATTAATCTCCAATGCCCGTTGATGTTTCGCGCGATTCCTGCATAGTTTCCTTTTAATGCAACAACTGGAATGTTCAAATTTAATTCTATATCTTCGCCAGAAATTTTTTCCACTGTTCCGACTGTTATTGTTGTGTTTACATTTAACATTAGTATTTCTTTTGTTTTTATTGGTTCAATTTTTTTGTGTTCTTGGGTACCCCAAACTTCCTCAAATAATTGTGTTTTTATTTTAAGGGTGTCTGTAATTTCTGGAAGAGTATTTTTTAATCCAGCAACACATCCGGTTAATGAATCTGTTTTTGTTAAAAAAGGATCTAATGAAGTTTCAATGGAGATGCTTGAGCCAGGAGTGATTTCATTCACTGAGTTTTTTCCTTTGTATAAAGATAAGATTTTTGTTGTGAGTGTTTGATAAGATTGTTGATTTGCTTTTTTGATATTCAAACCAGGTTTTATTTCAATTTCGTCTCCTACTTTTAACTTTCCTTTTTTGAGTATTCCTCCTAATGTCCCACCATGTAAATTTTCAATTAATGTGCCTGGTCGGTTTATGTCAAAACTTCTCGCTATTAAAAATATCGGTTCTGCATCTGTTTCTCTTTTTGGGATTTCTAATTTGCATAACTCTTCAAATATCTTTCCAATGTTAACTTCTTGTTGTGCTGACACAGGAATAATCACGGCATTTTCTGCTGAGCTTCCTTTAACAAAATCTTTTATTTCCTTATAATTTTTTAATGCTTGTTCTTTTGAAACTAAATCTATTTTATTTTGAACTATGATAACATTTTTTATTTTTTTTGCTTGAATTGCAATAAAGTGTTCTCGTGTTTGTGGTTTAATTCCTTCATTAGCTTAGATTACTAAAATAGCAGCGTCAATTATCGCCACTCTAGAACGCATGGTTGCTATTAACATTTCATGTCCAGGAGCATCTATGAAACTTATGTATCTTACTGGTTTTCCTTTTTCTTGATTATTGAAAGTTTTTCCATCCTGATAAATTGTAGTATCTGCATATCCAAGTTTTATTGTGATTCCTCTTTTTAATTCTTGTGAATGAGTATCAGCAAACTTCCCAGTAAGTCGGCTTAAGAGAGTTGTTTTTCCATGGTCAATGTGTCCCATAACTCCTACATTTAATTCTGGTAATTCTGTTTTAGTCATGAATTTAGATTGAAGAATTAGTTTTTAAGAGTTTGGATTTAAATTAATTACAAAAACTATCAAAGGTATAACCTATCTTGCTCATTATTAATTAATTGATTATTCTCTTCAACAATTACATCCTCTGGATAACCAGGATTTATCCTAATTGCTACTTGATTATTTTCAATTCTATTATTTCTAAGTATAATTGTTTCTCCTGGTTGTTCTGGATATTTGGCATTGTCAAGAAAAAGGAATGCATTTGTAAGTTTTTCAAAAATATTATCTTCAATAGTTGGATATGTATTTTTATATACAACAATGCCAACTCC
>SDBV01002357.1_pt1 | contig 28188 bp, 19 predicted proteins | sample 2277081 | NCBI WGS metagenome assembly SDBV01 (sample SAMN10402039, study PRJNA504765) | marine sediment metagenome | isolation source: marine sediment core GS10_PC15, 223 cmbsf | place: Arctic Ocean: Southern Knipovich Ridge | collected 2010
CACGACCACCTGTCGCCGTACTGGCCGAGCCGAATATAATCGAGCAGTCACCGACTCAAATGACCGCATCAGGTTTTGCCGACACTGTCGCCAAGTTTCAGAGCAAGGCCGACTGGGTTATGAACAATCTACTCTTCGGCGAAGACTACTGCAGCTATTGTGCGGACATTTTGCAGGATGTAGAAGGTTCATATCTTGACAGCCCGGAGAAACTGCGTACCGGCGACCCCGACACAGTCAAAGGCCTTTTTGAAGCGCTTTTCCTGACAGGTATAGCGATGACTATAGTCGGAAGCAGTACGCCTGCAAGCGGAGGTGAGCACCTGCTGAGTCACGTGTTTGATATGACCGCCGACATCAACAACCAGGGATACTGGTTGCATGGACTTCAGGTTGGTCTGGGAACGATTGTATCGGCTGCTTTATATGAAAAAATCCTCTCTATTGACGAACCTGCCTTGCATGAAATGCCTGAAGATGTTGATACGGCTTACTGGCAGGATGAAAGACTCATCAAGTCAGTCAAAGAACAATACACCTTAAAGACCGATGCAGTCAAAGCTGCAAAGGAAAGAATAGTACAGCCGAAAATCTACAAGCAACTGAAGGCCAGGCTGCAATCAATCGTAAAGCCTCCGCTTTTTGTAAAGGATTTACTACATCGAGCAGGTGCAGCAGCCAGTATTACGGACCTCAATATTTCACGTGAGCTAATCAGAGAGGCCATGCTTCATACGCACGAAATACGCAAGCGATTCAGTGTCGTTGACCTTGCATGGCTGACAGGCGTTCTGCCTGCGGCGACTGATGAGATTATCGATACCTACCTGATATAGGCCGTCGGATACTATGCAATTCTTATAGGGCTCAAGAACTAAAGAGCTATTACTCAAGCACAAAACCACCAGAATCATCTCCTTCGTACCATTCGGCATAATTATCAAATCCGGCCCTTACACACCCTGCCCGATAATTTGGCCGAGGCGAAATATTAGTTATATTCTAAGAGGGCTGTATGTGACTTTTCATTCAACTATCGCAGCAGTTTTCCCAAGTCAATCAGGCTCGGCAAGTCCAGCTAAAGTGGCCAATGCAAAAGAACGAATACGTTAATGTTTTACGGCAAAAAGCGGCTGAAATCTTGGGTATTTATTCGGACCGCTATCGCCAGCCTGCCCCACATAAACTGGAGGAGGGGTAAGGCAAATCGGACCATGAGTCCACATTATAGCTGTAAGCAACGATATGTGAGGGCAGAATTTAGGGTGATTTGTATATGAAAGAACGCACGTTTTTCCTCAACCGAAGCAAACTTAAAACTGCAATTATCTCAACCATAATTGTGTACATATTGACGGCTCTTGTCGTTCCGCCACAAGTTCTTGGCGCAAGAGCACGCAAAGCGCGAGGGTCTCTTTCCAGCAGCAGTCTTCGCGGAATGGCACGAATATACATGGCGACTGCCGACTACACCAAGGCCCAGCCGCTGGCTGAGCAGGCATTGTCTATTGCTCGTCAGAAGAATGCTGACAACGAAGAGCTTGGCTTCTGTTTAATCGACCTGGCTTATCTTTACCACTGCCAGGGGCAGCTTGATAGCGCACTGGACATGTGCACACTCGGACTGAAGCTCCAGGAAAAAACTTATTATCAGAAACATCCTTACCTGGCATATACGCTCAGAACCCTCTGTGATATTTATCGTGGTCTGGGACAGTACGACAAGGCAAGCGCTGCTCTTGACAGGGCCGTCGATATCATGCTGGACAGCCATCTGCCGGACGATAAGGCCATGACCCAGTTTTACATCGACCGCGGCATATTGCTGGCCGCACAAGGCAGATACGACCAGGCAAAAAACTTCTATACTCAGGCCGAAGAACTTATCAGGCAGGTCTATAAAGATGACCACCTGTACTATGGAAACCTGATGCTAAAACAGGCACAGCTTTACTTTAGCAAAGGTCAATATAGTCGAGCCGACAACCTTGCCGGAAAGGCGATGGAGATTCAGCAGAGAGTTTACGGCAAGCAGCACAGCCTGCTCGCGCCGACATGGCTTGTGCTGGCTAATATTGCCCGTGCGCAGGGCCGCTATACACAGGCAGAGACACTGCTCAAATCCGCTCTTGAATCAGTTGAGCAGAAGCAGGGCCAGGCACATCCGGTGGCTGCAGAAGCCCTCAGCGCTCTTGGAATGGTATATATGGTCGACGGAAAATATACAGAGGCCGAGCACGCCTGCACAAAGGCAGTTGAAGTACTCGAAGCAAGCGTTGGCCCGGACAGCGACCAGACAGCTATGGCCCTTAACAATCTTGCCATACTTTACATTCAGCAGGGAAAACTGCGCCAGGCAAAACCTCTGTGTGACAGGGCGCTGGCCACACTGCAGAACATCTTTGAGAAGAACCATCCCAGTATTGTCCGGGTGCGAAAGACTATCTTGCAGTTGCAGTATAAGCTTTCCGCTACAACCGAAGTGGCAATCCTTGCCTCCGGTATATAACAGACTCAGCGGCGGCCACAGAAACAATAGTTAAAAGAAAAAGCCTGCCCCAAAACGAGGCAGGCTTTTTTATTACTAAGCCAACTCTTAACTAATCGGCTATTACATACCTGTACGAGCACTAATGTAAGCACCAAGGTCAGCGTAATCCGGAGCATAGTTGCTGGTCACGATAGCCACTGCATCGTCACGCTCGAATCCGAGCTCCTCGTTGAGGATTCTGGCGTACTCAGCGGCAGCATCATCAAAGCCCATCGCAGCCGGGTTATCCGCCAGTGCGGTCCTGATACCGTCAATCATCTCAGGAGTAATCGGGCCGGCCATACCACCTCTGACCGCAGATGCCCAGGCTTCGAGTTGAGCTGCATCCAAACCAGCCATCGCATCAGCCTGCTGCATGAGTCTGGCACAGGCTTCACAAGGCTGAATGTCGGTTGCCAGGTAATCGGCATTGCCGAGCATCACAAAAATCTGGTCTTCAGCAAGTCCAACCTCATTAGCAAACCACTGCATCAGTGCCGGGCAGCCGCCTTGGTCAAACTCAAACGGCTCAAGTGGCTCACCCGCTTCTGTGTACAGCGGCGCGGGTGGATTAGGCGGAACAGGTGGCTCGTCGCCGCAGTCAGGACATGGTGGACAGGTTGGACAATCCTGTCTATTCTCGTAAGTGTCAATTATTAATGTGGCACCGTCACCGAAACCTTCTTCCCAATCCGGCATTGGATCGCCTAAGCTCCAAGCTTCATTACCACCAACAAATTTGTTGTCTCCATCAGCAACTGCCGCTATGCGAGCGCCTCGGCTTACAAAAACGTCACCGGCGTAAATCTGAGTAGAAGCGGTATTAAGCTCACCATCCTCTTCATCACCAGCAATAGATCTAATTCTAGCTGCGGGTGGATTCCGCCTGGCGCCCTCGCTTACTACAGCAACAAGACCCGGAGCACAAACAACAACATTTGCTGTGTTCTCCTCGCCGTCGTGAGCAGAAGCCACTATTCCAGCACGGCTGCCTTCTCCAAGTGCCAGTACAAGAACACCTAGCCCCTCAGTAAATTCATAGAAAGGATGGTCTTCATTGAGAAGATCGCCACCAGCAGCAACACCAACATCGGCGGTGTTGGACCAGGCATTATGAGCCTCAGCCTCTATTAAAGCTGTTTTTGGCTGGCCTTCGCCTGCGATATCTACTACAGCAACGCCGCCGTCATGGGAGACAACCGTAGTCGTGGCGTTGGCGAATGACTGGATGATTTCCCATTCTTCAGTTTTGTCATTCCAGACCTCATTTTCCTGCCACTTCGCCTCAGCTTCTGCTTTTATCGTAGCTGAACCGCCTGTACCAATCTTGCCAAAATCCTCGGGGTTGAAACCGGCGGCTACTATAATATCATCGACTGCGCAAACCGCAACAAAGGCATCGTTTTCAACACCTTCTTTAGCCTCAGCTAATATTGAAGCATCGCCGCCCATTTCGCCAACTACCAGAACTCCACCATCGGTGCAGATCTGGGTAAAGGCATCATTATCAAAGCCAAACAGAGCTTTAGATGCTATTGAAGCTTCGCCGCCATGACTGGCCAATACACTAACACCTTCACCGGCGCTAACACCGACATAGGCGTCGTTAAGGTGGCCAAAATGAGCTATAGCTTTTATTAAAGCTTCGCCTTTTTTGACACCTTCAACTACAACTTCACCTTCGGCACAAATCAAAACATCGGAGTCATTAGAAAAGCCTTTCACGGTCACAGCTTTTATTGTAGCTTCGCCGCCATCTTTGGCTTTTACCACAACATCGCCGTCGGTGAAAATTGTAACATCGGCGGTGTTAGTATAGCCTTCCATAGCTATAGCTTCTATTTTAGATGTGTTATCGCCGCCTTCGCCTATGTCTATTACCTTAACATCACCACCGGTGGTAATCCCAATAGTGGCGGTGTTATCAGTGGCATTCTCAGCTTTAGCTTCTATTGAAGCATCACCATCTATGCCGTGTACCAAGACATCATCACCGGCTGCAATGACTACAGTGGCCGTGTTAACAACACCGTCGTCATCAAGGTCACTATCAAGATCAAAATCAAGATCGGCGTCAGTATCATCGTCATCATCTACTAAAATCACCTGTGCGTCTTTAGCTATAGCTTCAATTTCAGCCTTGCCGCCGTTTTTAGCTATTACCTTAACATCCTCACCGGCAACTATAGTGACATTGGCGGTGTTACTGTTATCAGCATCCTTGGCAAGAGCCGTTATCTCAGCTTGGCTGGGCTGGTTATCGCACAGTGCCATCACCTTAACATCGTTCTCAGCGTCAATATCAACGCTGGCTGAGTTATCACCACCATTTTTAGCTATGGCTTCGATTTCAGCCTTGCCGCCTTCAACACCTATTACCAGGACAGAGCCGTCTTTATCGCTGTCGAGGTCACTGTCCTCGTCGCTATCGGTGTCAAGCACTACGGGTTCAATATCCCGAGCGACGATATTAATACTGGCATTGTTCGTGCCCTCGCCGGCATTCTCGGCCGTGGCTTCAATTGAAGCCCGGCTCGGTGTGAATCCACCGTTGTCGGCTCCGCCTATCGCGTGTACCAGGACATAACCATCTTCGGCAAGTATATTGATGTTCGCGGTATTTTCAGAACTTAAAGAATTACCAGCATAGGACTCTATCTTGGCTATGCCGCCGTTTTTGGCTAATACAACAACACTGCCGCCGGCTTCAATATCAACCTGGGCGGTGTTACTGTTTTCGGAATTGACTGCCACGGCTTTAATATAAGCCTCGCCGTCGCCGTCAGATTCGAAGCCCTTCTTGTAATCTTTTACCTTGACATCACCACCGGCTTTGATATCAACACCGGCAAAGTTATCTACACCGTCATGGGCCGAAGCTTCAATCCCTGCCATATCACTCTTACCCGGCTCAGTTGTTACAAGAACATCGCCTTCGGTTTCAACCGCAACCTCTGCCGTGTTTGTAGTGCCGTTCCATGCCGAGGCTCTAATCTCAGCCTGGTCATGGTTGCTTTCGCTGCGTACAGTAAGACTTCCGGCTTTAATATCAATTTTGGCCTCGTTAAGAACGGCAGGGCCTTCCTCGTTATAAGCTAATGCTAATACTCTTGCATCACTTTCGTTAGCAATAATGTCGACACCACCGCCGGCATTAATAGTAACTCCGGCACGGTTTATAGAGCCATTTATAGCCTCGGCCTTTACTATAGCAATTTGGTTGTTGATTCCGGCCTTGAGCAATACACCGCCGTCAGCCTCGATATTAACATTAGCTATGTTCTCATCCGCATCGCGGGCAGAAGCCTTTACGACCTCTGTGCTTGACGAATGCCCTGTTTCAATGATAACATTCTTTCCCTTAATCGAGACATCAGCCTGATTCAAACCGGCAGCCGAATCAGCTTGGGCTTCGACTTTAACATGTTGTTGGGTGGCCTTTAAGATGACATTATCTTCTGCCTCAATTTCCACGCTGGCAGAGTTATTAGCACCATCATGTGCCGTTGCTTTTACTTCCGTAGCACTGCCGCCATCGTTCTTTATCTTGATATCTTCACCGGATGCAATTTTAATTGAGGCACTGGCATCAAAAACACCATCGCCGGTTGCATCCGCTGTAATATCGTGGTCAATCGTCAAATCACTGCCGGTTGAAATGTCAACCTCAGCGACAGCATCCGAAGCGGCCGTAGCCGAGACAGTAATCGCACCGTCAAACTCGGCGCCGTATACAGCAGTTGCCCTTAGACTCTCAACTCCGCCGATAGCCGTCGAATAGATATCGCCGGCAGCGAGAACCAGACTGGTCTTGCCCAGCGCATCGTCGGTATTAAGACTACCTTCATTCTTCACCCAATTTTGCTCGGAACCCCCTGAACTGACGTTAACATTGACGTGGCTGTTCACTCTGCTTATCACGATGTTGTCACCAGCAGTCATTACGACATAGGAATCCTCGGCTTTAGTAACTATATTGCCCTTGTTGAAAATATTCTTACCGATAAGAGCAAGTGTTTCATCCACCTCGATTCTTGCTCCATTCAATGTAGTAATATCTCCACCAGGACCGCCATACTCAAAATTGAGAGGGTCAAAGAGTGCGCCTTGTGCGATGAAATCACTAATATTCATCAAGAGGCCCGTGGCAACAAAGCTTTTGGCCTGTACCAGAGACTGAGGACCAAACACAACGCCATACGGATTCTGAACGATAACACCGGCGCCGTTTGGTGCAAGCAGGCTGCCAAAAATACCTGTCGCAGAGGTGTCTGTGGGATTGATATTGTTCAATATCCATCCGCCGCCCTGGGTAAATGTCACGCTGGCGTTCGAACCAATGTCAAAGTTGTTCCACCCAATAACGTTGTTCCCTGTCGCAGTGCCAATAATAGCTGACGGATTCGTCGAATTCGTCAGATCGCTTCCCGTCCAATCCAGCACCGCCGTATTACCAGCACCCAAATCACCCGGAGTTGGGATATCAGTGTTGCCCGGAGCCGGGTTGGCCATTACTACCTGCAGCGGAATGCCGAATGTCATCAGACATACCATGTAGCAGGCAATAATCTGCCTGATATAATACTCCTTCGATACTTTCCTCATAGCTTCCATTGTAGTTCCCCTTTTATTTTCACGCACAATTCTCTTAGCTCCTTCTTGACTCTTATATATCCTTATCCGGCCCAAACAAGCACAGGCCGAATGTATTCTTCATTGCCTATAATGGCATGGCCAAGCCATTACCACTTCAGCATAAAGCTTGCGTTAACCCGGCCTTTGCCGCTTCGGGTATCGGGCGTCGGTATCAGCGGGTAACCGTAATAAACCGCCCCACTGAAATTGTCTCCGACATCCAGCAATGCACCAACACCAAGAGACATCAATTCCTCATGTTTTGCCTCTCCAACAATTGTGCCTGCTCTTCTAATGTTGGTACGGCCGTAATCTACAAATGCCAATGGAGCAACCCTTTTAATCTCGTACGGGTCTTTCTCCTGCTGAGCCATTTGCTCTTTTTCCTCGGCTGTCATTCCTGCATCTTCGACAGCAATTAAATCATATTCATACTGGAACGATGCCAGTATTCCGCCATCAGCAACTATCTCGGATTCGTCATAGCCTCTTATCGTGTACATACCTCCGAACGATGTCATCTTTGCTGAAACAAGTCTTTCGTTTGCCTGAATCCAGCGGAATGAGCCGCTTAGCCTGTGTATCTTATCGGTGTTGAGAAACCGGCTGTGTCGGGCACGGAAATCATAAATGCTGAAATCAGAAACGGCACCGGCACGAGAACCAGCAAAGGCCAAGCCGCCGGACTGGCCTTTCATACTCTCCCAGCGGTCAAAGGAGACCGATGAAGTTGACATATCATCCTTTTTATGAAGCTCCAGGCCCCATCCCCACATCCAGAATCTAACACTAGAAGTTGAAAATGGAAGACCACCAAACCTAGGTGTAATTTTACTTCTGGTATATTCAGTCATGCCCTTGATGTCAAAGAACCAGCCCCTGCCGAGTAACGGCATATCAGACTCTGTCTGTAATACGTTGTAGCGCAGCACACTGCCAAAGAAACTTCCGTTTCCAAGGAAGTTAAACGGGCCTGAGTCCGGATTAACATCGAATTGGCTGTATCCGGCATAAATATTAAGCCTCAGTTTCGGTCCCATTATCGGAAAATCATAGCTGCCATAAAGAGAGTAATTCTCATCAATATCACTATCCCAAGGAGCCTGATAAATTGCCATGAAGGTATCGTCTATACCAAGCAGATTGGTATTTATTACACCAATTCTGGGAGTCCATCGCCTGTCCTGAGTACCGGCGTTGTCCACCTGAATAAACCAGTGCCAGGGATTTACCTCGTACACGTCGTATTCCACTGCCAGCGTATTCGGCTGGGCGCCCTTGGTCACCGTAGCGGACACATATCGGTCGGGATTTTGATTCAGTAGATTCACAAAATCGTTGAGTTCCTTCTCGTTGGCAACGCCGCCTGCCTTCACCGGAGACCATTCCCGAATTGCATCCTGCCTGAGATAACCTTTTTCCTTTAGATTCTGGTCGGCGTCGTAAGACCTCACGGTAACGGTCGTCACCGGAGCTTCCAGAACCTCAATCAGCAGCACGTCATCCTTGAGCTGGTTCGTTCCGACCATCGCGCTCTTGGGGACATAAACATAAATGCCCGCGTAGTCATTTTCCCGATAGAGCGAAAGGACATAGCTTGTAAAGCCACGAATAGTCCGTGCGCTGACTTGACGCGGCGCATCGGGCTCGAGCAAAACTTCGCTAAGGACTCTGAAATCATAAAGGTCCTCGGCCGGTGTGCTTGAAAGCGGCTCGCCCGAAGCGCTCCATATAATCGGCAGGCCGTCAATTATTTGCGCCGTCGTAATCAGTATGTTGCCGCTGAATTCAACGCTGCTGACCGTCATCGTCGGCGTATTATCTTCAGGAAGCTCAATATCCATTACTTTTGCTAAAGACGAAGTACGTCTGGCCTTTGCATTTGCCGTCGCCACCTTACTGTCATATTCGTTTTCAATGACAGTCTTACTCTGGCTTATCTCGGCCTTGTGCTCGGCCCGCAATTGCTTGACTGACGCAACGTCGGATTTGTATTTCTCACTGAGGTTAAGCTTCTTGGCTTTGTATTCGTTCTCAACCGATGCTTTGTCTTCAGCCTGGGCTATTTTGTCCTTATACTCTTGTGCCAGGGCTGCTTTGTTCCCTTCATAGTCACTTTTCAGCTCTTTCAGCCTGGCTTTTATCTGTGCAGCCTGGTGGTCGGCCTTGGCCTGAAGGTCAACCATCTGGGAATTTAACTCCTGCTTCGCAGCCAAAATCTCTGCATCTGCAACAGCCTGTGTCTCGGCATCCACCTGAGCAAGCCGCTTGGACTCGGCCTTAGCAGCAGCACGGGCATCGGCTTTGGCCCGGGCCATTTCAGCCTTTTGGCGTTTGATTCGCTCTGCTTCTTCCTTCCTCTCTTTCAGCCTCTCGGCCTCTTGAGCCTTTTTCTCCAGCCTCACCTTCATCTTTACCTCGGCCTTGGCCTTTTCTTCCTCTGCATCAGCACCCATCGCAGGGCTGATACAGACCATCATCACAAATGCCGCCGCCAACAGCAGACATACAGCCGGAAACCTTTTTGGCTTACTCATATTGATTCTCCTTAAAGTACATACACCTGTAATTGTCCTGGACCATTTACTAACTCTCCCGCGACTTCCCTGCCTGTACTCCATTTCTCAAACGCCTCCCAACAACAGCCCAGATACGCATACAGCACCGCCACAACAGGCGCACGTACTCATTACAGCAGTATACTTTTCCGGACTGTTTTTGTCAACGATTAAGTCTCCTAAGTATCCCATATTGCCTCACTTAGCACTTACTTCCGATAATAACATACCTCATGCCACTTAGACCTTGAACTGCGGACAAAGGGCGAGGCACATGAGCGACATTTGCTCAAGTTAAGAAATGTCAGCAACAGCAATTCTTTCTCGTGATGCATATGCTTCAGATATCCGTTCCATTTAGCATCAGGTACACATCCCAACCACCGGAACTAAGCCACCTTAGCTTAGAAGGCATCCGTGCCCATCTTTATAGAACAAGCCGCTCGGAAATTAAAGCAAAAAAGTTTTTTTTCGCAGGTTTTTTTTGCCTGTCACGAAAGGTTAACACCCGCCTCAGCAATAAGATACGCTGGAATCTCCATCGGCACAAACCAGTACTTTAGACCTATCTCAAACCCCCACCATCTTCATCGCCGTCTCTGCTTGCAATGCTCTTTTGTATCACTATAATACCTGCTCTGTCGGTATCGCTAAAAGTGCACCAAGCAAGCAGCTATGCAGGCAGTATTCGTAGAGCTTCCATGGCAAGAATGAAAATATTATTTTAAGCGACTACAATTTGAAAAAGACTGCTCCAAAACGCCTCGCCCTCAGCCATATCCAGAAGCTCATCGGCCGCAGGATGCTCACTTCGAAACAGACCAAGCCGTGTTTCTACATACAGACCAGGGCCGATGTGACAGAGTTGATGGACCTGCGACACAAGCTCAAGAAGAAAATCGGAGTCAAAGTTACAACAAATGTCTTTTATATTCGAGCTATTTCTTATTCAGCAGTACAGTTTCCGCTGGTTCTTGGCAAAATCGACGATGATAAAATCAGAATCCCCGATTCCGTGAATGTAGGCTTCGCTGTCAACGCACCGCAGGGGCTTGTAGTACCGGTCATAAAGAACATTCCTGACATGAACCTTGTCGAAATTGCAAAAACTGAAAAACTGCTGACCAACAAGGCGCGGGCAAACAAGTTAACTCTCGATGAAATAACAGATGAGACAATCGCCTTGAGCAATCTGGGAGCCTATGGAATCGATTCATTTATCGGGATTGTCCCGCCGCCAACAAGCGTCATTGTGGCAGTCGGTAATACATTGCACCAGGCCGTTGTCCGCGATGGAGATATTTGTGAACGCAAAATGGTCAGTTTATCTGCGGCTGTTGACCATTGCGTGATTAATGGCGATTACGCCGCCAGGTTCCTTAGCCATCTCAAGGAACTGTTAGAAGACCCGAAATCTCTTACAGACTGAATCACCTGCATTGACTCAGGACACGCCGAGTTTCAGTCGAAGCTTCTTCAGATTAGTAACATCTTCCCTGTTATACAATAACAGCTTATCAAGTGCCTCACGGTCGTTGTCGTTGTAGTACTGCCACCACAATTTCACCGCTATATAACCGTCCACGTCGGCAAGCTTTCTCTTTATCCCAAGCTTGCGCTCGACCGCCTTTAGTCCACCCTTGAGTTTATACTTCCAGCAGTCGTACATCAGGTCTCTGTGGGCAACGACCTGTTTAAGGTCCACATCAAGCTCGGCTTTGATAAAAGGCAAATCAAACCTGCTGCCGTTATAACTGTAAACCATATCAACCCCCCGCAGTTCTCTCAGCAAGCGACTCCGCGAGATGCTCCTGCCCATGAGCTGCACAACCTTGACCTTACGCCCCTGCTCGAAACCGATTCCAATAACGGTTATCTCACAATAGTTTTTGCTCAGGCCCGTAGTCTCGATATCAATGTAAGCGCGTTTACTCATCTTGGAATCGAATCAGATAAATTACCTGCGATGGACCCTCTTTCCAGCAAGTGATGCCCTGAGTTTCACGAACACTATCCATCTGTGTCGGGTACGCCCTGCTGCTCAGCGCCGATTTGGCCGTGTCCGGGCTCACCCTGCGGTACAGATTTAATCTCTATGGACGGTTTGGCTCCTGCCGGAGCGTCGAGTTGGGCTTCAAGCTGTTCATCCGCGAGAATTGTCTCCGGTTTCGGCTGCACCTGATGGCCCAAATCTGCCATCTCGATGCCGCTGTAAAACGCATCCTCGTCCATAAGGAACTTTGCTACCCGCTGGTAGTCTTCGGCGCCATGACAATTTGGCGCATATTCGAATATGGTTTGGCCGTAACTCGGCGCCTCCGCCAGTTTGATATTCCTGCGGATGGCCACAGGCAATATGCGAGCGTCTGCCCATGCACAGTCAGTACCGCGGGCCTGGTCCAGAAAGCCCTCTATATCAGCCTTGACTTCTTTCGGCAGCGACGCCCTGCTGTCAAACATGCAAAGGAGGATTCCTTTCACTCGCAGCCCGGGATTAATCCGCTTGTTGACAAGGTCAACCGTTTGGAGCAGCTTGCCAAAACCCTGCAGCGCCAGGAAATGAGGCTCCAACGGAATCAATATTTCTTTAGCCGCTGCAAGTGCGTTTAGCGTCAATAGCCCCAGTGACGGCGCACAATCTATAATCAGGAAATCAAATTTATCCTCGACCTGGGCGATTGCCTCGCGCAGAATTGTTTCGCGCCCCACCACACTGACCAGTTCCGTCTCAGCTCCGACAAGGTTGACGTTAGCCGCAGCAATCCAAAGGTTCGGCCGCACCATTATAAGCTCTTCTTCAAATCCCGCGCCGCCCGTCATTATCCGGTAAGAACCCTTCTCAACCGACTCCGGCTCAATCCCCATATGAATCGTCAGGTGCGACTGTGGGTCGAAATCAACCAGCGCCACCCGAAGACCCATCTGCGCCAAAGCCGCCGCAATGTTTGCCACTGTAGTTGTTTTGCCGACTCCGCCCTTTTGATTTAGAACCGCTATCTTTCTCATTGCAATCCCTGGCTTAGCCTTTCCTCTTTCATCCCCTGTTGTTGCTCTTTAAGTTTTCGCATGACTGCATCGAGTACGCCGTTAACAAAAGCCGGCGATTGAGCGGTGCTGAATTTCTTCGCAAGCTCGACAGCCTCGTTAATCACCACCTTTGGCGGAATATCTCCACAGCACGTCAGGTGATATACCGACATTCGCAGAATACTCTTATCGACCGGGGACAAGCGAGACAGGCTCCACTTTATGCTTGCGGCGCTTATCATCTCATCACACCGCTCGAGGTTCTGCCAGGCGCCTTTAATCCAGACAAGAGCCAGACACCTGATTGAATCATCCGGCTCGTTCTCAACGAGAAACTCGCCAAGAAACTCGAACAAGTCCTGGCCCTGCACATCAAGCTGATAGAGACTCTGAATCGTCAGTTCCCTGGCTCTGGTTCTGTTGTCCACGCCCGGCCTCGGTTATATAAGAATGTCAAACAGCTTCTGAAATTACTGTCAAATCTGTCCGAGAACATCCGTCAGTTCCATTGCTGTCATCGCAGCGTTCGCTCCGGCGTTGCCCAGCTTGGTTCCCGCCCGGTCGACCGCCTGTTCAAGAGTATCGCAGGTAAGCACACCGAATACCGCCGGTACCTGGCAGTCGTAATTTATCTGGCCTATGCCACGGACCACCTGCTGGCACACATAGTCGTAATGTGGAGTCTGCCCTCTTATTACTGCACCAAGGCAAAGCACAGCACAGTACTTACCGCTACCGGCAAGCTTTTTGGCTGCTGAAGTTATCTCACACGCCCCGGGGACCCACACAACTAAAATCTGTTCTTCGGTTGCTCCATGCCGCTTCAGACAATCAATGGCTCCATCCAGCAGTCGAGACGTAATGAACTCGTTGAATCTGCTAATTACAATAGCATAAGTCCCTTTACCTGCTGCCAGTTGACCTTTTATCTGTTTAATCATAAACTGTTCTCCAATTGGCCTTTTGTATAGTAATTAAGTACAGAATACACCACTGGCCATCGTGGTGTATTATAAGACTTACGCAGAGGCGTTTCCAGAAAAACACCTCAGCCGGTTACTTCCAATACCAGCCGAACTTGCCTCTACCTGCATAAGCTTCGATATAATAACAGCTTACATTTCAATATGCAACCGGCTTTTTGTCTGCAGGAGCAATTGACCCAAATCACATCAAAATCACCTAATTCGTCGCCCCGCATTGCCGATAAGCGGGTTGATTACAGGTATTTACGTATACTCCGAGCGTCCAGGGAGCGGCAAATGAGTGTTGATGATATGGATATGATATTTAATTCATACGACGGTGCCGAGCACAAAGCCCGCAAGGCATACGAACTGTATGAGGAGGGCCAGGTGTCCCAGGCTCTTGCTGAGCTGGATGACGCACTGGCTATAAATCCTGCCAACGGTTCATGGCATTTCAACAAGGCGCTGGCACTGGATTCAATGAATCGTTTTGCAGAAGCTATAAGCGAATATGAACAATCCCTCGAACTGAATCCGTCCGACGTAGAAATTTTAACATCACTCGCTGTGGACTATACACGAAGCGGACAATATGACCGAGCGATTGAAACTTTCGAACAAGCCCAGTCGCTTGACCCTATGTACGAGCCTTGCTACTGCAATCGAATTATTACGTACACTGAAATCGAAAAGCACGATTTGGCAGAACAGATGTTCTACATGGCCCAGCATATCGAACCGGATTGCGCACTGTGCTACTACAATATCGGCAACAGCCTCTTCATAAGAGGCCAATACAAAAAGGCAATCAGTTGCTGGCAAAAAACCGCTGAGATTGAAAAGACGCACCCACAAATCAACTATCGAATTGCCCAGGCATACTGGGCCGACGGCGATACCAAAAAGGCTCACAAATACTTCCTCGCTGAGCTGCGCGAAGACCCGGGCAATACTGATGTAATCGCGGATTTCGCTATGCTGCTGCTCGAAACGAGACAAGTAGAATCTGCAAAAGAAAAATTCAATCGAATACTTGAGTTCGACCCGGATTCTGCAATAGCCCACTTTTATCTCGGTGAAATCGCACTTAACCGCGGCGATACCAACGACGCCGAGAAGCTGTTCAAAAAAGCCGTGCAAATTGACGACACGCTATTCGGCCCGAGATTCAGGATCGCTCAGTGTGCTATAGGCAGGGGTGAATTTGAAGCTGCAAAATCATATCTGGCTTCGGAAATGCGCCTGGGCCCTGAAAACTCCGACGTGCTTGTATCAATGGCTTCAATGTTTCTCAGGATGGACATGATCGACGAAGCGGGCCAATGCCTGCTTCGGGCAACCGACTTCAACTTCATTAACCCGGCTGCTCATTACTATCTCGGTATCTGCTGCGCCCTCAGAGGCAAGTACGCCGATGCGGCAGAGTTCTTCCTGCACACACTCGAAATCGATGACAAATACACAGACGCTGTTCGCGACCTCGCTGCTGTTTATATCCAAATGGGCAGAGTCGATGAGGCTGCTGAGCTAATCAAGCAAACCGAACTTCCTGACACGGATGCTCAATTCACCAGGCAGTTGACGCGGCAAATCCGCATGGTTCGATTCACCAAGCGCCTGAACCGACTTTTCAAACCGCTTGAACGCCTTCATCTGTGGCGAAATTAATCAAACAACCAGGGGAACCTCAAATAAGTCACTTATGAATCTTTTTGCATGTCTGTGGCAAATCCATTAAAATGTCGGGTTGCTACTGTGCGAAGCAGCGATGATTTGCTGCGCAGCATAAGCTGGGCCGAGTGGCGGAATGGCAGACGCTGGGGACTTAAAATCCCCTGCCCGTTAGGGCGTGTGGGTTCGACTCCCACCTCGGCTATCGAATTAAACGAGTTTGAGTACAGAATTGATACCGCGGGTGGTAAGAATAGCTGGCCGCTTATAAGTAATGGAGGTATATATGGCTGAAAACAAATTCAATCTCGCCGACGTTCGCGAGCCTAATCTTTATCGCGAGACGTTTCCCTATAATGAATTTCCCCGCGCCAGCTTTGACTCGCAAGGTGTCGAATTCGACCTGCCAAGCAAGGTGTGGATTACCGATACTACTTTTCGCGACGGCCAGCAGGCCAGGCCGCCGTACACCCCGGAACAGATTCTGCATGTATATGATTTGCTGCATAAGATTGACGGCGGCACGGGATTGATTCGCCAGTGCGAGTTCTTCCTGTACTCGGACAGAGACCGTAAGGCCGTCGAACTGTGTAAGGAACGAAATTACAGGTATCCTGAAATCACCGGGTGGATTCGGGCGGTCGCCGATGACTTCAAGCTTGTTACCAAAATGGGACTAAAAGAGACCGGCATTCTCACCAGCGCCAGTGATTACCATATCTTCCTCAAGCTGCGCCGGACCCGCCGCCAGGCTTTGGACGCATATCTGGACATCGCAAAGGCTGCGATGGACAACGGAGTTATACCGAGATGCCATTTTGAAGACATTACCCGCGCAGACTGCGAAGGATTTGTAATGCCATTCGCCGAACAGTTGCTCAAACTTTCCGACCAATACAAGATGCCGGTAAAGGTGCGACTCTGTGATACGCTCGGCTTTGGACTGCCATGGGACAAGGCGGAGCTGCCCCGAAGCGTACCTAAACTAATTGCTGCCCTGCGAAAGGTCGGCTTCCCTGCAGAACGGCTCGAATGGCACGGCCACAACGACCTTCATAAGGTCCAGGCCGACGGAGCCACCGCATGGCTATACGGCTGCTGTGCTGTTAACTGCGCTATATTCGGCTTCGGCGAGCGTACAGGAAATCCGCCGCTGGAGGCAATGGTCGTCGAACACGCACAATTGATGGGTATGACTGAAGGAGTCAATTATACCGCTATTACCGAGCTGGCTGAATACGCCTGCAAGGAACTCCATTTTAAAATACCTACGAACTACCCGCTCGTCGGTGCTGACTTCAATGTCACCCGAGCAGGCATCCACGCCGACGGTCTGTTGAAAAACGAGGAAATATACAACTGCTTCGATACTGACAAGCTGCTCAACCGTCCCGTCGGGGTTGCCATTACCGACAAGGCCGGCGCCGCGGGTATCAAACACTGGATTGAAGCTCGATACGATACCACCATCGGCAAGCATGACCCAAGGGTGCAGGCAATCAAAGCACGTGTCGATGATGAGTACGCCGCGGACCGCGTCTCGGCCATAAGCGACGACGAAATGTTCGCCTGGGTAAAGGAAGCCTTCGGCGATGAACTGCCCCAGAGAAAATAGCGGATAGAAATGGAATCACTGACCGCGAACAAAACAACTAAGGATTTAAATGATAGTCAGGGCTCGGCACGAGATGTCAGAATTAAAGCCGTTCTGTTTGACCTTGGTGATACACTGCTGAATTTTGGCAGAGTCGACACCACGAAGCTCTTTAAGTCCGGTGCAAAACTTACATACGATTATTTAAAAAGGCTCTCCCAGCCGGTCGGAGATTTCAAACCCTATTGCTACAGAAACCTCGGCGCTATTCGATGGAAATATTGGGTCTCGATGCTCAGACGCAGGGACTTCGACACTCTCAAGCTCCTAAAAAAAATCAACCAGCCAAAAGGCCTTGAACTTTCCGACAAGCAGTGGGATGAGCTTGTATGGCTATGGTATGAACCGCTCGGCAAATGCGCTACCGTTGAACCTGACATCAAAGCCACATTGACCAGGCTCAAAGACATGAACCTTAAACTTGGTATACTGTCGAATACGTTTATTAACGACACCGCACTGGAAAAACACATGGCCCAGTTCGGTATACTTGATTTTTTTGATGTTAGACTGTATTCATACCAGTTTTCTTTTCGCAAACCCGATAAGCGAATCTTCAGGGCCGCCGCAGAGCAAATCGGCCTACCATTAAAAAATATCATGTTCATCGGTGACCGCATCGGCGCCGACATCCGCCCCGCTCTCAAACTCGGAATGACAGCCGTATTGAAACAGGCCTACACCAACCACGCAAAACACCTGCCCGCCGGCGCACACAAAATTGAAAAAATCTCTGAATTACCGCAATTAATCCAGCAACTTATGTCAATTGCTGATGGATGATGTACTCATTAAGATTTCGGGGCTATGGCATCGGACGACATAACTATCGTAAATCGGCTGCCTTGCCCCGGATTAGATTTAATTTTGAGCCGTCCCCCGAAGCTTTCCAGCTGCTCCCGCACGCTGAATAATCCGAACGTGCCCCCGTTACCGATTCTCCCTTTGACCTGGGAGGCATCAAGACCGATTCCATCATCGGCAACTATGATTATTATCTCGTTGTTCTCTCTGGACAGAGATACTGTTACCTTTTTCGCTTGCGCATGCTTGATGATATTGTTGAGCAGTTCTCGTACAGCGCGAAACAGGCAGATTTTCAGGTTTTCATCCAGATGTGTCAGTAACTCGCATCGAATCAGTTCAAATTCTATTCCGTACTTATCGCGCACCTCCCGCCCCAGATGTCTTTCAATCGCTGCTTCAAGACCAAGCTCGGTCAGAACCGGATTGCTCAATTCAAAAGTTAACGACCTTACCCTTTCTATCATTGAGTCAATATTTGAACATATCTTCTCTGTTAACTCGGGCGCGGGTTGATGCGCCTTATCCCGCAGAGAAGAAAGCAAGTCGATTTTGGTCATCGCAAGTTTCTGGCCTATATCATCGTGCAATCCCTGGGCTATGAGCCGCCTTTCTCGCTCTTCGGTCAGCAATGAAGAAATAGCCATCGCCCTAAGTTTTGAGTAATAGTCAGTGAGCTTTTCCTCGGCTTGCTTTCGGGCGGTCACGTCGTCATATACAGTCACTATTTCACCGGAGGGAAGTTTATAGACGTGGTTCTCCACCCATTGAAAAATACGCTCATCCTCGTAGAACGAACATGGATGGTACTCGGGCTTTCCGGTCCGCCAGACACGCTGAAAAACTTCAAACAGCCCGAGCTTCTTTACTCCCGGAAAGACTTCGGTTACCTTCTTTCCGATTATGTCGGCTCGGTTGATTTTCTCGATGCGCTCGCCGGCTTTGTTCATGTCCTTGAAAATGAAGTCCTCGCCGTCATCAATCGCCTCATAGACGACAACACCGCTGCTCATGCTCTCGAACAACTCCCTGAATTTAATCTCACTATTAGTCAGTGCCTGTTCTGCCTGTTTGCGCTCAGTGATATCAAGGGCATAAATGTTAACGTAGTTGAAATCCTCGACAGGTTCGAACGTCAGGGAAAGCACGCAGCACTCATACTCAACTTCAACTTCTGTGCCTGAACCGGAACCGAATACATCCGAAACAACCTTGCACCAGTTCTCAGGCAAACGCTGTCCAACTTGGCACCCCCACTGGCCTTGTTGGCATAGATTATGGTGCTGTCTTTTGCGATGCGTAGCACCGGGTTCGGGTTTTCGCTTGGGAACTTGGCCAGCTTGGCGATTTCTTCCTCCGCCCGCTTGCGCTCGGTGATGTCTGTGTGGACTGAAACCAGAACTTTCCCCTGCTCAGGATGATCGAACATCGTAACGCTCGCATACGACCAAAACGGCGTACCATCTTTTTTGATATTACGAATCTCCCCCTTCCAAAAACCTTTTTCCATCATGATTTCCTTAGCCGTCTCTTTGGGGTCTTCATCAGCAGGGGCATTAACAATAGAGACGTGCTGGCCGACCATTTCCCCCGGACCATAGCCAAACATCTGCTCGAATTTAGGATTCGTATAGGCAATTATGCCGTCACTGGCCCGCACAAGATGCACGCCCTCTGACATGTTCTTCATGATTTCACTTTGAAGACGCATCCCCTCCTCCGCCCTTTTGCGCTCGACAATACGGCCCAAGCGTTCGGCCAATGCTTTCAATAGATCTCTTTCCTCCTTGAGGAATGGCCCCTCATAAATTTCCGGTCTTTCTTCCAGATAACCGACTTCTAAAGTGCCGTGTTTCTCGTTATCCACGATAATATCACTACTTTGCTTCCACTTAGTTTCACTATAGTTTTCCGTTGCGAATTCCTCACCATCCAATATCAATCTGGAATATGTGATTTCCGGATACTGCCAGGAAGGAGGAATAATATCAACTGTTCCCTGTAATATCTCATCCAAAGAAGTGCTCTTTTCAATAAGTCTTGAAATATTATATAGGCAATTCAGTTCCTTGACTCGTTCATAAACGTCATGAAATAATTTCGTTCTTTCTTCCTCCGCCCGCTTTCGCTCGGTGATGTCTCTGACAACTCCACAAAGGACTTTGCGGCCGTGAAGCTCGAAAACGCTCGCCGATATCTCGACCGGAAATATTGTTCCATCTTTCTTCTTATGATATCGAACCGGAATTGTCCTTAGCTCTCCGTTAAGTACCTTCTTGATAGAATCAGCCGACTCCTCCGCCTCGGCGGTAATCTCGTCATGCCTTAACTTAAGAAATTCCTCCCTGCTGTACCCATAGAGTTGTTCGCATGCCTTGTTGACGTCTACAAACTGTTTTGTTGCAGCATCAAAGAGCATAATCGAATCAGTCGTTGTCGAAACAAGCTGTCTGTATTTCTCCTCACTCTCCCGCAGCGCTTCAGATGCCTTTTTGGTTTTGGTGATGTCGCGGTTCAGGCCGATTATCCCGATGATATTACCGCTGTCATCACGCCAGGGTACTTTTGTGTTTGAACACCATTTTACTGGCCTGCCTGACTCATCGTGAACGCACTCTTCGCGGTTGATCATGGGTCGGCCGGTTCGTATGATTTCCTGCTCTTCGGTGTACCATATTTCTGCAAATTCCCGCGGCAGGAAATCGAAATCTGTCTTGCCTACCATCTCTTCCGGCGTCTTGGCTCCTAAGTTACGGGCACAACCGAGGTTGTTGAATACAAAGGTACTGTTGGTATCTTTCACGAAGATTTCATCCGGCAAGGTGTCTACCAAGGTACGCAACAGATTGTGTTCTCGCGCCAGTTCTTCTTCTGCCTTTTTGCGCTCCGTGATATCACGAGCTGTAGCATAAACAATACCTTTTGCCGAAGGTGTTGCCTGCCACTCGAGTGTTTTATAAGTACCATCTTTGCATCTAAATCGATTGATAAAATTTGTTACAGGGCTACCCCTCAACTGCTTCTCCACTTCCTTGTCTGTACGTTCCGCATCATCAGGGTGGACGAGGTTGGCCCAGCCTAACTTACGAACCTCATCTACCGTATAACCAAGAATCCCCTCGCAAGAGGGACTAACTTTAAGGAATTTTCCTTCAGGAGTGCAAACACATATCATGTCTGGAGAGAGGTTAAATAGGTTCTCTATTTCTTGCTGTGCCTTTTTGCGCTCCGTGATGTCGCGGACAATATGCACTGCACCTGTGAGGTTTCCTTCCTTGTCCGTTACAGGGTCCACTGTGACCATCAACCACTGGTCTTCATCTGGCACTTTCAATTCCGCAGTCTCCCGTCGGCCGGTCTCGAGCATCTTTAACATGGGGCAGCCGGGGATATGTTTATCTGAGCCGTGAACCAGCTTACAGCAGGACTGCCAGAGTATCTCATCTATTGACACCCCTGTAAATTCCTCTCCTATACGATTGGTTCGCACTATTCGGCCTTCAGGGTCTAGCAAAACGACCCAGTCAGACATGGCATTAAAAGTTTCTATCCAATCTTTCTTGCTGTGCTCAAGCGCCTCAGAAATCATCGTTTGCTCGGCCTGGCCAGCCTTAAATTTAACCGGCTCGAGTCTGGCTAATTTTGAACGGAGAGTCCGCACCTCTTCAACGAGTTTCCTCCTGCCTTTTTCACAGTCCATTACCATTGTGTTGCCTCCGCCGCAAACAAAACCCCCTTTTTGATATGAGCCACCGCATCCATCGGTATTCCCCTGATAGGCTCTAATGCTTCCATGCTCAGCCTTCTCGCTGTCTATATGAAAAATACTACCTTCTGCTTCCAGGCAAATCAACCACTAATTTCACTGATTAGCAATTTTACGACAATAAGGGCCACACCGCTATTTTACCGACTTTAACATGATTATGTCCTCCAGCAGAGAAGAGCAAAGAAATCTCTGGCTTAAAACCTTTGATTGTTTTGCCCCGCTGTACCCTAAACCCTGCTTGTCCGGCGTAGTTCTTCGTAGCTTCAGCGAAGAAGAATGAAGACGGATACCATGGCAACTACTTCGGAGCGTGATATCTCGCTATTCGCCCCATCGAATCCCGCTTGGTTGCCTCACGCAGAATATTTCTGCCTTTGTGACTGGTCGCAGCCACCCAGTTGGGGTCTTCAACTGTCCGCACCAGTTTTCCTTCACCCCAGCGGCCTGCACTGCCCCCTACCTTCCTGACCTCGACACCCTCTAATGTTACATTCGGGTCAGGCTTCTCCATGTACCCGATTATCAATTCATTTTCATTCGGCTCATTAGCATAGGTAAACACGTTTGCTTTAACTCCCGCCGGCTCGCCGTTAGCTAACGGTCCCGACGGAGCTTTAATCGGACCGGTATGGCTCGCCTTGCCCACAAACAGTTCTCCCGTGTTTAAATCATAGAACCAGGCCTTTTTCGGCGCCGCAACCTCAGGCCGAGAACCGCCGGACAGTATGCTGATTAATATCAGCAGGAGCATAAACACGCTAACAGATGTAATACCCCACACCGCCTTGGGATTGTCGTTCACCCACCGCCTGCCTTTGTGATAACGCTCAGCAAGCTCATACTTGACCCATTCCGGTATCTCTATCCCCATATTACTACGCCTTTGTTACTGTACCCTGAATCTTGAACGCTATGATTAATCCATCGGACCTTTAAGAACTTCTAAGAAAAATTCCAAGTCTTTGTTATCTCCATCAAGGTTACTCGAAGAAAAATCCCAGTTTGCAATCGCAATCGTCCGCTGGTCTCGCCACTTACGATACCCGCAATGCATATCCGCATACGCAACATTAGTCCCGCCGCTGTGCCGCGCCGTTATGTTGTTGTAACGCGGAATCGCCCACCTGGCTATCGCCGGGTCAATATCAGACAAACACCAGAAACCACCCGCAATCCACTTAGGTTCACCCGCAGGTTCTGTACTGTCGGCATCTATAAAAACCAGCCTGCTCGAAGGCTCATTAATCTGGCTCCAGCTTGTATAAGGCGTCGTCATGTTACCGCAGCCGCAGTTATATCCGCCCATCACGTTGCTTATCGAATAGCTTCGCAACAACTCGGTTTTATCGCTCTTGCACTTATAAACTCCGACCGTATTAGAAAGATAAAGCGAAAGAATACCATCTTTTATCGCTTCCTCAGTACCACCAATTGTATTACCTACGTCATAAGGACCATCCGCCACCCAGTGATAATCTACTCCGCCATCGTCGTTCCACAAAGTATCCGGCGAACAAAGCGAGTCATCATTCTCCAGAGAATAAGTATACCAGCCTATCCCAAGCTGCCTCATATTCGACTGACAAACTACACGCTGGCCCATCTCACGAGCACGACCAAGACTTGGAAGCATTATCGACATCAGCATAGAGATAATCGATATAACCACCAGCAGCTCTACCAGCGTAAAGCCACCGCCTCTTATTGAAAACTCGCACCTGCGATTACGTCCCGACATGCAATTACCCCACCAACGATACAACTGTCAAAACCATAGGCCTTTACATATATTATACTGAAATTCCCCTCCCATAACAATCTTTATCGGCTATTCACAACTCCGGCACCAGTGCAATAGAAGCCACTGCAAATCCCTGATATCGACCACCCCATCGCCGTCGATGTCACCATCGACAGGCCCATATCGGCCCCAATCTCCCGCCAGAACCGCAAAATCCCGTAAGTCTATCCCACTCCCGCCTGCAACATTTACCTCCGCGCACGAATACCTGTAACTCAGCCATTGCCCGCCGAATGCTCCGATATCTTCACCATCCACCGCATTATTATTAATCAAATCCCCCGTTAAATCGCTGCCCTGCTGGGCCCATTCGCCCGAAATCACACAATAATCAAAGAAGTCCACAAAACCGTCGCCATTCAAATCCGCCGTACCGACAAGCGGACCGACACAGCCAAATATCCCTCCGTCCGACCCGTCCTGTCCCTCGCTCTGCCAAACGCCGACAAACGTCCCGTCACTGTTGCCAAACATCGCTGCGTTTCGCTGGTCTTCATATATATATGTATTGAACTGAAACTCATTGCCTATCTCGACCGGTTCTGCTATCTGCTCAAACTCAACAACAAGCCGCTGGCCGAATATATCCCGCTTGGTTTTTTCATCAAGTGAATCCCCCTCCCACAAAACTACTAATTCTCCATCGTTATATAAAACCATCGCTGGGTTTCTCTGCGCTCCGTCATTACCGTCATTGATTCTGTATTGCTCCTGCGCGGCACCGCTCCAATGAAATGCTCGCAAGTAAACATCATCCTCGTCATGGTCGGTTGGATGTCCGTCCCATCCGATGACATAGTTGCCCGCCGAATCCATTGCAATTGCCGGATGAGTCAGAGAATTCAGATTCGGTGAAACATTCACCTTAAAATACCCCGATGGGGGCGTATTTCCATCTGCAAAAAATTGTTTTCTGCGAACCTCCTGTGTCGCCGAATCTTTCACCCACACCACCACAGCCTTACCCACATCACTCAATGCTATGGCAGGAAATCTGCATATATCGTTGCCGTCACTTAAAACAAGTTCGTCTCCAACCTCGTTACCGTCGGCATCGAACAACTGCCCGCATATCGCCTTGTCTCCGGCTTCCGGAACACCGTTACTCTCCCAGACAATTATATGCTGCCCGGTACTGTTCATAGCGATATCCGGGCTTACCTGCTTATCAACTCTGCTGCTGTTAACAATAAACTCATTGGCTTGGGCCACACCGTTTGCATCGAATCGCCTGCACCAGATATCATTGCTATCGTCGCCAGGCCCCTGCCATACAACCGTGAAGTTTCCCACCGCGTTCATCACCACTGCAGGAGCCTTTTGATTGCCTCCCTCGGTCTGATTTATCGCTAATTCACCACTTACAGCCGAACCGTCTGAATCGAACAGCCTTGCTCTTATTTCGTTGGACTTGCTCTGGTAGTAACTATGCCAGACCACAACAAAATTACCATTACTGTCAGCCGCTATCGCAGGATTTGCCTGGTTAAGACTGCTGCGAATATTGACGTCGAATTCACCGCTCGCCGAACACGAATATGCAAGTGCCCCCAAAAGAATATATGTCACCGCACTCCGCACAACTGCGACCCTCCTTGAAATACCTTATAAAATCGGGGAGACAAGATTTGAACTTGCGACCTCTGCGTCCCGAACGCAGCGCTCTAGCCAAGCTGAGCTACTCCCCGACAATAAGACAACAGTTTAACTCACACCACATTCAATTGCAAGCTACAATAAATTGACAGGGTCGATGTCAATCGCTACCTGGACTTTCGGCCGCACTGCCCTGCCCACTCGCAGGCTCGCAAAAAGCTTTTGTATAATCACTGCCTCCGGCGCCTGGACAATAATCTGCAGCCGGTGATACCGCTGTATCCTGCTGATAACCGGCGGTATAGGCCCGCGAACAACCGCCTCAAGATTGCCGGCAGAGATTATCTCATCAATCCTCTGACGCATATCCGCCGCAGCCTGTTCCAGCTTTTCATACTCAACGTGACGCATCACTATATTCGCCATCCGCCAGTACGGAGGCAGGTTGCATTTCTGCCGATGCTTCAATTCTTCTGTAACGAATCCCTCAAAGTCATTCTTCATTGCGAACTTAATCGCAGGCTGCTCAGCAAGGAAAGTCTGCACATAAACCGTCCCCTTCTTCTCGCTGCGGCCAGTCCGGCCGGCCACCTGTTCGATAAGCTGAAATGTCCTCTCGTTTGAACGAAAATCCGGTAGATACAAACTTGTCTCGGCACTGATAATTCCTATCACGGTCACGTTTGGAAAATGCAGACCCTTCGCCAGCATTTGTGTCCCTGCCAGAATATCGATTCGCCCCTGGCCAAAGTCTCTCAGCAAATGATAATAGTCCCGCCCCGCCATAATATCCGAATCAATCCGGGCAATCCGTGCTGCCGGCAGTTTCCTCTTGAGCTCTTCTTCGAGTCGCTGAGAACCGAAACCAATCAACGCTAATCCCTTGCCGCACAAGGGACACTTCTGGGGAACCAGTGTTTGCGACCCGCAGTAATGACACAACGCATAGCCGTAATCCATCAGCTTGCCTCCGAAACTACGCATCGCTGATGAATCCATCTTCGATTTATGAAATGTAAGAGTCACATCACAGTTGCGACAGTGCAGCATGTGCCTGCACGAAGGACAAAAAACAAAGTTGCTGTACCCGCGCCGATTCAGCAAAAGCATCGCCTGCTCACCACGCCCGAGCGCCAACTTCAAATGCTCAAGCAAACGCTCCGACACCAGTTCCACATGATGACTCGCCTGATGTATCTTACGAAGGTCCACAAGCTTCATCTCAGGCAGCGGAAGGTTATTGACCCGCTTCGGCAATCGAACCAGGTAGTAATGCTTCCTCTGCCGACAATTAAACAAGCTCTCCAGGCAAGGCGTGGCGCTTCCCAAAATGCAATGCGCACCGGCAAGCTGAGCACGTTTTATCGCCACGTCCCTGCCGTGATACCGCGGCGCCGTGTCCTGCTTATAGCTCGGCTCGTGCTCCTCATCGACTACTACAAGCCCCAGATTATCTACCGGTGCAAACACAGCCGACCGCGCGCCGATAACAACTTTCGCCGACCCGCTCTTGATACTCTGCCACTGAGAATTACGCTGCACACCGGATAACTGCGAGTGCATCACCGCGATATTTTCAAATCGGTCGCTAAATCGCTGAACTGTCTGCGCAGTCAAAGCTATCTCCGGCAATAACACTATCGCAGTTTTTCCCTTCTCCAGAACATGCTCGATAGAGCGGATATAAATCTCCGTCTTGCCGCTGTCCGTCACTCCATGCAGCAGCGTCACTCCAAACTGCCCCGAATCCACACACCTGACGAAATGTTCCAGCGCCTTTTCCTGGTCCTCATTCAATCGTACCGATTCACTCTTCAGTGACATCCCGTCGGGAATAGCAGGCAGCGAAACAAGTACAGCCTTTTCAATAGTTTTAATTATTCCCGCCTCTGCCAGCCGCTTCAGCGGTGTTATCTTACAACTGACCTCGACAAGAACCTCTTCCTGCTCGACAGCACTATTCGAATCAAACGCCCCCCTGCTTTGCAATAGCGCGACAATCTGTTTTTGCTTTGCTCCGCGAACAGATTCGATAGCACTTGAATCTTTCGCTGCAAGATAAATGAGTTTTTGCTTCTTTACTCCCACCCCCTTCTTCACTGCCGATGGCACCATCGCTGCAAGCACCTGCCCCAACGGACAGACATAATAGCTGCTTATCCACCGCGCCAGCTCCATCAACTGAACATTCAACAAAGGCTTCTCGTCAATCACCTTCGCTATCGCCTTGAGTCTGAACTTACCCGATACAACCTTTCGGATATCACCCTCTCCTGCCTCGACACAAAAACCAACCTGGTGCTTATTCTTTTTGCCGAAGGGCGCCTCCACTCGCTGGCCCTGCTTAATCGGCCAAAGCTCATCAGGCACAAGATATGTAAATTCCCTGTCCGCACCGGATTCAAAAGCGACCTTTATCGAATGACCGCCCACGGCCTCGCTGTCTCTCTCATTAATCCCAAACAGATTTTGACCGTGTTGAATCATTTATACAATGTTAGCAGCAACTCTTCTCATAAGTCTCGAAACTACAAATAATTACTATTCAGCGATTGTGGCCTGAGCCGGCGTCGCTGTCAAGCCTCACCTGATTCTCATACCAACAAGTAAACTCTAAGAAGAAATTTCATACACTACCGCCTCACAATCGTTATAACTATGAAGCCAGCCGAGATGCAACCGAGCGCCAAACGTGCCCGTTTGGTGCAGATTTTGGTGCAGTAGAGAGATTTGAGGCTTGTGGGGAAAAGTCAACTTGCTTAGGTCATCGTAATAACGAAAGTTATCAACACGCCCGGCAGGACTCGAACCTGCGACCTACGGATTAGAAATCCGTTGCTCTGTCCGGCTGAGCTACGGGCGCACTACTATAATACTATAACTATAGCAGTGGATTTGCTTAACTGTCAATTCCTAATTGCGTTTGGGTATTTCAGTCGAGCTGCATTGGAAAATACCTGGCAGCGTTGTTGAAACTGATATTTTGCACCATGGAACCGAGCAATTCGTAGTCGGCGGGCAGCAGACCCTGCTCGACTGCCGCCACATTTCTTTTTTATATCGAATCTAAATTAAACGACATACGTTGAAGCCGCTGTTGTTCCACCGCGTCCGGTCCAGTTCGTATGGAAGAATTCGCCTCTGGGCTTGTCAACTCGCTCGTACGTATGTGCGC
>SDBV01002358.1_pt1 | contig 28177 bp, 34 predicted proteins | sample 2277081 | NCBI WGS metagenome assembly SDBV01 (sample SAMN10402039, study PRJNA504765) | marine sediment metagenome | isolation source: marine sediment core GS10_PC15, 223 cmbsf | place: Arctic Ocean: Southern Knipovich Ridge | collected 2010
GACACGGCCCTTTTGGCCATCTCGCTTGAGAAGGCGACAAGCCCTTGATAAGATAGAAACCGCTTTCTAGCGTGGTTCGCCTGCTGCCTACCGTGGGCTCAAGGTTAGTGTTACTGCATCAAGCTTGCTGCTGCCGGTGATCTTCTTCAGTCCCGGGGCGCTCTCGTTCTTACGAATCTTAGCTAGCCATGTTTCGATTTCCTTGTTGCCATGATAATCAACCATCATTAGGATCGATTGCTAATCTGAACAACGACCCACAGGTGTTTGTTGCTCGGAATATTGCGCGTACTGCCCTCGACTGCAAAAGCTCGCGAAACGCTATCTCCGTCCTGGGGTGAAATGATTCTACCTTGTGGTATTTTCCAATTAACTACCATGAAGACCAAGCTCAGCATTATCACAACGAGAGCTACAGACCCAATAATCTTGACAATTTGCGACTGCTTACTTGTCAAGAGCTTCACGACAACGGCTATCAATATCACTAATGCCGCCGCAAGTCCTATAATCTGATCTCTTGCCACTTCTTAACCGGTTCTTGAGAAAAGGGTCTTTGCGTGGCGACTAACTAGATATGAATTTAACTGGCCTCGAGAATATTCATTCCTTAAAGCTCGCTTGCTAAACGGGCCCAATCGTTTCCAATACGGAGAATCGTCAGTTCGATTAACGCAGCGTGCTTGACGGCAAGCGATCATTAAAGTACCATACACAAGTACTAATGATGTAGTTATGATATGGGACGCTTATCGCTAAGAGGAAGCACTCCGTTTGGGCCCTTGCGCTCGGGGCTCTCGCGATGGCGCTCTCGTTTACTTTTCTGGCGACGACCCGCGCGGCCGAAAAGCAGCGTTTCGAGGCGCAATTGGCCTCGGCGACGCGGCTGGTCAAGGTGGTAGTCGCGACCCGCGATCTTCCGGAAGGCACTCTGATCGAGCGGGGTGACATCAAGTCTGTCCGCGCGGTCGAGGCCCATCTCCCGGACGACATCGTATTCGACATTGGTGACGTTGCCGGCAAAGAGTTAACCGCGGATGTATATGTAGGCGAACCCTTTCACGCCAAGCGGCTTTCCACGGAGAGGACCTCGCGGGCTGCGAATATAGTGAGCGCTGGGATGGTGGCCTTAGCAGTTGGCGTCGATGATGTCTCTGGCGTTGCCAGGGGTATTCGACCGGGGGACCGGGTGGATGTGCTCATTGTTGAGCGTGAGTCCGAGCGCGTACGACGCCTTCTCGCCAATGTTCGTGTGCTCGGCACGAATATTTCCGGCTACTTTGCACCAGAGGTCGACGAGGAGGCGGCGCTATCTCGGGCACGTGGACTCACGGTCGTCGTCTTAGAACTGACACCTTCCGATGCCGTGCGCGTGGCCGATTCCGCCGAATACGGGCCGGTTCGCTTGGCGTTGCGGGGGCGACGTTGAGAGGAGGCTTGAAGGCGCAAATAAAAGTCCTGGTAGCGGCGGATCCACGAAAGCGTGAAGAGGTAGAATCGTTACTCGCTGACACTCCCAGTGTTCGCATAAGAGGTTTTGCCGCGGACGGTGGGACGGCTGTCGACTGGCTGACTCATAGCTATGCCGATCTTGTACTAATCGATAGCGACCTCCCGGGGCTTTCTGGGGTCAAGCTTGCTGAATGGGTTAATCGCGAGATGTCTGGAACAGCCGCGGTCCTATTCGGTGCAAATATGGGCATCGAAGATCTACGACGGGCGATGCTGGCAGGAGCGCGCGAATTCATAGATTGGCCGGTCTCAGGCACTGAGCTACAGCGCGCTCTCGAACTTGTCACGCAGATGAAATCCCGTGTTAGCGCCGGCCCGAATCTATCAAGAGTAGAGCGGGCCACGCCGGTTGAATCAAGGGTCTACGCGCTAATAGGTGCGAAGGGTGGTGTCGGCACCTCGTTTATCGCAGCCAATTTAGCTGCATGCTTTGCATCTTCACGCGTGCGACGGACGGCGCTCGTCGACATGAATATGAGGGGTGCTGATCTGGCGACGGTGCTCGATAGCCAGCCGGCACGCACTCTAAGCGATCTAGTCCCCGCCCTGGCCGAACTGGACAATGAGGCGCTCCAAGCGACGGCGGAGCCGATAGACGCTGGTTTCGATCTCTATGCGGGGCCGGCAGAGATAGAGATCGAGGCACTTTTCAGCCCGGACAATGTCACAAGACTAATCGATGGTTGGAGGGGTCGTTATGAGGCCGTCGTGATCGATTCGGGGTCCTCGATGAACCCGACCACGGCCGCTGTGATCGGGGCCGCGGACTTCATACTTCCCGTGCTGGTTCCTGAAGTTGTTTGTGTGCGGGCGGCCGCCCGGCTGGTCCGGGCGCTTGATCGTCTCGGGGTCAGTAGGGCCGCCACCTATCCTATCGTTAATCGTCGAGAGGACGGCGACCTGTCTCTGGGGCGAATATCGGGCTTTATTGGCGCGAAGGTGGCTGGAGAGTTACCGAGTAGCACGGCTGCGCGTCTAACTCTCGATGAGGGCCGCCTACTGGACAGAGAGCACGAACCGGTGCTTCAGGAGGCTTTCGCCTTGCTGGCGCGAAGCTTGAGACCGAGTGAGGCGCTGGAGTTGGATCGTGGATGAGGCAGGGGCGACTGCATTGCTGCCGGTAGGTGTGAGGGCGCTACCGCCTGGAGCTCTCAAGCGGCTGCGAAGTCGGCTCTACCAGGCCATCTCGCCGGCCGAGATAGTCAGGCGCCTGGAACTAGACCCTGTTCGTGTACGGCGCGAGTTGAGAAGCCAAGTTCTAGCGCTCTCAAAAAAGGAGACTTTTGTCCTAAGCTCCAGGCAGCAGTCTTTGCTGATCGAGAGCGTATTAGATGATGTTCTTGGTTTCGGACCTATCGAACCGTTTTTGCGAGATCCAGGGATCAGCGAGGTGATGATCAACGGTCCTCAGCACGTCTTTGTCGAGCGTAATGGGCTGGTGGAGCGGGTGGACACCATTTTCGACGATGAAGAACATCTTATGAATGTGATCGATAGAATCGTCTCGCCAATCGGTCGGCGGGTGGACGAGAGCAGTCCCATGGTTGATGCCAGGCTCCCGGATGGTTCGCGGGTCAATATCATCATCCCGCCGGCGGCTTTGTCCGGGCCAACTGTCACAATCCGCAAGTTCCGCCCCAACTCTTTCACTTTCGAGGAACTGGTTGAGGCCGGTTCTATTCCCATTGGGTTGGAGGAGCGCATTAGAAGAGCGGTTTTGGAGCGACAAAACATGATCGTCACGGGAGGTACAGGCTCCGGTAAGACCACACTGCTCAACGCGTTGTCCGGACTGATTCCGCAGCAGGAGCGGATAATCACGATCGAAGATGCGGCGGAATTGAGGTTTCTTCAGCCGCACGTCGTAAGGCTCGAAGCACGTCCACCTAATGTGGAGGGCCGTGGCCGCATCGGTATCCGCGACTTGGTGATCAACGCGTTACGGATGCGTCCGGACCGGATTGTCGTCGGAGAAGTTCGCGGCGGCGAGGCCCTGGATATGCTGCAAGCAATGAATACCGGACATGACGGCTCAATGACTACTGCTCACGCCAATTCTCCAAGGGAAGCGATCTTGAGACTGGAGACCATGGCTCTGATGGCGGGAATAGAGATGCCGATTGAAGCCGTGCGCAGGCAGATAGCCGGAGCGCTCGATCTCATTATTCATGTCGAGCGCACATCCGATGGAAGGCGGCTTGTATCAGAAGTCGTCGAGATCGGGGAGTTTGATGGCCGCAATATCACGCTGAGCCCAATCGAGGTCGTTCCGAATGGTTGAGTCCGCCGGTTTTGGTGTTTCCCTGCTGGTAGCGGTCATCGCGGGTATCGGCGCCTATCATCTTGGAGCGGGCCTTCATGCGCGCGCGTCTGTTGCCAACGATTCCGCTAGGATCGAGACGAGGTTGGCTGGAGAGGCCCATGGCGGATTATGGCTGTTGTGCGAGCGGCGACTTAGGTTGATCTTGGCTGACACTCGGGTCTGGTTAGTCGCTACGGAATGGCTCAAAGCCTTGGGTGTTCCAAAGCCGGAGCAAACCTTTTTTCGAATGGCTGGTGCGTCTGCGTTGGTATTCTTGGCCGTGTATGCGGTCTTCGCATCTGTGTTCGTCGCCTTCATTGCCGGTATGGTTCTACTATTGAGTACTATCGCATTTCTTTCGTCGCACGCGGCACGTCGCTCGGAGCGATTGGCTGAACAGTTGCCGGCCATGTTGGGCTCCGTATCTGCGGGGTTGGCTGCGGGACTATCGTTGCCGCAGGCCCTAAGGGCGGCGCGTCAAGACGTCCCGGTTCCCGCTCGCGAAGAACTCGATGTAGTCGCCGAACATATCCAGCTGGGCATGCCGCTGGATGAAGCCTTCCTTTTGATGCAGAAGAGGGTGGCGGTCGAGGAACTGGATGCCGTTCTGCTGGGGCTTGAGATACAACGCCGTTCAGGCGGAAATCTGGTTGAACTCCTGGACGGGGTTAGGCGGAGCCTCGAGGAGAAGGGTCGACTCAAGAGCAACCTGCGCGTCCAGACCGCGCAGTCGCGCCTCTCGGCGCGAGTCATTGGTGGCATGCCCATATTGGTGGTCGCTGGTATGGCCTTACTTGATCCCGCTTTCATCTCGCCACTTTTTACGACCGGTCCAGGGCTCTTCTTGGCGGCGTTAGCGATAGTGCTGGAGTCGCTTGGCTTCGTTTTGCTCCAGCGGGTATTGGAGTTCACGATATGACGTTGGACCTGCTGCTTATCGTGCCGGCGGCCCTCTTGGCAGGTGCGGGTGTCCATCGAGCCTCGCTGGCCGTGTTTGAAAACCGCGACCGAGATCGCCTCCGCGTGTCACTATCAAAAGGTCATCGTTTCCGGCAAGGTCGAGCGGAAATTGGCCGGCTACTTCTCTCGTTCTTGCCTAGATCGTTAGTTGTGCAGTTGCGTTCGACGGTCAGTGACCGAGATATTGCCGACTCTAAAGTCGAGGGGCGCGAAGACATGTTCCTCGACGAACTGCTCGGTCGCCGTCTGCTCGGTGCGGCAACCGGCTTGATCGGCGGATCCCTGGTTGTCGGTTTGAGGCCTGCCGGAGCGGTCGCTGGGGGCTTGTTTGCGTATGTACTGTGGAGACTGCCTTTGGCGCGGCAGCGGCGGCTCGCGGAGGAGCGCCGCCGATACTTCGCGCGCCTGCTGCCGGAAGCCCTGGACATGCTCGCGCTGGCCATTGACTCAGGTGTCTCGTTCGATCGCGGGCTCGCTCTCTACAGTGGACGGTTCGAGAATCCCATTGCCCATTCATTCAGGCAGATCCTTGATGAGCGGGCGCTGGGCAAGTCGAGAAGGCTGGTTCTCGAGGAGATGGCGGCGTCGGTCAACGTCGATTCATTTACCGCCGCGGTCGGGGCTATTCTCCGTGCCGAACAACTCGGGGCACCTCTGGCGGACGCCCTTAAAAAGCAAGCGATGGCCGCGAGGGCGGCACACGAGGAAGTCGTCAAGGAACTATCGGCGACAGCGCCGGTGAAAATGCTCTTTCCGATAGCCGGCCTTATTCTTCCCGCGCTTCTGATAATTATTATCGGGCCGGCGATATTGCAGTTCATCCAAGAGTAGAGGAGTGATTTATGAGAAATGTACTTACGGGCGAAAGGGGTTCGATCCTGACTGAGTATGGGCTACTACTGGTGATCGTGGCTCTCAGCTTGATCGGAGTTCTCGGACTTTTTAGGGACGATCTGATCGCCAAGTTCGATGAGATCCGCGGCGAAGTCGCGGCTGTAAGAGTCACCAAGTGACTCTAAGGCGATGGGTGGTCGCCGTCCTGACGGGCATTGTGTTCTTCGGGGCTGTTGACTATCTCCTCCAGACTACACGTGGAGGAGATAGCACTCAGCGGCGGATCGAGAGGAGCGAGCGTCCAAGGGCACCTGAAGGTCGAGGGGCGACGGAGCGTGGGACTTCTGTCCTTGACCGCCCGCGATCATCCATAGCAGTGTCAAGTTATCGCGCTGCCTCGTCCTCGCTGCCCTCATTGCCGGTTGGGTCAAAAGTGATCGCGGTTGAGCAAGATGAGAACAACGGGTTGCGGGAGACCGTCATCAAGCTTGAAACCGTCCTGACGCCGATCGAGCTGTCCACGTTCTACACAGGTGAGTTAGTAGAGGATTGGATGATCTACAGAGACACACTTACTGAGGGAACGGGGTGGAACGGGGTGTTCCTTCAATACGGTGATATCGAGCGCCGCCTCGGCGTATTCGGTGTCGTCAGATCTCGCGGTGTTGGCGCCGGCGGGGGGATAGTGACGGTCGTCTCGATGCTGTTGGTAGAGACTCTTCCTTGATGATGCGCGCTTCCGGGAACCAGACTTCGGGCTCGGCGGATTCGTCGGCCCGGGGCGGGGATCAGGCCGGTCAAATAAGTGTCGAGTACGCGCTAGCGGGGGCAGTTCTCGTCGCGGTAGCCGTCGCGGCCTTGGGCGTTTTTCCGGCTCTCGGCCTAGGGCGCTGGGTCGATACTGTCGGCCGGACGGTCCTGGTGAGGGTTGACGGGGCGGCTGATTTCGGCTCGGTCGCTCAAGAGTTGATGGATAGATGAAAGTCGACGAATCAGGGTCCGCCCTGGTCGAAACGGCGGTCGCGATGCCGGTTATTCTATTATTGATTTTCGGGGCGTTCCAGTTATTGTTGATCGTATCCGTTAGCTCGCTGTTCGAGCAGGCCGCCTATGAGGGCGGTCGGACGCTGGCCGTCCATGACGATCCGGCTAAGGCGACCCGACGTGTCGAAAAGGTCCTAGAGACCATTCCAAGGGGGGCCGGATTCCTCGCATCCAAGCCGCGGGTGAACTTCAAGCATGACCCGGAAGTAGCGAGTGTGACGGTCCGGGGTGAGCTCTCGTTGCTTCCGTTCTTCCGTCAGGTAGTCCTGCGTCTTGGCGGGACGGGTCGCTTCGAACTCTCCGCGGTCGCTCGGGCCCGGATCGAGCCTTGGAGCCCATGACGTTCCCTTCGCCACCTAAGCACGGCGAACGCGGGAGCACGGTCCCGCTGGTTGTGGGGACGATATTTGTTTTAATTCTCTTCCTCTTCGCTGCCCTCGCGATCACCGCGATCGCGCGCGAAAGGGTTCGCCAACAAGCGACAGCTGATATGGCTGCACTATCCGGCGCCAATTCTATCGCCAAGTCCATGGAGACGGCTAGGGTGATCGACGGGACAATCTGGGCCAGAAACGTGACTCTCGATGCCATGTATTTCGCGGCTACGCTCGTGACCATCGGGAGCGCCGGCGCGGGCGCGGAAGCGTTCGCGGTGCCGCTTCGGTTTCAACAGGTGACAATAAAGCCGGTCGAGGCGCTGGAACGGACACGGGCCGGTGTCGAGCGGGCGGCGGTAACGTATGCCGTACTCAACAGTGCGGCGATAGTCAAAGCAAATGGAGCTAATTATTCCGGGGTGGCGATACCGTTTCCGTTGACACCGGGAGAAAGCATGCTCAGTCAGCGCCAAAAGGACTTAAAGAAGATGATCTCGGTTTATGGTGACCGGATCGATAGCGCGAAAAAAGACTTCAATAAGACGGCTATAGACTTCGAGGAAAAGAAGGCGTCGTTACACCATGAGGGTCTTGAAGAAAACGAGATCAAGAATGACCCGCGATACAAGGGGCTTCTGAAGAGGGTCCGCGAAGAGAGTGGCCGGGTCGGAGGGCTGACGACCCAACGGAATCGGAGGAGGAACGAGTTGGCGCGCCTGGCGCGAAACGAACCGTTTGCGGTCGGCTCGGACGGTGTGGTGGCGATAGTCTATCATCCGAGCGAGGATGTTCCGTTCAGCGTTGCGTTAGGCACCGTTTCGACCGGCAGGAATGTAGCGGTAGCGGCGGCGACTATGGTCGACGGGCCGGAGACGGAAACAATTGGCGACGAGGCGATCCGGAGGCTCTTCGACGGGATGCCGGCCGGAACGAGCGTCGTCGGGGGCGTCGATGCTTTGACTGACGCCGTCAATCTGCTGGGGTCTGCCGCGCGCGAGTTGCCGCAGGAATACGGTCCGTTAGGCCACTGGCTCTACACGGCCCTTGACAGGTTGGGCTTGGTCCCGCCACCGCTCAACGAAGTGCGTCCCGCTCTGACGAATGTTGAAGACGTTGCCGGCGAAAACTCAGTCTACAAAGTGATCAAAGAGTGGCAGACAATCAGGACGGGCTTAAATGCGGAGTGAATCAGGCCAGATCCTGACCGAGCTCGCCGTCTTTTCACCCATATTCATGCTGGTGATCATCGCTATCGTTGGCTTAGCGCAGGCCGGCCAGAAGCAGGCTCATGTCTCCAGGGCGGCCGCAGCTGCGGCCCGGGTAGCGATAGTCGCGCCGGAAGCGGCGCCGGCGGAGGCGTTGGCCGTCTTGCGGACGGCCGACCCCTCCGTTATCGAGGCGGATATCAATACCGCAGTCGAAACGCTGGAAACAGGCGCCTTGCCTTTTTCGCGTCCGGTCAGCGTCACCGTCACCTATACGTACAAGCCCATCTCCGGCTTTGGCTGGCGACCAACGTTCACCTTAAGCGAAGCGTTTGTCATCGACCAATACAACAATGCGATTATCTTTGAGGTGCCTCCTTGAGCAGGGCATTTAACCCCGAGCCCTTGCTAACTTGTCTCTAGTCCATTTATAGTACATTGATGGTATCCGAGCCTGACCGGGCGGTTTGTAATTGTTCGACCGTCCGCAAAAGGGAATAAGTACTCTATGAGCTTACTAAAGAAGAGCATGATAGTGGTCGTCGTAGCGCTGGGACTGCTGGCGGTGAGCTGGGGGGTCGTTTTCGCATCCGCCGAGGCGCTGCTTGAAGTCTATCCGGCATCCGGCGAGACCGTATCGTCGGCGACGCCGCGCTTTACGGCTAAGTGGCTGGCGATACCAGGTGTGCGGATAAAATCCTTGCGCTTGATACTCGACGGGCAGGAGAGCGAACTGGACCCGCCGGCGTCGGGGACCGGCTTTGCTTATGAGCCGGACGAGGACTTAGCCGAGGGTGAGCATGAGGTGCGGCTCGTGGTCGTCTATGCCATGGGCGCAGCCCGCGAGATCGACACCACCTGGAAGTTTACGGTCGACACAGAGCCTCCGGCGCTGGCTTTGGAGAGTGGGGAGCCCTTCTTCGTCAGTCCGGCTCCCGAAGCCGAAGTGTCGCTTGTCAGTGAGCCGGGCGTCCGGCTTGATGCCAGATTCAACGACAAAGAGATAGAAGTCGGCTCACAGAAGCGGGACGGCGGGTTCGATATCGGCCTCAAAGGGCTGGCCGACCGTGGAGTTCTAATGGTGACGGCGGCCGACAGTGTCGGCAACCACCGTTCGTTGACGATCCCGGTCATATTAGATGAGACCACCCCGATCATCGAGTCATTCATTCCGGCTGAGGGCGAAGTCGTCCGGGAAGCGGCTCCCAAGGTCGAAGTCGTCTTTTCGGAGGGCGAATCGGGGATGCGTTCGATTGAGCTGTCGATCGACGGGACGACGGCGGTGACGAAGAATGATGACGGCACCGGTAAGTTGACATACCTTGGCGAGTTGTTGACCGACGGAGAGCATACCGCAACTGTTTCCGGAACCGATTATGCCGGGCGGAAAGTGGAGAAGGAATGGACTTTCTCGATCGACACTCGCCGGATAGTCATCAGTCGCTACGCCCGCCGTCTCTACTACTACCGGAACGGAAAACTGCAGCGTGTCTACGGGGTCGCTGTCGGTATGCCCAGGTATCCGACGCCGGGCGGGAGTTGGCGCGTAGTCAATAAGCAGGTCAATCCGAGTTGGCACAACCCGGGGAGCGATTGGGCGAAGGATATGCCGCCGGTTATCGGGCCTAGTTGGAGCAACCCGCTGGGAGTACGGGCGATGGCGCTTGACGCTCGGAATATCTTGATCCATGGGACCTCGAATTACGGCAGTATCGGGACGGCCGCCTCCCACGGGTGTATCCGGATGCGCAACTCCGATATCATCAACTTCTTCCCGCAAATCGGCATCGGGGTGCCGGTCGATATAATTTGATGCGGCGCTCCGTCGCGCTTAGAACCTATGGGCCGGCCAATCTGTTCGAGCTGGCCCCTGAGGCGGACGAGCTTGTCTCTCGGGGCGGATCTGGTTCGCTTCATATCTTCTCGGTCGGCAGCACGGGAGCGATCATCGGCCTGCCCGGCGATACTGAGGTCGGTGATGCGTTTGTTGCCTGGGTGATGGCGACGATGCCTCACAGCCTGGAACATCGCCATCCCGGCAACGCTTTTGCCCACCTGCGCTCGACAACACTAAAGACCGAGATGACGGTAGCGGCGGCCGGCGGCCGACTGCTGGGTCCGCTACCGTTTTTGTTGGAGAACACGGCCGGGAGGAAAACCCGGCCTTTAGTCTTCACCCTATTGACCGAAGATAATAAAGGAGGACCCTTGTTCAAGCGCGACGAATTCACTATTGAGACCCAGGGATGGATCGACCTTGTCGATGTCACCGGGCGGGTGATGGATATCGTCGCCCATAGCGGCATTGAAGAGGGTAGAGTGACTGTCTATTCGCTCGATGAGCGCTCGGCCGTCATCAGCATTGAAAACGAGATGCGCCTGGTTCTCGACACGGCCGACTTCATCGATCGACTTACGCGTCGAGACGGTGAGGTCGAGCGCCGAACGGCCGGACATATCGGGTCGGCCCTGCTGGGGCAGTCTTTGACGGTCCCCCTGGAGGCGGGTCGGCCGGCTCTCGGGACATGGCAGCAGATCATGTTGGCGGACTTGGCCGAGGGTGGGGAAAAGAGGATAATGGTGGACGTTATCGGCGAATAGCCGACTTCGCCGCTGAGAGTAGGAGGTATAGATGGAGGCCATTGTCGCGGCCGGTATAATTCTGTTTCTTGTAGTTGTCTTTGTGGTGATCTACAACCGGTTAATCAGCCTGCGTAACCGAATAGACAACGCCTGGTCACAGATAGACGTTCAACTCAAGAGGCGGTATGACCTTATTCCCAACCTAGTTGAGACGGTCAAGGGTTACGCCAAGCACGAGAAAGAGACATTCGAGAACGTCACCAACGCCCGCGCCCAAGCCGTCAGTGCCGGGAGTGTCGGGGAACAGGCCAACGCCGAGAACATGCTCACCAGCACTCTGCGCTCTCTCTTCGCTGTTGCCGAAAACTACCCGGATCTCAAGGCGAACCAGAATTTCTTGATGCTTCAAGAGGAACTCTCCGGCACTGAGAGCAAGATCGCCTTTTCGCGCCAGTTCTATAACGACACTGTCATGACCTTCAACACGACCATCCAGACCATCCCCAACAACATCATTGCGGGCATGTTCGGTTTCGGGGAGCGCGACTATTTCGAGATCGACGAGGGCTCACGCGAGCCTATCCAGGTCGATTTCGGGTCTGAGTAGAGGGCGCTTATGTACGAGCAGATCGCCGGCAACGTCCGCCGGTCCTGGGTTTTAATATTCGGTTTCATCCTTTTGATCGTCGCGCTCGGTTGGGTCTTCGGGCAGGTATCCGGTTTTGGCATCGGCGGTCTGATCTTCGCGCTTGTCTTCGCGCTCATCTTCGTCCTAGTCAGCTACTTCAAAAGCGACCGGATCATCCTCTCCATGAGCCATGCTCACGAGGCCGATCCGAAACGATATCCATTCCTACATAACACGGTCGAGGGTCTGGCCCTGGCCGCCGGCGTCCCCAAGCCCAAGGTATATATCATTCCCGACACGGCGCTAAATGCCTTCGCCGCCGGACGGGACCCGGAACACGCGGTACTGGCCGTAACCGCCGGCCTTGTAGAGAAGCTTGACCGCCTGGAGCTGGAGGGGGTCATCGCCCATGAGATGAGCCATATCAAGAACTATGATATCCGCGTCATGACATTGACCGTTGTTCTCGTCGGAGTCGTCGCGCTCCTAAGCGACTGGATGTTGCGGAGTTTCTGGTGGGGCGGTGGCAGGCGGCGCGGCGGTGGCAGCCGGGGCGGGGCCGGTTTAGGTATAATGATGATAGCGGGCCTGGCGCTGGCTATCTTAGCGCCGATTTTCGCGAATCTGATCCGGTTCGCGGTCTCGCGCCAACGCGAGTATCTGGCCGATGCCAGCGGTGCGATGCTGACGAGATACCCGCCGGGCTTGGCGTCGGCCCTGCGAAAGATATCAGCCGATGTCGAGCCGCTGGAGGTGGCCAATAAGGCGACGGCCCACCTATATATCGGAGCGCCAAAGCAACTCGGCGTCAGAGGCAAGACAGTGCAATTGATGGCTACGCATCCGCCGATGGAAGAGCGGATAAGAAGGTTGGAGTCGATGGGCGATATCTCCAAGCGCTAAGCCCACTTAGGGATTGAGGAGGGAAAGGCATGGCTCAGGTATGGGAGCACAACGGCTACCAGATCGACGAGGGGCTAAAGCCCCACGATGGGAACTTCAAATCCGGCTATTACCAGTACTTCTTTCTCGTTAAAAAGGACGGCGAGCGGATCATGAAATTCTGCATTTGGAGCCCTAGGGAGTTCGTTGACGGAGCGATCGAGGGTTCGGAGGACCCGGCTGGCTACCTGCGCTCGCGCGCTCTGCAGAAGATCAAGGACCGGATCGATCAAGGCATCTTCGAGAACACACTCCTGGAGCTGACGGCCTCAGGCCACAAGATGCTCCCGTTAGATCGTATCGGCAAAAAGATCGAATAGTGCGATAATAGCGACCATGGCCGATAGCGAGCAAGATAAGATAAGTGAAGAACCAGAAGTAGAAGGGCCGACAGGGAAGCCGAGTCGCGGTCGGGTTTTCGCCTATATGGCGGCCAACGTTATCGGTATCGCCCTGATAATCGTCGGCATCTCACTGCTCTTTTGGGTTGGCCGTCCCTATATCACACTCTACCTTTCAGGCTCGACGAAGGTGGCATACCAGGCCAAGGCGGATGGTCCGGCGCCGAAAGATAATCGGATAATCATCCCCGGCGTACTTGTCGACGCCCCGATTATCGAGGGCTTCACCAAGGAAGCGTTGGAGATAGGGATAGGGCACGTCATCGACAGTGCCGTACCGGGAGAGAAGGGGAATACTATCCTTGCGGGCCACAACTATGCCTACTTCGTCAGCGGCGATCAGAACCTTTTTTCCTTGCTCCATCTTTTGAACGAAGACACGCCGATCTATGTTTTCTGGGAGGGGCGCCGCTACACGTACAAGATGGTCGACATGAGGACCGTCCCCCGCGACGATCCGAGAATACTCTTGCCGACGTCGTATGAGCAGTTGACGCTGATCGCTTCGGCTTCGAGCTGGGACTCGGCCACAATTTCCTCGACGCGCCGCCTCTTGATCCGGGCCAAGCCGGTTAAAGCCGCTAAAAAGTAGATCTTCTAGGTGGGATCGCTGGGCGGTGTCAGCACCTTTCTCGTGTTCATTAGGAACACAAAGATAAGCAATCCTTTGCCGAGGTCGGCGACGAAGAAGGGCCAAAGCCAATCGATAAATGTCGCTCTAAAAGGCATCCTCAGTGCGATTAGCGGGACACCGAGGCCAATCAAGTAGATGAGTAATACCGATCCGAGTATTGCTGAGCCGATCGAGGCATAATCGTATCGTTTGGCGTATTCCACGACTCGCCCGGCCATGTAGCTCGCTGCTACGAAGCCCATCAACCACCCCGCTTTTAGACCGGTCTTGGCAAAGAGGGGCGAAGCGCCGTCGGCGGGCGTCGGGAAGGTCGGCGACAGCTCGTTGAAGAGAGGCAAGCCGAGAAGACCCAGGAAGATAAAGAGGATCTGGCTGAGCGGCCCGCGCGTGCTCCCGAGCATGGCCCCCGAAAGGATAACCGGGATCACCTGCGGCGTGTTCGGATGATACGGCAAGAACGGTATCTTTATCGCTCCGCCGCCCGCGGTCAGCAGGGCGAAGAAAAAGACGAGGGTGACGTCGACTGCTGTCTTCTTGTATATATCGTTTTTCAACTCCTGTTCATTGTATATGAATGTCGAGCGTCCAATAAGGGGTGGATATTGACAAGGCCAAAGCACCCGTGCTACCTTGGCCTCAGTTGTATATTCTCATCAAGAGTGGCGGAGGGAACTGGCCCTGTGATGCCCGACAACCGGTCTTTCGAGAGAAAGGCAAGGTGCCAAGTCCAGCTCGTGTGATATCACGAGGGAGATGAGTGGAGGCGCAAGCGCTAATCCTACCTTTTTCCTTGTGGAAAAGGTTTTTTTTATTTATAAGGAAGGTTGAATTGTCGTTTATCGAAGGTCTTAAGTGCCGCGAGTGCGGTCGGGAGTATCCGATCGAACCGGTCCACGTCTGCGAGTTCTGTTTTGGGCCGCTCGAGGTTGTCTACAATTATAAGGAGATCGCGGCGGCGGTCAGCCGGGAGCATATTGCAAGCGGGCCGGCCTCTATCTGGCGGTACGCCGAACTACTGCCCGTTAGCCCCGGCGCCCCCCGGATCGATCTTGGTGTCGGTTTTACTCCGCTGGTCAAGGCGGAGAACCTTGGCCGTGAGCTGGGTCTGAGCAATCTGTACCTGAAGAATGACACCCAAAATCCGACTTTCTCATTTAAGGACAGGGTCGTGTCGGTGGCGTTGACCCGGGCCCGGGAATTCGGTTTCGATGTGGCCGCTTGCGCCTCGACCGGGAACCTGGCCAACTCGGTAGCCGCCCACGCCGCTCAAGCCGGCATGGAGGCGTATGTCTTTATTCCGGCCGATTTGGAGCAGGGGAAGATCCTGACGACGGCTGTCTACGGGCCGAATCTGGTGGCTGTCGACGGCAACTACGACCAGGTCAACCGGTTGTGCGCCGAGATCGCCAGCGAATACAATTGGGCCTTCGTCAATGTTAATATCCGGCCGTATTACGCAGAAGGTTCGAAGACGATCGCCTACGAGACGGCGGAGCAGCTGGGCTGGCGGGCGCCCGAGCACGTGGTGGTGCCGATAGCCTCCGGTTCTTTATTGACAAAGGTCAAGAAAGGCTTCGACGAGCTGGCGAAGATCGGGTTGATCGATGAGGTCGCAACCCGGATATCGGGAGCGCAGGCCGACGGGTGCGCGCCGGTCGCCACGGCCTTTAAGGAGGGTGTCGATGTCATCAAGCCGGTCAAGCCGCAGACGATCGCCAAATCGCTGGCGATCGGCAATCCGGCCGACGGCTACTACGCATTGAACGCTGTCAATGGTTCCGGCGGTTCTATCGAGTCATCGGACGACAAAGAAATAGTGGCGGCCATGCGGTTGCTTGCCGAGACCGAGGGCATCTTCACAGAGACGGCCGGCGGTGTGACGGTGGCGGCCTTAAAGAAGCTGGCGGAAACGGGTAAGATAGGATCTAATGAGGTAACCGTAGCCTACATCACGGGCCTGGGCTTGAAGACTCTGGAAGCGCTGGTCGGCGAAGTCGGCCCGACAGCTGAGATTGGTGCCCATCTGGGGGAATTTCGGCAGGCGTTCGGTCTGTAGGAACTAGGAGGATATGTGGAAGTAACAGTTAGAATACCGTCGCCTTTGCGAAACTTAACAGGCAACGAAGGGGAAGTGACGGCGAGCGGCAATAATGTACGGGAGTTGATCTCAGACCTGGAGAGCAAGTACCCCGGCATTCAGGAGAGGCTCTGCGACGAGTCGGGAGAGGTGCGTCGCTTCGTCAATGTCTTCGTCGGCGAAGAGGACATTCGCTTTCTAAAGGGGCTCGACACGCCGGTAGAGGCCGGCGCCGAAATCTCGATAATTCCGGCGATGGCCGGCGGCCGCTAGCGGTCAAACGCCTTCGTAGACTTTCGCGAGGAAATCCGTAATAATGCGCGCATGGTGACCACAGTGACAAAAAACTTCGGTACGTCCCGGGCAATAGGGTTCGGCAGAGCTCTGCTGCTCTTTATTGTTTTAGCAGCGCTGCTCGTGGGTTGCGGCCGGAGTGCCGATCAGGCGGCTTTAGAGTCGGAGAAGCGCGAAGCGGACAGTAAAAGCGCCGCCAAGGTGGAAAGTGGTCTGAGCGCCTATGAGCGCGGCGATTTTGAGACGGCCGTTTCGGAATTGGAGGCCGCTGTCGACAAGGACCCAAAGAGTGTTGCGGCCCAAACCGCTTTAGGTCAGAGCTACGAGGCTGTCGGCAAGCTAAAGCAAGCGGAAGAGTCGTATCGTACCGCTCTCAAACTAGATCAGAGCCTTCCCCGCATCCGATACAAGCTGGCAATTATCCTCAAGAGCAAGGGTCGGCCGGAGGAGGCAATCGATGAATTATCTAAGGCCGTTGCCAACGAACCCGGTTTTGCCGCCGCGCGGTTGATCTTAGGCGATCTCTATCTGGATGCCGGCGATCAGGAAAGTGCCGCGGCCGAGTATCGGGCCGTAGTCGACCTGAAACCCTTCGGGATCGACCTGAAGTCGGTCGAGGCTAAGCTGGCTGAAGTCGAATAGGCTAATGATATAATCTTCCCGTATGGAACTAGATAATCTACGTAATTTTTGCATAGTCGCCCATATCGACCACGGCAAGTCCACTCTCGCCGATAGGTTGCTTGAATATACGGATACGGTGGCCGAGCGCGAGATGGTCGATCAGGTATTGGATCGGATGGACCTCGAGCGGGAACGCGGAATTACCATCAAAGCCCAGGCCGTCAAGTTGGAGTACCGAGCTGATGATGGTCGTGATTACATAATCAACTTGATCGACACCCCGGGTCACGTCGATTTCAGCTATGAAGTATCTAGGAGCTTGGCCGCCTGCGAAGGGGCCCTCCTCGTCGTCGATGCCTCTCAGGGCGTCGAGGCCCAGACCGTGGCCAATGCCCATCTCGCAATCGACGCCGGGCTGGAAGTAGTGCCGGTGATCAATAAGATTGACCTCCAGAGCGCCGATCCCGAGAGGGTTCGGCATGAGCTGGAGGACGGGCTGGGCGTGGATGCTTCCGAAGCGGTCGCCGTCAGCGCCAAGACAGGCGCGGGGGCAAAAGAGGTCCTGGAGGCGATCGTCAAGTTGGTACCGCCGCCTCAAGGGGACCCTAAAGCCAAGCTCAAAGCACTCATATTCGATTCGAGCTACGATTCTTATCGCGGGGTCGTCGTTTTTGTCAGGGTCGTCGACGGGACCATTAAGAAACGCGACAAGATAAAGTTGATGGCGACCGGACGGGTGGCCGAAGTCGAAGAGGTCGGGGTCTTCGCGCCTGACATGAAGGCGGTCGAGCGGTTGCAGGCGGGAGAGGTCGGTTACGTTTTTGCCGGTATCAAGGATGTTCAAGAAGTAAAGGTTGGGGACACCTTGACTGAAGCCAAACATGGGGCCTCGGAAGCGCTACCGGGATATAAAGAGCCCAAGCCTATGGTTTTCAGCGGCATCTTTCCGGTCGAGGGCGGCGAGTACGCCAATCTCAGGGACGCGCTGGAGAAGCTAAAGCTCAATGATGCCGCACTCAACTTCGAACCCGAGAACTCGACTGCTCTGGGCTTCGGGTTCCGTTGCGGGTTTCTGGGATTGCTTCACTTAGAGATCGTCAAGGAGCGTTTGGAGCGCGAGTACCAACTCGACCTACTGGCGACGGCGCCGAGCGTCGCTTATCGAGTCGAGATGACCGATGGTTCGGAGGTCATTATCAGAAATCCCTCGGACTATCCGGAAAAAGGCGTGGACGCCATCGACGAGCCTTTTATCTCTGCGAGCATCCTGACGCCGCCGGAATATATGGGCGCGATCATGGAGCTGTGCCAGGATCGCCGGGGCCGCCTCGTCAATGTATCGTATTTGAGCGAGAACCGGGCCCAAGTCAAATATGACCTGCCGTTGGCCGAGGTGGTTCTCGATTTCTACGATCAGCTGAAATCGAAGACGCGGGGATACGCTTCGTTCGATTACGATCACGCTGGTTATCGTCGGTCATCCTTGGTCAAACTGGATATTCTGCTGGCCGGAAAACCGGTCGACGCTTTTTCCACCATCGTATCCAAGGACCGCGCGTACGAGCGGGGGAAGGCATTGGTGGAGAAGCTTCGCAAATGGATACCCCGACAGATGTTCGATGTCCCCATCCAGGCGGCCATCGGCGGGCGGATAGTCGCTCGCGAGACCGTCAAGGCCAAGCGCAAAGACGTTACCGCCAAGTGCTACGGGGGCGACATTAGCCGCAAGCGTAAGCTCCTTGAGAAGCAGAAGGAAGGCAAGAAGCGGATGAAGCAGGTGGGTCAAGTGACGATCCCGCAGGAGGCGTTTATGGAGATACTGAAGGTCAAGGAGTGACCGGCCTTTATATTCACATACCGTTCTGTCGTTCGAAATGCGCCTACTGCGATTTCAATTCCTATGCCGGCCGCGAGGCCCTTATCGATCCGTATATAAACGCTATGGCTGCGGAATTAGCCGAGCCGGGTTACGCCTGGGATGGTGGCGACATCTTCGATACCGTCTATATCGGGGGCGGGAACCCGGCGATGCTCGAGGAAGCACTACCGCTCATGCTGGAGCGTCTCGTCGCGGCCGGCCGGTTGGCGCCCGGCGCCGAGGTGAGTGTTGAATTTAATCCCGAGGACGCCCGGCAAGACGCTCTCGAAAAGTTGCGTACTGCGGGGGCTAACCGGCTCAGCTTGGGCTGGCAGGCCCTCGACGACGACGTGTTGGCCCGCATAGGGCGGCGTCACGACGGTGAGGCGGCGCAACAGTCGTTGATCGCGGCGCGCCGGGTCGGATATTCGGACGTCAGCGTCGACTTGATCTTCGGATTGCCCGGACAATCAGCGGGCGATTGGCGGGACACTCTGGAGCAGGCGGTCGCGGCCGGACCCGACCATATCTCGACCTACGCTTTGACTATCGAGGAGGATACGCCCATGGGGCGGGCCGTTGCGAGCAACGGGGGAACGGTGATGGGGGCTCCTCTGCCCACGGATGACGAGGCGGCACTGATGTATGATTGGGCCAGAGAGTATCTGGCGGACGCGGGTTACGAACATTATGAGATCTCGAGTTTTGCGCGCCCGGGCCATCGGTGTCGACATAATATCAACTACTGGCATGGTGGAGACTATCTTGGTGTCGGCGCCGGGGCACACAGTCATTACCAGGGCAATCGTTGGTGGTGTGTGTCGGATCCGGGCGAGTACATCGAGGCGCAGGTCAAAATGGCCGGGTCCGAGCGCTTGAACGCCAGGCAGCGCTTGAGCGAGAGGCTCTTTTTGGGTCTGCGTCTCGTAGAAGGCGTTGAGCCGGAACGTATAACGAGAGAGCTAGGCGAGAACCCGGAAAAGACCTTCACGGAAATACTCGTTCACTGGCGTGAACTCGGCTTGATGACTGCCGGACCGCGACTCGCGTTGTCGTCGGCCGGACTCCTGTTGGCCAATGAAGTAATGGCAGATTTTGTATGATCGATAAGGCCTGTGGGGATCGACGGCGGGTTAGCACTCTTAACGTTAGACTGCTAAAATGGGGCGAATGACGATACTTAACGACAGAAGGCGGGCGATATTGTCCGCTGTCATAGAGCACTTCATCTATACCGCGGAGCCGGTCGGATCGCAACGACTGGTCGACAAGTATGGTTGGTCGGTCAGTTCGGCGACGGTCCGGAATGAGCTGTCCGCTCTCGAGGATCTCGGGTATCTTTCACACCCTCATACTTCCGCCGGCCGAGTCCCGACGGATAAGGGGTATCGTTTTTATGTGGACTCTCTATCCGAGGACGGGACCGGGCAGGTGGCGGAGTTGAGTGGCTTCTCAGTCGGGTTGACGATGGAGATCGGGGACTTGATGCGCGAGACCTCGCATTTTCTGGCCGGTCTGACCCGGACGATGGCGGTCGTCTATGCGCCGGACATCAAGCGCGAGCGGGTCAAGCATATCGACTTGATCGGCCTGGGCTCGGCCAAGGTGATGATAGTGGTTATCTTGAGCAACGGCTCGATATCCAAGCAATTATTCGACTCAGTAAGGGATGCGTCGGCCGAGACTCTCTTGACACTTGAAAAGCGGCTCAATGAAGCGCTTGTGGGAGCGCAGGTCGACGATTTGACCAGGGTCGATGTACCGAGCGAGGGATTGAGCGCGTCAGAGGCGGCGCTTCTGACGCGGCTGTGCTCGACGGTCGCCGATTCGTTGTCGATGGACGTCAGCGAGCGGGTCTATCATGACGGGGCGGCTCAGTTACTGGAATATCCGGAATTGGGTGGCCTGGAGGAGATGCGCCAGGCACTTATACTTTTGGAGCAGAACTATCGAGTCTTCGAGTGGCTCCGTGAAGCGGCAGAAGCCGGCGAACTGATAGTCAGGATCGGCGCCGAGAACGAACTTGAATTAGTCGGGTATACGGTTATTGCTAGTGGCTATGAGGTCCGCGGGGAGGCTGCGGGCGCTTTGGGAATCATCGGCCCGAGGCGAATGGATTATCGACGGGCGATAACGGCGGTCTCCCAGATCGCCGACAAGCTAGGTAATGCTTTAGGTGAGCTTGAGGGTTAGGTGTTGAATTGAAACGAGACTACTACGAAGTACTTGGGGTGTCGCGGTCGGCGACGGATGCTGATATCAAGAAAGCGTTCCGGCGTCTCGCCCGCGAGCATCACCCTGATGTTAATAATCACGACGACGAAGCCGAGGCTAAGTTCAAAGAGGTCGGTGAGGCATATGAGGCACTCAAAGACCCGCAGAAACGGCGGATGTACGATCAAGTCGGACACACCAGCGGTTCCGGGGGGCCGGGTGGTCCGGGTGGATTTGGCCAGGGATTCGGATTCGAGGATATATTCGAGGTTTTCTTTGATGGCTTCGGCCGGCAGCAGGGTCGGCGTTCGGCGGCCGAGCCGGGTCCGGATCTGGCGGTCTCGATGACGCTGACTTTCGAAGAAGCCGCGTTCGGCGTTGAACGCAAGCTGAATATCGTTCGACCGGTCGTCTGTGACGATTGCCAAGGCTTGGGCACCGAAGACGGCAAAGAGCCGGCCGTCTGCCCGATTTGCGGCGGCCAGGGCCTGGTCTCGAAGACCCAAGCGACGATACTCGGGAATTTCGCGAGAACGGTCCCGTGCACCAATTGCAGCGGGACCGGGCGGGTCATCACTCACCCATGTAAGAAATGCCATGGCGAGGGGCGGCGCTCCAGCAATGAAGAAGTGAAGGTAAAGGTGCCGGCGGGCATACCCGATGGCGTCCAGCTAAAGATGGCCGGATACGGTGGCGCGGGGCCCCGAGGCGGCCCGGCCGGGGCGCTTTACGTCGATATCCATGTTAAGCCGCACAAGGTCTTCGAGAGAGACGGTAGTGACGTGCGTATTGAGGCGCCGATCAGCTTCAGTGAAGCAGCCCTGGGAGCCGAGTTATCCGTGTTGACCTTGGATGGCGACGAGACTCTGACGATCCCCGCCGGAACACAGGCCGGGATGGAATTTCGCCTCAGAGGCAAAGGGATTCCGCACTTGAATCAGCGGGGCCGGGGCGACCAGGTAGTCAAAGTGAGAGTGAAGACCCCGAAACGTTTAAATGATGAGCAAAGGCGGCTTTTGACGGAGTTGTCCGAGTACGACGAGAGCGACGCCGAGCATGTGGGGATTATTGGACGCATCAAAGAAGCGTTCGGAAAGTAGGTGGGTATGGGCACGAAGGAACGATTGGCCGCCGATATGAAAGAGGCCATGAGGAGCAAAGACAAGCTCAAGTTGTCGACAATAAGATTGATCAGGTCAGAGATAAAGAATGCCGAAATAGAAAAAGGTGAATTGCTCACCGAGGATGAAGTGACGGGCGTGCTCGCCCGCGAACTCAAGAAACGCCGTGAATCGATGGTTTTATATGATGAAGGTGGTCGCCCGGAATTGGCGGAGAAAGAGAGCAAGGAGGCGGCCGTTCTGGAGGAATATCTACCCGATCAATTAAGCACCGAAGAGGTCGAGGCGCTCGTGGATGAAGCCATTGCGGCCACGGGCGCTGGGAGCGTCAAAGAGATGGGCAAGGTTATGGGGGCTCTCATGCCAAAACTGAGAGGCCGGGCCGACGGCACCGTTGTCAGCAGCATTGTTAAAGAGAAGCTGGGGGCTGGTTGAGAGCATGAGCCGATCCTTGCTGTGGTATAATTTTTTCATCTTTCTTACCGGGAGTCGACGCGTTTTTGCATGATACGGGGACCAAAGAGATCAAGCTAGTAATCCCAGGTCAAGAGGCGATAGTCGACCTCCTGGGCCACCGGGATGAATTTCTGAAAGTCGTTGAATCCGAGTTTAAGGCCGATATCAGGGTCCGGGGCAACGAGATAACCATCCACGGGGACGAAGCGGAGACGAATAGAGTTGAGAAGGTCTTCAGTGAGCTGCTTGATCTAATAACGGGCGGGCAGCCGCTGTCGAAGGAAGAGGTGGTCCAAGCGATCGAGTTGGTCCGCGGAACCGAAACTGTTTCTCCGAAGACGCTGGCGCAGGACGTGATCCTGGTCCATCGAGGCAAGACCGTGCGTCCGAAAACCCCAGGCCAGAAGCGATATATCGACACTATCCGTGCCAACACAGCCACCTTTGCCATCGGACCGGCGGGGACCGGCAAGACCTATTTGGCAGTGGGCATGGCCGTCCAGGCTTTGAAAAAGAAGCTGGTCAACCGGGTTATCTTGACGCGGCCGGCGGTAGAGGCGGGCGAAAAGCTGGGGTTCTTGCCGGGCACGCTCTTCGAGAAAGTCGATCCCTACCTTAAACCTCTTTATGATGCGATGTTCGACATGATGGACCCCGAGCAGTATCAGCAGCTCGTAGACTGCGGGACGATAGAGGTCGCGCCGCTCGCCTTCATGCGCGGACGGACGTTGAACGATTCATTCATCATCCTCGACGAGGCTCAAAATACCTCTCCGGAGCAGATGAAGATGTTTCTAACGCGGCTGGGTTTCGGCTCGAAGGTCGTGGTCACCGGTGATGTCACACAAATTGATCTTCCCCGCGGGAAACGCTCGGGGCTCTTGGTGACTGAGGAGATATTGAGCGGTATCGACGACCTGGCTTTCGTCCATCTGACTGCCAAGGATGTAGTCCGTCACAAGCTTGTTCAGACGATCGTAGAGGCCTATAAGCGGTTCGAAGACGGTTGGGCACAATAGTGGCTAGGAAATTCCGCGGGGGCGAAGAGGGACTTATTGCACGGCTACTCCATAGGGTCGGGGCATCCGATAAATGGTTGGCGCAACGGATTGGGGTCGGCATCGCCGTCTTCGCTGTTCTGTTTGTCCTCCTCGCGGTCGACTTCTCGCCGACGGCCATCAGTGGCCTCGAAATAAGCAAGCCGAGTCCGGCTACGGTCCGGGCGTCGCGCTCCATCGAGCTGGTGGATGAGGAGAGGACGCAGGAGTTGAGGTTGGAGGCGGCCGAGCAAGTCGAACCTGTCCGTGTTTTCGATGAGACAGGGGTGACGAAGGCGCGCGCCGAGGTCACACTTTTCTTTCAGAAGCTGACCCAGGTCCTGAACAGCGAAGAAACTTCGGCGACGCAAAAGACGGAAGCTGTTAAGGCGATCCTGCCCAGTGTCGATCTGGAGCGCGACCTCGACTGGTTGGTCTCGTTGAATGCCGAGCGGATAAAGACCCTTAGGTCGCAGGCGGGCGAGATCACGGCCGAATTGATGGCGGAGAAGATAGCCACGGAAGAGATCGAGGGCAAGCGGGAAGAGGCTCTCAGGCGCGGTCTTGTTATGGAGGACCCGCGTGCCGGGCGCCTGGTGGGCGAGTTGACGGCGGATGCGTTGCGTGTAAATAACATTGTTGATAGGGATAAGACGAACGACCTCATCCGCACGGCCGTCGACAAGATAGAGCCTTTGACGGTGACCAAGTTGGCCGGGGAGACGATTGTGACCGAAGGGGAGATCGTCACACCTCTAGAGGCACTGATCCTGGATGAGCTGGGCCTAACCAATCAATTGATGGGCCGGACCTGGCGACAGACGATCGGCCAGGCCCTTATCGCCTTTGTTCTGGTCATTTTGGGTCTCATCTACCTGCGCGAATTCCAGCCGCGCGTGTATCAGGACAACCGCCTCTTATTCTTACTGTTCGTCGTTCTGGTCACCGTGTCCAGCACGGCGAAGGGGTTGGCGCCGATGTTTCCGCCGTTCCTCATACCAGCGGCAGGTGCGGCCATGTTGACAACCATCTTGGTCCGGCCAACCGCTGGGATCATGATGGCCATCACCACTGCGATTGTCACCGGGATAATAGTCAACGATTCTCAGTACTGGGTCTTCGCTTTCATTATCGGTCTATTTGCTGTCTATCTGACCAGCAATATCTCACACCGCTCTGATCTAACCCGGGCCGGCCTATGGCTTGTTCTAGCCTCAGGTTCGGTCGCCCTTGTCGTCGGACTATTAGAAAACGAGACGGGGGTCAACTTGCTGGTAAATGGTGGCTGGGGTGTGCTTGGCGGCTTTGGCGCCATCGTTTTAACCATCGGGACGCTCCAATTTCTCGAGTATGCGTTTAACATAACAACTGACATGAAGTTACTTGAACTAGCCAACCCGACCCAGCCTCTTTTGAAAGAGCTGATGGTCAACGCACCCGGGACATATAACCATAGCATCATGACTGGAAACTTGGTCGAGAGCGTGGCTCCGCAGGTAGGGGCGAATCCGCTGCTCGCGCGAGCCGGCGCCTATTATCACGATATTGGGAAGACCAAGCGCCCCTTCTTTTTTGTCGAGAACCAGTACGGAGACAACCCGCACGATAGAACGCAGCCCAACCTAAGCTATCTGATAATCTCGGCCCATGTAAAAGAGGGGATCGAGTTGGCCAAGAAACACCGGCTGCCTCAAGAAATAATCGATATCATCGCTCAACACCACGGAACCACTCTCGTCAGCTACTTCTACAGTCGCGCCAAGGAGAGCGCCAAGCACGCTGATGTGGCCGAGGATCAATATCGCTATCAGGGAGAGAAGCCAAAATCAAAAGAAGCGGCGTTGATCATGCTCGCCGACGCGGTCGAGGCGGCCGCACGGTCATTGACAAAGCCGACGCGAAATCGTATTGAGCAGGTTGTCAGGAAAATAATCAAGGAGAGAATGTACGACGGACAGCTTGACGAGTGCCGGCTGACTCTGGGTGATCTCGAAACGATTACTCTAGGGTATGCGCAGACATTGACGACGATGTATCATTCGCGGATAGAGTATCCGGATTCAGAGAAGCCAGCAAGAAAGCGAGGAGTGATCGTTGGACATATTGGTAACCAACCAATCGGAAATTGACGCGGAGGTGGGCAGGCTCAAGGAGCTAGCTGCCCTCGTGTTGGAGAAAGAAGGGGCGGTGGATAGCGCAGACGTCAGTGTTGCCTTGGTCGATCCAGGTAAGATACAGGAATTGAATCTGCGGTATCGCCAAATTGATAGGCCCACCGACGTCTTGTCATTTGATCTGAGCGACGACGGTAAGCTAAGTGGCGAGGTTGTCATCTCGCCGCAAATAGCTCAAGAGAATGCCGCGGTGGAGGCAGTCGGTGTCGGCGAGGAGATCGAGTCCCTTCTCATACATGGCCTGCTCCATTTACTTGGCTATACGCATGATCATGACGACGACGCTGAAGTGATGTTCGATCGTCATGAGGCGATCCGTCGTGAATTCGCGAACTCCGGGAGGAAAACATAGACGGTGAAACGTCGACCGCTCTTCCAGAGCTTCAATCACGCGATAGATGGGCTCATTTTCGTCCTTCGCACTCAATGGAATATGCGAATACACCTCGGCATTGCCGGTCTGGTCTTGACACTCAGCCTGGTGTTCGGGGTGACCGGCACGGAATTCATTCTCTTGTTGCTCGCGATCGCTATGGTCATATCGGCCGAGCTGATAAATACGGCGATCGAAGCGGTCATCGATGTGACGACGACCAGTTTCGATCCGATGGCCAAAATAGCGAAAGACGTAGCCGCCGCCGCGGTGTTGGTGACGGCGTTGGCCTCGACGATTATTGCCTACGTGATCTTCTATCCGAAACTGGAAAGGCTATCCTTTTCCGCTATCGACACCGTCAGATATGCGCCGATGCACGTCACGGCCATATCGCTGCTGATCGTCATCATCCTGGTCATTGCCGCCAAGGCATGGACGAGGACCGGGACTTGGTTGCGGGGCGGATGGCCGAGCGGCCACGCCGCCTTGGCCGGGTCCCTCTTGACGGCCATCGCCCTGATAAGCCGGAGCCCGCTCTTGACGACCTTGGCTGTCATCATGGCGCTCTTGGTCTTCCAGAGTCGGATGGAAGCGAAATTCCACACGGCGGCTCAAGTAATAGCGGGCAGCTTGATAGGGATACTTACAACTGTACTTATCTTTCAGCTTTTCTTGGCTTTCGAGTGATGGGGGGCGCTTGGATACTACGACCTTGAGCATCTTACTTTTAGGCTTTCTTTTCTTCTTCCGAATATTCTTGGCAGCGGCTGAGCTTTCGCTCAGTTCTGTCAGCCGGATCCGCCTATTGCAGCTGGCGGATGAGGGAGACAAAAAAGCTCAGATGACGCTCGACTTGACCCAGAAGTCTAAGGAATTCCTTTCAGTCCTACTGCTCTTGACTCTTTTAGCGGATACCGGCATGGCGGCGATCGCCGCCATTCTTGCAGCCGAAGTCTTGCCTTTCGGGCCGGCTATCGCCATCGGCGTCGTTACTCTGGCACTCTTTATTTTCGCGGAAATGATCCCGAAGACCTTCGCGGTCAACAATCCCGAGAAGGTTGCCGGCCTCGTCGTCCGCCCGGTCTCCTGGTTAACTAAAGTTTTATATCCGCTGTCCTTCATATTCATCCGTATTGCCAATTTCTTCGTGACGTTGCTCGGCGGGAAAATAGTCAGGCGCCCGTTCGTTACCGAGGAAGAGATCAAGATGATGGTCAGCGTAGGGGCGGAAGAAGCTGAGATCGAGGAAGGCGAGAAGGAGATGATACACAGCATCTTCGAATTCGGCGACACTATCGTCCGCGAAGTGATGGTGCCGCGTCCGGACATGGTCGTTGTGGAGAGTGGCGCGGCTACGGAGGAAGTGCTGGAGCAGGTCGTCACAGCCGGACATTCCCGGATACCGGTGTATGAAGACAGTATCGACAATGTTATCGGACTGATGTACGCCAAAGATCTACTGACGTTTCTCAACAAGCCGTTGGTCGAACGCCAAAAAGCAGCTATCAAGGAGCTGATGCGACCGGCCTACTTCGTTCCGGAGACGAAGAATATCAGCGAGTTACTCAAAGAGATGCAACAGAAGCAGACCCACATGGCAGTTGTCCTCGACGAATATGGCGGGACGGCCGGTCTGGTGACCATCGAAGACCTCCTGGAGGAGATAGTCGGCGAGATCTTTGACGAATATGATCTGGAAGAGGCAATGGTCGAGGTACTGTCCCATAATAGTTACCGGATAGACGGAAGGGCCCCGATGGACGAGGTTCGTGAACTTGTTGGTGTCGATTTGCCGGAATATGGCGGTGAGACGATCGGCGGTTTCGTCTACGACCTAGCCGGTCACATCCCGGCCCGTGGCGAGGTCGTCGAATACAACTCGCTCCAGTTCGAGGTGGAGAAGGTCGTCGGCCGCAGGATATCGAAGATAATCGTCATCAAAAAAGAGTCGGAGGTGGCTGAAGTCGACAGCGATAGCTGACTCAGAGGCGGCGCTCCTTGAGCGAGCCGGGGACGTTGCCCAAAGAGCTTATGCGCCTTACTCAGGTTTTCGAGTGGGTGCGGTTTTGCTTGCCGTTGATGGAGCGCTCTTCGACGGAGTCAATATCGAGAACGCCGCCTACGGCGAATGTCTCTGCGCGGAAAGGGCCGCGGTTGCCGCCGCAGTTAGTGCCGGCCACCGCGATTTTGCGGCTCTCGCCGTTGTGGCGGGAGACGGTAGCGATATCAGTTTGTGTGGTTCCTGCCGCCAAGTCTTGTCGGAATTCAGCCCGGATATGCTGCTGCTGACCAGGGCTCCGGAGGGGGTCCGTATCGAGCGACTGTCCGAGCTGCTCCCCAGGCCTTTTCAGCTGTGATGGCCTCCGGCGTTGTTGTCGAGATCGTGAAGGAACCAGTCCCCGGCGTTGTCGAATCGGTCACGGCCTTGGAGGAAACGACTTTTGGTCGTGGTGGTTTAAATGAGTGGCACTTGCCGGCCATCATCCGCCATGTGCGCCTCTACTGGGCCAGGGCCCGGTCGGCC
>SDBV01002359.1_pt1 | contig 28171 bp, 42 predicted proteins | sample 2277081 | NCBI WGS metagenome assembly SDBV01 (sample SAMN10402039, study PRJNA504765) | marine sediment metagenome | isolation source: marine sediment core GS10_PC15, 223 cmbsf | place: Arctic Ocean: Southern Knipovich Ridge | collected 2010
GACAACGTGACGATGTCGATCTCGCTGATCACATCGATCGCGATGGAGGAAGGGCTGCGGTTCGCCATCCGCGAAGGCGGTCGCACCGTGGGCGCCGGCGTCGTCACCAAAGTAATCGAGTAGTCGCGGAAACTTTTGATGACACGGGCGAGGAACTAAAGAATGTCGGCCAAGATCCGTATTCGACTGAAGGCTTTCGATCATGCCGTGATCGATCAGACGGCGGCAGACATCGTACGCACCGCGCAGAAGACCGGAGCCACGGTGCGAGGTCCGATACCGCTGCCGACGAGGCGACAGCGCTGGACGGTGCTGCGGAGCCCGCACGTCGATAAGAAGTCCCGCGAGCAGTTCGAGTTGAGGACCCACAAACGGGTCATCGACATCATCGACAGCAAACCCCAAACCGTAGACGCGCTGACTAAGCTCGATCTACCGGCTGGGGTCGACGTGGAAATAAAAGTAGAGTCTTAGGCCAACATGTTGGGATTGATCGGTAAAAAAGTCGGGATGACCCAGCTGTTCGACGAGGACGGCATGGCGGTGCCGGTGACAGCGATCGAGGCGGGTCCATGTCCCATCGTTCAGGTGAAGACGGACGAACGCGACGGCTACCGGGCCATTCAACTCGGCTTCGGGTTGAAGAAGCCGCGGCGAGCGAATAAGCCCGCTCTCGGCCACGTCGCGCGCGCGGGGCTCAGTTCCGTGCCCTCCGTTCTGCGCGAGTTCCGCCTCTCGGGAGACGACGTGCTCGCCGACGATCCTCATAAACCGGCGGTGGCTCCCGAGGCGGTGCCGGAAGAACCGGAGGTCCAGGCTCCTGACGCAGAGGTTTCACAGAGTGGAGCGGCGGACGATGGGGCGCCTGAAGCTGAGGCAGGGGGTAAGCCCAAGGCTGCGGAGGCGAGCGAGGGCGGCCTGCGTGTGGGCGGTGTGCTCACCGTATTGATCTTCGAGCCCGGCGAGCGCGTGCGCGTCACCGGCCGGTCGAAGGGACGCGGTTTCCAAGGTGTCGTCAAGCGCCATGGCTTCGCTGGCTTCCCGAAAACGCACGGCCATTCCTTTGACCGCGTCCCGGGGTCGGTGGGCCCCGGGACCGATCCTTCGCGGGTGATCAAGGGCCGCAGGATGGCCGGCCGTATGGGCGGAAAGCGCCGCACCGTTCGTAACCTTCAGATCTTCCGAGTGGACCCGGAGCGCAACCTGATCTTTGTGAAGGGAGCGGTGCCCGGGGCCCGCAACGGACTGGTTTTGATTCGCAAGCAGTAGAACGTGAAGGCGGCAAGACCGGATGGGGCCGCCGAATAGATGATTGAGATGACAGCTCAGCTGAAAGCGCGCTACTACAAGTCGGACGGGAAGGCAGGGAAAGAGTACGCCCTGCCTGTCGATCCGTTCAACGGGGTCGTGCACGAGGAGTCGATCTATCACGCCATCAAGGCCTACCGGGCAAGTCAGCGGCAAGGTACCGCCGCTGCCAAGAGCCGAGCGCAGGTCCGCGGTGGCGGTCGCAAGCCGTGGAAGCAGAAGGGTACCGGTCGAGCCCGCGCAGGGACGATTCGCTCTCCCATCTGGCGCGGGGGTGGCATCGTCTTCCCGCCACAGCCTCGGGACTACCGTCAGAAGCTACCGAAGAAGCTGGCAGGCCTGGCACATCGATCGGCGCTCAACGCCCGGGCGGCCGAAGACCGCATCGTGGTGCTTGAATCTTTTGCTGTCGAGCGACCGCGGACGAGCGAGATCGTGAAGCTTACTCGGCAGCTGGGCCTGGGCGACGAGAAGGTCCTCATCCTGACTGCCGGCCTGCAGCCGGCCGTGTATCTGTCGGCGCGCAACGTTCCGAACCTGATGGTGAAGATTTACGGGACCGAGTCAACTTACGACTTGCTCTGGGCGGACAGCCTCCTGATCGAGGAAAAGGCGCTGAGTGGCGTGAGTGCCCCGGTAGAAGCCGCGGAGGCGAGCGATGCGTGATCCACGTACTGTCGTCGTTCGCCAGATCGTGACCGAAAAAACCAGTGAGGCCGAAGCGCTTGGGAAGTACACCTTCCAGGTTGCCCGTAACGCGAACAAGCACGAGATCAGGTACGCGATCGAGAAGCTGTTCAAGGTGAACGTGAGGACCGTTCGGACGTCTCAGCAGCGCGGCAAGTTTCGACGCCGCGGCTTCCATGTGGGCAAGCAGCCCAATTGGAAGAAGGCGGTCGTTCAGCTTGCCGATGGTGAAACGATCGAGATCGAGTGATATAAATGGGCGTAAAGAAGTTCAAGCCGAACACGCCGGGAACGCGCTTCCGCTCGCTGGTGACGCGAGAAGAGATCACGCGTGACAGGCCGGAGAAGTCGCTGCTCGAGCCACTCAAGAAATCGGGTGGTCGTAATCATCACGGGCACATCACTTCGCGCCGGCGTGGCGGTGGACATAAGCGACGTTACCGCCGAATCGATTTTAAGCGGGACAAGCACGGCGTCCCGGGCAAGGTGGCGGCGATCGAGTACGATCCAAACCGCTCGGCGAATATCGCCCTGATCCATTACGCGGACGGAGAGAAGCGCTATATCCTCCATCCCCGCGGCCTCGCAGTCGGCGATCAGGTCATCGCTGGTCCCGGCGCCGATCCTCGGGTGGGCAACACCCTGCCGCTCAAGGAAATGCCGCTGGGGACGACTGTGCACAACATCGAACTGGTCCCGGGTAGGGGCGGCTGCATGGTGCGCTCGGCCGGCGGAGGCGCCCAGGTAGTGGCAAAGGAAGGCCGTCACGTAACGCTAAAGCTGCCTTCCACAGAGGTCCGCATGGTCCCGGCGGTCTGCTCTGCGACCGTTGGCCAGGTGGGCAACACAGACCATGAGAACATCTCTTGGGGCAAGGCCGGCCGCAGCCGCTGGGCCGGTCGGCGTCCGAGGGTGCGCGGCGTGGCAATGAACCCGGTGGATCACCCGCTGGGCGGCGGCGAAGGAAAGGCTTCCGGCGGACGGCCACCAGTGAGCCCTTGGGGTAAGGCGGAGGGCCGAAAGACCCGGGACAAACACAAGAAATCGGACGCTATGGTCGTGCGGCGGCGCCGTCGCGGGAAAGCGACGAAGTAAAGAAGATCGAGTGGTGAGCTTGAGGTGTTATGGCTAGAAGCATAAAGAAGGGCCCGTTTGTCGACGATCATCTGCTGAAGAAAGTCAGTCAGATGAACGAGAGCGGCCAGAAAAAGGTGATCAAGACATGGTCACGACGCTCGACTATCACGCCGGAGTTCGTCGGACTGACGTTCGCCGTACATAACGGCAACAAGTTCATACCCGTCTACGTGACGGAGAACATGGTGGGCCACAAACTGGGAGAGTTCGCGCCGACGAGGCTCTTCCGCGGGCACAGCGGCCGGCTGGCCGACAAGCGAGCGAAGGTGTAGGGCATGCAAGCACTCGCAAAGACGCGTTATGTGAGGCAATCGCCGCGAAAAATGCGTCTGGTGATCGATATGATCCGCGGAAGGAACGTGAACGAGGCATACGGAGTCCTGCAGTTCACGCAAAAGAAAGCGGCCAAGGTAATCGAGAAGACGTTGCGCTCGGCAGTTGCCAACGCGCTGGTCAAGGCCGATGAGCAAGGCGACCACCTTGACGTGGATGAGCTCTACGTGAGGAAAGCTTTCGTCGATGAAGGCCCGACCCTGCGCCGTTGGCGAGCCAGGGCCATGGGCCGCGCGAGCCCTATCCGCAAGCGGACGAGCCACATCACCGTCGTCGTGGATCGAAAGGACTAGTATGGGTCAGAAGACGCATCCCATAGGCTTTCGCCTCGGTATCGTGAAAGATTGGAAATCCCGCTGGTACGCCGAGGGTTGCCTGGCGGACCTCATCGAGGGGGATGAGAAGATTCGCAACTACCTCAAGGCGCGCCTGGGCCATGCAGCCATCTCCTCGGTGGAGATCGAGCGCAAGCCTGGCAAGATCGTTGTGACTATCAACACCGGCCGGCCGGGCGTGGTCATCGGAAAGCGAGGCGCCGAAGTCGACAAACTTCGCGACGAGCTCGCCGTGCTGACCAAGAACGAGGTGGCCATCAACGTCGAGGAGATCAAGCGGCCCGAGCTCGACGCCCAACTGATCGCGGACAACGTGGCGCACCAGCTCGTGCAAAGGATCGCTTTTCGTCGCGCTATGAAAAGGGCGGTGCAGCAGGCGATGCGAATGGGTGCCAACGGGATCAAGGTCCAGGCGTCGGGACGCTTGGGTGGCGCCGAAATCGCCCGCACCGAAGGATACAATGAAGGCCGCGTTCCCCTCCACACTCTCCGGGCCGACATCGACTATGCAGAGTCGACAGCCAAGACCACCTTCGGCCCTATTGGGGTCAAGGTCTGGGTGTTCAAGGGAGAAATTGTAGAGGAACGCGGCGGGATGACTTACACCGCCGGTGGTAGAGGTTAGGATGGGAATCGGTAAACCATGTTAGCACCGAAGCGCGTCAAATGGCGCAAACAGCAGAAGGGACGGATTCGCGGCAATGCGACCCGCGGAAACTCCATCGCCTTCGGCGAATATGGACTGCAGTCGCTCGGGCGTGGCTGGATAACCGCACGGCAGATAGAGGCCGCGCGAGTGGCCATGACCCGCCACATCAAGCGCGGCGGCAAGGTCTTCATTCGTGTCTTCCCGGACAAGCCGATCAGCAAGAAACCGGCTGAAGTGAGGATGGGCAAGGGAAAAGGGACACCGGAAGCCTGGGTTGCCGTAGTCAAGCCCGGCCGCGTCATGTTCGAGCTCGAGGGCGTCCCTGAGGATGTGGCACGGCGTGCCATGCAATTGGCTGCCGCAAAGCTCCCGCTAAAGACGCGTTTCCTGATGCGTTCCCGAGGAGGACTCTGAGATGCGAACGGAAGATCTACGCAACATGAGCGACGTGGATGTCGATCAGCAGCTCAGTCAGACCGCCGACGACTTGTTCCAGCTCCGCATGCGCGGTGCGCATGAGGAGTTGGAGAACCCGATGAAGATTCGCCAGCTGAGGCGGGATATCGCCAGGCTGAAGACGATACAGCGCGAACGCGAGTTATCGCGCGTTAACGCCGAGGAGAGCTAGCGCAGTATGACGCGAAGTCGACGAAAAACGCGGGTCGGTTCTGTCACCAGCGACAAGATGGATAAGACCATCGTCGTGAACGTTGAGCGAAGGTTCGCCCATCCTCTCTACGGGCGCCAGGTGACGCGTCACAGGAAGTACTACGCGCATGACGAAGGAAATCAGGCACACGTGGGAGATGTGGTGCGTATTGTCGAGACGCGACCCTTGTCAAAGAACAAGCGGTGGCGTTTGAGTGAAGTGATCCGCCGCGAAGATTAGCGCGGTTGATTGTAGGGTTTAATCGATAGAAGAGCGTTGCTCCGATGATTCAGCAAGAATCGATCGTGCGTGTCACCGATAACTCGGGCGCCAAAGAGGCGCTTTGCATCCGGGTGCTGGGTGGTAGCCGGCGGCGTTATGCGCGGCTGGGTGACGTCATCGTGGTGACGATCAAGGACGCGTTGCCGACGAGCACGATAAAGAAAGGCGAGGTCACCAGAGCGGTGGTCGTACGTACGGCGCGAGAACAGCGGCGCAAGGACGGTTCCTACATCCGCTTCGACGACAACGCCGCCGTACTGATCACCGATCAAGGAGAGCCGCGGGCGACCCGCATCTTCGGACCCGTCGGCCGTGAGCTTAGGGACAAGCGATTCATGAAGATCGTCTCGCTGGCCCCTGAGGTTGTCTAGATGAGAGCGAGATGAGAATTCGCAAGGGCGACAGGGTCGCCGTCGTGGCTGGAAACTACCGGGGTGAGCGGGGGCGCGTTTTGCGCGTCATCCCCAAACAGGGGCGTTTGGTTGTCGAAGGTGTCAATCGTCGCACGAAACACGAGCGCCCTTCGCAGGCGAACCCCGAGGGAGGCATCGTGACGTTCGAAGCGCCGATCGACGCCTCCAATGTGATGCTGGTATGCCCTCACTGCGATTCGCCTTCGCGTGTGCGCAACAGGCACGACCCGGACGGCACCTTGGAGAGGCTCTGTGCGCGCTGCGAGAACCCAATCCCGGTCACCGAAGCGTAAGTAGAAGAAGATGAAGCCGAGACTGCAGGAGCACTACGAAAACAAGGTGCGGCCCAAGCTGGCTAAGGAGCTGGGAAAGAAGAATCCGAATCAGCTGCCGCGGCTTGAGAAGATCGTGATCAACGTGGGCGTTGGCGATGCATCGCGTGAGCCCAAGCTGTTCGACTCGGTAGTCGAAGCCTTGACGGCGATCGCCGGGCAAAAGCCGATCGTGAACCGCGCCCGCAGGGCGATTTCAAATTTCAATCTTCGGCAAGGTATGCCCGTGGGCGTGAGCGTAACGCTACGTAGGAAACGAATGTACGAGTTCTTGGACCGTTTCATCAATGTGGCGGTTCCCAGAGTTCGTGACTTTCGTGGCTTCACCACGCGTTCGTTCGATGGTCGCGGAAACTACACGATTGGTATCAAGGAGCAGGTGATCTTCCCCGAGGTCAACTATGATCGTATCCAGAAGGTCCACGGGATGGACATCACTTTCGTGACCACGACATCTAAGGATGACGAAGGCCTGGCACTGCTTAGCGAGATGGGGATGCCGTTCCAGGGCATCGAACCCGTACTTGTTTGATCCGGACGACTACCCTGACCGTATTGGGAACCAATGGCTCGTAAGGCGCTGATAGAGAAGTCGAAAAAAAAGAAGAAGTTCAAGGCTCGCGAGTACTCGCGCTGCCGTCGCTGCGGGCGCTCGCGCGCCTACTTGAGAAAATTCGGTCTGTGCCGAATTTGCTTCAGACAAATGGCGCTGCGTGGAGAGATCCCCGGCATCCGCAAATCGAGCTGGTAATTACGACATGACGATGACGGATCCTATTGCTGACTTGCTGACACGCGTGCGCAACGCACAGCGCGCGGGCCATAAGCGAGTAGACATGCCGCTCTCTAGACAGAAGGTCCAGATTGCGCAGAAGTTGGTCGATACCCACTTCATCGAGGGCCTGAAGATCATCGATGAAGGTGTGCAGGGCGTTCTGAGGATCTATCTGAAGTATACGCCGGAAGGAAGGCCGGTGATTCGCCAGCTCCGCCGCGTATCGAAGCCGGGACGCCGCTCATACATAGCAGTGACTGAAATCCCGCGCGTTCGTAACGGGATGGGAGTGGCGATACTGTCGACCAGCCGCGGGATTCTCACCGACCGCGAGGCTCGAGCCGCCGGTGTGGGCGGCGAGCTGCTGGCGGTGGTGCACTAGGGCGCGGCGGGGGTGAGCTATGTCTCGTATCGGTAAACAGATCATCCGGATCCCCGACAAGGTCGAGGTGGCTATCGACGGGGTTCGTGTGAGGGTGAAAGGCCCCCGGGGCGAGCTCGAACGCGAGTTCCATGCGTCGATGTCGATCGTCCAGCAGAATGGCGAGTTGAGGGTTGAACGACCAACAGACAAGCCCGACCACCGTTCGCTACACGGCCTCACGAGCGCCCTGCTGCTGAACATGGTCACCGGAGTGACCGACGGCTTCGAGAAGAAACTCGAGATCCAGGGGGTCGGTTACCGAGCCGAGGCGGTCGGGAAGGGCCTGCGCTTCCACCTGGGCTTCTCGCATTCGATCGAATTCGAGGCGCCCCCAGGCGTGAAGTTGGAGGCCGAATCGCCCACACTGGTGAAGGTGTCTGGCACGGATAAAGAGAAAGTGGGACAGGTCGCGGCCGAGATCCGCGGGCTGCGCCCGCCGGAGCCCTACAAGGGAAAAGGCATCCGCTACGTGGGCGAACACGTCAGGCGTAAGGCGGGCAAGACAGCGATCTAACGGATAAAACAGCGACCTAACGGATAATGTCTGTACTGAGCTTCCGGAAGAAGCGACCCAGGGATCGAGTGGCCCGTCGTCACGTGGCGCGCCAACGCCGCCACGCGCGCGTCTTGAAGAAGATCCGCGGCACAGCGGAACGTCCGCGCCTGGTTGTGCGGCGATCACTGCGACACATCCATGCACAGCTTGTAGACGATGATCGCGGCATTTGTATCACCGGAGTGTCAACGCGCCTGGACGACGTGAAAGCGAAGTTGAAGAAGGGCGAGAGAGACAAGTCGGCCCAGGGCCATGCTGCGGGTCTTATGATGGCAGAACGGGCACGGTCTAAAGGAATCGAGCGGATCGTCTTCGATCGCGGAGGCCATCGCTATCACGGCCGCGTCAAGGCATTCGCCGATGGCGCGCGCGAGGGAGGTCTCGAGTTCTAGTGAATAAGCCGCGGGATAGGCGCGATAAGCGAGATAAACGAGATAAACGAGATAAACGGGGTCGCGAGTCCGAGTTCCTAGAGAACGTCATCTATATCAATCGCGTGGCGAAGGTCGTGAAAGGTGGACGCCGCTTTTCCTTCACCGCCCTCGTCGCCGTGGGCGACCAACAAGGACGTGTCGGCACCGCTCTCGGCAAGGCGAATGAGGTGGCCGAGGCCATTCGCAAGGGGATCGAACAGGCCAAGCGGGGAATGGTGGATGTCCCGGTCGTCGCCCATGGAACCATACCGCACGAGATCATCGGCAAGTACGGAGCGGGGCGGGTTCTCCTCAGGCCGGCGGGTCCCGGAACGGGTGTGATCGCCGGTGGTCCTGTCCGGTCGGTGCTCGAGTGCGCCGGCGTTCAGGATATCCTTACGAAGAGTCTCGGCTCGAACAATCCGATCAACATGGTGCGAGCGACGATGGACGGACTCACGGAGCTCGTCACGGTTGAGCAGGCCGCCCGCGAGCGGGGCATCAGCGTGGAAGAGCTAAGGGGTGGGCGCAGTGGCTGAACTACGTATACACCAGGTCAGGAGCGGGATCGACGCTCCGCGCAAGATCCGCCGCACCCTGGAGGCGTTGGGACTCAAGCATCAACGCTCGGTGGTCCGGCCCGATAACCCCGCCGTCCGTGGCATGATCTTCCGGGTGAAGCACCTCGTCGAGGTGGAACCGGCGACGACACAGAGCAAGAAGAAGAAGGAAGCTTAGATCGATGATACGGTTGGAATCGATCAAACGCCCCGCCGGGACCAAGCGCCCCAGCAAGCGGCGCGGACGTGGTCCGGGCTCCGGTGTGGGCAAGACGGCAGGTCGCGGGCACAAGGGTCAGAAATCGCGTTCCGGCGGCTCGACCAAGCCGTGGTTCGAGGGTGGCCAGATGCCTTTGCAGCGGCGACTGCCCAAGCGCGGCTTCACACCTTACAACCGTGTGGAGTACCAGGTGGTCAATGTGGCCCGTCTGGAACGTGTTGATGGCGATAACGTTACGCCACAGACCCTGAGGGCTGCCGGCCTCATCGGCTCGGGCAACCAGCCGGTGAAGATTCTTGGTAACGGCGACTTGAAGAAGGCGTACAAAGTTGCGGCGCATGCGTTCAGCAAGAGCGCGCGGGAGAAGATCGAGAAAGCGGGCGGAGAGGTTAGGGAGATCGCCGGATGACCAACCCGATCCAGAACCTTCTCCGGGCGCCGGAACTGAAGGAAAAAATCCTCTTCACCCTGATGATCGTGGCGATCTATCGCATCGGCGCCCACGTCACCGTGCCCGGCGTGGATGTGGTCGCCCTGCGTGACTTGGGTCAGGCGCTTCAGGGTACGTTGTTCGGCCTCTATGACATGTTCGTGGGCGGCGGTCTGCAGCGAGCCACGGTCTTCGCCCTCGGGATCATGCCCTACATATCGGCCAGCATCATGTTCCAGCTGCTGGCGACCGTTTTCCCGACGATCGAGAAATTGCAAAAGGAAGGGGAAGAGGGGCGTAAGCGTCTGAATCAGTGGACCCGTTACACCACGGTTTTCCTGAGCGTCCTTCAGGGCTACGGCTACGCGATCTTCTTGGAGAGCCAGACCGGCCTGGCCAGCCCCATCGTTCCCGAGCCTGGTTGGAGCTTCCGCCTCATGACGATGCTTACGCTCACCACCGGTGCTGTGTTCATCATGTGGCTGGGCGAACAGATTACGGAGCGTGGGATCGGCAACGGGATGTCGCTGATGATCTTCTTCTCGATTCTGGAGGGCTTCCCCAACGCGGTCGCCAATACGATCGACGCTTTGAGTGTGGGTACGATCAGTGCCTTCAAGCTGATCGCTCTCCTCGTCGTGATGATTGGCGTCATCGCGGGTACGGTGGCGATCACGATGGGAGCACGGAAAATCCCCGTTCAGATACCGCGTAAGGTGGTGGGGCGAGGGCGAATACGTGAAGGGCAGAAGTCGTTTATCCCGCTCCGAATCAATTCGGCGGGCGTGATGCCGATCATCTTCGCCCAGTCGATCATCGTGGTTCCGGGAACCCTCGCGTCCTTCTCGAACATCAGCGGGCTGAGAGCCATATCGGAGCTCTTCCAGCCCGGTAGTTGGATGTACTATGTAACCTACGCGGTACTAATAGTATTCTTTACCTACTTCTACACGGCGATCATCTTCAATCCTGTCGATCTGGCGGAAAACCTGAACAAACAGGGCGCCTTCATACCCGGAGTGAAGCCCGGAGCGCGCACCTCGGAGTATATCGAGTACGTGCTCGACCGAATCACACTCCCGGGTTCGCTGTTCTTGGCAGCCATCGCGCTCGTGCCGTTCCTCATCTTCTCCTGGTTCGACATTCAGCTCTTCTTCTTCGGTGGCACGGCGCTGCTGATCGTAGTCGGGGTTGCGCTCGATACGGTCCAGCAGATGCAGCAGCACCTGCTGCTAAGGCACTACGAAGGCTTCATGAAGAAGGGCCGTGTGAAATATCGAGGACGCCAGAGGTATATGTGAGCGGACGCGACTCGGGAGTGAACGCGCCGCCAAAACTCGTTTTTCTAGGCCCGCCCGGCGCCGGAAAGGGAACCCAGGGCGCATTGCTGGCAGAGCGCTGCGGGATTCCGAAGTACGCGACGGGCGATATCCTGCGTGAGGCTGTGCAGCTAGATTCGCCGCTGGGTCGCGAATCGAAGGGCTACATGCAACGGGGCGAGCTCGTGCCGGACGAGGTCATCATCGGATTGGCGCGTAACGCGCTGGCTTCGCCATCGGCAAAGGCCGGATTCATCTTGGATGGCTTTCCCAGGACCATCGGCCAGGCGGAGGCGCTTCAGGCCATCCTCGCCGAAAGCGGACGCACGCTGGATGCGGTTCTTTACTTCGCGGTCCTGAGGGAAGAACTGATCCGCAGGCTTGCGGGACGACGCGTCTGTGGGGATTGTGGGGCGGTGTTCAACATTCACAGCGATCCACCCGCCATCGAGACCGTGTGCGATCGCTGCAATGGGCAGCTGGGGATCCGGGAGGACGACGAAGAGGAAACCGTTCTTAACCGCCTGGATGTCTACGATGAGAACACGCAGCCCCTGCTGGCGTGGTACAGGACGAGTTCTGTGCCTGTGCACGAGATCGATGCCGGCGGCACGGTCGAAGACGTGTACGAACGGTTGCTCAAAGCTGTAGGGTGCTCGTGATCACACTGAAGAGCGACGCGGAGATCGAAACTATCTCTCGGGCTTGCGAGATCGTCGCCGAGGTGCTCGATCAGGCCGAAGGACAGATCTGCCCGGGAGTTAGCACCGCCGAACTCGATCGCTGGGCGGAGGAACTGATCCGAAGTCATCAGGGGGCTACACCGGCGTTCAAAGGCCTCTACGGCTTTCCGGCGACCCTGTGCACCAGCATCAACGAGGAGGTCGTGCACGGGATCCCGTCGGAGAAACGCGTGCTCGAAGAGGGTGACATCATCAGTATCGATGTCGGTGTGCGGTACGGGGGTTACTACGGCGACAGCGCCATCACACTACCGGTGGGCCAGGTCGACCCGAAGATAGCCCGCCTGCTCGATGTGACTTGTGAAGCTCTGCATCGGGGGGTGGAGGCCGCGCGACCCGGAACTCATATCGGCGATATCAGCGCGGCCGTCCAGGCAGTGGGTGAAGCAGGGGGTTACAGCGTGGTTAGGGAGCTCGTCGGGCATGGCATCGGTGAGCAGCCCCACGAGGAGCCGCAAGTCCCCAATCTCGGACGTCCCGGTCAGGGAATGCGGCTGCGCCCGGGCCTCGTGCTGGCTATCGAGCCGATGTTCAATCTCGGCGAGCCGGAGATCCGCATGCTCGAAGACGACTGGACCGTTGTGACGGTGGATGGGCAAGTCTCCGCTCACTTCGAGCATACGATCGCTATAACAGAAAAGGGCCCGCGGATCTTGACGGCGGTCCCATCCAAAGCGAACTGAGGGGTGCGTGGCGAAGGAAGAAGCGATCCAGATGACGGGGACGGTGATCGAGGCGCTCCCCAACGCCATGTTTCGTGTAGAGTTGGAGAACGGGCACGAGATGACGGCCCACATTTCGGGAAAGATCCGGATGCACTACATACGTATACTTCCGGGGGACAAGGTTCAGGTGGAGCTCTCTCCCTACGATTTGACGCGCGGCCGGATCACGTACCGCTACAAGTGAGCGTTGCGGGACGAACTGGAGCATCCGGGGGCATTGCTATTTGGGACCACTTGAGTACTTTTCAAGGCTGTTCCAGAATCAGAAAATGAGGCAGAAGTGAAAGTAAGATCTAGTGTTAAACGGATGTGCGAACACTGCAAACTGGTCCGGCGCCGCGGCGTCGTGCGGGTGATTTGCAAGCGGAATCCGAAGCACAAACAACGGCAAGGCTAGCGAACGATGGCACGAATCTCAGGTGTGGATCTGCCCAACAACAAGCGGCTAGAGATCGCCCTCACCTATATCTACGGGATCGGTCGCTCGGTGGCGAAGCAGATCCTCTCCGAATCGGGAGTGGATGGGAATCGACGCGTGCACGAGATCACTGATAAAGACTGGAACAAGATCAGGCACTCGATTGAGACCAACCACAGGGTAGAAGGTGCGCTGCGCACCGAAGTCGCGATGAACATCAAGCGTCTGATGGATATCGGCTGCTACCGCGGGATCCGCCATCGTCGGGGCCTGCCGGTACGTGGACAGCGGACGCACACGAACGCCCGCACGCGGAAAGGCCCGCGCCGCACAGTGGCGGGCAGGAAGAAAACGCCGAGGAAGTAGAGATGCCTCCAAAGAAAAGATCGTCCGGTCCAAAGAAGAAGAAAGATGTGGGGGTCGAGGGGATCGTCTTCATCAAGGCGACCTTCAACAACACGATCGTCACGATCACCGATATGGAAGGAAACACGGTGGTCTGGGGGAGCGCTGGCAAGGCCGGCTTCAAAGGCTCGAAGAAGTCGACTCCCTTTGCCGCCACCGTCGCGGCGGAGCAGGCGGCCCGCGAGGCCCTCAGCCTGGGGATGAAGCGCGTGCATGTCCGCGTTCAGGGTCCAGGGTCGGGCCGCGAATCGGCGATCCAGGCTTTGCAGTCGTCCGGGCTTCAGGTCCGTTCGATCCGGGATGTCACACCGATTCCCCACAACGGTTGCCGGCCGCCAAAGAAGCGGCGCGTGTGACCCCCCCCCGGTAACGCAGTAGCGATTCGAAGCAACCTGAGAGCGCTCTCGAGCGAGTACGAGGTAAATGGCTAGATATACTGGGCCGGTCTGCCGGCTTTGTCGTCGAGAAGGGCAGAAGCTCTTCCTGAAGGGCAAACGCTGTTTCATGGAGAAATGTGCAATCGAACGCCGCGCCTACGCGCCCGGCCAGCACGGGCTGGCCCGCGCGCGGCGACGCCGGCAGTCGGAGTACGCTCTCCAGTTGCGCGAGAAGCAGAAAGTGCGCCGAATCTACGGCTTGCAAGAGACTCAGTTCCGAAACTTGTTCAAGCGGGCGGCCAAGGAGCCCGGGATCACCGGTGCCAATCTGATCGTGGCCCTGGAGAGCCGACTCGATAACATCGTTTACCGCATGGGTTTCGCGCCGTCCCGGAAAGCGGCGCGGCAACTGGTGCGCCACCGGCACGTCCAGATCTCGGGACGCACTGTGGACATTCCCAGCTTTGTCGTGAAGCCCGGTGTCGAGATCTCGGTCAAGGCGGCGAGCCGCGAGCTCCCGGTGGTCATGGAGGCAGCCGAGCAGCGCAGCGGAGATGGAGTCTTGGGCTGGCTCGATGTCGATCACAAGAAACTGAAGGGCCAGATGCGCGAGAAGCCGACGCGTGCCGACGTGCCGCTGGCGGTGCAGGAACAATTGATCGTGGAGTTGTACTCGAAGTAAGGGATTTCGAAGATCGAATTTCGAAGATCGAACCTCCTCAAGGGATGATGGGGTCGGGATCAGGAGTTCTGTGGCCGAAATTCGAAATTCAGATTGGGAGTAAAGAGAAAAATGCAAATCGACCTTCGTGGATGGGTTCTACCTGAGCGGGTGGAGATCGCCGATGCGTCCGAGGACGGCCGCCGCGCCGAGTTTGTGATTCAGCCGCTCGAACGCGGGTACGGTCATACGTTAGGCAACGCGACACGCCGCATCCTTCTCTCTTCGCTGCCCGGCTGGGCCGTGTGGGCTTTTCGAGCCGATGGCGTGCTGCACGAGCACCAGACGATCAGCGCCGTGGTCGAGGATGTGCATCAGATTATCCAGCAGTTCAAGTCGCTGGTGCTACGAGTAGACGGAGATCACGACGCCCGACTGGAGCTCGTGGTTCGCAAGCCGGGCGTGATCACCGCCCGTGATTTCGAGACCAACCCGTTGGTTGACATAATCAACAAAGATCATAAGCTGTTCACCCTCCAGGAAGAGTTGCCGGAGGATCGGCCGGTCCGTCTGGAGGTCTTCATTAATCCTGGCCGTGGCTTTGTGCTGGCAGATCAACATCCCAAAGCCAAAGATGAACCGGTGGACCTCATCCGGATCGATTCCATATACAGTCCAGTGCTGCGCGCAAACTTCAACGTCGACGAGACCCGCGTGGGCCAGCGCACGGACTTCGATCGCTTGACGCTGTCCGTGCAGACGAACGGTTCCATGAAGCCGGCAGATGCCGTCGCCTACGCCGCCCAGTTGATGACGAAGCACCTCGAGTACTTCCAGGGTTTCGCGGGCGGGAACGGCGAGGAATCGGTGGCCGAGGCCAAGCTCGAGCCGCTTAGCGACAAGTTGAAGGATCTGGTGAATCGGCTACTGGAAGAGTTCGACATATCGGTGCGCTCACGCCACACGTTAGAGAAAGGTAACATCCGTACTCTGGGTGATCTCGCGCGCCGAAGCGAGGATGACATCCTCGGGATCGAGAACTTCGGGAGAAAGTCTCTGCAGGAGGTGTCCGATCTGTTGGCACAGAACGGCCTGCGTTTCGGGATGGAGTTTCAGGAAGGTGAAGACGGCGAGCTGTACGTGCTGACGAGCCAGAAATGATGATTGATGCATGTCGTGGCTTCGGCTTTCAGGCCTGAAGCTCGAGTCATCTAATAACAGTGTGCTATGCGTCATAGGAAGAAAGGCCGGCAACTGAGCCGGACGGCCAGCCATAGAAAGGCGATGCTGTCGAACATGGCGACCAGCCTGTTCCAGCACGAGCGTATCCAGACTACGACCGCGAAGGCGAAGGAGCTGAGACCCTACGCGGAACGGCTGATCACGCTGGCGCGGCGCGGCGATCTTCATGCGCGTCGCGAGGCTGCCCGCCGCATACACGACAAAGAGGTCTTGCAGAAGCTCTTCGACACCCTCGGTCCGCGTTTCGCGGATCGAAACGGCGGGTATACGCGGATCCTCAAGCTGGGCCGCCGTATAGGAGATGGAGCCGAGCTCTCGGTAGTACAGCTCGTCGAATAACCCTTTTCCTCCGAGGCAGACGAGATGAGCGGCATGCTCGAAAAGATCGCTACGCGCACGTGGCCACTGATGACGGTAGCGGTGATTCTCATCGGCGGTCTGATGTACTGGCTATATGCAGCGTCATCATCGATCGAGACCGCCGTGGTTGGGCCCGATATGACGAGTTTGCCACGCATTGCCGCCGCCGATTTTGCCGCAGACCCCGAAGCGTATTCCCGCGACCGGATCCTCGTTACCCCGGTGAAGGTAGTGATGCGTTTAGGTCGAGCCGCGCTGGCTCTCGATCTACCCGGTCGACCGGGCTATCCTGTGATTCTCGATCGCCCGGTGCTCGAGGCGGAGTTTGAGGTGATTGCCGGCGACAATCTGACGGTCGCTGGCTGGGTGTATGCCCTCAACGACTCGATTCTGGATGTGTGGTCTCAGCGGAGCCTGTTCGATCAGGACAATCGCCAGAACCTCGAGGGATACACAACGTTCTTGCTGGTCGATTCCATCGATTTCGTCATCGTAGAAGAGACAAGCCCGCCGGATTCCATCTAGAGCTCCCGGGATCGCGGCTGGAGAGTGGCTAAGGAAAGAAGTAGAATGTCTCAAATCTGTCATATTTGTGGCCGCCGGCCTGGCGTAGGCAACAATGTGAGCCACGCGAACAACCGCACCAAGCGGCGTTGGCTCCCGAACCTGCAGCGGACGCGAGTCGTGGAGAATGGTGAAGTGCGTAGAGTGCGCGTTTGCAGCCGTTGCATCAAGGCGGGGAAGATCACCAAAGCGCCGTAGGTACGGGCCTCTCATATCGAAAGAAAAAGGGCATCGAGTGTCGCCACCGATGCCCTCTTTGTTTTTCCGGGGCAAGAGGTCGCTGCCCCGGTCCGCTCGAGCGCTTGTAACGTTCGACTCAGCTACACATCAACCACGGTGATGTTGGTGCGCGTTTCGCTCGGGACGAAGCCCTCCGGCGCTTCCGTCGGCCTCACGGAGAGCTTGGCGTAAATCTCCTCTTTCCCGACCTCCGTGTCGACAAGGTGGCTGGCCACTTCTTCGGTGAAGGAAACTTCCACGTCCTGCTTAGATGGCACGATGTAGTGACGCTTGATGGCGTCCATTTTGAACGTGTCCTGACTCATGGCCACCTTGTCGTCGGACAGCGGATCCTCCTCCATGAGCTCGATCTGGAACAGCCAGCGATGTCCCACTTCCAGCTCCTCGAAATGGATCTTCGCCTCGATAGTGAACTTTACGAATCCGCCGGTGATTTCGTGGCTCAGGTTCGCGCTCACGAAACTTGCCATGAGAGTAGCTCCTTTCCTCGCTCAGCTGGCGTCGGTGACCGTCCGCCACCGCGCCAGGTCTTTGGCGTCTCAGTGCGGGAATATATCGGTCGCCCGTTCGGCCGGGCAATGCGGCGGACACGGGCCGGCCCAGCGGATCATCGGTTCACGGCTCTCCAGCGCTTCTGGCGCGGTTGCTGGCTCACGGCGGGGCGTACATATTCAGCGCTCGGGACTGAGCGCAGGCTCTTGCCTCGGCGGTGGCTGCGAGCATAAGGCGCAATGCTGCAATAACTTATGGCGGTTACCCCCATCGGGCCGTCAGCCCGACTATTATTAGATCATGGTGAAGACCAAGCGCGCAGCGCCCTGTGCGGGGAGACCTCTGGCGGGTAAGCGAATCGCGGTTACGCGACCGGCGGCCCAGGCCGGCCGTTTGCTGGATGGCGTTCGGCGAATGGGTGGCGAGCCCCTCAGCTGTCCGACTATCCGGCTGGTCGAGCCTGCCGACCCCGCCCCGCTAAGGGCGGTGGTCCGAGCGCTGTCTGGTTACGATTGGGTGGCATTCACGAGCGCCAACGGTGTGAATCGATTCCTCGATGTGTTGAACGGTCTGGGGCTCGAGTGGCCGGTGGGACCGAAGGTGGCGGCGATCGGGCCGGCGACGGCGGCGGCGGCTCGAGCGCGCGGCGTCGATCCGGATCTGATGCCGTCGGTGTATGTGGATGAGGCGGTAGCCGAAGCTTTGATCGGGCATGGGGGCCTGAAAGGTAGCCGGGTCCTGCTTCCACGCGCGGCAGGGGCCCGGGATATCCTGCGCCAGCTCCTGGAAGCAGAGGGAGCTCGGGTAGATGAGGTGGCGACGTACGAGGCGCGCCCGGACGACGAAGGTATCGCACGGCTTCGAGAGAGCTTGGCGCGTGAGGAGATCGATATGGTGATGTTCACGGCAGCCTCCACCGTGGAGCATCTCGTGGATGCCGTCGGTACGAATCTTGGCCGAGCCCGGGTGGCGGTCATCGGGCCAATCACGGAGGCGGCCGCGGAGCGCCTCGGGATTCAGGTCGATGTCATCGCCGAAGAGTACACGGCGGACGGTCTGCTGCGGGCGATCGGCGCCTACTACGGCCGGGCTGGAGAGTCGGAGTGATGCCCAGTTTTCCTGGCTATCGATCGAGGCGGTTGCGCCGCACCGGAGCTCTCAGGGCGCTGGTTCGAGAGACGGCGCTCGAGCCCGGAAAGCTCATAGCGCCACTGTTCGTGACCCAGGCGGACGGCCGCGAGCCCATAACCTCGATGCCCGGGGTTGCACGCCTCTCGCTGGCGGCGGCGGCGGAGGACGCTAAGCGGCTCGTATCGCTGGGGGTGGGTGGCGTGCTCCTCTTCGGGGTTCCAGCCAGGAAAGATCCGCTCGGCCAGGAAGCCTACGCGCGCGATGGCGTGGTACAGCGCGCGGTGCGTGCAATCAAGGAGGCGAGCCCCGATGCTATCGTCATCACAGATCTTTGCCTGTGCGAGTACACCGATCATGGCCATTGTGGCGTGCTCACGGATCGTGGCGAAGTGGATAACGATGCGACCATCGAGCTGCTCGCCAGGACCGCTGTGTCGCAGGCGGAGGCCGGTGCGGACATTGTGGCGCCGAGCGACATGATGGATGGGCGAGTCGCTGCCGTTCGCCGCGGCTTGGACGGGGCGGGCCACGGCGACACCGTCATCATGTCTTACGCAGCCAAGTATGCCTCGGCTTTCTACGGGCCGTTCCGTGAGGCGGCGGGGTCGGCGCCACAGATGGGAGATCGCCAGGGCTACCAGATGGACCCGGCCAACGGCGACGAGGCCATTCGCGAAGTATTGCTGGATATAGAGGAAGGCGCCGATATCCTGCTCGTGAAGCCGGCGCTGCCGTACCTGGATATCATCTACAGGGTGAAGCAGGAGACGGGATACCCGGTGGCGGCTTATCACGTATCTGGCGAGTACAGTATGTTGAAGGCGGCCGGCGCGCGCGGTTGGATCGACGAGGAACGTGCGATGCTCGAGACGACGCTCTCGATCCGGCGCGCCGGTGCCGATTTGATCATCACATATTACGCCGAACAGCTGGCGCACTTACTCGGAGGTTGAAGTTGGCGGAAAGCCCGTTGATCAAAGCGATTGAAAGCCGACAGGCGAAGATCGGGATCGTCGGCATCGGGTACGTGGGGCTTCCCCTGGCGATAGAGTTTGCTCGGGCCGGCTTCGCCGTCACGGGGTTCGACACGGCGCAGGAGAAGGTTGACGGAGTCAATCGGGGCGAATCCCACGTGGGCGATGTTCCGGACGATGTGATGAAGCCCCACGTCGATGCGGGTCGGCTCGCGGCGACGAGTGACCTGTCCCGCTTCGGAGAGATGGACGCGATCTGTGTTTGCGTGCCGACCCCGCTAAACAAGACCGGGGACCCGGACGTCTCATTCATCGTCTCTGTGGCGAAGTCGGTTCAGCGTACGTTGAGGCCCGGTCAGCTGATCGTCCTGGAGTCGACCACTTACCCGGGCACGACGCGCGAGCTGCTTTTGCCAGCACTGACCGGTGCTGGCGACATGCAGGTCGGCCGCGATTTCTTCCTCGCCTTCAGTCCCGAGCGCGTCGATCCGGGGAACCCCGTCTGGCAGATCAGGAATACGCCGAAGGTCGTAGGTGGTATCACGGCAGCCTGCGTCAGTGTGGCCGCCACGCTCTACTCGGCGATCATCGAGAAGGTGGTCCAGGTGTCGAGTACCGAGTCAGCCGAACTCACCAAACTGCTCGAGAACACGTTCCGCTCGGTGAACATCGCCCTGGCGAACGAGATGGCGATCGTGTGCGACAAGCTCGGCGTCGACGTGTGGGAGGTGATCGAGGCGGCCGCCACCAAGCCGTTCGGGTTCATGCGTTTCAACCCTGGGCCAGGCTTGGGCGGTCACTGCATCCCCGTCGACCCGCACTATCTCTCGTGGAAGATGAAGACGCTGGACTACAAGACGCGGCTCGTGGAGCTAGCCAGCGAGATCAACGCAGAGATGCCCCACTACGTAGTGCAAAAAGCCACCGACGTGCTCAACTCCGAGAGCAAGCCTCTCAAGGGCTCCAGGGTCTTGGTTCTGGGCGTGGCCTATAAGCCGGACGTCGATGACACGCGTGAATCGCCAGCGCTGGACATCATCCGCTTGCTGGCTTCCAAAGGAGCTGAGGTCAGCTACCATGATCCATTCGTCGCGTCCCTCGAGCGCGAGGGACAGGCGCTAGAATCCGTACCGTTGACCGCCGAGTTACTTGCCGCCAGTGATCTGGTCGTGATCGTCACCGACCACAGTAAGATCGACTACGAGCTTGTGCGGGAATCCGGGCGCCCCCTCGTCGACACGCGCAACGTGATGGGCGCAGAGCGCGGCGGGGGCAAGGCGACCGCCCCCGCCCCCGCCTCTGCCCCCGCCCCCGTGGCGGAGGGCGGCTAGATGGCGCGGCGCGCGTTGATCACGGGGCTGACCGGGCAAGATGGTTCCTATCTCGCAGAACTACTGCTGGACGAAGGCTATGATGTCTCTGGCCTGGTTCGCCGCTCATCCACACTGAACTTCAGCCGAATCCGTCATATACAGGAGCGGATCGATATCGTTTCGGGCGATCTGCTCGATCAGAATTCACTCCTCTCCGCGATAGAAGAAGTCGATCCCGACGAGATCTATAACCTGGCGGCCCAATCCTTTGTCCCTACTTCGTGGAAGCAGCCTGTACTGACCGGCGAAGCGACAGCACTGGGAGTGATGCGGATGCTGGAGGCGATCCGTCGTGTCAAGCCGGAGACCAGGTTCTACCAGGCATCGAGTTCCGAAATGTTCGGGAAGGTGAGAGAGACGCCGCAAAACGAAGACACGCCGTTCTATCCTCGCTCCCCCTACGGCGTAGCGAAGGTCTACGGACATTGGATCACCGTCAACTACCGCGAGAGTTACGATTTGTTCGCGGTGAGCGGAATTTTGTTCAACCACGAATCGCCGCGTCGCGGTCTGGAGTTCGTCACGCGCAAGGTTACCTACGCGGCAGCGCGCATCAAGCTAGGACTGGCCAACGAGCTAAGGCTTGGCAACCTGGATGCACGACGCGACTGGGGATACGCGGGTGACTACGTGCGTGCCATGTGGCTGATGCTCCAGCAAGAAAACCCGGGCGACTATGTCATCGGTACCGGAATCACTCATAGCGTTCGCGATCTCATCGACGTTGCATTCTCTTACCTGGATCTCGATTGGAACGAATATGTCGTTCAGGATCGGCGTTTCCTGCGGCCCGCCGAGGTCGATCTTCTGGTCGCCGATCCCTCTCGTGCTCGCAAGGAACTGGGCTGGGAACCGGTCGTTGATTTCGAGACGCTGATCAAGACGATGGTGGATGCCGACTTGCGACGGCTGCAGGAAGGGCAGTTGGAGTTAGAGGGCCCATGACGGTAAACCTGGTCACCGGTGCCGCTGGCTTCGCTGGTCAGCACCTGGTGGCCGAGCTCTTACAAAGAGGGGAAAGCGTCGTCGGTGTAGCGCTCGAAGCAGCACCGCGGCTCTCTACACTCTCTCCTCTCGATGCCGATCGCGTGACCTGGGTCGAAGTCGACGTGCAACGGCGTGACGACGTCCGCGATCTGATTCGTAGCTTCCCGGTAGATAGAGTCTTCCACCTGGCGGCGCTCTCCTCGGTGTCGCGCTCGACAGTCGCGCCCGAGGCGGCGATCTCGGTGAACGTGCTCGGGACTCTCCACTTGCTCGAAGAGATCACCGCCGCCCGGAGTCAGGGGGAGGCCGGCCCGACCGTGCTGATCTCCGGCTCCGCCGAGGTCTACGGCGCGGCCGCCTCGGCACACCGGCCCCTCAGCGAGGATTGCCCTCTGGAGCCGTTGAGTCCCTACGCCGTATCGAAAGCCGCTCAAGAGATGCTGGGCCTCCAGTATGTACGAACCCATCGCCTGCCGGTCGTCATCGCTCGCAGCTTCAACCACACCGGGCCAGGACAGCTTCCACCCTTCGTCGTGCCTCAACTGGCCCTTCAAGTGGTACGAGCCCGTGAGCGGGGGCCGGCCGCGGGCCCGTCGGTGATCAAGGTGGGCAACCCCGAGATCCGCCGTGACTTCACCGACGTGCGCGATGTGGTGCGAGCCTATGTCGCACTGGCGGAGAAGGGCAGGACGGGGGGCGTGTACAACGTTTGCTCGGGGCGCTCCTATTCCATCGGCCAGCTGCTGGAGTTGCTCGTCGAGATCGCCGCCGTTGAGGTCGAAGTGGAGGTCGACCCCACCCGGGCCCGCCGCGTCGACGTGCCGGAAGTGCTTGGCGATGCGAGCCGCCTGCGGGAGGCGACAGGATGGAGACCACAGATCGAGATCCGCGATACGCTGACCGGGCTGCTCAAGAGCCTCGAGGCCGCAGCGGAGTAGGGGGAGGACATGGTGCAGCCTCTGAAGCCGGCTCTAAGCATCATCGGGCAGCGTTATCTGGGTGGTCCGTCGAGCGGTGTTCGGTGGAGTGAGGCGGCATGGTCAACGGCCGTGGTGGCAGCCGTCATCGAGCGCCTCGGCCCGGTTCTCGGTGAATCGGCGAGCGCGACCGGTACCCGGCTTCCGGACTACTCCCGGGCTCTGCTCATCGCGGCGCGGCTGAGAAACGACCAGCTCTACGACCGGCAGGCAGCGGGGCTGGCGGACCTCCACGCCGCCCTGACACAGGCGAGCGTACCGGCCGTGGTCATCAAGGGGATGTCCACGGCACGGCATTACCCTGTCCCGCGTGTCCGGTCCGTCGGAGATATCGACCTGTTGGTTCCGGCCGCTGCGGCCAACGCGGCCCACGCGGCGCTGTTAGCGGCCGGTTATCTGGGAGGGAGTCATCCGGGTACCAGACCGACCAGGGAATACGTCATGACTTACGAGCGGGGCGAGGGCGGGGAGATGCTCTCGGTGGAGGTCCATCCGGCCTGGCACGAGGTGGTTCTCACGCCCGACGGGTCTTCCGTCCAGGTGGGGGGGGTAACCCGGGCGTTGACGGAGGCCGAGCTTGGGGGGGACGTTTGGCTCGTGCTTCCACCTGAGGCGGAATTGTATCTGGCGGCGGCCCACACGGTGCTCCACAATCCCCGCACTCTATCGCTGTATCTGGATGTGGCGGTCTTGCTGGACGCGGGGGGCGTGGGTGTCCTGGAGGAGGTGCGGGAATGGGCGCGGATCCAGGGGCGTGAGCGCCATCTCAAGCACTCCGTCAGCGCCGCCTGCGATCTGTTCGGGATAGAAGCGCCGAAGGAGGAGCTGAGCCTGCCCAAACGGCTCGGAGTACCGGCGTCACTGCGGCTGGGCTACCTGGGATTCGGGTTCCGGTTTCTGCCCAGTACCGTCGTTCTCGAGCTGGCATGGCGCCGCGGCTTCAGAAGGAAGCTGGCCTTCCTCGCCTGGGTTGCCGGCCACGGCAAGGAGGGGGGTGATGGTGCACCGCCCCCCGGAAGCGCCTGGCGTAGGCTGCTGAAGCTCCTCCTGGGTGTGCGCTGGCTCAAGGGCGTGCTGCTAAGCTACCGGGTTTCAAGATCTTTGGCGTTGCGGCCGTGAGCCGGCTTCGCATATATTGGAAGTCCTCCCTTGCGGTCCTTTCGCTGCGGGCGGCAGGCCCAGCGGTTGAATCAACCTCAAATACGAAGTGATGAGAGTAGGAATAGTTGGATCCGGTTATGTCGGACTTGTTGCGAGCGCATGCTTGGCCGAGACGGGTAACGATGTCATTTGCGGGGACGTCGATGCCGCCAAGATAGCCACGCTGAGCGAAGGCCGGGTCCCGATCTACGAGCCCGGGCTCGAGACGCTGATCCAGCGCAATCTCAAAGACTCGCGACTCCGTTTCACCACCGATATCCCCGAGCTCGTCCGCGAGTCCGAGGTCATCTTCATCGCGGTGGGAACGCCCCAGGGCGAGGACGGCTCCGCCGATCTCCGCCACGTTCTGGATGTGGCTCGGGTCATCGGCGACTCGATGAACGACGAGAAGGTGGTGGTTACGAAGAGCACGGTGCCGGTGGGGACGGCGAAGCTCGTCCGCCAGGAGATCGAGAGCCGTACGGACCTACCCGTCCACGTCGCATCGAATCCGGAGTTCTTGAAGGAAGGCGCCGCCGTAGGCGATTTCATGCGCCCCGATCGAGTGGTGCTCGGCATTGAGTCGGATCTGGCCCGTGACAAGCTTAAACAGCTCTATGAGCCATACGTCCGCACCGGCAACCCGATTATCTTCATGGACATCACCAGCGCCGAACTGACCAAGTACGTGGCCAACGCGATGCTCGCTGCGCGAATCAGTTTGATGAACGAGGTGGCGCGTATCAGCGAGTTAACAGGGGCCGACGTGGCGCTGGTGCGTCATGGAGTGGGCTCCGACAGCCGGATCGGGCCGACTTTCTTGTTCCCGGGGCCCGGTTACGGAGGGTCCTGCTTTCCAAAAGATGTCAAAGCGCTGATCCGGACCGCCGATGAGCTTGGCTACGACTTCAGGATCCTGAAAGCGGTGGAAGAGGTCAACGAAGATCAGAAGCGCCTGTTTCTGCGCAAGGTTGAAAGACACTTCGGGAGCGACCTTGCGGGCCGAACGATCGCGGTTTGGGGGCTCGCCTTCAAACCAGGCACCGATGACATGCGCGAGTCACCATCGGTGGTGCTCATCGATGGGCTACTCGAACGCGGCGCGGCGGTGCGCGCCCACGACCCAGCCGCTCAACATTCCGCTCGGAGCATCTGGGGCGATCGGATCGAGTATGCGGAGCGAGCCAACGATGCCCTGGTTGGGGCTGACGCCCTCGTCATCATGACGGACTGGCTCGAGTATCGCACACCCAACTTCGAACGCATGCAAGAACTGATGCTCGGCACCGTCGTCTTCGACCCGCGTAATCTCTACGAACCGGCGAAGATGCGCGAACTGAATATCACCTACTACCCGTTGGGACGCGAGGTCGTTGCATGAGGGTCCTGGTCACCGGAGTCGCCGGCTTTCTCGGCTCGCATCTGGCCGATCGGCTGATCGCGGAAGGCCACAATGTGGTGGGGCTAGATAACTTTATCACGGGCGCGCCCGACAACATCAGTCACCTGCTGGGTCACGAGCGATTCGAATTCGTTCGCTACGACGTGACGGAATTCCTGTACGTCGTCGGCGAAGTGGATGGCGTCCTCCATTTCGCTTCTCCGGCGAGCCCGGTCGACTATCTCAACTTCCCGATCCAAACGCTGAAGGTGGGTTCGCTAGGGACGCATAAAGCGTTGGGGCTGGCGCGAGCGAAGAACGCGCGCTTCTTGCTCGCGTCTACCTCCGAGGTCTACGGCGATCCGGCCGTTCACCCTCAACCCGAGGACTACTGGGGCAACGTGAATCCAGTCGGCCCTCGTGGTGTCTACGATGAAGCGAAACGCTTCGCCGAGGCACTGACGATGGCGTACCACCGCTATCATGACATCGACACCCGGATCGTTCGCATCTTCAATACCTACGGGCCGCGGATGCGCCCGCACGACGGGCGTGTCGTCTCAAATTTCATCGTTCAGGCTTTGCAGGGCCAGCCGCTTACCATCTACGGTGATGGTACGCAAACCCGCTCCTTCTGCTATGTTGATGATCTGATCGATGGCATCTATCGACTCTTTGAGTCGGATCGCGTCGAGCCGACGAACATCGGCAACCCCAAAGAATTTACGATCAACAAGCTTGCAGAGCTTGTCCTGGAGCTCACGGGCAGTCAATCGACCGTCGATCACCGGGCGCTACCGGTGGACGATCCGAAGATCAGGCAGCCCGACACTGCCGTGGCCCGGGAGACGCTGGGGTGGAAACCGAAGATCGCGCTCCGCGAAGGACTGACGAAGACGATAGAGTACTTCAGGTCGGTGGTGAACCAGGATTCCGCTTGACGGAGCAGAAGGATGGGAGGGTGAAGCTCTCTGTACTGATCCCTGTCTACAACGAGCGCGATACGGTCGAGAACGTCGTCACCCGGGTTCGGGAGGTGCCCCTCGACACTGAGATTGTGGTGGTCGACGACTATTCGACGGATGGGACACGCGATCTCTTGAACGAGATGTTCGAACGGGGCCAGATCGATCAGCTCATCCTTCACGAAGTGAACCGTGGAAAAGGCGCCGCCATTCGCTCCGCCGTCGCCAGGGCTACGGGTGACGCCATCATCATACAGGATGCCGACCTCGAGTACGATCCCAACGAATACACGCGGCTCATCGCGCCCATCGCCATCGGCAAAGCCGACGCCGTCTACGGCTCGCGGTTCGCAGGCGAAGGGCCGCACCGCGTGCTCTATTTCTGGCATTATGTCGGGAATAGGCTCCTGACCTTGCTCTCCAACATGGCGACGAATCTCAACCTCACCGACATGGAGACCTGTTACAAGATGATCCGCCGCGACGTGATGGCCCAGATCGATATCGAAGAGAACCGCTTCGGCCTCGAGCCAGAGATCACCGCCAAGCTGGCCCTCGGTGGGTGGAGGATCTATGAGGTGGGAATCTCGTACAGCGGCCGGACTTATGCGGAGGGTAAGAAGATTAGCTGGAAAGATGGGATCTCAGCTTTGCGCTGTATCTTCAAGTATGCCGTCTGGCGTCGTCTCTTTCGACGCTCGCGGCACAGGCCCTCGCTTGCAAGAGACTCCTCATAGTTCTAGGTTTTTCAGGTTATGAACACTGATCAACTGATCGCGAAGGGTAAGGAAAGCCTGGCGCAGAACGATTACGTCGGGGCGATCTCCGCCCTCAAGGAGGCCTCCGACCGGGAGCCGGGGTACGCCGATGTCCGCCAACAGCTGGGCGTCGCGTTGAGCCTGGCGGGCCAGCCGGAGGCGGCGCTCGCCGAGTTCGACAAGGCGCTGGCGCTCAATCCGTCCTATGTCGAGGCCAACCTCAACCGGGCGATCACCCTCAACGATCTGGGCCGTTACGAAGAGGCCCGCGAGGCGTTTCGACAGGCTTGGGATAGCGACCACCCCGCCGGCCGGCCGTTCTCCCGCTCTGTTTCCGCGCGCCTCTCGAATATTCACATGGAATTGGGCGATCTGTACGCCGACCTCGGTTCCTACCGGCAGGCGGTGGAGCAGTACAACCACGCGACACGTCTGCGGCCGGACTTCCTGGACATTCGCAACAAGCTGGCCCGGGCCCTGATGGAGCGACGGGATCTCCAGGAGGCCTTGAAAGAGCTTCAAAACATCCTCGCGGACCATCCTGACTACGTGGAGGCGCGAGTCAATGTGGGGTTGGTCTACTATCGGTTGGGTCAGTACGATCTGGCCACCGAGGAATGGCGTACCTGCCTGCAGCGCAATCCCGATCATCCCAAGGCCCGGGCGTTTCTCAACATGCCCCGGAGCCAGCAGGCCGGCGAGGAGGGGGCCGGCTGATCCTTCACATCAGACCTATCGTGGTAGGAGTGACGATCGTGGTGGTCGCCGCAGGCTGCCGGGGCGACGTGCGCGATCATATCGAGTGGGGCGACGAACTCCTGGGTAGCGAGCGGCCCGAAGCGGCGATGGCCGAGTATCAGGTAGCGCTGAGGCAACGCGGCGAAGAGCCCGAGATCCTCGTGCGCCTGGCGCATGGATACGCCTACCTGGACCGTTTGGATGAGGCCAGCGACTACTATTCACGCTTGCTCGCCAGCGATTCGTCGTACGCCGACCAAGCCGTGGCCGATTTCCTCTTCATGGCGCGAAGAGCAGCGAAACGGAACGATCGGGCGGGGCTCGCTCGGGCGCTCGAGCAACTCGAGCGCATCCGGCCGGGTACCGTACCCGAAGACCTGGCCTTGACGTTCGCTCGCTACCACTACGAGCTGGGCGAATACGCGGAGGCTCTGCCGTTTTATCTGGCCGTCTACGCCGATCCAGACAGCGTCAATCCGGACATCCACTATGAGCTGGCCCGTGTCTACGAGGCGCTGGGAGAGTGCGGCCACGCACTGGCGCGCTATCTCGACTACCTCGCCGGCCGTCGCCGTGGCTCGCTCGCAGCCGACGCCCGCTGGCACGCCGGACGCTGCGTCTACGCTCTGGCGCAGGTGGACAAGAGCGAAGGGCGACCCGCCCAGGCGCTCGAGCGCTTGGAGCTCCTCATCGAGCTC
>SDBV01002360.1_pt1 | contig 28165 bp, 25 predicted proteins | sample 2277081 | NCBI WGS metagenome assembly SDBV01 (sample SAMN10402039, study PRJNA504765) | marine sediment metagenome | isolation source: marine sediment core GS10_PC15, 223 cmbsf | place: Arctic Ocean: Southern Knipovich Ridge | collected 2010
CGGTTTAACCGTAGTTACATGGGTGGGGCTATATTCGACAATCTGCTTACCAGGGCTGTCAGACATCAGCCTGTTCCTTTGAAATTAATGGCCATAGATTAAGTGCCTAATTCAAAAAACTTATTTCGATAAAATGCAATTCTAAAAGAAACTTCATCGACTGAATTTTTTAGTGGATAACCAATTGTAACTTCATGAAAATAATCATGTTCAGGAATATACTGAGATACTGGGTATTCATCTTGAAATAAATTATTGTATTCAATTATATCTCTTTTAATTGACTTTATGTTGTATCGGATAGTGCTGGAACTTTCATAATTTCTTAGTGAATCACTTTTGATCATTCGAATTTGCCCGATGTATGTCTTTGGCGCATTAATGTAGCGAGCTCCTTTTTCATCAACAACCAATTTTTTTTTTGGTGCTGTCAAATGCATTGTCCGATGCGTCATATTATTAGTCAAAATTATATCAGGATAACCTTCTATTGGTCTACGGAAACTATAAAGCGTTATTTTCCCTTCAACAATCTTTTTCCCAAAAACAGCACTTGTATTATTGGATTCTTCTTGATTATTATAAATGAAGATCCTTTTAAATATTTTTCCATTTTCAAATCCAAATCCTTGCAAATCTGAGGCTAAATAAATAGTTGCTGCTGAGTTAATTTCTTTTTGAAAGGAGATTCGAAATCCTAATTCAGGATCAGTTCCATTCTTGATAAATCCAACTATTGTATCTCCCTCAATTGTTACAATATAACCTTTATCCAATTGTTGGGCTTGTACAAAAAATATAGGGATCGATAATAAAATGCTCGAAATGATAAAATATTTCATTAAGATATAATTTTGTCTAAAATATGGCTAAACACAATTGCACCTGCCTGGCCGATTGCCTGGCCGATAAGCAGGTCTATTTCATTTACAAATTAGCAGATAATGGTGTTCATTCCTACAATTTCTGTGTATAACCAAAATGGGTTCGGACATGCCTGATGATGATATTTGTAATCACCTGATCGTTAGCCCTTTTGAGGAAATTCCATTTTTATGTTATAAGCTGATAAATTGATGTCATCGCTGGTTACCTTGAATGCATCAAAAGACTTTCCCGTGTGTTTGCTTCATCACAAGCTTCGAGATCAATTTCGAGTTGCTTACGAGTGCAACGGCAACGTTTGATAATGCGAAATTTCCGAATAATTGCTGCACCTGCCGGCCATACCACACCCTGAATCCAAAGATTTTATTCCACTCATTTGTATAGTTCTTTTCAAGTTCTTCACGGGTCATTTTTCCCTCTAAAAAGGAATGGACTATCTCAGAAAGTATTTTTGCCGAGTGGATCGCCATGGCCATACCGTTCCCGCACAGTGGGGTAATCATTCCGGCAGCATCCCCCGACATGAGTATGTGTTGATATACCGGTTCTTTTGCTGAAAATGATATTTCATTTACCGTTACCGGTTTATCAAACAATATCTCGGCTTCTTTGAAGATCGATTTAATGTAAGGATTTTGGGAGAGGACTTCTTCTTCCAGCCGACGGATGCTTCCAAGTTGCTTTAATGATTTAGCTGATGTGAGATAGCAAAGGTTAAAAATGCCTTCGCCAAGTGCTGATATCCCACAATATCCGCCTTCAAAATTGTGCAATGCTACCTGGGAGGGATTAAAATCTCCGGAAATATGATACTTTACCCCCACATAAGGTGACCGCTTTTTGAAATACTTTCGTTGAAGAACCCTGTCCAAAGGTGATCGTTTACCAAAAGCCCCGATAACGACCCTAGCATTGTGGACCTTCCCATTGTCTGAATAAACCGTGAATACATCGCCATTGAATTGAATATCGTTGACCACCGTATTTTCCATCAACGCTACTCCCATTGCTTTCGCTTTGCCGGCCAGCCATGCGTCATAAACATAGCGACTGATACCAAACCCACCAAGATCCAGGTGCATTTCAGCGCTTGTACCAGTGGGGGATGTCAGTTGGAACGAAGTGATATCCACAGGATTCAGTTCTTCCGGAAAACAAGCTAATGATTTCAGGTATGGTATGGCTTCATTAGAAATATATTCACCACAAACCCTGTGAAAAGGATATTCCTTTCGTTCCAAGAGCAGAACATCATGTCCGTACCTTTTCAGGGCAATCGAATTAATCAGGCCTGCGAGCCCCCCTCCAACTACAATTACATCATGCAATTCAATAAATTTTTTAACCCGAAATTGTCATTGGACTTTGTAGCGAGCAGTCTAAGTTGGTGTGAGACAGGTGCTCGCACAGGATTTCGACGCAGAGGCATAGTATCATTATGATGAGCATCGAAATTCGAGCCTGCCTCGCCGGTAGGCAGGCAAGTGCCTGAATTGCAGAAAATTAGGCTGCGCAGTAAATTTCTAATGATAATTCCGGGTTTAACCACATAAATATCCATACAACCTATCATCAAATTAAAAATATCATCTAAAGATAAGGTTATTAGAAATAGTAATTTAGACACCTGAAAAGGACAAAAAGGCATATGAAATTATCAAAGATTACCGGATTAGTGTTAGGCATGATGGTACTCATTACAGCAATTGCAAATGACAGCATAGCACAAAAGAAAAACAAAAAGAATAAAAACAAACAGGAAGAGACCACTCCTGAAAAGTCTAAAAAGAAAGATGACAAAAATGGCATCAAACCTTATGAAGACATCATCACCGATAAGGCAAAAACGGATGATGGCTTGTTTAAAGTACACAAGGTAGATGACAAATATTACTACGAAATACCCACCGGTATGCTTGGACGTGAAATGTTGATGGTTTCACGTATTTCAAAAACAGCTGATCGGGTTGGATATGGAGGTCAGAAAATTAATAGCCAGGTGCTCCGGTGGCAACGAAAAGATCATAAAGTATTGTTACGTGTTGTTTCTTATCGGAATGTTGCTAATGATACCCTTGCTGTATCCCAATCGGTCCGTAATTCTAATTTTGAACCCATTTTATACGCGTTCGATGTGAAAACCTATGGCCCTGATTCCTCCGTTGTGATACAGGTAAATGACTTGTTGATCAAAGATGTGAAAGCGTTGGGGCTACCACAGAGGCACCGCGACCGTTATAAAGTTTCGAAACTGGATGATAAGCGATCTTACATTGAAAGTATAAAAAGCTATCCTATAAATGTGGAAGCGCGACACGTAATGACCTATGCTGCCAAATCGCCTCCTTCAAATTCTTCGGTGGGTTCGTTCTCATTGGAAATAAACAATTCGATGATATTGCTTCCTGAGGAACCCATGCAGCCCCGCATCTATGACCAAAGGGTTGGATGGATTACTACTACCCAGGTAGATTACGGATTGGATGAACAAAAAGCAACGAAGAGGACTTACCTGGATCGATGGCGGCTCGAGCCCAAAGACATGGAAGCATTTAAACGAGGTGAATTGGTTGAACCCGTAAAACCCATCATTTACTACATCGATCCTGCCACTCCTGAAAAATGGCGTCCCTATCTTAAACTTGGAATAGATGACTGGAACATTGCATTTGAACAAGCCGGTTTTAAAAATGCAATTCGCGCAATGGATCCCCCAACCAAAGAAGAAGACCCCGAATGGAGTCCCGAGGATGCTCGCTATTCGGTAATCCGGTATTTTGCATCTGATATTCAGAACGCTTATGGCCCTCATGTATCTGACCCAAGGTCAGGAGAAATAATCGAGAGCGATATTGGATGGTACCACAATGTAATGAACCTTCTTCGCAACTGGTTTTTCATCCAGACCGCAGCGGTAAATGAAAATGCTCAAAAAGTAAAATTTGATGATGAAATGATGGGACGGCTGATCCGGTTTGTATCAGCACATGAAGTAGGCCATACCCTTGGACTTCCCCACAACATGGGCTCTAGTCCAGCGTACCCCGTGGACTCCCTTCGGTCGGCTACATTTACAAGTACCCATGGCACGGCACCCTCAATAATGGATTATGCACGTTTCAATTACATCGCTCAACCGGGTGATGGCGTCACAAATTTCTACCCGGAAATTGGAGAATATGACCTTCATTCCATCAAGTGGGGATACCGGCCAATACCCGATGCTAATTCTGCCGAGGAAGAAAAAGCCACGCTCCACCAGTGGATATTGGAACAGGCAAATGATCCGGTGTACCGCTTTGGAGCACGTAGTTTCGTTGATCCTTCTTCCCAGACCGAAGACCTGGGTGATGATGCGGTAAAGGCTTCGATGTACGGCATTGCTAATCTGAAGCGAATTGTTCCTAACCTCGTCGAATGGACCACCGAAGATGGTGAAAATTATGACAACCTGAATGAAATGTACGGGCAGGTCCTGGGACAGTACAACCGTTACATGGGTCACGTAAGAAACAATGTTGGTGGAATTTACAGGTATAATAAATCCACTGACCAGCCGGGAGAAATTTTCACACATGTATCCGAGAAAAAACAAAAAGAGTGCGTTTCATTTCTCAACAAGCAGCTTTTCATTACACCCACGTGGATGCTTGATGAGGAGATCCAGGGGAAAATTGAATTTACAGGGGCAATAGAAAGGATCCGAAGTACCCAGGTAAGAACACTCAACAGCCTGTATAGCTTTGACCGGTTGGCCAGGATGCTCGAAAACGAGGCACTCAATGGAAACAGTGCCTATTCTATCCTGGAATTAATGACGGATTTACGCGTTGGTATCTGGTCAGAACTTAGGTCCGGAAGAAGTATTGACCTGTACAGGAGAAATCTACAAAAAGCCTACATTGACAGGATGGAATACCTGATCAATGAAGAATACAAACCCAATCCCCGCAATCCAATACGAGTAAATGTAAGTCAGTCGGATATAAGATCAGCTGCCAAGGCAAATTTGAAACGAATCTCAAGGGATATTAAATCGGCTGTTCCAAGAATGTCGGGGATGCCCCGGTATCACCTGGAAGATGTTCAGGACAGGATTGACCTGATCCTCAATCCAAGGTAAACCTGGTGAAAGAAGTCAGGCCTTTTAGCCGATACTGATCAGATATCAGGTCGGAGGGTAGCCTTTGACCTACTGTTTTATTAATCAGTAAAAGAGAAGACAGTGATTTGCATTATAAACCAATTGTTGACCGGTTATTTCTATAATTTTCAGATTTCTATTTTCTAATAATATTTTAAAGAATTTATAATTTTTGGAATCAAAAAATCATTAATTTCGTTAGGGTGATTGATATTAATTTTGAATAATGATCGAAGCAGAAAAAATTGATAATAACAAAATGGATATCCTCCTGGTTGGCAATAACCCTACGGAGATCCGTGATATTTATTATCGGCTTGCAGATTTTAAAAATCCTCGGTTTGTAACGCATATCGCCTTTGATCTTACCCGAATATTTCGCCGGATAAGAAGATTCCGGCCCTACTCAATCATTATTGATGACAGGTTTAATAAAACCAAACTCAATCGGCTGATCAAGCGGATTCACCGTAACCCTAAAACACGTGAAATTCCTGTAACGGTTTTGAAAAGTAACAACGATGATCTGGGGATTATGGCTGACGTTGACAATTATATTTTAAAGGAGAACTTAACGGCTGAAAATCTTCATAATACAATAATCAGTTCGCGTCAGCTTCGCAAAACTTCAATGTATTTGTATAAGTCCTACAAACGCAGTCGCAACCTGTTCCAAAAGATCCTCCTGGATCTGCGCAAAATGTATTGGTTTACCGAAAAACTTTAACCAAAATCCTTGTTAACTAATCATTCCCGCTCCTTTTCGTTTTCCATTTGTTTTAGGAAATACATTCTTCTTAGATAACATATTCACACACTTCATTTTTTTGATTGCAAAATGATACGTAGTCACTAATTTTACCGGCTATGGCAAATAAGAAAGACAAACCCAAACGTAAAATATCAATGGCCAAAGTATTCCGCACGATTATTTTGCCGCGGAAAAATTTACTTTTACTTGGCCTGCTACTCATCATCATTAACAGGCTTTCAGGTCTTGTACTTCCCGGTGCCACCAAATACCTGATCGATGACGTCATTGGCAACAAGGATATGGAAATGCTCAAATTATTACTAATCGCAGTATCGGGTGCGCTCGTTATCCAGTCCACTACTTCCTTTGCCCTGACGAAACTATTGAGTGTTGAGGCGCAGCGTCTCATTGCAAAACTGAGATCGCAGGTTCAGCAGCATATAATCCGGTTGCCCATTCGATTTTTTGACAATACGAAAAGCGGCGAACTTGTTTCCCGGATCATGTCAGATGTAGAGGGGGTTAGAAATCTTGTCGGTACGGGTTTGGTCCAGTTGTTTGGTGGTGTACTTACTTCGGTTGTGGCATTTGTTCTACTGCTCCAAATCAGCCCCCAAATGACATTTTACATCATGGTACCCCTGATAATATTCGGATTTATTTCACTAAAAGCATTCTCGATTATCCGGCCTATATTTCGTAAACGCGGCGAGATCAACGCAGAAGTTACCGGGAGGCTTACAGAATCCCTTAACGGGATACGGGTGATCAAGGGATTTAATGCAGAAGCACAGGAAATTAAATCCTTTGAAATGGGTGTAGAAAGACTTTTTGAAAATGTAAAGAAAACATTGACCACTACCAGCCTTGTTACCAGCGCTGCTACATTACTTTTGGGCCTTGCAAGCGTAGGGATCATGGGTATTGGTGGCTACATGATCATGCAGGGTGAGTTAACTCTTGGCGATTTCTTTGCATTTACAATATACCTTGGGTTTCTTATAGCGCCGATCGTACAAATGAGTAACATTGGCAGCCAGATCACCGAAGCATTTGCGGGCCTCGACCGTACGGAAGAACTAATGAACATGGACTTGGAAGAAACGCTTTCAAACCGTACCGTTACTTTGGAGAAAATTAATGGAGACATTGCATTCCATAATGTTTCCTTTGCCTATGACGGAGGGAAAGGGGTACTTCACAACATTTCCTTTGAAGCTCCATCAGGTTCTGTAATCGCATTGGTTGGAAGTTCGGGCTCGGGAAAATCCACAATTGCAGGATTAGCCGCCTCTTTCCTCATTCCGGATTCCGGAGAAGTAACCATCGATAAACAAGACCTGTCAACAATTACACTGGATAGTTATCGAAATAACCTGGGCGTTGTTTTACAGGATGATTTTCTATTTGAAGGCACCATCCGGGAAAATATCCTGTTCCCACGCCCCAATGCAACAGAAGATCAGTTATTGCATGCTGTTGCTTCAGCCCATGTAAAAGAATTTACTGACAAGTTTGAAGAGGGCCTTGACACCCTTATCGGTGAGAGAGGGGTGAAATTATCAGGTGGTCAGCGTCAGAGGGTTGCTATTGCGCGGGCCATTCTGTCCGATCCCAAAATCCTGCTATTAGACGAAGCTACTTCCAACCTGGATACCGAAAGTGAATCGTTTATCCAAAAGAGTTTGAGTGAATTGATGGAAGGACGAACTACGCTGGTCATTGCCCACAGGCTAAGCACGATTCGGCGTGCTGACCAGATTTTAGTGATTGAAAACGGCCGGATAGCCGAACAGGGAACACACGATGAACTTATCAAACGGAATGGCCGGTATTTCGATCTCTATACCTACCAGGCAAGAATTTGATTTAATTATACAAAAAATAAAGTGCATTTGATCTTTACCAGGTAATTACAAGCCGGAACGATTGAGGTGAGGTAAAGGTTGTTTGGTTTAAACCCAGTCTTTTTTATGCTTACTTACTTTTTTGTTGGGCAAAATCCATGGAGATACAATTGCTGCCACAAACAAAACCAACACTAATACGAGCGCCAAATAACCCATTTCTTAATTCTTTTTAGGTGAACAGATTCTAATAGTTCTGCTAATTTGATCAATATGCCTTGAAAATGAAAAATATTATTCATTTTTTCTTTTGTTGGGCAATCCGCTCCAATGTGAGCTGAACTTGTTCAAAAGGAGGATTGATATAAACAAATTTATCAAATGCAATTACCGGAAATGAAATGTAATCGTAATAATTGATGGAATGCACAGCATCCAGCATCTCCTGTGCTTTGACCTCATCCTGCTCAACATCGTAGAAAGTATATTTAATTCCTTCCTTATCCAGTCTTGCTTTGAACTCCTTACAGTGGTCGCAGGAATTGCTTCCATAAATTTTCATGTCCATATCAGGGTACTCTGGCCGGGACGAACATTGTAACAACAAAAAGAAGATAAAGGCTGATGATAAATATGTGATGGCTTTCATAGACACTCCATTTTGAAGTCCCGATATTACATAGCAATTCATAAATATCCACGCATATTGAAACAATATTCTTACAGAAGCCTGGCGCAAAACTGATTATCGAGAATATGTAGCATGGATGATTCGTATTGATTAACCAATCCTCAGTTTCCGATTGTTTACTTTTGCAACCTGTTAAATACAGCGGTGTGAAGACAAAAGATATCATTCAGATTTATAAGGAAAGTGGGTTTATCCAAAGCATCGCACAAAGGATAAAACCAAACCAGTCTGCAAACATTCACCTCAAAGGATTATCGGGAAGCCTGGATGCTATTGTTGCCTCCTCTATATATCAGATAAATCATCAAACATCACTTTTCATTTTACAGGACAAAGAGGAGGCTGCTTATTTTCACAACGACCTGCAAAACCTTATGGAAGGGAAAGAGATATTGTTTTTCCCTTCCTCCTACAAAAAACCTTACCTGTATGATGAAACGGAAAATGCCAATATTCTAATGCGTGCTGAGATCTTAAATAAGATCAATAACAAAGCATCTACAGGTGAAGTAATTGTAACTTTTCCAGGGCCTCTTTCAGAAAAAGTGATCAACAAAAGAAGCCTGCAGAAAAATACGTTTACTGCTAAAACCGGGGATAAATTAGATATGGGATTTTTGGGTGAATTACTCAGTACATATGATTTTGAAAAGACGGATTTTGTATATGAAGCAGGCCAGTACGCCATTCGGGGAGGGATCCTCGATATTTATTCCTTTGCCAATGAACTTCCTTTCCGGCTGGAATTGTTTGGTGATGAAATCGAAAGTATCCGGACGTTCGATCCATTATCACAATTATCACAGGATTCTATCCGCCAGGTAAACATTATTCCCAACATCCAGACGCGTTTGGTAATGGAAGAACGTCAGTCTTTTTTGGATTTTCTTCCTAAGAATACAAAGGTCTGGTTAATGGATAATCAACATTTAATGGACCAGTTGGACTCACAATTCGAAAAGGTTCAGGAGCAATTTGAGTCCATCCTTCACCTTAGTGATGATACACAGGTGGTACTCAGCCCCGATCAATTATTTGAAACAGGTGAATCATTTAAAACTTCACTAAAGGGATTGGTGAAAATTGAGTTTGGTAACAGGTTCACACCAGATGCAGATGCCGTATTTACGTTCGAAGCATCATCTCAGCCTTCCTTTAACAAAAATTTTGAATTGTTGTCACAAAATCTCAGTGATAACCAAACCGCTGGTATTATCAATATTATTACAGCGGAACAACCCCGGCAACTCGAGCGATTTCATGAAATATTTGAAGAAATTGACCCCTTTCTCGAATTCCGGGAACTAAGAATTGGATTACGAAAAGGATTTGTAGATAAACTCGAAAAGGTAGCCTGTTATACCGATCATGAGATTTTTGAGCGCTTTCACAGGTACAAGCTGCGTGAAAAGCACACCAAGTCCAAAGCGCTTACACTCAAAGAGCTGAAAACCCTGCAGCCAGGAGACTACGTTACGCACATCGATCATGGGATCGGGCGTTTTGCAGGATTACATAAGATAGATGCAGGCGGGCGAAACCAGGAAGCTGTAAGGCTTGTTTACCGGGATGATGACTTACTTTACGTAGGTATCCATTCCCTTCATAAAATATCCAAATACTCAGGCAAAGAAGGCGCAACGCCAACTACCAATAAACTTGGATCTCCCGAGTGGGAAAACAAAAAGAAACGTGTTAAAAAGAAGGTCCTGGATATTGCGGCTGACCTGATCAATCTCTATGCCAAACGGAAGAATGCTCCCGGCTACGCTTGCTCAAAGGACAGTTTTATGCAGGTTGAACTTGAATCTTCATTTATTTATGAAGATACCATCGATCAGGCCAAAGCTACCACTGACGTAAAAGATGATATGGAATTGCACCACCCAATGGATCGGCTGGTATGTGGTGACGTAGGGTTTGGTAAAACGGAGGTAGCGATCCGGGCTGCTTTCAAAGCTGTTGCTGATAATAAGCAGGTGGCCGTATTGGTGCCAACTACTATTTTGGCGATGCAGCATTTTCATACCTTTAAGGACCGACTTGCTGATTTTCCTGCCCGTGTGGAATATGTAAACCGGTTTGTAAGTTCAAAAAAAGCAAAGGAAATACTCCAGGATGTGAATGAGGGGAAAGTGGACATACTTATCGGAACACACCGGATTGTAAATAAGGATGTACAATTTAAAGACCTGGGGCTTCTTGTCATTGATGAGGAACAAAAATTCGGTGTGAAGGTAAAAGATCGATTAAAAGAAATGAAGTTGAATGTGGATGTGCTCACTTTAACTGCCACGCCGATACCAAGGACCCTGCATTTTTCTCTGATGGGCGCCCGCGATCTTAGCATAATTTCCACCCCGCCACCAAACCGGCAACCGGTTACGACGGAGCTACACACTTTTAACGAGGAAATTATACGGGATGCCTTAAGTTTTGAGATAAAACGTGGGGGCCAGGTTTTTTTTGTACACAATCGAATCAGCGATATTGAAGAGGTAGCCAATATTGTACTGAAACTGGTGCCAGATGCCCGCATCGCAGTTGCCCACGGCCAAATGGTAGGACACCGGCTGGAGAAAACAATGATTCGCTTCATTGAAGGCGATTACGACATTCTCGTCTCAACCAATATTATTGAATCGGGATTGGATATACCCAACGCAAATACGATTATCATCAACCATGCACATATGTTTGGATTGTCCGATCTGCACCAATTGCGCGGCAGGGTGGGGCGTTCCAACCGAAAAGCTTTTTGCTACCTGCTTACGCCTCCTGCTATTCACATCACCTCCGAATCGAGAAAACGGCTGAAGGCGCTGGAAGAGTTTTCTGAACTTGGCGACGGATTCAAAGTGGCCATGCGTGATTTGGATATCCGCGGGGCAGGGAACCTGCTGGGAGGGGAACAGAGTGGATTCATTACAGATCTCGGTTTCGAAATGTACCATAAAATTTTGGATGATGCTGTACAGGAATTGAAAGAAACTGAGTTCAAAGACCTGTTTACCAAAGAATTGGCCGGTACTGTAAAACTGCTGGTGAAAGACACCACCATTGAAACCGATATGGAAATATTGATTCCAGAAGATTACATCTCCAATATATCCGAAAGATTGAGTTTGTATAACGAGCTTGATCTCGTGAAGAATGAAAATGAGCTTGGTGAATTTATAAAAAATATGATCGACCGGTTTGGCCCGCTACCGGATACGGTGGAATCTTTGATTGCAATAGCCCGACTTCGGTGGAAGGCAGAAAAACTCGGATTTGTAAAAATAATTCTTAAAAATGATGTCATGAAATGCTATTTTCTGCCATCAGATAACGAAAAATATTTCAAGTCGGATGTATTTGGCAAAATCCTTTCCTATGTGCAAAGGCATCCCCAGCGCTGCCGGATGCGGGAGGTGAAAAATAAATTGATCCTGACCATCGAAGAGGTAGCCAGTATCGAAGAAGCCATGAAAGTAACACATGGGTTGATGTAAGCTGAAAAGTGATCCAACTACCTGATTCTGATTTTAGTTAAAATGTTGTAAATTTCATTTATTCCCAATTGTCTATATTGAATTAACAAAACAACCATTTCGATGAAAAAACCATTGAAAACTATTCTAATAATTACTACCTGTATGTTTCTGACAACGTTTGGTCACAGTCAAAAATGGTCACAAGAGCAAACAGAAGTCTGGAAGGTGGTGGAGAGTGTTTGGCAAACTGTCCGGGAAGGGGACGCTGAGATAATGACCACCTATTTCCATGAAGATTACAAAGGTTGGGAATGGGGCGACCAATACCCCCGGACGAAGAAAACAGCTTCAGAATATTTTCATTATTTTTTCCCAAGGAGCCATCTGGTCACTTTCAGCTTGGAGCCTTTGGCCATCATTGTTAAAAATGATATGGCGGTGATCCATTACTATTACACCACTCTTTCGGAAGATGGGAATGGCAAGGCCTCCGAGGAAAAAGGAAGGTGGACGGATATTTATGTGAAAGAAAACAGGAAATGGATGATGATTGCCGACAGTGGAGGGGAATCAGGAAATGAATAAATTGTCTTAACTATTTTCAACATATTACTTGCCATGCAAACACTATCAAGTGAATTTAAAGAACAGGCAAACTTCCGGATGGAGGAGAGTGTTACCAGGATTAAAAAGTGTTTTTTAGAAATATCCGAGAAGGAAGTTTGGCAAGAGCCAAATGAATCTTCCAACAGCATGGGAAACCTCATCCTGCACCTTTGCGGAAACATTACCCAATACATTATTTCCTCACTTGGCAAAAAAAAGGATGATCGGGAGCGTGATCTGGAATTCTCCGCAAAAGGAGGATTTACCAAACAACAGCTGATGGATAAACTTTCAAATGTGGTCAATCAATCCGTTGCCATTATAAGCGATACGTCTGATTCGGAAATGTTGCGAAACCGACAAGTACAGGCGTATCAGCTGTCCGGTATGGGTATCATCATTCATGTGGTAGAACACTTCTCCTACCATACCGGCCAGATTGCTTTCCGGACGAAGCAACTTCGGAATAAGGACCTGGGATTTTATAGCGGTATCGATTTAAACACCACCAATTAATCCGAATTGAACACGATCATAATAATCGGGATAATTCAAGCCGCCTTTCTAATCTTACTGGTAGCCAACAAGAAAAGTAAGTCGACATCAGATTACTTTTTAATTGTATTGCTGTTATATACTGCACTTCACCAGGTGTTTTTTTTAATCAATTTCAGCGACAATCTATCGGTACCATTTTTCCTGATGATCGCAGGCGCAGGTTTTCCTCTCCTTTACGGCCCGATACTTTATGGATATGTTTTGTCTTTGATAAGCCGGAATAGAATTTCATTCCAAAAACTCCTTCTTCATCTTATACCGTATTTATTGTTCGTAATATCATTTTCCTGGTACCACTTCCAGGTCGAAGGTGCGGTGGTATCTGTTTACGATGGATTTTTACATATCAATGGAATTTTCGCCAAACCAATGGTTTATTTCAGTATATATTTCGCTATCTCGGGGGGCGCATATCCACTGGTGTGCTTGTTTATGCTTCACCGGCATAAAAACAATATTCATCGTGAGTTTTCATACGAGGAAACCATCAATTTGAAATGGCTGAGATTACTTATTGAGTTCACCTATATCAGTTTTGTAATAAGCTTTTTTGCCATTCTTTTTATCGTTGACTGGAACTGGAATGCCAATCCTCGCGTAGCCTTTTATATTGTATCACTAATAGGAACTATTTTCATTTTTTTCATAGGCTATTTTGGCCTTAAACAATCTACCATTTTTACTTCCTACGATTTAAAAAAGACAGAAAATGAATTGAAGCCCAACACAGGTGACAGGTACGCAAAGTCGGGACTTTCATCAGGAGCTTCTCTGGAAATCATCAACAAGCTGGATGAGCTAATGATGGAAGAAAAACTCTATCTTAATAATCAACTCACGCTGCAAGAATTATCCAGTCGTTTATCCGTATCAACCAATCATCTCTCATAGTCAATCAATGAGAATAAAAAACTCAGCTTTTTTGATTATGTAAACAGCTCCAGGGTGGAGGAAGTTAAAAGGAGGGTAACAAATCCCAGTTATAATCATATAACCTTGCTGGGAATTGGGCTTGAATGTGGATTCAACTCCAAATCATCTTTTAATAAAATTTTTAAAAATTCCACCGGGCAAACTCCATCTGAGTTTAAAAAGAACCAAAATAAGTAGGAAACCAGACCCACAGCATTAAATATGTCCAGTCCTATAAGATGGGACGTTCGGGATTACCGGCTCTGATACATTTGCATCAGATTTAGACCAAACTCGAAATGATCAGGAACTATTTAAAGATTGCTTCAAGAAACTTTGTCAGGAATTACATTTATGTGATTGTTAATTTACTGGGTCTCACATTTGGGATAGCCTGCAGTATTATTGCTTATTTCAATTGGGAGTTTCACAATGATTTTGACGGAACACATTTGAACCGGGAAAAAATATTCCGGGTAAATACAGTAAGAAACTTTGAAAACCAATCGCTGAATTATGGTTTAACACCATTTCCCCTTGCTGACCAACTTGACAACATAAGTAACATATCTAAAACCTCCAGGTATTTCATTCACAATGAGGTAGTTAAATTGGGCGATAAAGTCATTCGGCAGGAAATCGCTTACGTTGATCCCGATTTCCTGGAGATTTTTACTTTCAACAATGAGGAAGGTACAAAAGGCTCGTTGAACAAACTTTACCAGGCATATGTAACGCAGGCAACAGCAAATAATTACTATGCCAATTCAAATCCAGTGGGGAAACCTTTGAAATTAAGAACAACGGGTGGAAATGAAGTGGAACTTGTAATTGCAGGAGTCATCCCGGATCATCTATTAAACTCAAGTTTCAAGTTTGACCTGTTGCTTAATATGGATTCCTACATTCAAATTTACGGTTTGGACCGAGAGGAATGGGGAAATTTCAGCCATGCTACTTTTCTTTTGCTGGACAATAAATCCAGTTCAGCTAAAGTAGAGGAGCTATTACAAACCCACATCTATGCTCTGAATCAGTCACGGGAAGACTGGATTGCTGAAAAATACTACCTGGTACCATTGAGTCACATGGCCAGTGAAGCGAGGTACATTCGCGGGAATTACCTTGGATTCAATAATCCTGAAGGAGCTATTATGATTCCAATGATAATGGCAGCAATACTATTGCTGGTAGCATGCGTAAATTTCATGAATACAAGTCTGGCTCTGTCTGAAAAACGATTGAAAGAAATTGGAGTAAGAAAATCAATTGGAGCAAGAAAAAGCCAGCTCGTTGTCCAATTACTCACTGAAAATATTTTGCTTATTATGGTGGCTTTGGTGTTCGGAATAATTTTTGCGGAATACCTGATCCCGCTTTATAGCCAGTTGGGGCCTTGGATCAAGCTTAAGATCACGTATTTAAATAATTTCCCATTTTTTGGTTTCCTTATTACCTTACTTCTGTTGACCGCGGCATTCAGTGGTTTATATCCTGCGATTTATATTAGTAAATTCAACGTCACAAATATTTTTAATGGAAGGTACAAGTTAAAAGGAAGTGGCGGTTTCACAAAATTCCTGGTTGTTTTGCAGTTGTCTTTTTCGTTGATAGCGCTTATCCAGGGAATCGTTTATGTACAAAATACGCAATTGCAAAAGTCTTTTGACCTGGGGTATAAAAAAGAAGGGATTATTACCATACCCCTTACCAAGGATGCTCATTTCCAATCCTTTCGGGATGAAATTCAGTCTCATACTGACATTTTAAATGTAGGTGGTACCCGGCATCACGTTGGATACAATTTAACAACCGGAATTGCTGAATTGAATGGGCAAAAAAATGAAATCAGAATATTCGAGGTTGGGGATAACTACGGCCCCACTATGCAAATGGAATTGGCCGCAGGTCGCAATTTTCATAAAGATTCAAAAAAGGAGACTGAAGAATCTGTGATTATAAACCAGCAATTTGTAGTGGATTATCAGCTTAGTGATCCTATTGACCAAAGGGTATTACTTGATGGCAAACCGTATCACGTAATTGGGATAGTAAAAGATTTTTACCCCTACGGACTGTGGAAAAGTGAAACAAATAATCCTATTATATTAAAACTTATCGAAGAAAAAGACTTTCAATTTGTTGTTGTAAATGTGAATCCTGCCAAAACGAAGGAAGCGGATATCTTTTTGGAGAGCAAATGGAGAGAAATGTTTCCGAATTCGCCGTATGAAAGTGAATTGGAAAATATTCATGTATACCGGTCGGAATTGTTAAGTACCAATATGGGGGTTATGAACATTTTTCTTGCTGGAATTGCTCTTTTCCTTTCTGCAGCAGGGTTATTCACAATTATATCCTTGACTATTTCGAAGAGAACGAAGGAAATCGGTGTGAGGAAAATCCTTGGCGCTTCCCTTTTTCAAATCATTGGATTAATTAATAAGGGCTTTATCTGGATTATTATATTATCGATCGGTCTGGGCGTAATAATGGGCACCTATTTAACAGAAATGTTTCTTGATCTGATGTATGCTTTTCATGCTCATGTTGGTATTGTCTCAATAGGTATCACAACCATTATGGTCATCATTATTGTTGCCCTTACGAGTGGATTCAAAATTGTGAGTGCTGCTAATGGCAACCCGGTGGATGCCTTGAAATATGAGTAGTTTCGGGAAATTAAACTAAGCCGCGAGCTTTGTAGTTTTGAGGCTCGAGCTATTGAGCTGAAGCAATAACAACTCGCTGAGCGGAGTCGAAACGAGTTGTTGTTGCCGATTCATTTCTCACGCTTTCCCGCCACCATCAAAAAAACCGGAAAATCTTTTGTTCCCTCTTCGGTTTCCTTTTCAATATTGTAGCATACTTCGTAATGTTCAGGAACGAATCCTGCACCCCTCAACTTGTTTTCCAGATCGGTCCGTCCAAATCCTTTATGCCCGTGAAACGGGCCGTCATGAAACGACCCGTCTTCTTTTTCCAGATCGATGATCGCTAGTTTGCCCGAAGGATTCAGGCTGGCATTGAACTTTCGTAATAACGTAACTACATCGTCGATGTGATGAAGTGTAAGAAGAATAAATATCAAATCGAATTTCGTCTCCGGAAGAGGCCCGGCTATAAGGTCTCCCTTCACAGGAAACAGATTATCCACACCCTGTTCTTTGCATTTTTTGATGGCCACTTTAGTCATTTCTTCCGAATCATCCATCAACGCTATTGCAGCGATCTTATCTTTCAGGCAAAAACTAAGTAAGCCCGTGCCGCTACCGTATTCCAGGGCTGAATTTATTCCGGTCAGATCAACGGCTGATGCCAAATGGCCGGCAATTATTTCTGCCCGCTTTACCCGTTCCGGATCATCATCCCAGGTAGCCGCTTTTTCATCAAATTCATTCATATTTAATTAGGGTTAGCAAGTCATGCCATGACTCGGAGTCATGGCATGACTACATGCAATTTAACAGAAGTGAACAAATTTTTAATGATGGTATTTATTTGCCGGATAAATTTTGCATCTTGAGCATATGCGACAACGAACATTCATTATTGGGATTGCATTTGTTGTATTCGTTTCAGTAGGGGCACTGTTTAAGAACCTTCATCTGCCCGGTGCTGCCGCTACATTAGCAATATCTGCAGTATTCACATTGGCATTTTCGATTTTTTATTTGATTGACAAAATTAGCATTGAAAAGAACCGGGAAGCCAGAATTTCAGTCGTAGTTCTATCCTTAGCTTTGCTGTCAGTAATCCTAAGTGCAGTTTTTACTTTGTTACACTGGCCAGGTAGTAGCACTTTGAGTTATGTTTCATTGGTGATTTTCTCTGTATATCTTGTGTTTTTTACTCGTTATACAGAAGGCAGGAAACTGAAGCTGCAGAAAGATCGCCAATTGGCCAGTATCCTTTTTACAGATATTGTTGGTTTCACAAGTATGATGGGTGAAAACGAGGACAACACTTTATTGGCACTGGATCACAACCGGTCAATACAAAAACGATTGATAAGAAAATATCGCGGAAAATGGATGAAAGAAATGGGAGATGGTGCCATTGCTGTCTTTTTTACTGCAAGTGAAGCCGTTCTCTGTGCCATCGAAATCCAGAAGGAAATCCAGGCAAAAGAGAATTTCAAGGTCCGTATGGGCATTCATGTATCAGAAATTCTGTTTACCGATACAGATATATTTGGTGACGGTGTGAATGTAGCTTCCCGCATTTCTTCCCTGGCAGGGGCCAATGAAATATGTTTTTCTAATGTGGTTTTTCAAAACATTCGAAACCGGGAGGATCTGAAAATTGAAGATCTGGGTGGCCAGCAACTCAAAAACGTTGTTTATGATGTGAGGGTTTTTAAACTTGTTGTTTAGCCCTTGTCATTAGACTTTGTAGCGAGACAAGGATTATTTCAGGTTAAAAGTTGAAAACTAAGCATCCAATACCCTTTCAACTTCGGGAGTTAATTCCGGGCGCTTGGACATAAATGAAATCCCCATAAAAAGTATTAATGAAACCAGCAATGACAATGCTCCTACATCTATAGCGTATGGGATTTGGATTTTAAAGATCTTTATTGAAAAATTTATTATTAAGCTGGAGATGATGGCCACATTTGCTGCCATCGGGGTCGCTCGTTTCCAGTTAAATCCAATCACCACCGTAGGTACTATTGCCGCGGCAAATGTACCCCACCCGAAGGCTCCAAGGATGGCGATCAGGTCCCCGGAATATAGTGCAAATACACCCGCAAGTATTGTGATTAATATCATTGTGATTCGGGCTGATTTTAAAGAACCCCTTACTTTAATTCCCAGCGATTTAGGAATATCGTTGACCACCGCTGCAGTGCCAATGCTCAAAAATGCATCCGCGGTTGACATAATAGCGGCGAATAATCCGGAAAAAACAATGCCGGCAAGTATTGGATGTGCATATTGTTGCAAAAATTGTGATGCCGCCTGATCCGCACTCTCTAATTCCGGATGCATCCCTTTTAGAACCAATGCCCGCATGATGAGACCTATTCCGATCCATAGCAATGCTGATAATGCATATCCGATACCTGATACAGGTATAATATACCTTGCATCTGAGATCTTTTTATTCATCATAAATTTAGTGATCACATGTGGTTGTCCCGAAGCACCCAGACCAAAAACGAAAAACCAGGAAAGACAACCAATCATACCGAGGGTACCCCAGGGACCAATTGCTTCAGGATCATCCATTTGAATGGTTTGGTTAATTCCAGTTAATCCTCCATCAAATGTTGTGACCACCGTGATAAAAATAAGAACAGCTCCAACAATCATAATACCGCCCTGTATTAGGTCAGTATAAACTGAGGCAATTATACCGCCTGTTACGCTATAAAAACCAAGAATGGAAACTGATATAACCATGCTTGAAATCAGTGAAATATTTGGGAAGGCATTTGTTTTGGACAGAATATCCTGCAAAACCACCGACATGGCAAGTATTTGGGTAGCCAGATACCCCAAAACCCCCAGTATTATAGCCAGGGAAACAAGAAACCTGGTGGAATTGGAACGATACCTGAACATCACAACATCCGGAAGCGAAATTGAATCGCTCACTTCCGAAAACAATCGTATTCGTTTTGCCAGTAAATACGCTGATACGCAAGTACCCATGCCCGCACAAATCACCATCCAAATCGAGCTCATTCCCATGCGGTAAACCAGTCCCGGCCCTCCAACAAATCCAAAACCACTAAGTGTACTTGAAAACACAGCAAAAGCAGTGACCATTATCCCCAGATCCCGACTTGCCATAAAAAAATCGTGGGAGGATTTTGTTTTTTTCATTGCCCAGATACCCACGCCAACCATCAGTAGCATATAAATAAAAATAGAAGATAAAATAATTGGGTTTCGAAGTGCTTCCATTATTCAATATCCTGGTGAAATCCTCTTGAATAGTATCCGTTTATTTCATCGATAATTTCTTCTTTGTTAACTTCTATCCCGCCCACTGTTTTTGCCATTCGCTTCGATGTAATCTTCCCGGCAAATATTTTTTTAGAATTATCCATAATTACTGCATTTAATAAACTAATCCTTCATTCTCCTTCACTCTCCTTTGATTTCGACACACTTTCGAGAAACCCATCAATTTCTTTTTTTGAAATGATATAATCATGAAACTTGACCAGGTAAATAAGAATTAATAAAAAAGGAAATAAATGAATTGCATATACCATCCATGCCGATGGTGCTGGAAAGCCAAGAAAATATGAATTAGTACCGATTGACTGATATTCCCAATAGCTAAGCATCATGATCGTATATATCAACAGGTAAGCAACCGTATAGACAAATATTACATTTCTGAAACCAGGAAAATTTTGAGGTTTTCTACCTCCGATATATACCGCTGTGATCAAAAGGCTAAAAATGACAAAACCATATAAAAATGAAAGTAATTTCAACAGGGGTTTTTGGGCAACAGAATTTCCGCTGTGCAACATGGATGGAAATTCATCATGGATTTTACCCGAAGCCAAATCCAGTGAATTGACAAACAATAATAGAATTACACCTGCAAGTAATAGGAGCAGGATAAAAAAAATCGAAAAACGATCGAAATTAAATCTACCTTGCAGCCCCGCCATCTATCCCTAAACATGTTCCATTTACAAATCCGGCCTCTTCCGAAGCCAGATACAAGTATCCCTGTGCAATATCCTGAGGTAAACCTATTCGCTTTACGGGTATCCCATCGATAAACTTCTGCCTGATATCCAATGGGATTTGTTGTGTCATTTCCGTGTCAATAAATCCTGGAGCAATGCAATTAACCGTAATTCCAAATGGACCAAGTTCCATGGCCCATCCCTTGGTCATTGCGATTATCCCCCCTTTACTTGCGGCATAATTGGATTGACCAAAGCTTCCTCGTCGGCCCACGATCGAGGAAGCAGAAATAATTCGCCCATAGCCATTTTCTTTCATATGCCCTGCCACGGCTTTTGTACAATTGAACACCCCTGTCAAATTAATGTCAATCACGCTGTTCCAATCTTCTAAATCCATCTTTAACAAAGATTTATCGCGAGCAATTCCTGCATTATTGATTAAGATATCGATGGTTTTAACATCCATGAGAAGTTCATCAATTGCCTTATTTACTTGCTCTGGATGTCGAACATCTACCTTTTGATAACGAGCACGGCCTCCAAAAGCCTCTATCTTTTCAACAGTAGTCTTACCGGTTTCATCCATATCCCAAATAGAAACCGTGGCTCCCTCCCTCGCAAACAGCTCGGCTGTGCTGGCACCAATCCCGTTGGCTCCTCCAGTGACTATGGCAAATCTGTTCTCAAAACGCATACTATCATAAATTGAAAGTTAATTATACACTTCAATATACTTATTATTTTTTCGAAACCGCAACCTTTGGTTTTACCGGATTTCCGAATTAAATTTAATTTTCCAGGGAGGGGAACGGAAGGGAATACAACGAAGTCGTATGATCAAAGTACCTGCAGACGCAAACAAAGTTGTAAAACAACCTTTACTTTTTGGTATGAATAATAATCACCCCGTTGGAGCCTCTCATACCGTAAGCAGTTGTGGAGGCCACATCTTTCAAAACTTCTACGTAAGCTATATCATTAGGATCTACCATTGCAGTTGCCTGCTCGTAACTGCCCACCTGCATCCGGTCAATTACATAAAGGGGCTCGTTAGAACCACTGATGCTGGATATGCCTCTAATCAAAACGCTGTAGTTTCCACTGCTACCGGTTACCAATACTCCAGGGACCCTGCGCAAATAGTCAGCTAATTCCTGATAAGTTGTACTTAGTTCGGCAGGATCGGTCATATCCTGTGCGTTCCTGGAAGGAGCACAGGAGGCAAACAAACCAATTATTAAAACGTAAACGATGCCTTTGATTTTCATATTAATTTTATTTTTATTTATGCCACAATATCAGATGCAATATAATTTAACGCATTGATCACAACAATGATTTTAGTCATAGTACTATAAATATATACGAAAATCGGCTGATTACGTTTCCCCAAATTAGCCATTCCTCCTATTGAAGTAAAATGAGAATTGTCAAGTGGATGTAAATCCGCACGCTTTCGCTAAAAGCTTTCGGGTAAGAAACCGGAGACCGGACAGGGGGTGTGCGCGAGTTTAAGGAACTATAAGTCAATGCAGGATCGATTCCTTTTTTACAAACTTGGTAACCTTTCCATTCTTCCAAGCGTCTATACAATACATCGGACTTCAATGTATTTAACTTCAAGGCACAATGGCTCCAAAGGAATTAATTAAAGGCACCCTTCAAACAATCATTCTCAAAGTACTTCATGACAACGGCCGTATGTACGGATATGAAATTACCAACAGGGTGAAAGAACTGACGGACAGTGAAATTCAATTGAGTGAAGGTTCGCTATACCCGCATTTGCACCGGATGGAAGCCGAAGGAATACTTACCACTGAAACAGTACATATTGGCAAACGCGTTCGTAAATATTATAAAATAACAAAATCGGGAATGTCTGTGGTGGAAGAAAAAATCAGGGACTTTACAAATTTCGTCCGGATCATGCAAAATGTACTTCAGCTAAACCCGATGCCAAATTAATAGATGGCCCTCAACGGTTCCAATATCAGTTACATTATCAATGACCTGTACAGGAGAGGACTGGTTTATGAACCCCTGAAAGATGAATTGCTGGACCACATCTGCTGCAAAATCGAAGAAAAAATGGAGGGCGGCCGGAAATTCGGCGATGCATATAAAGAAGTACTGAAAGAACATTTTAATCAACAGGAATTAACAAATATTCAGTCAATAACACTGGATGAAATCAATACAAAACCCAGAATTATGTTACGGAATTATTTAAAAACCGCGTATAGAAATTTAAGTAAACATCGATTTTACTCAATCATCAATATCACAGGACTTGCTGTAGGTATTACCAGCTGCCTGCTCATCGTATTATTCGTAGTTGATGAGTTATCTTATGACAAATTTCATGAAAAATCAGATCGGATCTACCGGATAGAAGGTGACATAATGTTTGGGGGCAATCATATGGAGATGCCAGTTGCACCAGCCCCAATGGCCCAAACGATGATGGCTGATTACCAGGAAGTTGAAATTGCAGGAAGGTTCCGGCGTATTGGTTCCCATTTGTTCAAGAAAGAAATCAATAATATCAAGGAGGACAATGTTTCATTCGCAGACAACAACATTTTCGAGATCTTTTCTATTCCATTTATCTATGGCGACAAAGCCACAGCATTGGAAAAACCTAATACAATGGTTATCAGCAAAACTGTTGCAGAGAAGCATTTTGGGTCTGAAAATCCAGTAGGTCAGCAAATGACAATGGACAACGAGGATTTATACGAAATTACGGGGGTGTATGAAGATTTACCGGTCAACAGTCATTTTCACCTGGACGTGATGCTTAGTATGGAGGGTAATGAAGATGCAAAGAATACGATATGGCTCAGTAATAATTACTTTACATATTTTGTACTCCGGGAAGATGCAGACCCTGAAGAATTTCAGGGCAAAATGGTTGAAATGGTTAACACTTACGTATTTCCCCAGGCTGAACAACTGCTAAATATTACGATGGATGATTTTTTGGCTTCGGGGCAATGGGTCCGGTTTAATATCCGACCTCTTACTGATATTCATCTGTATTCAAACCTTGGGTTTGAATTTGAACCACCCGGAGATATCAAATATGTTTACATCTTTTCAGCAATTGCAACTATCATCCTTCTGATTGCTTTAATTAACTTCATGAACCTGTCCACTGCACGGTCTGCAAACAGGGCGAAAGAGGTAGGAGTGCGAAAAGTACTTGGATCCTATCGGTCTCATTTGATCAAGCAATTCCTTACAGAATCAATCCTGTTGAGTATGTTGGGTATGACAATTGCGCTGGTATTAGCAGTTCTTGCGTTGCCTTATTTCAACCAATTGGCAAATAAGTCGCTGTCCATACCCTTTAGTTCTCCTGTATTTCTCGTGGGAATAATTGTAGGTGCGATTGTGATAGGAATTTTAGCGGGCATATATCCATCCTTTTTTCTATCGGCTTTTCGTCCGGCAGCTGTTCTGAAAGGAAAATTGAATCTCGGGGTTAAAAGTGGCTGGTTGCGTAGTACACTGGTTGTGATACAATTTGCCGCATCTATTATACTAATAGTTGGAACACTGGTTATTTACCGGCAACTCAATTTTATTCAAAACAAAAAACTGGGATTTGACAAAGAGCAGGTTCTTCTTGTGGAAGATGTGTATGCCCTTGATAACAACCTGGATGCTTTTAAAAATCAGATCCTTCAAAATTCAAACGTTTTATCCGCAACAATTACGAGCTTTTTACCTGTGTCATCCTCCCGGAGTGATTCGGGATTCTGGCCGGAGGGTGAGCAACCTGATGAACTTAATTCCGTTTCCATGCAAATCTGGAGTGTTGATCATGAATATATCCCAACAATGGGAATGGAAATTAAAGAGGGAAGGAATTTTTCAGTGGATTTTCCTTCGGACTCGACCGGTATAATAATTAATGAAAGAGCAGCCCAGTTATTTGGGTATGAAAACCCCATCGGTAAAAAAGTATTTACATTTGATAGTTTTGGTCCTGATAATAACCCCTCAATGATTTCCTATGAAATCGTTGGTGTTGTTAAGAATTTCAATTTTGAATCTTTACATGAAAATATCGGTGCATTGTCAATGTATCTTAATAGTTCAAGACGGTACGCATGTTTTCGTACCAACACAGATGATGTAACAGCAGTTCTTTCTGAAATTGAAGCCCGGTGGAAAGAACTTGGCCCCGGACAGCCTTTTAAATACTCTTTCCTGGATGAACGGTTTGCACAAATGTACGATGCGGAGCAACGGGTTGGGAGTATCGCGATGGCTTTCTCCTTCCTTGCTATTTTCGTCGCCAGCCTTGGTTTGTTTGGCCTGGCAGCATTTACTGCAGAGCAGCGCACCAAGGAAATTGGTGTCAGAAAAGTAATGGGGGCATCGGTATCAAGCATAGTTGCGCTTCTATCCAAAGAGTTTGGAAAACTTATACTTATTGCATTGGTTTTTGCCATCCCTATTTCGTGGTATTTTATGAACGGATGGTTGCAGGATTTCCATTTCAGAATCAATATAGGGCCGGGTGTATTCCTGACCGCGGCAGGTATTACGCTATTGATAGCATGGCTTACTATGAGCTGGCAATCCATCAGGGCCGCCATTGCAAACCCGGTGGACTCATTGAAGGATGAATAGTGTAGAGGCAAAAGCCTAAGGGCAAAGGGCAAAGAGTTTCAAGACATTAGGTTTGAGCAAATATCGGGTGAGCATTCAGCGTCCGGTGCAACCTGACGCTGATATTTTTTCTTATGCATTGAACCCAACTAAAGTATTCATTCGAAATAACCTGGAATGGATTAGGTATGTTTTAGTCAAGAATTACTTGCCCTCTGATAAACCCGAAATTGTCATTAGGAATTTTCTTCGCAACCTAACTTTCTGCAATTCAGGCACTTACTCGAATTTCGATGCTCATCATAATGATACTATGCCTCCGCGTCGAAATCCTGTGCGAGCACCTGTCTCACGCCAACTTAGATCGCTCGCTACAAAGTCCAATGACAATTTCGGGATAAATTGATGGATTTGGTAATCCCGAATGCGGCCCCGGGCAAATATTCCAACTTTCGAACTCAACGTTGTTCTCCAGCTCTTCCCCAGGTAGTGTTTTCTGATACATTGATATCATCATACTTCTTTTGGAATAATCTATTTATCATCAATTTTAAACAATCAATACATTAATTGCACTCTGAGGCAAATTGAGGAATAAATCGGAAATCAATTAGTTCCAATACGGAAATAACATTTTCTTAATATTTTTATATAGATTTGTTACTATTAATTGAATTTTCTTTGTATTTTGAAGAAATTTCCTGGAATCGATGAATTATAAAACATTTTCAAATTGCTTATTAATCCTCCTCATCAATATTTCAACGGTATTCGTCAGCGAAGCTCAACACGTTCAAAATTCGGTATTGTGGGAAATTTCCGGAAATGGACTTAAAGAACCTTCTTATTTGTTTGGTATTATTAATTTCTTACCCAAAGATGAATTTTCCATTTCCAAAAATGTCCGGAGTGCCATGGATGAAAGTAAGGTATTTGTTACGAAAGCACCCATTAACAGGCCAAGCAGAAAAAAGTTCACTAAAGCTGTCAGGATTGCGAACGACGGTTGGATTAATGATTATTTAACTGACGATGAACTCAATCAGTTGAGATTATTAATGTTGAAAGACCTGGAGGTTTCTGAACATGACTATCACTTCTTTTACAGCCGACTGCAACCGGTAATTATAGTTACTGCCACTACGCTATTGTACCTGGGCAACAATGTCGTTTTTACCGAAGACCTGCTGTCCCAAACGGCAAAAAAAAATAAACTGAAATTCGAAAGTTTAGGTACGATAGAAGATGAAATTTCAGCCTTTGAGGAATTCCCGATCCAGGACCAGGTGGCAGCGCTGAAGTTCACAGTTAACAATTTTAACGAACATATAGATGACTATAACCGGCTTGTGCGATATTATTCTGATGATCAGGATCTGGCGAAGATCCATGAGGAGATTTTGAAGGCTACAAATCGAAGTGAAAAATTCCAGGAGGTATATTATTATTCCAGGAATAAGACATGGATTGGAAAAATCCATGATCTCGTTTCTGAGAATCCAACCTTCATCGTAGTGGGAGCCGCACATTTAGCCGGAGAACAAGGTCTTATCCAATTGCTGAGGGCTGAAGGTTATACCATAGATCCTCTGAGCGCTTTTGATTAGCTTCTGACCCGGCAGCCCCAATTAATCGGTCCTGTTTAAATAGAACACGAATAGTGTGAAGGTAAATTCAGGTGCTAAATTAAACCCGGATTATGTATTAGACTTTGTCGTGAGAGCTATAACTGGCTGTGCCATAGAGCATCCCTTTGGAGTTAGATAGGTGCTCGTACCTTGCTTCGCCATACCGGCTACGCGAAGGCACAGCAGGGTTTTGCAACGCTTGTCCACCGAAACTTGTGTAGGAGGGCAGGCATAGCACCGCTATGGTGAGCCTGCCTGTCGGCAGGCAGGTAGGAAAATTCGAGCCTGTCTGCCGACAAAGGCAGGCAAGTGCCTGGATGATAGTCAGTTATAGTTCGTAATAGATTTCTAATGCATAATCCGGGTTCAAGCGCCTCAATACTCAATTTGGACACCCCAAAACTCGATTTGGACACCCCAAAACTCGATTTGGGTACCTCAAAACTCAATTTGGATACCTCAAAACTCAATTTGGATACCTCAAAACTCAATTTGGATACCTTAAGACCCAACTTGGATTCCTCAAGACTCAATTGCGACACCTCAAGACTCAATTTGGATACCTTAAGACCCAACTTGGATTCCTCAAGACTCAATTGCGACACCTCAAGACTCAATTGCGATACCTCAAGACTCAATTGTGATACCTCAAGACTCAATTGCGACACCTCAAGACTCAATTGCGACACCTCAAGACTCAATTGCGACACCGCCAGACTCAATTGCGACGCCTCAAGACTCAATTGCGATACCTCAAGACTCAATTGCGATACCTCAAGACTCAATTGCGATACCTCAAGACTCAATTGCGACACCGCCAGACTCAATTGCGACGCCTCAAGACTCAATTTGGAGATCTCAAGACTCAATTTGGGAACCTCAAGACTCAATTTGGACACCCCAAGACTCAATTTGGACACCCCAAGACTCAATTTGGACACCTCAAGACTCAATTTGGACACCCCAAGACTCAATTTGGACACCTCAAGACTCAATTTGGACACCTCAAGACTCAATTTGGACTCCCCAAGACTCAGTTTGGACACCGGCAGACTCAATTTGGGCGCCTCGAGACTCGATTTGGGTACCTCAAGACTCGATTTGGACACCTCGAGACTCGATTTGGGTACCTCAAGACTCGATTTGGACACCTCAAGACTCAGTTTGGACACCTCAAGACTCAGTTTGGACACCGGCAGACTCAATTGGGAATCCTACGGAATGCTGCGTACCGAGGTTCAACCCGGTTTTAACCCGGATTATGTATTGGAACTTCGTTATGAGGGCTGAAAGTGCAATAAAACAGGCACTTATGGAAACGAAGCATAGCACCGCTATGGTGAGTTGAGATAAGTGAGTGTAACGATCTGT
>SDBV01002361.1_pt1 | contig 28165 bp, 29 predicted proteins | sample 2277081 | NCBI WGS metagenome assembly SDBV01 (sample SAMN10402039, study PRJNA504765) | marine sediment metagenome | isolation source: marine sediment core GS10_PC15, 223 cmbsf | place: Arctic Ocean: Southern Knipovich Ridge | collected 2010
CAGATAACATCTGTGATTATCCGTCAAACAATCTGTGATCATCTGTGTGAGGGACAATGTCAGGGCATTCTAAATGGTCTCAAATCAAACATAAAAAGGCTAATGTCGATGCAAAGAAGGGCAAACTTTTCACAAAGATAGCCAGGGAACTAAGTGTATCGGCAAAGACAGGCGGCAGCAATCCAGAGATGAACTCAAGACTCAGGCTTGCAATTGAAAAAGCCAAGGATGCAAACATGCCGGCTGATAATATAAAAAGAGCAATATTAAAAGGCACAGGAGAACTTCCCGGCACGGCTTATGAGGAGACTGCTTATGAGGGCTACGGCCCTGGAGGTGTTGCCTTGATGCTTGAGGCCCTTACAGACAATAAAAACAGGACTGTCTCAGAGCTCAGGCATATCATGTCCAGATATGGCGGCAATATGGGAGAGGCAGGCTGTGTTGCGTGGATGTTTGATAAAAAAGGCTATATTCTTGTTGATAAAAAAACTATTGACGAGGATACCCTGATTTCAATTGCCCTTGATGCAGGCGCTGAAGATATCAAAAACGACCCTGAAGAAGAAAATTACGAAATCATAACAGCACCTGAAGACATTAAAAACGTCAGGGAATTCCTTGAGAAAAAAAATATTACGCTTAATCTGTCAGAAACAACATTAATTCCCAAAAATTACGTAAAACTCGTGGCTAAAGAGGCTGAAAAGATGTTGAAATTAATGGAGAACCTTGAGGAGCATGATGATATTCAGAATGTATATGCAAATTTTGATATACCCGGGTAATCCTTACAGATGAAAACAGAAACACAAATCACAGATGATCACATATCTCATGTGTTCTTTTTTTCAGCTATCCCTGCCTGTCCTGCCTACCGGCAGTCAGGTGCATCTTTCGTCTGTGATTATTTGCGTTCAGTAAGATGCGTATAATCGGCATTGATCCCGGAACTGTCTCCTGCGGCTATGGAATAGTTGAAGTAAGAAATAAAACATCAGAAAACCCCTCATTCCCTGCTTCTGATTCACCAATTTATATTGCATCTGGCGACATAAAGATGAACAGGAGAGATACGCTCCCTGAGCGGCTAAAAATACTTTATGATTCTCTTGGAAAAATTCTTGATAAATACAGGCCTTCCAGCCTGTGTATAGAGAAAATCTTTTATCACAAAAGCATCCGTGCTGCCTTTACGCTCGGCACTGCCCGGGGTATTATCCTGCTTCTGACAGCAGAAAATTCTATTCCGGTTTTTGAATATAACTCAACTGAATTGAAAATGGCCGTTACAGGCTACGGAAGGGCTGAAAAACAACAGGTAAAGAAGATGGTAATAAGAATCTTAAATCTCAAACCTTCACTCATAACTCTGTCTGAAGACAGCTCTGACGCCCTTGCCCTGTGTATATGCCATATAAACTCGGCAAATAAGTTAAAATAGGAAATGTTTTTTGCCACTGACTTATTCGCCGAGGTGAAAGAGTCTGTGGCTGAAAAGGAGAATCAAGATTGATAGCATCCCTTAAGGGCATTGTCACCAGCAAAAAACCTGAAGGTGTGACTGTGGATGTAGGCGGTATAGGCTACCACGTTTGTGTTCCGCTGTGCAGTCTCAGTAATATCCCGGATCCCGGAAACGAGGTCTTTTTACACACATATACTCATGTAAGAGAAGATATACTGCAGCTCTATGGATTTCTCTCAGAAGAGGAAAAAAAGATTTTTGTCATGCTTATTGATATCAATGGGATAGGGCCAAAGCTCGGCCTGGCAATACTCTCGGGCATGCCTGCTCAGAGATTTATTGAGGCTGTTCATAATGAGGATATGTCGCTGTTGACAACTATTCCAGGGCTTGGCAAAAAAACGGCATCAAGATTAATACTTGAGCTCAGAGGGAAACTTCCATCCAAAGATTCCTTGACTGCCTTAAGGGAACACCCTGTTGCAGGCGATGCTGTGTCTGCTCTAATCAACCTGGGTTATAAAAAATCCATATCAGAAAAGGCAGTTGACATGGCACTGGCAAATGGCGCCCATTCCATAGAGGATGTGATAAGAGAGGCATTGAAATGTCTCACAAACGGCAAATCATGAAAGATATCCCTGAAAAAAATATAACCCCTCCGCCTCAGGCGGAGGAAGAGGAATTTGGCTTTGAGTTAAGCGTAAGGCCAAGGTCATTTGAAGAGTTTGTAGGGCAGAGCAGACTGAAAGAAAACCTTAAGGTTTTCATACAGGCAACAAAACAAAGGGGAGAGCCCCTTGATCATATATTGTTCTGCGGCCCTCCAGGACTCGGCAAAACAACTCTCGCATATATAATTGCCCATGAACTTGGGGCAGAAATAAAGACAACCTCAGGCCCTGTGCTTGAGAGACCCGGTGACCTCGCTGCCATACTTACGAACCTCGTTGATAAAAGCATGCTGTTCATTGACGAAATCCACAGGCTTCCCAGAATAGCTGAAGAGATACTTTATCCTGCAATGGAAGAGTACCAGCTCGATATTATTATAGGACAGGGGCCAAGCGCAAGAACACTTAGATTAAATCTGCCCAAATTTACGCTCATTGGCGCTACTACGAGAACAGGGCTGCTTACCTCTCCCCTTAGAGACCGTTTCGGGGTAATAAACAGGCTTGATTACTACACTCCTGCAGACCTCGAAAAAATACTTCTTCGCTCTGCAAAAATATTCAATGTTGAATTAGAAGAGGATGCCGCCTCAGAGATTGCTCTCAGGTCAAGGGGTACTCCAAGAATAGCCAACAGACTTCTCAGGCGGGTCAGGGACTTTGCGCAGGTAAAGGGCAGCGGCCTGATTGAAAAGGCAATAACAAAAGGAGCACTTAAAGCAATGGATGTCGATGAAAAAGGCTTTGATGACATGGACAGGAAACTACTGCTTACTATAATGAAAAAATTCAGCGGCGGCCCGGTCGGGCTTGATACTCTTGCTGCCTCTGTACAGGAAGAGAAAGAAACGATAGAAGATGTTTATGAACCATACCTTCTTCAGGAAGGCTTTATTGAAAGGACATCAAGAGGGCGAATGGCAACAGACCTCGCATACAAACATTTTGGAATACTCAGTAACCGGAACAGAAAACTGTTATAATTCCATGATTCGTCTGCAATCCTTAAGGTAGAGAGTCCAGTGCTCAGAATCCATGGTTAATTATACCAAATGTTTCTGTGGTTATCGACCCGCATAAATACAGGAAAGACATATGGATATCTAGTGTATTGGTATAGTCCATGAGAATTCTTCTACAGATATGCTGTGCAAACTGTGCTGCTTATCCTTCCAAAAAGCTAAGGGAGGAAGGGCATAAACTTACAGGCTTCTGGTTCAACCCTAACATACAGCCCTATGAGGAATATAAATCAAGGCTTAATTCACTAAAAAATCTGGCAGACAGACGGCACATTGACATGATTTATATTGATGAATATCCCGTTGAGGAACTGTCACATACCAAATTACAAAATGAAAATTGTAAAATGAAAATTGTAAATTTACAATCTACTGCTCCAAATAAAGCTTATGATACTGTTAATAGAGATATTATTACAGACGAACCACATGAAATTTTCGGGCGGCCCGAAAGGTGTAAAGCCTGCTACAGGCTGCGGCTAAAAAAAACCGCTGAAGAAGCATCAAAACAGGGGTTTGACGCATTTACCACGACTCTGCTCATAAGCCCGTACCAGGACTTTGACCAGATTACTGCAATAGGCAATGAAATTGCCGATAAATATAATGTATCATTCTATCTCAGGGATTTCAGGCCTGATTTCAGAAAATCCATGGCAATTGCAAAAGAACTCGGCCTTTACAGGCAAAGATACTGCGGATGTATTTTCAGCAAAGAAGAAAGGGAAAGGGCGAATAATAAGGTATTTTTAAAATGAAACATATTATCTACATAATCCTTTTCTCATTAGTATTTTTCCTCTCCCAGGCTTCGAGGGCCGAAGACACCATAAAGGTCCTTATCATTGAAAACCCTGACGACCACCTTCCCACTGAAAAAGCAGAAAAAATCGGACACTTAAAAGGAGAAACCTTTATCAGTAATTCCGTTTATAGAGGTTTTATAGAGGTCAGAAAAGATGAAAACGGGCTTTATTTTATTAACGAGCTTCCCTTTGAACAATATATAGAAGGTGTTGTTGCCGCAGAGACAGGAAAAGAGTGGGCCATAGAGGCCCTGAAGGCTCAGGCTGTCATCTCAAGGACTTATGCTATCTACAAAAAAAATCAAAACGCGGGCAAGGCCTACCATATCACATCCAGCGTGCTTCATCAGGTTTATAAGGGTGATAATGCAAACAAAACTATCAGTAATGCTGTAAAAAAAACCAAGGGGGAAATACTGACTTACGAGGGCAGCCCTATAGAGGCATTTTATCATTCAACCTGCAGAGGCAAAACAGAACTCCCTGATGTGGTATGGGGAAGTAGTTTTCCATATATAACGTCAGTTCCATGCAGAGGCAAGCACTCACCTTACGAACACTGGCAGAGAAGATTTCATCTTGAGGAGATAGAAAAGGCTCTCGGACTGAACGGCATAAAAGATATCAGTATTATTTCTTTTACCTCTACCGGCAGAGTTGCCCTGCTCAAGTTTATAACAGATGATTCAGATATAGAGATAAAGGCAACAGATTTAAGAAAACTTCTGGGATACAGGGAACTTCCGAGCACTCTTTTCTCCCTGACGATAGAAGGCGGAGATATTATCTTTACGGGTGGAGGCTACGGTCATGGGGTCGGCCTTTCCCAGTGGGGGGCGCTGGAATTGGCAAATGAGGGGAAGAATTATAAGACGATTCTTGCACATTATTATCCGGGTACGGTGCTGGAAAAAATGTAACATTACTTATTTTATTTGCTACAGTGCATTGTCTCATAAATAACTTTATTGTTGTCGTCATTCCTGCCCTGTATTGAGGTACGGGATAAACTCCAGCAGGAATCTATACTTCAATGTTTCTGGATTCCCGCTTTCGCGGGAATGACAATCTTAATGATAGTGTAAAGAACTGTTAGGGATAGTACACTATTTATTCGAATAACGAATAACCAATAATGTTTTAATATAATGGAACTTTCAGAATTTGATTACCATCTGCCAAAAAGCCAAATAGCACAATATCCGGAAAAAGAGAGAGATTCCTCAAGACTGCTGGTAATCAACAGAAAACCTGAGAAAATAAACCACAGTATATTCAGAAGGATAACAGAATGCCTGCACCCCGGTGATGTACTTGTGCTAAATGATACCAGGGTTGTTCCAGCACGTCTTTACGGGGTAAATCCAGAAGCTTCTGGAAAAAAAGTCGAGATATTACTTCTTAAGGAACTCCGCACAAATACGTGGGAGGCCATTGTCAAGGGTCTGCATAAGGGCACAGTGCAGCTCGAACAGGGAATAACGGCATTTGTATCACGTTCCAATGGAGTTGCTAAAGTAAAATTTGATAATGACATAAAGAACTCATTAACCAAGATAGGGGTGATGCCCTTGCCTCCTTACATAAAAAGAAAAGCAGAACAATCCGATACAGAACGCTATCAAACTGTATATGCAAAAAAACAGGGAGCTATTGCAGCCCCCACAGCAGGCCTGCATTTTACAGATAGCCTTTTAAATGCCATCAGGGATAAAGGGATTGAAGTGAAAATACTAACGCTCCATGTAGGCCGCGGCACTTTTAGACCTGTTCTGAGCTCTGATATCAAAAGTCACCATATGGATGAAGAATCTTATGAAATTCCAGAGACAACAGCTGATACCATCAACCTTGCTAAATCAGAAGGCAGAAGGGTAATAGCAGTCGGAACTACTGTTACAAGAGCGCTTGAGGCATCTGCAGCAAGCGGAGAGGGAAACAAGATTCACCCTGTTAGCAAGAAAACCCTTCCCGGGCTTTCTTACGGCATAAAGGCCGGCACAGGAAAGGCGTCAATTTTTATATACCCCGGCTACAGTTTTAAGATAATAGATGCACTCATTACAAATTTTCATCTGCCTAAATCAACACCCATGATGCTTACATCTGCCTTTTCAGGCCTCCAGCTTCTCAAGAATGCCTATCTGGAAGCCCGGAAGAGGGGTTACAGGTTTTTCTCGTACGGTGATGCCATGTTGATATTGTAGATTACACAGATTAAATTCAGACAGTAAAGCCATTTTTGAACCTTTTTGAGGGAAATTGCCACTTATGAGTAAAGAGTCATTTGCAGATAGGGACCTTGAACTTTTGAAGCGACTTTCTGAAGGCGATGAAGATGCATTCAGACAGTTGTATGATACAACACATAAAAAGATATATTTTTATCTATACAGACTGCTCAAGGACAGAGAGACAGCAGAGGATATTATTGTTGAGACATATACAGAGGTCTGGAGAGGCGCAAAAAATTTCAGGGGTGATTCAAGGGCGACGACATGGATTATGAGTATTGCCAGAAACCTTGCAATAAATCATTTTAAAAAGGTTAAAACCCATGGCAACATTGACGATTTTCCAAACCTTTCAAATAATATTATGCCTGATGCAGAGCCTCTCGACAGGCAGAGACTCCTCACAGAGGCGATGTCAAGACTGTCAACAAAGCACAGGGAGATACTGGATATGGTATTTCTTCATGAGATGAACTATCAGGAGGTCTCGGAAGTCCTGGGTATTCCTGTAAATACTGTAAAGACAAGGGTCTTTTACGCAAAAGATGGACTAAGAGATGTCATGGGCAATATGGGAGTGAGTAGAGATGACATATAGCCCTGATGAATTAAAAGAGCTTATTCCCCTGTATCTGAATAAAAGACTTTCAGAAAAGGAAAGGCAGGAGTTTGAAGAAGCCCTGAATAAATATCCTGAACTGAGGCGTGAACTTATGGAATTTTCAGAGATAAAGGATGTTTATAAAAATATTGCGGATGAGATTCCACCTCTTTCTGACAACCTGTATGAAAAGATAATTACTAATATTAAATCCAAATCAGCAATGCCATCAGTTCCCGGGAGAAAAGGTTATATAGGGCAACTACAGGAGTTTTTAAAGGGTTTTTATTCTTCTCCTCGAGTTTCCTGGGGGGTTATAGCAGTCCTTCTCGCAGTTATCATGCTTCTTGTAATTGCCCTGCCAGGGGAGGATAAATTCAGGACATTAACAACAGAATATACTGTGCAAGGAGAGGGGATAAGGATAAATGTTGTCTTTGATAAGGAATCAAAAGAAAAGGAGATAAGAGAGGTTCTGACCAGAGCTGGAGCGACTATAATCAATGGCCCTTCACCTGAGGGTCTTTATACAATTTATATGAAAGACAACCAGGATATAGAAACCCGGCTAAGAACTCTAAAAAACACAAAAATAGTCAGGTTTGCAGAAAAGGCGTATTAAATACAAGGGCTTATCAAAGATAAGCGTAAATACCATAGCAAGACATAAACAATTTGTTCATTTTATTTTGGAAAAAAAACAAAAAAAACAGGTATAATGCTTTATTTGCAGCGCCATTCTGGAAGTATTTAGCTAACTTCAGGCAAATCAGTATGACTTGTAATTGAGATACTTGACATATTTTTAGGGTTTCATAGATTAGCTTTATATCTTTTAATGGGGGAAGTGGTTATGCGAAGAACCGATATTTTCCCTTTTAAGAAAGGGAAGACCGTGCTGTTTTTTTCTATCGTTTTTCTAATCATACCGTTTTTTTCTTTTCCTGTTTATGCCCAATCCGATACAACGAATGACGGTGTGATTCAGCTTATCACACCTGAGCAAGGCTCTGAGGTTGTGGCCAAAAAGCCTCTCATTAAGAGTGTTATTACAGAAACATTCTCACCTGAAAATCTATTAGTTCTCTTTGATGGAGTTGATGTAACAGGGGTTCTGGATATAACTCCTGAAGGTTTTGAGTACAGGCCAATAGAGGTTTTATCCTCTGGCCCCCATACCCTTAGTGTTACACTATATATGCCGGATGGGAGAGAATTTCAGCAAGAGTTTATATTCTCAACCCGTCATTCTAAGAACTTTGAGGAGGCTTACTCAGGTAATGAACTAACCACCATATACGAGTCAGTATTAAAAAAGCCTAAGGATGTGGAAAATGAGCCTTACTCTAAAATAGAGTCTAATCTCAGAAGTGTAATCAGTCTAAAAGAGAAAGGCTGGGACTTTACACTCAGTACAAACCTCAGATACCTTGACCAGAGCCTTCCGGTCTTTTTTCCTGAAAACAAAGGCGTTAACTTCATTAATTATCTCTTAGAGGGAAAGTATAGTAGCGATGAATTTCAGTTCCTTACCGAGATAGGGGACATTCAGATTAATGAGACAAATAATACTGTTCAGGGGCTTGCAAGAAGGGGTGGAAGGTTTTCCCTTCAATATAAAGATTTCAATCTCAGCACCTTTGTTGTCAATAGTAAACAGGTCTTTGGTTTCAGAAACATCAGAGACGGCATTGGTATAGACGGCAACACTGATGACCACATCATGGGGATATCAGGGGGGGCAGGCTTTTTTGATAATAAGGTGAGCTTTAAAACCATCTATGTAACAGGCGGTGAAGAAGGGAGTTCTTTCGGGATATTTACTGAAGGTGGTGGAAATAAAGGTGATGCCCTGGGGTTTGTTCTTAAAACAGACTTTTTAAATCAGAAACTTACCACAGAGGCAGAGCTTGATTTTTCAGAATTTGACCCGGACATCTCTGATGAGTTCCCATCTGAGAGTGACAGTGCGTATAAACTGAGGGCCGGGGGGTACTACAGCAAATACAACTACGAGGTGGTTTATGAATACATGGGGCCTGATTATGAGGTTATTGGCAATCAAGGGCTCCCAAAGAACCGTGAAGGATTCACATTTAATGGTGGAGCAAACTTTCAGATTCATTCAATCAACCTCTCCTTTTCAAGGTATAACGACAATGTTAAAAAGGATAATCTCTACCCCAGGCTCTATACCTATCAGGGGATGATTGACTATTCGTTCAATAAGTTCCAGAGCCTGCCCATGGGACTCAGCTATCAGAAATCAATAATTGATAGTACCATGGAGCCTGAACTCACCCTGCCCGTGAGAACTGATTCAGACACCCTTTTAGGAAGGATTAACTACATGAAAGACAAATGGAATCTCGGGCTTCAGGCGAGTCATTCAATACAGGATGACAGGGAAGATACAGGTAACGACACCACTACCACAACATATACCTTTACATCTTCATACTCTTTAGAGCATTTCTCCATATCTCCGGCCTTTAGCTTCAACCGCTCAAAATACCGTGTTCAAGGAACACGCACAGATACCTATACAGCAAATCTTGACATCAGGGGGGATGCCCTTAAAGGCAATCTTGCCTATGGAGTTGCAGGCACTTATAACAGGACAAAGTCCAGTGATGGCTCTACGGAACTTGATACTGTTAATACAAACTTTGAGGTTGCATACAGTATTGGGAAAAAACTTCTGGATTTTTTGAACCCTAAAGTGGCTATAAGGGGACTATATAGAAAGACGAATGACAGTGTGTATGGAACGGAAAATGATGAGTTCACTCTCTTACTTGTACTTGCAACCAGTATGCCGTTTTCGTTTTAAGTAGTGTCTGGTAATAAATAACGCAAATGCTCAAAAGCATGTCATTCCCGCAAGCAAAGCGCGTCGGGAATCCTTCTTAAAGAACGATTCCGGACAAGCCGGAATGACAGAAAAACGACAACTGTTTGAGTTTATGGACAGACTCTAAATAAAACGGCTCGTTTTTATGAGGCTTCATATAAGGAGGATATAGATGCAGCGGAATAAATTAATTCTATTTATTGCAGTTTTATTTATTATCTTATCAGTTAGTGTATCACAGGCAATAACAGTAACAGCCACTCCCAATCCTGCAACAGTCAACCAGAATGTAAGTGTCAATATAACGGCAACTTTCCTGGTAACGCCATCCTGTATAATAGAGACAAATTTTGGGGATAGCCCACCATGGGTTGATGCTGGAATTTGTACTGTAAGTCCCTGCAGCCTGAGCACAAACCACACTTATACAACTCCAGGAACATATACAATAACAGCACGAAGTAAAGCAGGTATATGTATCAATTCTCCTCCTAATCCTCCTGACCCTGCCACAACCTCGATACAGGTACAGGCTTCTCAGGTCAGTATCTCTGTCACTGTCACTCCTTCATCTTTCAGGATACCAAGGGCTGCGGCAAGCACCCAGAGCTTATTCTATTCCTTCTCTGCCACACCACCCGGAGATATGACACTGAATTCACCCAACGGGGTTTTCCGTGCAGGTAATAATGTGATAGGAGAGGTCAATATACCACTTAATGTCTCTATCACAAACGGCACCGGAAGGGTATCCGAGGTGCTGAACATACCTGTCTCTATCGTGAAAAGGGCAGAACGTTTAGGAACCACAAGGATTACCTATGTCAGGACATTTACTGATACTACAGTATCCGTGACTGCACAGACAGAGATTACTGTAACAACAGAGGCTGGCGCAGAGTTCAGGATAACGAGGCTTCAACTTTACTTTGAAAACAAACGGGCTGAGATAACAGTAAAGAGGAATCAACCAGAGCTTAAGGCATATGCAGACATCAGGTTTACAGGTTCAGGGCTTCTACAGGGCTTCTGGGAGGTTGATGGCAGGATTCTCTCTAATGTATATAGACATTTTGTATATGGAAGGACTATTACTATTGAGACCCCTGATATACCGCCCCTCCCTACCTTTGAAACAGGCACCCATAGAGTAAGATTAGTAATAACAGACCCTTCACAGGATATACCCTTTCCAGAGGCGATATATTTTGTAACTGCTGAGGAATTCAGAGAGATGTTTCCTATCAATCTTGTTCACCCGCAGGATAACGCTGAAATTGACTACTCACGTGTAACTTTCAAGTGGGAAGGAAAAAACCAGACAGTCACATACCTGATTGAATTCCTTGAGAAGGGTGGAGAAAAGCCTATCTTCTCTGCCTATACAAAAAAGGCTGAATACAAACTTCCTCTCCCTGTTCTTAAAAGCATATTTGTTCCTGGTATGAGCTATCTATGGAGTGTAAAGGGCTTTGATACTAATAATAACATTACTGGAGATAGTCAGGTTTTCAGATTTACTTTCAAGGAGCTTACTTCCTATCTGCCCGGACAGATAGTCATGGCAACAGAGGGCTCTCAAAAAGGGATTGAGTTAATAGAAGAGATAGGGCATAAGTATGACCTACGTTTGATAGATAAATTTAATATCAAATCCCTGAACCTGAAGGTCGCTGTCTTCCATACAGAGGAGGAAATATTCAGACTCATTAATGCCATCATCAAAGAAGAGGGCGTCATACTGGCACAGCCAAATTATATCTTTAGAACAATGTCAGAGCCAATGAGTGATATGCAGAATATTTACAAGGTATTGAATTTCCAAAAACTCCATAAACATTACAAAGGCAAGGGAGTTGTGGTTGCAGTAATTGACACAGGTATTGACACAGACCACAGGGATTTAAAAGACAGGGTTGTATCCTCTGAGAATCTGCTCAAAGACTACGCTTACAAAGCAGAAGTTCACGGCACTGCAGTGGCAGGTGTGATTGGGGCAAGCATCAATGGATTTGGCATAGTTGGTGTGGCTCCTGAGGCAGAAATCCTTGCGCTCAGGGCATGCAGACAGGTCTCAGAGACACATATAGAGGGTGAATGTTATACCACCTCTATAACTAAGGCAATTGATATTGCCATTGAAAATAAGGCAAGAATAGTGAACATGAGTTTTGGTTCAACCTCACCTGATAAACTATTAATAAGGCTTATAGAAGAGGGAGCAAAAAGGGGCATAATTTTTGTTGCACCTGTTGGGAACATGCCGCGGCAGAAAGACCTCACATTTCCAGCCTCACACCCTGATGTTATAGCAGTTGGTGGATTAGACGACAGCGGTAATCCCTATCCAAACCCTGAGATAGTCTCAAAGGCACGCGTGAGCGCACCTGCAACAAATGTATTTACCACTATTCCTCGCGACAGGCATAACTTCCTCAGCGGCACATCCATGTCCTCTGCCACTGTATCAGGCATTTTTGCACTGGCAATAGGGAAGAATGGTGCTGTAGAGAGAGATAAGATACCTTCATTTAATGGAGATATATGCAGGTGGATGGGGGAGTTACTGAATATCTCAATCTGTAAGTAGTTTTTCAGCTACGAATTAAACGAATGGACACGAATGAAAGATAAATAAAAAATCTGTATTATTTAGAGACTTAATATTTTATTTCGTGTAAATTCGCGTCTATTCGTAGCTAAGTAGTTTTTCTGCTACGAATTAAACAAATGGACACGAATGAAAAGAAAATAAAAAATTCGTGTAAATTCGCGTGTATTCGTAGCTAAATTTTATCTTTGCAAAAAATAACTTTGAACCTTTTTAAGGACAATTGCTACTTAATAATAAAAATCAGGATTATTTCTTATTAACAATCTCTAAAAAGGAGATAAGTGAAATGAAAAAGACATATTTTAGCTTAATAATGTTATTAACTATAACCTTTCTGTTTGCCCTGTCTTTACCTGGGTATTCAGAAACAAGGAAAGGTTTAAAGGGTCAGCCAATAAAGAAGGCTCCCGCAAAAGTACAGACGACCAAGCCGGTTGAAATCGATGTCAAGTCTGCCAGTCCGAACAACCTGCGGCTTGAACCCGGGGGCAAGGAAGTCATAGTTACCCTCAAGGGTAGCAACCTCAACAAGGTTACCTCTGCTAAGGTGTTAATGAACAACCGCCCTGTGCAAGAAGTGGATATCAAGCTCGGCTCTCCATCAGCAAAGTCAATAAAGGTGACTCTGAAGGCCAGTCCCAACGCCATGGTTGGAAGTAACTACAAATTACGGCTTATTGCCGGCAAAGAGACTATTGACGTGCCAACAAAATTGGCACGAATAGAGGTCACGGCGCCAAAGGTTGTCAAAAAGATACCTGTAAAACCAGTACCCACCCAAGTACCTCTACAACCAGCTAAAGCATTACCTTCAAAACCGGAAATTACGAAACCAACAGCCCCCCCCTCAAAGATGGCTGTCAAGCCCTTGAAGAAACCAGTTGTCAAATCATCCAGCGCCCGTTACCTGCGCCTTGAGGCAGGCGGCAAACAAGAGACAGTTACCTTGCGGGGCAGTAATCTTAACAAGGTTACCTCTGCCCGAGTTTTGATGAATAACCGCCCAGTGATGAATGTGGAAGTCAGGCTCGGCCCTTCATCAGAAAAGTCAAGGAAGGTAACGCTGAAGGCCAAGTCCAAAGCTAAAGCTGGAAGTAACTACACATTACGGCTCATTGCCGGTAAAGAGACTATTGACGTGTCAACCCGTTTACTGCGTCTGGAGGTCACGGCACCAAAGGTTATCAAGAAAATACCGGCAAAAACAACAATAACCAAAACCACGCCAAAGACTGCGCGTCCCCCTATGCTGAAGAGACCTGGAGTAGGAACATCTCCTGGAGTAGGAACATCACCTGGAATAGGAATATCTCCGAAGATTGCCCGGATCAGTAGCCCAGCACAGAAGTGTCGCATGGTTGTGACGGTTCAAAACCGGGGTCCGGGTGTGCTCCCGCCCAGCGCGTGGACAGAACCATCACTAGATCGGCTGACTATCTCGCTGTGGAACTACACCAAAGTTTTGTCCAATGCCGATCTCTATAATCTCAGACTCCCTGGAGGAATTGCAGAGATCCGTACGGTTCCTAAGAGGTTCGTGGGCGAAAAGGTGTTTGAAGTGGAAATTGATCCCAGAAATAAGATTGCCGAGACAAATGAGACCAACAACTCGCTTACCAAGAGCCTGACGTGCAGCGCGGGGCAAAGGCCCGTAGTAATGCAAACACAACCCTTGCTCTTGCTGCAGGCACGGCCGAAACAGGTGCAGCAAGGAACTGGAACTCCACTACCGGACCTGGTAGTAACCAATATTGTCCTCGTGCCGGAGCCCTTAGTGGACTTAGCGGTTATCAATATTACGACCTCGGAGTATGATTACTCACGCTGCTACGTAGTCGTGACAATTCGGAACAATGGACCGGGGAAACTCGTGATACCCGCAGTAAATTATCCAATCATCTATCTGGTCAGGGATGGGTTCCCACTCGGGGGACGCGTCCTTTATGATAAACACCTGGAAGACCTTCGGCTACCCGGAGACATCACGCGCGTATTCTTCGTGTATGATCCTGAGTGGAAATTTCGAATCAGTGGGACATCTGAGGTCGAGGCCACCGTCGATCCGAAGGAGGTAAACGATACCAACGAATCGAACAACTCCTTCACCGCTGTCCTTACGTGCGAGTACTAACCAGAGCAAGGGACGCGACTTTGGCGCGACTTTGGGACGACTTTGGCGACTTCGGGGACAGGGAACTATAGGATGTCCCCAAGGTTCAAGGTAGGAGACTATTATGTCGATATTTTATATGAAAGATTTGTTCAAAAAAAATGATTACTTTTAACTATTCAGCTACGAATTAAACGAATGGACACGAATGAAAAGAAAATAAAATTAGTGTAAATTCGCGTGTATTCGTAGCTAAAGTTTATCTTTGCAAAAAATAAATTTGAACCTTTTTATCACTGTAAATTGGGATTGCTATACGGTGGATTAGGCTATGAAGGTACTAATTTCATCCAGTATTTCTTTAAACTTAGGAATAGCGGATTCTATAACCTTATCATCTCTGAGGTGTTTATGAGTAGGGAAGGTAGGAACTAAAGTATTTTTTAATATGTGAAGATATGACTATGGATGATGAAGAAATAGATTCTTCTATTTCATTGACAAGGGTGAGAATCATTTAATGAGAGGTTGTAAGGCATTTTTAGTTCTGACCCAGCTTGAGAGGAGTTTATGAAAGGCATACCAGTCAAAACAATACTGTTCATCGCCCATATCACCTTTTTCAAATTGCTCAAGAAATGTAGAAGTTTTAATCCCGTATTTCTTTTCCAGAGACTTTATTTGTTTTCTATAAAAACTTATGGCGTTGGAACAGATATTAAACTCCCTTTCAAGGGACTCTTTGACCTCGTTAGCAATAATCATCATTTTAAATATAATACAAAATTAAAGGACAAAGCAAAAACAGATGATGAGGTGTACTAAAATAAATTTGAACCTTTTTCAGGGTATTTACCACTAATAGATAGAAACCAGGAAAAACCAAAAAGGTGGTGGTGGGATAGGTGAAATTTAAGAAGTAAAGGTAAGGTGTAGAATTTGGAACAAGATATTAAAAAGGGAGGAAAGAAAATGAAAAAACCGAGATTACTGATTACGTTTGTCGCGCTGGTCGCATTCGCAGGTACTATAGCTCTGACATCTACTGTGGTAATGGCTGAGCCCAACGCTTGTCCGGGTGTGTCGAAGAAATGCGGAAAAGCATACGACAAAAAAATAGGAGGTAAACTCTACAGTTGTCAGAAGTGCACGCAAGCGTTGTGTAAAGCGGGCACGAATAACCTCGCCGGCAGCAAGACGACGACGACGTGTACATCAAAGGCAGCCTCGAAAACGGGATTTGAGACGGATGAGCTGCCCAAGGTAAAACAACAGCCCATGATGCCCATGCAGGTCAAGCCGCAAGCGGATATGCCATCAAGATCGATCAAGATGCCTAAAAAAGCGCCTGGAGGCGCGCTCTTCCCGAAAGAGGAGGTCAAGCCCCTCCTGCGGCCCCAGGAAAAGGACACGGGCATCCCCAATCCAAACGTAAGGATTGCGCCCCAGCCCAGCCCCGATCTGATCGTAACCATCGGTTCCGGGATGCCGCCGTATTTCGTGGTACGCAACATCGGCAAGGGATTGGCTGGCGCCAGTTTGCTCAAGATTGACTGCACTCAGGCCGGAAGCGTGGCCCCGGGACGCAAGTGCATCTTGGTTTTTCGTAATTATCCTAGTCCGGACCAGATTCCTGTCTGGAAAAATATACCTGCCCTTGCCCCCGGTGCTTTACATACGATAAATCTCGAATCAGTAGATACATTGCTTTACCCTTTTGACGACGAATACACATTCCGGGCGGAGGCGGATGCCAAGCGTCAGGTCGCTGAGAAGAATGAATCAAACAACAAAGATACACGTGTGGTTGATATGCGGTGATGATACATTTCGCCGCCACTTATCAGGAGGTATCGCAATGAATACAATAACTTCCACTCACAAGGTCTGGGTAATTCTGGTGGCATTGCTCGGCATAGCGACCTTGGAAACAGAGCCTGTCCTGTCCCAGCAGGCTGTCAAGCCCATGCAGGTTAAGCCCATCACAAAGGTTGTTCCCGATGTTCTCGGGAAAACCACCAAGACTGCGCCTCCCTCTACGCTGCAGATACTTGGAGTAGGAACATCTCCCCGGACAATATCTCCCGCAGGAAAGCTGACGATGACCGGCATCGGAACCTCGCTCCGAGCAATTTCGCCTGCTGGCGGATTGAGGATGATAGGCATAGGGTTTTCTCCTCAAACTGTTACGCCCTCGGGTATACTTACCATGACGGGCATCGGCACTTCTCCGCAAACGATTACGTCTGATGAAGAACTTAAAATGACAGGTATACGCGAGGAATCAAAAGTCATTTCACCAGCCGTGACCCTGACAATGACTGGCACCGGTTTTTCTCCACGAACCATTATACCTTCCGGTGGACTAACAATGACGGGAGTCAATCCCCGATGACGAATGACAACACATACATTAGAATTAGAAGGAGGTCGAGATGAAAAGACAAAGTATCGTAGGATTGCTTATTGTTTTTCTTTTAAGTTTTACGGCCGCAGGAACCGCCAATGCCGAAGACTTTACCTTCAAGGTAAAATTGAACGTATCCAATCTGTTGCCTAGGACAAGACCCATTGTGAGCTGCTCTGTATCCCAGGGGTCCATGTCAATTGGAGGGAAAAGTAGCGGGCCGCTCAGTATATCCAACGGTAGCCGATCCGGTGCGGTTACCATTAAATTTAACGCACAGCAGGGTAAAAATTCAGCCGATGCCAATCGGTATCGATGTGACCTCAGAATTGCCAGACTTAGTAGTAATCCGTTGAGCGACAGTGTTAAGGAAACAAGCAACCCAACATTCACCGGTCCTGCCTGGGCCAGGGCAAAATCTGGTACAAAATTGGTTACTGTGCTGGAAGGTTCAATCGAATAACTCAAGGGGCATGAAGCTCCATACCATGTACAATTACATGGCATACAGAAAAGGAGGAAGAAAAAAATGTTAGCTTGAACATATGGACAAAAAGAGATAAAAAAGGAGCTGAAACAGTACCGGAGTAGAAAAGAGACAATTAATGAGATTTTAAGAGAACCTTTGGTTCTCAAATTTTAGACTTTAAAAGGAGGATTTAAAATGAAAGCAAAAATTAAAACTGGGGTCACAATTTTCTTATTGTTATTTATGAAAAAACAGAAATTACTGGCTACATTTATCGCGATAATCATATTCGCAAGCATCATTGCTCTGACTTCAATAGTCGCGCAAGCAACACTATCTGTCGTTCCGCCTGTTGGTAGTACGTGTGAGGAAGATGCATCTGGAACGGAGATGCATTGCACTTTTCCTGACGGTAGCAAATGGATATGTGACCTGGACCTTAAGAAATGCGTTCGGACGGCAGTGAAGCCGTCAACTTCATTTCCCACTAACAGGCCTTTAGGCATGGCAACGGAAAAACCTGGGAATGGCCAGACACCAGTTGGAAGCTCTAATTTAATAGAGAAAAGCCAACCACCGAAAGAACCGTCCACAATAATAGGTCCCAAAGAAACAAAGAAACAAGGTAACATGGTGAGGGTTCCCAAGTTGCTTGGGATGTCTCGCGGCAAGGCAGAGAAAACCCTGAAAAAGCCTGGTCTCAGGCCTGAGTTCACAGGACGTGGAACAGTCGTCAAAGACCAACGCCCTAAACCCGGGGTTCTGCTCCGCAAGGGCAGCAAAGTAAAAGTGAGTCTATGGACACCACCTCCTACAAGGACAGGGCCAGCGACTGTTGGGCCGAAAGTGGTACAACCTGGGTCCGGGGCACCTGGTGTTATGTTTTCTTCTATAACAGTGAGTTGCGCAGGCGGCAACTCATTTGAGATTAAAACTGGTACCGAGTCTGGTGCGTGTAGAACAAAAAAGGATGCTGATGGTAATGTTATCGGAGGTAACTGCGGTGACAAATCCGGAAATGGTGCTACGGTCGACTGTGCAGCAAACCAAGGCGCTGGCGCATGTGGCCGCTCACAAGGTTCCGGCGGTTGCAAACCCGTTAAATGATAAGTTGCTGTCAGGTTGCGGTGCTTGCCGCTACCTGACAGCCTCTTTGAGTAACGCCTAAATATACCGTTAATAAGGAGGTCTTGAAATGGTGAAAAAGAATATGACAATGCTATTGAAAACCATTCTATTAGCGGCCGGATTGAGTTTATCTCTGGTGGGATGGGATGTATTGGCGGCGACGGGTCAAATGGGCACGCCGAACGAGGGGGTGGAAAACAAACCCCTGAGACAGCCACAGGAAAATATGTTCAGGGGCAGCCCCAATCCAAACGTAAGGATTGCACCCCCGGCGAAGCCCGATTTAATCGTAACCATCGGCTCCGGGATGCCGCCGTATTTCGTGGTATGCAACATTGGCAAAGGATCAGCCGGCGCCAGTGTACTCAAGATTGATTGCATTCAGGCCGGAAGTGCGGCCCCGGGACGCAAGTGCATCGCTGTTTTTCGTAATTATGGTCCGACCCAGATTCCTGTCTGGAAAAATATACCTGCCTTTGCCCTCGGTGCTTTACATACGATAAATCTCGAATCAGTAGATCCATTGCTTTACCCTTTTGACGACAAATACACATTCCGGGCGGAGGCGGATACCAGGCGTCAGGTCGCTGAGAAGAATGAATCAAACAACAAAGATATACGTGTGGTTGATAAGCGGTGATTTCGTAAATTTTTACTACTAAAAATGAGTGTTAGGGTTAGGGGTCAGACTTGTTTATTGCATAAAAGGAAGAAGACAGTTACAATAAATTAAGTCATGGCCCGAAAACCAAGGATAGAATACGAGGGTGCTTTTTACCATGTAATTACACGTGGCAATCAGAGGCAAAAGATTTTTAAAACCACCACTGATTATGAGAAGTACCTTGAATTAGTAGTTTTTTACAAGCAAAGATATCACTTTCTTCTATATGCCTATGTGCTAATGAACAATCATGTACATATGTTGATAGAGACACGCGAAATACCTTTATCAAAAATACTCCAGGGGATCAATCAAAGCTATACAATATATTTCAACAGGAAATACCGGACTGTAGGTCATCTGTTTCAGGGCAGATATAAGGCCATACTTTGTGACCGTGATGAGTATCTGATGACACTTGTGAAATACATACACCTAAATCCTGTAAGGGCCAATATTTGTGCCAAAGCTGATGATTATTCGTGGAGTAGTCATTACTATTACACACGTAAAGATCAAAAAAAGGATTTGATAGATACAGATTTGGTTCTGCGGATGTTTTCAGAGAAGAAGCTTTCAGCCAGAAAACTATATGCGTCTTTTGTAGATAATGGATTGTCAGTAGACAAAGAAGATATCTATTCATTGGCAGATCAGCGAGTGCTTGGCGACGAACGTTTTGTTGATACTGTAATGGATAAGGTGGATGCTGAGATTGGGATGGAGAGAAGAAGCAGGGAGTTCACCCTTTCTAAGATAGCGGCAGGTGTGAAGCGTGTTTTTGATGTACCACCTATAGAGATGCGTAGGAAGGGTAGAGATTTGAGGTTATTGACAGCTCGGAGGGCATTCAGTCTTGTAGCTAAGGAGTACGGATACAGAGGCAGGGAAATCTCCAGATTTCTGGGTCGTGATCCTTCCGTGGTCACAAGATATCTAAGAGAACGCCTTCAGTTGGAAGCCGATATTGAGATGGTGATTAAAGCCCTTAAAGATGAAGAATAATGCAATAAACAAGTCTGACACCAAGACCACCAAGACACACCAAGACACACAAGACACCAAGACAGCGTTTAATTTTGAACTTTTTTGAGGGTAATTGCCACTTAATAATAAACAAACATAAAAGTGCAATCCGTAATCTGCTCCATCTGTGAGGCCGTGGTAAGCTCGCAGTTTACTATTAACAGCATATTTGCTTTAATATAGAGAGGCTATGAAGATAGATTCTGAACAGAAGAAAAAAATCCGTGATATCTGTAAAAGCCACGGAATAAAAATTCTGGTGTTATTCGGCTCAGCACTCTTTAAAAACCCGAGGGACATTGACCTTGCAGCCTTTCCTGAAACAGGAGCCACCCCTGACAGCATAAATAAATTAGAGTTAATTTCAGAACTCGAGTCATTATTCAGGAAGAAAGCTGATATAGTAGTTATAAATCCGGGATCATCAACTACCCTGCTATATGAGATCTGCAGGGGGTCCCTTTTATTATATGAAGAAGAGCCCGGCAGTTTTGAAGATGAAAGAAGTATTGCCTTTAGAAAATATGCAGATACTTTTAAGATTAGAAAGTTGAGAGAGGAAAACATCAAGAATTTTGCAAGGAGTTAAACATTGTCTCCCGAAGTTTTAAAGAGAAAACTGCAGAAACTGATTCAGTATCTAAATGACCTGAAAAAACATGAGGGTTCATCATTTGAAACATTTATGGAGAGCCATTACGAGGTGGAAAGAATTCTGGAGCTGTTAATTGAAACCTCTTCTGATCTTATCTTTCATGAATTGTCAAAGAAAGAGTTGACCCCTGATTCATACAGGGAGGCGTTTCTTATGGCTGGTGAAAAGAAGATTATTTCAAAAGAACTTGCGAAAAATTTGTCCCTTGCATGCGGCATGAGGAACATCCTCGTGCATGAATATGAAGAAATAGACTATAAACTTGTACACAAAAGCATCAAAGCTGCCCTTCATGACTTTGCAAATCTCATAAAGGCCCTGTCAGGCTAAAATAATTTTGAACCTTTTTGAGAGGCATTGTCAGTTAATAACAGATTAAATGCCATTCTGACTTGAGAGAAGTTAAGCTTAAAAAATAGACATATTGAATTTTAAATTTTATTTTATTTGATTTCTTTTTTTTTGTATTACAATAAAGGATAGCTTTAAATCATCAGGATATAAAGGGGAAGTTATACGGTTAAGCTTGAGTTTGATTTAGGTTCAGGGAAAGACCTTCCATTAATTTATGGAAGGCTTGACAAAAGCCTTAAGATAATAGAAGAAGCCCTTGGCATTGATGTCTCAATAAGAGGGACTAAAATATTCCTGCAGGGCGAGGAAAATGCTGTAAACAGGGCAAAGAAGTTTATCAAGGAATTACAGCAATTAGGTACCAATGGTTACATTATAAATCCGGAGGATATAAAATATATAATAAAGGCGTTTGACGTTCCTGCCTTTGAAGGTGCCTCTGCCCATAACGAGTCAGAGTTCAGTCGAATCGACCGGACAGCCGCTACGACCTCTTTAAAAGAATTTTTCCTGAGTACTATCCCTGTATCGTCAAAAAAGAGATTCATTGTTCCTCGTTCAGAGACACAGAAAAAATATATTGATGCAATAAGACAGCATGATATGGTAATCGGCATAGGGCCTGCCGGTACAGGTAAAACCTATCTTGCAATGGCAATGGCTATAAGTGCCCTTCTTAAAAAGCAGGTAAGCAGAATTATACTTGCAAGGCCTGCTGTTGAAGCAGGAGAAAAGCTTGGCTTCCTGCCGGGTGACCTGCATGAAAAAGTAAACCCTTATTTAAGGCCTCTTTATGATGCGCTTTTTGATATGATGGAGGCTGAAAAGGCGCACAGGCTTATAGAGCGCGGGACAATAGAAATAGCGCCGCTTGCGTTTATGCGGGGTAGAACACTTAATGATTCCTTTATAATACTTGATGAGGCTCAAAATACCACCTCTGAACAGATGAAGATGTACCTGACAAGGTTAGGCTTTAATTCAAAAACTGTTATTACAGGGGACGTAACCCAGATTGATCTCCCGACCAGCAAGGCCTCCGGCCTTATTGAGACAGAAAAAATACTCAAGGGTATCGAAGGATTGCATTTCATTTATTTTACTGAAAAAGATGTGGTCAGACACAGGCTTGTACAGCAGATAATCAAGGCCTATGAGAAATTTGAAAATGCACAGCGAACGAAAGTGAGCGAATAAAATAATAGTTAATTCCTTACTTTCGTTTTTCCATAGGGAAAAGTAAAGACCCGGGATGAAAATGAAAAAAAATAACCTGAAGGACATTCAGGAAATCAAGAGGCATTTTGTTTACCTTCTTACAGGCATGTTTCAGAAATGTGTTATTTACCCCGGCTTTGAAATAAAAGATGAATATTCTGATAAAAAACCAGCAGAATTACAGACCGTTAAATACAGCAAAAATAGAAAAAGCAGCCCGTAAGATCCTTTCCCTCTTACAGCAATCAGAGGTTGAGCTGAGTATTTTGTTTGTTGGTGACAAAAAAATGAAACAGCTAAATACTGCCTTCAGAGGCATACGGAAGACAACTGATGTCCTTTCTTTCAATGCTGAAATCCCGGTAAAAAAAGCCGTCTATCCCCTGGGCAACGGCTTACAGCGGCCTGTACTTGGAGACATTGTCATAAGTATGCCTAAAGCAGTGTCACAAGCAAGAATATCAGGGGCTGGTCTTTATGGTGAGATTTATCGTCTCTTAATCCACGGCTTACTGCATCTGTCAGGATATAACCACAAAAAGTCAGGACACAGGACAAAGGTTATGAGAAAAAAAGAACAGGAGCTATTACGTGCCATTAAGAAAATGGGTTGAGAGCACTAATTATGCAATCGAGGGTATTCTTCATGCCGTAAAAACCCAGCGGCATTTGCGTTACCACTTCTTTGCAGCCGCTCTTATACTTCTTCTCAGTTTTATCCTCGGCATAAGTCAATCCAAATTTATTGTTATAACAATTGTGGTCATTATAGTGCTTTCAGCGGAAATGCTTAACACAGCAATTGAGGCGACAGTAGATGCTATTTTCAAGGAATATGACAACAGGGCAAAAATAATCAAGGACATTGCCGCAGGAGCTGTTCTTCTGACAGTCATCGGAGCCGCTGTAGTGGGATATATAGTGCTCCTTCCTTCCTTAAAAAATCTCTTCCAACGCGGATTTACAATAGCCAAACACTCAGGAGAGGAAATAGTTATTCTTGTGCTCGTGTTAGTACTTATTCTGGTAATCATAACAAAGGCATTTTCTGGAAAAGGACTTCCTTTAAGAGGCGGTATGCCCAGTGGTCATGCGACTGTTGCGTTTTCTATCTGGGCAGCTGTCACTTTGCTGACTGAAACCTTCCTGCCGTCTTTTCTTATATTAATCCTCGCTGTCCTGATTGCGCAAAGCAGGGTTAGTGTCGGGATTCACAGGCCATGGGAGGTCATTCTCGGGGCATTACTTGGCTCGGTTGTTACCTTTTTACTCTTTAAGCTGTTGTCATAACTTTAGGTTCTTTCGCAAAAAAATTGAAATGGATGTAAGGGATTCAAGGGATCGAGCCTGCCTGCCCTGCCTACCGCCTGCCTGCCGGTAGGCAGGGCAGGCAGGCGGTAGGCAGGTTTCCACGGGAATGACAGAACGATTTGGTTATCCGTCAATTTACGGTTGACATGACACCAGGCACTTTTTGTTATCTGTGCCTAATCTTTTCTTTGCAGTAAGCAATAACTTTTATTTTTCCAGAAATTCGCACATAAAAAATCATTGGGAGTTTACCAAACCACTCATATTATGTAAAATATCTTTCTTTCCTGTCGGGGTTTACACAGAATTTAGGTATGTGATATTATTAAAAATCTTTAATTCCTTTTTATGTTAGGAGAAGACTGAAATAATGAAGAGTGCAATTGGTATTGATATTGGTGGCACAAATATAAAGTTCGTCCAGATCTCAGAAGAAGGGGATATCCTGACAAGTTTGACCGAGCCCACTCCTGCCAGCCCGGGGGCATCTTCCGAGGATGTAAAAAATGTAGTGATAAAGATTTCCAGGAATATCCTGAATGACAATGTTATTGGCATCGGCTTTGGGATTGCAGGGCTCATCGACAGAAAAAATGGAATAGTAATAGAATCTCCAAACATTCCTGCAATCAATGGTTTCACTGTAAAGAAAATCTTTGAAAAAGAATTTTCCCTGCCCATTGTAGTTGAAAACGACGCAAATACATACGCCTATGGAGAAAAGTGGCTTGGAACTGGAAAGGACTTTAATAATTTTGCTGTTCTAACTATAGGCACCGGCATAGGCGGCGGAATAATCTATAAAAGCGAGCTTTTTGAAGGAGCTGTTGAAATAGGGCATATGGTAATTGAGCCACAGGGCCGTTTTTGCACATGCGGCAGTTTTGGCTGTCTTGAATCATATGCCTCAGGCAGGGCCATTGTTGACAGTGTAATAATCTCCCTGGAGCGAGGCACAAAAAGTTTGCTCACGGAATGCTGTGACGGCAATTTCTATAAAATAACACCTGAGCTCATTTATAAAACTGCACTTGACGGCGACAATCTTAGCAGGGAAATTTTCAGGGAAATCGGAAGATATCTTGGTATTGGCATAGCTAACCTTGCAAATATCTTCAGCCCGGAGGCAGTGATTCTTGGAGGCGGACTTATAGGTGCCTGGGATTTGTTTATTGATGAGCTAAAAAAAGAATTCTCTAAAAGGGCGCTTAAGTCTCTCTCTGCCAATATTAAAATATTAAAAACTACTATGAAAGAAGACAGCGGCTCAATAGGAGCTGCAGGCCTTATCTTCAAAACTGCAAATCAATCCGGATTCTCCCGTAAAAATACCGTTCAATCCTCCATCTGAATTTGATGTCTGAGAGTAATATAAGAAATTTCTCTATTATCGCTCATATAGACCACGGAAAATCTACACTGGCAGACAGAATACTCGAATTAACAGGGGCACTCTCCGGCAGAGAAAAGGCAGAGCAGATTCTGGACTCCATGGATCTTGAGAGGGAACGCGGAATAACTATTAAAGCTCACGCGGTAATGCTCAAGTACACCGCATTAAACGGGAAAGAGTATATTCTCAACCTTATTGATACCCCGGGGCATGTTGATTTCTCTTATGAGGTCTCCAGAAGCCTTGCCTCCTGTGAAGGCGCTCTTCTTGTAGTGGATGCTACACAGGGAGTTGAGGCCCAGACCCTTTCTAATGCCTATCTCGCAGATGAACACAATCTCGAAATAATTCCGGTAATAAATAAGATTGATCTTCCAGGTGCAGAACCTGACAGGGTAAAAGCCCAGATTGAGGAATCTATAGGCATAGACTGTACTGAGGCAATTATTACTTCTGCAAAGGAAGGTACTGGAACCAGAGAGGTGCTGGAGGCCATAGTAAAAAAAATTCCGCCGCCAACCGGCAGTGAAACTCTACCTTTAAAGGCTTTAATTTTTGATTCCTGGTTTGATAATTATCAGGGAGTTATCATGCTCGTGAGGCTGTTTGACGGCAAGATAAAACCTGGTACAAAAATCACTCTCATGGCTACTAAAAAAAGCTTTGAAGTCAGCGAAGTAGGGGTTTTTATCCCAAATAAAAAACCGGTAAGTTCTCTTAAAGCAGGCAGGGTCGGATATATAGTTGCCGGTATAAAAAATGTTACTGATACAAAAATCGGCGATACAATTACATCAGCAGACAACCCTGCTTCTGAACCATGCCATGGTTACAGGGAAACAAAACCAATGGTCTTTTGCGGATTATATCCTGCAGAAACCAGCCGTTATGAGCCCCTAAAAAATGCTCTGGAAAAACTCAGGCTTAATGATTCATCCTTCAGCTTTGAGCCGGAATCTTCAGTCGCGCTTGGATTCGGCTTTAGGTGCGGTTTTCTCGGACTTTTACACATGGACATCGTAAAAGAACGGCTTGAGAGAGAATTTGGACTTACCCTTATAAACACAGCTCCTACTGTTATCTACAAAATTACTAAAGATAAAGGTGAAATCCTTTTTATAGAAAACCCGGCAAAACTGCCCCAGAAATACGAAAAAATAGAGGAGCCTTTTGTTAAAGTCATAATTTTTATTCCACAGAAGTATGTTGGTCAAATACTTGAACTATGTCAGGAAAGAAGAGGTGTCCAGAAAGATTTCAACTATTTGGGCAAAGACAGGATAATTATCACATATGAGCTTCCCCTGAGTGAGATTTTATGGGATTTTTATGATAAACTAAAGTCCTTTTCAAGCGGATACGCTTCTATGGATTATGAATTTATAGGTTACAGGGAATCTAAACTCACCCGGCTTGACCTGCTTCTAAATGGTGAAATTGTAGATGCGCTGTCGCTTATTGTTCACAAAGACAGGGCGAATTTTAAAGGCAGACAGCTTGCCGAAAAACTGCGGCAGGTTATTCCAAGACAGCTTTTTGAAGTTGTAATTCAGGCAGCTATTGGAAATAAAATAATTGCACGGGAGCGCATCAAGCCTATGAAGAAAAACGTTATCGCAAAATGCTATGGAGGAGATATAACAAGAAAGAGGAAACTTCTTGAAAAACAAAAAGAGGGCAAGCGCAGAATGAAGCAGGTCGGAAGAGTTGAAATTCCTCAGGAGGCTTTTCTTGCTGTGCTTAAGATAAAATAGAATATGTAGTTTACTATGCATTAATCGAGGAACTAATAACATTTTTTTTAATGGAGGCTAACAGATATTGGCTAAAAAGAAATCAAAATTAAGAGAATATTCAGAGGCCGTAATAATAGCAGCAATTCTGGCTCTTTTGATAAGGGGGTTTATAGTTCAGGCCTTCAAGATACCTTCCGGTTCCATGATACCAACCCTGGCCATCGGCGACCAGATACTTGTAAGTAAATTTATATACGGGTTAAAGATACCTTTTACGGACAGCCGGTTTTTTATTCTAAGACAGCCGCGCCGGGGCGACATAATAGTCTTCTCCTTTCCGGGGAACAGGCAAAAGGAGGAGTGTATAAGTTTTTCTAAAAATATCACATCAAGACTTGAAAATATCTGGAATAATAAAAATCCTTTTTATTTATTCAAAGATGACTGTAGGGACTTCATAAAAAGAATTGTCGGCACAGGAGGAGATAAGATTGAGATAAAAAACAAAACTGTATATGTAAACGATATTGCCCTGGATGAACCTTATGCTATATATAAAGATAAAAAGAATATGGTCATGCCTGTTGAGAAAGCTGGCAGCTTCGGACCCATCAGTGTCCCATACGGCAAATTTTTTGTTATGGGGGATAACAGGGATAAAAGTTCTGACAGCCGATTCTGGGGATTTGTAGATATGAGCGAAATAAAAGGCAAGGCCTTTATAATTTACTGGTCATGGAATAACAACGGGAAATGGTTTGGGAAGATCCGGTGGAACAGGATAAGCAAAGTTCTGCATTAAAATACAAAAAAAACGAAATAAATCAATACTTGATACATTCGTAAAAAGTCATCGGATGGCTAAGTAATAATTTTGATATACAATTCGTAGTGTATTTTTGTGAGTGAGGCTATACATGCGGTATGCCGAACGAGCAAAAATACGCTACGACGCAGTAGATCGGAATTATTACGACGCCATCAATACTTGATTTATAAATTACTATAACCTCAAGGAGGGAAAAATGAAAAAGACAATTATCTTCCTCATTTTCCTGGTATTAACAGGTTATTCTTTATACCTGGCTGCTGTCCCACATTACAATCACTTTGCATTTAAAAGTGATTTAGAGGAGATCTTGAGGATAACAATAAACAATAACCCTAAAAAATTCATAGAAGATATTATGAATCTTGCAGAAGAGTATAATATACCTATTAAAAAAGATAACTTATACATAACGTGGGAAAACGGATTTTGGGTAAAAACAAACTGGGAAGAAACTGTTAGTTTTTTCGGTGTGTATCAGAAAACTTTCAAATTCCGGATTGATACGCGTAAACCCCGTTAGAAAATTCGGGTGGGCTTTCTTTCTAACGGGGTAAATAAAGACTGAACACCAGAAAATGTTTACAGGACT
>SDBV01002362.1_pt1 | contig 28165 bp, 33 predicted proteins | sample 2277081 | NCBI WGS metagenome assembly SDBV01 (sample SAMN10402039, study PRJNA504765) | marine sediment metagenome | isolation source: marine sediment core GS10_PC15, 223 cmbsf | place: Arctic Ocean: Southern Knipovich Ridge | collected 2010
GCTTCCCTCTGGTCTGGCCGCCACCTCTATCCGCGTCTGTCTTTCTTTTATCGGTTCCATATTGCGCCTTGTTTAATATTATCTTGATTGTTATTGATTGTCAATAGTGTCTGTGGCTTCCTCCACGAGACCGCATAGCGCAGCCATTGGGCGGAATTCCTTGTACCATAGGCGATCGAGGAAATCCTGGGAATCTTCGCTTGCGATTCTCAGTTCGTCGATTCTTGGGTCTGACATTTTCGCTAGGCATCCCGCGCAGCCCGGTGGTGGATTTCGCTCCCACGATTTTAAATTATCTTCTATTTTCTCGCATACAACGCTATTGCCATCAACGTACCAATCATGCCGAACAATCCCCGCTTTTCTCACGCCAGCGCCCTCATCACTATGGTCTCGTCTACCGCCGATATGACATCGGGATGCGTGTGGGCAACGCGCTCCCACTTGAGGCCGGACCAGCGGTAGAACCAGCGGGCGGAACTCCTCGTCCACCTCTGCGTCGAATGATGATGCCTATTCCAAAAGCAAATCACTACGCACAGCTCACCGTAGCGAAGCCACCCGCTCGTGGAACTAACAGAGTACCCCTGGTTTTTTATCATCCCGCCACCGTGGTACGAGATGATGGCGTACCGCATCCACTCCGGCTGGCCGGCAATGCCCTTGGGATGCACAGGATGCCTCTCTACGTGCGGGCGGATGAAATCACCCCATGAAGGCTCACGGATGAGGTTTGGTGGCGCCTGGGGGAAGAATATCTCTCTGGCCTGCTCGAGTTTCAAATCGCGCAGACTGGCCGGTGTCAGACGGGCTGTGATTGAGACTTCTTTCATTTGCCGGCCTCCTCGACAAGACAGGCAAGCGCCGCCATAGGTCGGAGCTTTTCGTGCCACAACTTATCCAGAACGGAGGCCCCGGTGTTATTTCCCCACCAGAGAGGATTTTCAGTTGAGCGATTCCGGCTATGCTCTGATCTACTAATAGACACACCGCAGCCGAAGCAATCGTAGTATTTAGTCGAGACCGGCTGAAGGCCCATGCACACCCATGCGCTGCTCTCCTTTGAATACACCCACCTATGCCGGACTATCATTGACCAGCCTCGTGGATGAGCCCCACCAGTGCGGCGTAATCATTTTTTGCCCAGCGCTGGTCGAGTACCGTTTTCCCGCCCTCGGACAAACCGAAGTTGACTCTCCCTATGGCATCTCCCGGCGTTAAGTCCATTGATACTATCGCACCGCAACCCCGGCAATAATCCCCGAACCTGGCAACTGTTCTGTCTTTCCTCGGGCCGCAAACGAATCGGAGACGCTCGAAGTCTCGGTGCCAGTTATGCCTGGTCATCAGATTCCTCAATGAGTCCCACAAGCTCTGCCAGGGGCCTGTACTTTTCATGCCACAAGCGGTCTGCTACGCATCGGAGGTATCTGTCGTAACACATGTTTGCTCGTGTGATATTTAGTTGATCCGTAGAAATACTTGCCCCGCACCCAATGCAATCATACAGTGCATCCAGGGTTTTTGATTGCGTAGAGCAACACACTACACCAAGCCCGCGGCCATGGTTAATCCAATTATGCCGAACGATCACGCCGCATCCTCCATGTCAATCCGCCGAGCCCAGTCGGGGCACGAGCCGCCACGTCCGGTCAGCGCCACGATAACGCGGGCCGGGAACGGCTTTTTGGAGGGCCAAGGCGTATAGCCATCGGTCAAGACAATGACAATTTGAGGGCGAGGACGGAGGCTCTTGGCAGCATAGAGCCCGACGCCCATATCGGTACCGCCCCCACCCTTAAGGACGACCTGTCTGGAGGACACCACGCGCCTGTTGCCGTGTACCTCTGCATCAACAGTGAGCACCTGGACTCCCTGGCTGGCGCCGACGGTCTTCAAGACTGAGTCGATTTCCGCCATAGCCTGGTCGAGCTCACTCTGCCCCATCGAGCCGCTGGTATCCACCACGATTGCGATGTACGGCTCCGGTTTGACCATCGTCGGGATGATTACACCCTTGAACGCCGACTGCCTGCGGGATGGCCGGCAATAACTGTAGTCCACCATCCCGGTGGTGCGGGCGATGGAGTTCCGCACCGACGCAGCCAGCACCCGGCGCCAGTCCACCTTGCGCTTGATTTTCTCATCAGCCCACCGGTCCCAGTGAGCGGGAATTTTGCCGGTGGATTTCTTGTGCTCCTTGATGTCCTGGGCGACCTTCCGCTTGACCAACTCCTCCTCTACCTTGTCCATGCACTGGCCTTCGACTACGGCGTCCTCGTATTCTTTGCCCTGCCCATCGGCGCAGGAACCGCAGTTGCCACTCCCGGGCTGCTTGTCATCTCCCGGTTTCCCTTGGCCCTCACCACCATCATCACCGTTGCCGGCGGCCCGCTTCTCAGCCTCTTTTTCCAACTGGTGATAGTACCACTCGGCCATTTGGTCATCTTGCAGGTTGAGATTCTTGGGCTCGAGGGCGCCCTGCGGCAATTTGATGTCTTCGGCCAGGAGGTCGTCGTTGATCTCCAGGTCGCCTGCGATGTTGAATCCAATCGGGTGAAATCCCCCGGCCTTGCACCGGTCGGCATGACCCCGCAGGAGGTGAGCAACCTCGTGGATGAGGACGCCGAAGGTCTCATCTATCGGCCACCCGCTGATGGTATCCGGGTCGTAGTAGCACCGCCAATGCTCATCGGTGGCAATCGGTCCGAGGGTGATTTTCTGCAACCCCGGCTTCTCGACGAATTGCAGGCTGAACAAAGCAGCCGCAAGATACGGCCTTACGTGAGCCGCCTTGAGGCGAGCCGCCGCTATTTTCCTGTAGCCTTCACCGGTGCTCATTTGATGAACCCCGCCTCCTTCAGCATTGGACCGAATGTCGTAGAGATTTTCTTTGGCAGCGTCGTACCCTCCGGCCTGTTCTGTGCTATCAGTTTGGCCGCGCTTGCCGCGATGTCCGGCTTGTGGTCACCAGCCTTGATGAGTATCTCCAGGGCGGCGCCGAACCGTTTCTTCGTGGCGTCCTGGCTGAATGCGATCGCCACCGCCGTAAGGACTGCGAATAGCCGGTCCCCGCGCTTGGAGAGCTTTTCGGCGTCGAACTTCTTCGGGTCGGATAGCAACACCTCGGGGTCTGGGAGGTCCATATCCCGTACCCACGAGAGGTATTCCAGTCCGGTCCCCTCGCCGACACACCCGATGATGAGAGCGTTTTTGGCTTCGGCGCTCCCGATACTGTCCGCCGCGGCTGACGCCCGGGCAGCCATATCCCATGTGCGGGGTGACGGCCACGCTTTACCCGTCTCGTCCTCGTTGTCGGGAACAGCCAGGAGCATGTTCGGTCTCGCCTTGATGAAGCTGGCAACCAACGCTCTCGCTTGCGGGATTCCCTTCTCCCACGTTTTAGGGAGCCTCGGGATACTCGGCACGGGCCAGCCGTTTAGCATGCCGTCAGTCCACTCCTCGGTCTTGAGCTCCCACTGTAGATGACACAGCCGGTTGGCCAGCGGCGGGCTGAAGTCCCATCCTCCGGCGGCCTGCTCGGGAGGATTAGCTGCGGCGAGGAAGCTCACCCGGTCCCGGTCGAGCTCGAGGTCACCGACAACGGCCTCGAGGAGCACCCGGAGGAGGGCTGCCTGTACCGCCGGTGGGGCGGTGCTAATTTCGTCGATGAAGCAGATCCCACCATGTTCTTTCAGGTTGCGCGCCCACTGGGGAGCCTCGAACCTGACACCATTGCCGTTCTCGACGATAGGCAATCCCCCAAAGTCGCTAGGCTCCCTGATGCTGGCGATGATAGTTTCGCAATGCACATCGAGGGCCACGGCTATCGAGTTGATATACGAGGTCTTGCCCCCACCCGGCGGGCCGATGACCACCGTGGGGATTCTCGCCTGCATGGCCACGGCTAACGCTATTTTTGTCGTACTCATTTTTGTCTGTCCTCCTGTTTATCTGTCCCAGTCGTAATCATATCTTGATTGTTATTGATTGTCAAGATTTGCTTTCAGCTTCTCTAACTAACATCGCGAAGGTCTTATCGTAGACTTCATCTATCTCCTCGAATTCACATACCTCTAGCCATTCCGGGATATCCACGGTAGCGCCGCACCCGTAGCAGTCTGCGTCTCCCCTGGCCTCAGGATCTATGCGCATGTTCGGATGGCACTCGAAGGCCCCGCCATCGCCTACCATTTTCCAAGAATGTTTACTCACGCGCTGCCTCGTTTACGAGATCGGCCATCAACTCGGCGGATGACTTGTTCGCCCACATAGTATCGAGCTGGGAGGGAGCCGTAGACCATCTCGATTGGACTTTGCACCGCAGCCATGGCAATTCGAAAAGTGGCTCCTAACCGAATCATCTCTCGGCGAGCAAGTGTAGACTGGCTCGACCGCTCCCTTCCCCATCCAGTTATGTCTGACCATCGGCCTCCTCCACCAATCCTACTAGTTCCGCCATGGGCCGGAGCTTCTCGTGCCAGACACGGTCCAACTCAGCATCAAACGCAGCCTCGTCTTCATCGGTCCATCTGTGACCAGCAGGCTCGAAGGCTTTGATTGTTATTTCGTCCCCGTGAACTATTGCGTTACAGCCAGAACAATTAAATTCCGTTCTCGGGTCTGCTCTTTTAGCGGTTCCACACGTATACCCCCCGTGATCAACCAGCCAATTATGCTTATCCATCGGCCTCCTCCACCATTTCCACGAACGCCGCCATGGGTCTCAGTTCTTCATGCCACAGGATGTCGGCCTCGTGCCGTAGTTCCTCCCCGGTCATCTCCTGGAAGACATAAATCCTATCGGTTGGCACGACGGCCCCGCACCCTTCGCAATCCACCATAGCTTTGGACCAAGTTAGGGAACCCGAGCGCCGGCATATCATCTCTACTGGTGTGTCCATCTCCCAATTATGCTTGGTCATTTGCTTCCTCCACCAACCCGCACAGCGCCGCCATAGGTCTGTATTTCTCATGCCATAATCGGTCCATTTCATTGTAAGTGTCAGCGAACCAAACCGGCAGCAATGCCCCGCACCCGATGCATTGTGCGCCGTCTGGCTTCCGAAAGTGATCGGCACCACAGCATTGAAACCTACGATCAATAGTCCACATCCAGTTATGCTGAACTATCATCAGCTACCTCAACCCGCAGCAGAAAAAGAAACAGCTCTGGGGATATCCCGGCATCCCTCGTGAACCCGGCCGCCTCGCACGGGGTCCAATCTCCCCGCTGGTAATTGCGGAGGGCGACCTGCGCCGCCCTCTGGATGATGGCCTCTTTGGTTACGAGGTGCACTTGCTTTCACCGGCTGTTTTTTTCATGCTGTCAATTTCGGCGATGGCCCGGTCGAGTTCTTCTTGTGTCAGCGAGTCGCTTTTATCGACTAGAATAGCAACGCGGGATCTAGGCTTGACTGCGTGATTTCGCAATGCTATCTCCTTCATGATGTCGACCCAGTTAGCTTTCTTCGCCACCTACCGACCCTCCTTCATCACGATATCCAGCATCCTGCATCTGGCATTGGACAGCAGGCGCTCAAGTCTCAGATGCGCCTCGTTGAGAGATTCGTTGTAGCCGATGTAGTCGACGGTCGCAAGGCTGACTAGTACCCTATTGCGCTCATTCTCGCGCTGGGCGGTTACGAGCATGGCCAACGCCTTCCGCATTTTCTTGATTCTTTTCTTTGCCACCTACCGGCCCTCCCGCAAATCGAGCTCGCGCTGGATGTCCAACTCGATGCGGCGGGCTGCGTTGTCCCGGCCCTTGGTGCGCAGGTGAGCGGCCGTGGCCCGCCTGGATTTCACCGTCACGTAGATTCCTGCCTGTCCATCTGCTCTCATGATTCTCATTGTCTGTCCCCTTTTTGGTTGCCTCATCAGACCCTTGGAACCACCCAAGGGTGACGCCCCGTGGGGCGCTTCGGTTTAGCAACACGCCGCGTTGTGGGTGCCGATTATGCCTCCGCACTCATTACAGGTCGTGTTCTGCTTGCTGTTCTCCGCCTTGTCCCACTCCTCGTCGAGTTCGGCCTTGAGGTCCCAGGCTATCACTTCGGCGTCGGTCAGCACGTCGTCGGCGTCCTCTAGTCCCATCTCGTAGCCCTCGATTCCGTGCTCGGTGAGGCGCCCAACTCCCCCACAGTCCTCCATGATTCCGTTATTGACCAGCCGTGAAATCTCGACTCGGCATCCGTTGTCGTCCAGCCCGGAGATGAGTTCGACTTCATAGTCGTTTCCGTTGGTCGTGAATTCCTTGCTCATGCTCATGCTCATTTCGTCCTCCCGGTTTGTTTTCGTTTCGTTCATCATAGGTACAGTATATCTTGAGTGTTCTTGACTGTCAAGAGGAAAGTGACAACGAAGTGGATTTATTTTCAGGCAACAAAAAAGGGCCGCCCGAGGGCGACCCCTTTCGCACATGTCTTGCATGGGTTGGTTATTTGGGCTGCATCGTAAACGCCTCCTCTATCCTGGATTTGATCTCCGCCAATGGCACCCGGCGGGCAGACGTCATGTCAATGGCCACCGACCGGAGATCGCTATCGTGTATTTTCTGAGCTTTGGCGTACCGATCACGGCATATTTTCTTGAAGGTTCTGCGGAGAGGTATCTCGGCTTCCAGTGGAGGGTCGCGACCGTCATTGTCCCGCTGATGGACGCGGAGCTTGAGCGCCATCCATGAGTCGATGGTCTCCACGATAGGCCGGCGAGCCCAGATGATGAGCGACGGTTTTAGCCACTGCAGGGCTTCGATTGTCCAGTACGTCATCCAGTGGTCCTTGAGGCCCCAAGCCTGACAGGAGCGATCCTCGTGCTGCTGACGGGTATACTTGAGCCAGTCTTCGACAATCATCTCTCCACCGACCACCATCCGGTTGAGGCTGTGGGCGTGGACGTCCTCATACTGGCCGCCCATGGCGTTGCTTTCTCGGTGCTGGAGATAATGGCCCATGCAGATACCAATGTCCTCGTGGAGCACCTGAGCGATGGAGCTCGAGCCCGAGCGCCCGGTGCCTATGACTAGGACTGCCGGGCTTTTGCCGGTCAATCCGCCCTCGTCGAACTTGGCTTGACTCCGGCCCGCATGGCCATGATGATTCCGGCTGCCTCGAGATAGGTATCGACGAAAATATAATCCCTTGGCATAGCATTGTTGAGTACGGTTGTGTTTTCTCTGACTACGATCACCGGGATTTGCATATCGTCACAATGCTTATGTGGTTCTCCGTAGCACCCATTAGGGGAGATCATGAAGTCGATATCGTCCTCTACTGCTATCCCTTCTTGCCTGATTTGTGGCGCTCGGTGCAGGCCCTTGAGGACGCAGTGGAGGTAGCAATTGCTGACTGCTTCTGCCGCCAAACGGGGATTGATTTCCTCTGACTGGAAAATGAAATACAACTCCTCGTCATCGGGCGACGTCGACTCAAGTGGGGCGTGCGCAACCTGGCAATGAAGCAGCCCAGCGATTAACTTGGATGCCTTTGCCTCTACCCCGCCCCACGGGTTGATTCCGCCTTCACGATAATATCGAAGTGCTACATCTCGGGGAACGTCGATTGGCGTATGGACAGCGACGGCATCATAGGGGAGGTCTTGGCCCTTGACCTGCTTTGCCATCTCCTCATGGCCATCGACGAATCCACCCGCTACGCCGCCCGTCATGGTGGCTGTCATTACGAGCGGAGTCTCCAGCTCAATCATTTCGATGTCCGCCCCGATTGTCGCCCGTGCTGCATTGACCGCGTTGACGGTCTCCTTGGACAGCGGCGCATTGGCCACCAGGAGAATCTTATTCGACCGGACTTCCTTGAGCCGTATTTCACCGAGCAGAAACCGGTCAAGGATAGACCCTTCCACGTAAAGCATGTTGGGCGTCATCTCGTTTATGTCGCTGGCATTCACTACGTTCGGATGAATGATTAGCCTGTCGCAACATTCGGCGATGAGCTTGGCCGCCGGGGTAGCATCCCCTGCATGGCCACCGATAGCGCACCCTATCCCCGTGGGGATTATCATCACGCCGTTCATAGTCTTTTTACCACCTCTTCAGTTACTACGCTCCCACCGAAATATTTCCTTGAAAATATAGTGGCATCGATGGGATCGAACCATTTGCAGGAAAATATATTGATAAACACCTTCCCTAATTCGTCCAACGTGTGGATCGTGATGTTGCTGGTTAGGATGAATTGGACGGCTGACGTTCCCTTGGTTTGCGGGGAGGTTTGCCGGTCCCCCTCCGGCACCCCAACGTCATCCCAGAAATGGAGATCGCAACGCTCCATTTTGATGAGGGAGCAGAGTCCCTCCATGTATTCTGTGATTGCCTCGCGGGTGAATTTCGATGTGTCGCAGTCGTGGAGGTCGAGAATAAGCTCTTTGCCGTATGGCTTAATCATTGTCCACTTCGATGACAGCTTCCCCTCGAAGCTCGGCCACGACGCCCTTGATGATCATATCGGCCTGCGAATCCGAAAGGCCGAACTTGTCCACCACCGGCTGGGTGGCAATCCTGACCCGAGAGTGCTTGTCTTCGTTCGACATGTTCTCATGGTCGATGAGACTGACCGCTGATGTGATGACAGCCACGATTTCCGGATGGCCGACGAAGGTCAAGCCGAAACGCACCGCCGGATGACGGACGGCCTTCGAGCCGAACTTGAGCCCGCGCCAAATCCCCTTACCGATCTTCTTGAATAGTCTAATCATTGCGCCTCCTTGATTGTTGCCATCAATTCTTCGTCAGAAACCCTGCGTTCTGACGCCATATCAATTGCAATCGAGTTGAATCCATTCTGGGATATATCGTACGCGCCCTCGTATCTCTCTAGGCACAACTCGCGGAGTTCAGATCTCCACTCTGTTATTTTTTCGTCACTCGGCGATTCACTTTTGTAGCGCTCACTCCTGCGTACCCTGAGTCTTATCCATGACTCAACGGTTTCATCGATGGGGCGGCGTGCCCAGATGATGAGAGACGGTGATACGGCCTCCAAAGAATCCGAACCCCAAAGAGTAAACCACGGATCTTTGACACCCCACAACTTGCACCCATGATCTCTATGAACATGTTGCACATGCTTCAACCAATGTCCTGGATCGAATCCGTCGTTCACCACCATCCTGCTGATTGCGTGAGCAACGATATCCTCGTACTGGCCACCCCATTCTTGGGATTCCCGATGGTGAAGGTAATGGCCCATACAGACGCCCATTTTCTCATTTAGAACCTGAGCGATAGTACTCGTGCCAGACCTACCGGTGCCCATGACGATCACCAAAGGGAACTTATCTGTCATTGCGCCTCCTTGCGATACCTCAAAACCAGCGCCTTATCATACGGCGCCGCTGGCAATTGCACATCCTGTCTGCCCGGCATGAGTTTGCGCCGCTCCACCTCGTTGCCGGAAATCGGGTCATACATCCGAAGGTCCATCCGCTGGGTCACCTGGATAGTGAGCACGCCCTTCGACGGGCAGAGGACCAAGGTCATCACGTCCATTCCGTCATGGGACTTGAGACTGTATGCCTTGTAGACGCCGCCCCGGAAGTCCACAACGGGCGAGTTCGGCCACGTTGCATTTACGGTCTTGGCGTCTCGGAAGCGGAAGCCTTCGATGATTTTCTTGCGGGCCTTCATGGATTGCATAACCGGATCGCTTCCGATACCTCGCTGGCAAAAGAAGCCCTTCTGGTTATGTATCGTCGTTCCAGCTCCTGCCATAGTGGATGACCACACCATGAGCACGTACATTCGCCAATCGAGAGTTGAGCCTCTGTATGGCCAATCGACTCGGTCAGCGGCTGTCTGCAAGAACATATTTTCATCGTTTCTGCCATAGCCAAGCCCCTTGTGTTTTTTAGCGAAGTACCCGTGCTCGTCATGGAGGTGGTAGACGCCCCGTGCCCATCGCGGGATTCCACGCATGCCGATGAGGTCGCGGGGAAAGTGGACGTTCCAATAGTCTAGCCCTTTGACGCCGTGGTAGGAAAAGAATTCCCGGACCTTATCCTCCTCGGTTGCTGGCTCTCCATCCTCATTGAGGGCCGGGTGCCCGCCGTCGCTGACGCAGATTACGGCATTGGGGTGCTTGTCCCGTACCCAATTCGACATCTCCTGAATCATGGCCGAGCGCTTTTCCCGCAGGAACCCCATGTGGTGCCCGTGGTCGGCCTCGTTGATGAGTTCTATGGTGTGAGCTGGGTGATCAACCAGGCGCTCGGCCACGGCCTTAATGTATTTCCGCAGCGTCGCTTTTCGCACATCGGAGCCCGACCGGAACATGTCCTGGAATCCGCCCCACAGAATAGTGTACTGGACTCGGATGCCTTTGCTCTCAGCGTATTCAAGGCGCCATTCCAGCTCGTCGAAATGTCTTTTGTCTGGCATGGGGTCCACAGGCCCACCGTCTCGATGGGTGTCGATGGGTCGGAAGTAGGAGCCCGCCTTGAAAGGAACCACATTGCGCATACCTAGCGGATTGTCCCAAGTCATCGTCGAGCCCGCGAACCTCACCATCTCAATCGTACCGGACAGCTCATCTATGACCTGAGCGTACCTCTCGCGGTCCACATCAGGGCTCATGGCGTAGAAAAGGCTCACCCCGAGCTCAAGGCTCTCCATCTGCGTCCGCTCGTCGTGGAGGGCGTTTTCGATAACAGAGACCTTTCCGATTCTGCGGACCTGCGTCAACTCCTTGTATTCATCGGTGGCCTTGATCGCGTTGGTGATATCCTCTCTTGTCATCTGGCCTTTGCGGTAGCCGTGCTCGAGGATCTTCTCTTTCTCGCCGGCGTCACGTCCCAGCAGAACCAGGCAAATCACCTGGACAACGGCATGAGCCTTCTCGTGGGCCTCCGGGCTGGCTATGAGTTCGGCCTTGACCATCTCCGGCGTTTTCTTACCGCTCCTCAGGTCGAGGATGTATCCCTCTGCGTCAGCATCCGCGGGGCGTTCGAAAACATCGAGATAGAGACCCTTGACTTCATTCTCGGCCTGCTCACGGGTCAGCGCCCCTTTTTTATCCGGGCATATCTGCTTGAATGCTGCCAGTACAACCTGTTGGATTTGTCGCTTCTTCATTGGACTACCTCGGGCCATCTGTTTCGTTTGAGTTGGAAGTGGATATGCGGATCGATGTTTTCAATGCCTCCCCGCTCGGCTATCTGGTCTATCGTAAGCCACTCGGGCTCGAGGACGACGCCGAGATCTTTGCCGTACTTCCGCTGTATCATCCGACAGAAAGACTCGGCGTTTTTACGGGCATCCAGATAATGTCGCCTGATGTCAGCCGCCGTCACATCATCCGGCTTGGGGATCTCGTGGTGGGACCCTTCAGCGCCACCCCCGGGAGGGCGCCGCAGGCATGTGACGACCATCTCCATGCGGGCGGCGATAGCGTGCTCGGCACACAGGACGCCCAACCAGAAGAATAGGACGGGGCTAACACCGGTGGCGTCCACCCCGTCCTTGAGCCTCATCACTCTACTCGGTTACCGCCTTGGGCATCTCGTCGAGCAGGTTGGCCATGGCTATCTTCACCAACCGTTGGATTCTCTCCTGTTTGGTTGGCGCCGACGCCACGCGCTGAAGCACGGTGACTACAGCGGAAATCGTAGCCGTCAACTCATCGCCCTTGATATCATTGGCGAATGCCTCGATGGCGGTATTGAGCGCGGCCGCAGCCGCATGGTCCTCATCTGAAAAGTCTACTCTCGCTCGGTCATATCCTTCTGCCATGTTACGCCTCCTGGTTTTCCTTCTGTTTTTCGACAGCCCTCACCTTGAGCGCCGCCAACGTCTTCGCCTCAAAATCATTTATACGAGCCATTATATCATCTTTGCATTCGGGGAATTTGCACCACCAGCGGGGGACACCACTCGGGTCCATGCGAGCGAAAGGCATGAACTCCCTCTGGAAATCCTCTACCCCTTCGAGCGCCTTATCCATCCCGGCTGCAATTGTCCGGGTCTCCTTGGCCACGCTGTCTATCTTGTCCTCGTTTCGACGGAGGCCAGCATCAATACTCGACGTCACGGCCTGGAGTTGCGCCACCATGGCCTCTTGTGTCTTGAGTTGCTGCTTGGCCGTTTTGTCCGGGATAAGGTGGTCCACAAGTTTCCGGAGCATATTACCCACGAGGTACAGTACCCCGATAACGGCAACGAGGGCCTGGAGCGCCGGGTCGGAATCCGCTGGGAGGTTGACTGCCTGGGCTGCCATCATTAGCGTTTCGTGTATCATCATTGCCCCTTACGAGATGTCCGGCTCGGCGAAGTTGTCCCTGGTGTCCTTGGAAGCATCGGATTGCTCGCTATCCAGAACGCTGGCGATAATGAAGCTCCGGAGGACCCGCTTCACGAAGTCGCTTTTCGACTCCTCTGCGGGTCGCGTCCCAACCCTACGCTCGAGCGCTGCGACTATCCTGTCCACATGCGCATCATTGACCGTCAGTGTGATTGTAGCCATGCTTCCTACTCCTAGCCGCTATATGCTGTCGTTTTCATTTGCTCTATCAGCCGTGGAACCTCGTCCATGCTCGGCCAACACCTGCCGCCGACTACGCGCCTGAAGGAATCGTATATCACATCCACCCGCTCGTGCAATAGGTTGGCCCCGAAGAGCCCGGACGCCATGATGGGCGGTAGCCACAGCGAACAGAAGAGGGCGAACCCTCCGGACTGTGCCGCGTAGGATATTTCCCACCAGACAGAGGTCACTCGCTCACCCGCCTGCCCGCCATTCTGGCCCGTGACTCCCATGTGTTCAACCCCGAGGCGCACGAGGTTCCCGATAAAATCAGCAGAGGCCCAACTGCCCCCTCCTGGCCTTGATGGAGTCGACTCGGAATAATCGGCGTATGATGCCGTAGACAGAATCTCCGGGCTGAATCCATCCGTGCCGTTGTAGTTGTAGCGAATCCTGAACCCGTCCGTGGTGCCCACGGAAAAGCGTATCCTAGTCCAAACCTTGTCGATGCTCAGGAGGTCACCGAAGTTGGCTGGCAGGTCGGAAGTCCTCACCGCCCAATCATCCGCGGCTCCACCTGTACCGATGCTGACATAGGTTGTGTCATCGTCGTGGGTGACGGCCTCAGCCACCCCGCGTGTGGGCTTGGTGTCATCCCAATGCTCAGAGGTGTTAGCGGTCCAACCCCCGTCGTCAAAGTCCGCGTCGCCTAATATCGTTCCCTTTGCCATGATTACCTGTAGCTGTTATAGGCCAGGAGAATCTCCCCCGGCCTCTGGAATTGCCGTATCTGAACTTCGATGTTGAGGTCGGCGCCCTTGACTGAGCTGCCCACTGAATCGACTTCCATCTGCATGTGGGCGTAATTGGTTTTGCTCGTGCCCCACATCGAGGTAAAGCAGCGGTTGCTGTACGTTCCATCCGGTGCACGCCCGCCGAAGAACCCCGAGATGGCAATCTGTGGCTTCGTGCCGCCATACATCGACGTCCACGAGCCGGTCCATTGGTTGAGGTCGATAACGAGAGCGGCCCCGGTTGGCGCTGTTTGGATTCCCATCTGAACCCAATCGACGATGAGCGGGCGCCTCGGGTCGAAGAACGCCTGGTCTGTGGCCTCCACCGTTCCAGAGATGGGGAAATGCAATGTTCCAACGGCAACTGCCGGAAATATCGGCCGCTGCGGAGGAACGAGGCCATAGAGCACCGTCGGCATGCTCATGATCGCGAACCCGGCGGAGTTCACCTTCAGGCGGTAATCAATATTGGTTGCGCTGGCTGAAATCTGGTGGACCATCGGGAGCCAGGACCAATCCGAATCTCCAGGATGAGCGCTGCTGTATGTCGAAGTCGCCCCGTCCTGAATCCCTATTCTGGCATCGCTGGAATTGGAATAGACCCATGCCCCTGCCGAGAAGAACTCCCCGTCGAATCCATCGTCATAATCCCCCGACGGTAGGATGTCCTGGGTGTAGTACGCGGTGGCTGAATCATAGGTCAACTTGGCATTCATCGCTCCGATTTTGGTGATTGAAGTCTCACGGGCAATGGCTGCACCGGCCCCACTCGTTACCCAATGGGCCGGGTCGGCTGCATCCCCCGCCGGCCAAATCAAAGGGGTCGGGTCGGCCAGGAGGTTGACGCCGCCAAGGCTCTGGTCCATGGCCTGCCAATTGGCGCGGATGGCTGCCGAGAGGAGGAAGTTCGAGTTTGCTGGTTTGTTCCTATCAATTGCCATCGTCTATCTCCATCTTCACCAGTGGCGCCTCTGCCAGCAGTTCGGCCAGCACGTCTATCTTCTTTTCAATTCGCTCCATCGATGAGCGCTGAACGGGCCAATACCCCTCGATCGCCACAGCGTCTAGCATGGCCGACACCAGAACACGTTCGGTGGTGCACATGTTTTTCGGGATGGAAGCGAGCCCCTCTGGGTTGGGCATCATCCCGGCCATCCGGCAGTGGCACCCGCCGACGCAGAGCAGACGGGCGACGCAATCATCACAATGCTGGCCATCCTCCGGCTTGAGGTCGTCAACCTTGAGTATTGCCAACTTCTCAAGCTGCTCCTGATTGAGCACGGGGTCCATGCTGACGTCCCCGACGAGATATCGCTTCCACGTCCCATCAGCCCGCCCGGGCTCGTAGACGGTGAACACAAGCTCCTGGCTCTGATAGATGAGTCCCTCCGGAGAGACGGCCAGGTTGTGCGCCGTAGTCCCGCATGGGGTGATTAACCTGGTGCGGCGGTTGACGATTTTCTCTATCTTACCCATGAGGTTGGTGGAGAATCTCGGCCCGCCCCGGTTCGATTGTATTGCGAGACGCAGAGCATGGCGGGCGAAGTTACCGAGTTGGTCTAAGTTCTCTTGTTGCCACGGGAGGCTCCAGACGATGTTGAAATTAACGCTCCTGAATCCCTCGCTAATCATCCAGTCTAGATCCTGTGGGTAAAACGGCTCCAGTGGGGATAGTTGCCACACGATGTCGAGGTCAGGTCTCCACTTCAGCATATTCTCCGGGTGCCAATGTTTCCACGAAGGCCCTTTGCCGGCTGATCTTGTCCTCTGATTATCATGTATCCAAGGCGGGCCATCTAGGCTCATGAGGATACCGATGTTGCGCTCGTCCATCCACTTGCGGAAATCGAGGTCGAGCATTGTCCCGTTGGTGGTGATTGACCAGGCGATAGTTTTGTTGACGGCGGAAAACTTCAGGGTCCATTTCTCGACTGTATCCCGGATGAGTTGCTTTTGCAGCAGCGGTTCCCCGCCATAAAACGTGACGATGAGGTGCGGCCCCGCGGCCTTGATAGCCCATTCCAGCGTGGCGTCCATCGTCTCGGGCGACATGCACCGGGAGAGACCCGCTTCCTTCTGCCAGGTCCACCCGTGGTCGCCCTGGTAGCAATAGGCGCACTGGAGGTTACAGCCCCGCGTCACGACTAGCCATAGGTGTTTAATCATCCGACAGCGCCTTCCAGACTTCAGCGTTATCCGTCATGCTTCCCTTCAGAGATCGATTGACTTCTTCATCAGTGGCTATAATTGTTTGAGTGTTGGTGGATACCACGAAAGGCGATGCTGTTGTATTCAGGAATTGCCTATCAGAAACCAATCCATCGGTTGTGTTTCCTTTTTTCATATCACCACCGTCTCTGTCTGTTCTTGACATGTCCCACTTTCACACGCTTTCTGGCACCAAATATCACAGTCATCCTGTGTATTCCTCTCGCACACATCTTGACACGTAGTGGCCGAGCACGCCAACAGCGACCCGCGCTGCACGGGATTCTCACACCCGACGGCGCAGCCCTCTTGGAGCGATCCGCTGCATACGCCTTGAGTGTTGGCGCAAGTGAGTTGGTTGTTGGCGTTGCAATGTTTCTGGGTGTTCTCCTCGCAGGAGATGACGCACCGGTCTTGGGTGGTGTTCTGGCAGAAGTCCTGGTCATTGCCCACACATCCGACCGCGCTGGTTGTGTTCTGGTCGTCGGTGAGCTCCATGTCCACGGTGCCCTTGAGCACGGTCTTGCGGACCGATAGGACGCGGAATACCTCGTTGCGGATTTTGCCTCCTACGGCCACGGCACGGTTTCGATTGACACGAACCTTGTCGCCGACCTCAACGTCCATCTGAGCGCCACCTATGGTCGTCAGGGTTACTTTCCTGGCGCTGTTCTTGGCGAGCTGGAGCATCTTTGACGCCGTGGAAATCGCCGTGGTTGCCGACTGGATGTAAGTCTCGAAGGGGCGGATTTCCTGCCTGCCGTGAACGACCTTGACGGCATCATCCGTAGCCAACCGGGATTCGTGGGTGCCCAGAGTGGGATCCCGGTCGTACTTGATCCTCACCCCGTGGTAGATGTCTTTGATATCTTTTCCCGCTGAGAATCTTTGGATGTCCCGGTCGTAGATCGTCTTGGTGCTGGCTGGCACCTCGCCGGTATACGCCTTATAGAAAACTTTTCCGCTGCCATCTACAACGATATTGGCAACCGTCGAAAATTCCAGGATGTCAAATATCTTCTGCGTGCTCTGCTCTCGATTGAGGTACATCGTGAGGGCGACGTTGGCCAGCTTGCTGCGGGCATTCGCGAAGGTCGTCTCATCGATTACCGAGGAAGGTTTCCGCATGAAGAGCCGCAGGAGCGTCCGCAGGATGTCCGGCCCCACATTGATGAGGGCGCTTGCGCTCCCGGTGTAGGTACCGGAGGCGTCGTCCTTGTATCCTTGGGCATTGACCCGTAGGACGTGTTCTGCATCTGGGTCAGAGAATAGCGCATCGGCCGCCTCGTAACTGGTTGACCCGGTCAAGTCTGCGGATGGGTCGTAACCGAGCAGCTTCCAGGATGATATTTCACGGCTCGCACCAGTCTTGACCAACAGGTTTAGGGCGATGTCGGTCCCGATGGTCACCTTATGCGTCGTGTCGCTGTAAACGCATGTGAGGGCCATAAACGCGCCCACTTCGTTGAGCCGTGTTTGTACCTCGGTGGCCAGCCCGGCCGAAGTGTAGAGCCCGACGGTCAATGTTGCCGTGACTTCGCCTCCACCCTCGTCGAAGTCTAGTTTGTTGTTTCCCCTGGTGACGGCGTATGGACCGCAATCTTTAACGATGGTCAATTGCCCGTTGGCCAAGTCCTCGGTGTAGTCCGTGGTCGTGGTCAAAAGCAGCCGCTTCGTGGATGTCTTCTCTGTCGCAGCCGTCTCGTCATCGTAGGCGTAGACTGCGTCAATCGCTTTGATTCCATTCGGCGCAAGCTGCGTGTCGGCTAACTCATAGACGCCGTATCCGTTGCCGGTCAGATTGATGCGTGCCGGTGTGATATTTTTCTTCACCCCAAAGAATATCGGTCGCGGCTTCCCTTGGAGACCGATGTCCATCGCGGTGAAGGTCTGGTCGTCATAGTCCCGCTCGGGAACGGTACGGTGAAAAAAGGCCCGGATGTCCTGGAGTTTGAACTTGGCCGTACTATCGTCGCTCGAGAATCCCTGTACGAGGCCCGTAAATGCCTCCTGGTAGTCGTCTATCCCAATCATGACTTCAGAGTCATTGTCGTCCAGTGGCATCCAGGAGCCGCCATATTTGACCGATACCTCGTGGCTCATCCATTCGAGTTCGGCGAGGAGCTGTTCTATCCGCCCGTCCTCGTTGATGAGGGAGAGGGAGCCCACCCCAATATTCTTTCCGCCATAGAAGATATCGTGGCTGCCCGTCTTGACGCTCGGGATGGAGTTGGAGCGGATTCGCGGGTCGAACCAGTCGTAGCGCCAGATTCTCTGGAGTTTAACACCGTCGAAATAAACCTGCGTGGCGGGAGTCCTGGGCGCTGCCGGTCCCAGGACGCGGGTCGGTGTGCCTGTAGCAGCGAAGTCACCACCGGAACCCTGGTTCGAAGTGGCATCTCCGTTGGGCAGGTAGATGAGCGGCTGTAGTCCAGTCGGCGCAGAGCCATCCGCCCCAAGGCTGACAGGAAATCCGTTCGAGTCGATGAATAGGAGCCTGTTTGCTGAATCTGTGATGTCCAAGAACTGGCCCGGCGCGAAGTAGAACTCTGAGAGTTGGCCGTTGAAGTCCAGGCTGGCATCATTCTTGGCGCCAATTCGCCAGTCCGTGGACGTGTAGTCTATCGTCCCGCTGTCGAAGGTTCCGCCGCCCGCAAGGTCATCGGCGCTGTTGATGTAGAGCTTCCCGATGTTGTTGGCCAGGTCCCATGCGGCGAGGACGTGAATCACCGAAGCAGACGCCACGTAGGCTGTCGTTGAGGACATCAAGAGGAGCGTAGCATCACCCGATGTTTTAGCTGTGAAGGTGAAGCTATTTGACGCGTCCCGCTCGATGATGATGCGGTTGTTGGCGTCCTCCAGGATGTACATCTGCGAGCCGTCCCCGCCGTCCAAGCGGATGAAGCAGGAGAAGATCCCTGTATCGCTATCGGCTGCCCCTGTGAGCGTCGCCCCTCGGGTGTAGTAGTCGTTCGTTCCGTCCAGGTCCGTCCCCTTCTCCCCAGCCGCGCCGGGAGTGGGAGTCGTGACAGCCGCAGCCGCTTCCGTGGCATCCCTTGCCGCGGCGAGCCTAACAGCCACCTGAGTTGATGGGGTAAACGCCACCGATAGAGGATTGCCCGTCTTCGTGAAGGCCCCGCCATAGCCCCGGTTGTCCGTTGCGTCACCATCAGGCAGGTAGATGATGGGCGGCTTCGACAGCGGGATTTCCCCGCGCTCGCCGAGATAGACAGGCTTGCCGTTGGCGTCGATGAAGAGTCGGCGGTTGTCTGAGTCTGTGATATTAAGCGTGTCCGTTATGCAGATCCACCCTTCGGCGAGTATTCCATCCCATGGTGCAGCGCCGTTATCAGCAGCCCCCCACCCTATTGCGCCATGAGTCCAGTCAACATCTCCAGCATTGTTCGTGTCAGTCTCCAGCGCAGGAACTGCATCATCAATGTAGATGTCTGAGCCTGGCCCAGTACTATCCCATGCCACGAGCAGATGGTGCCAGCCCGAGCCGGCAAGGTAAGTCGGCGTGGTGGCAAGGTTCACGACTTGCGTTCCCCCGCCTGCCACCCTAAGCCTTACCTGGATCTGATTACTTGCGTTGAGGAGGACTGTGGTGTTTACGTTATCATCCTGGAATATACGGCGCACATCGCCGTCTCCACCTTCAAGATTGAACCACAGGGAGATAATACCAGTGGCACTATCCGCAGCCCCGACCAATGTCGATGCCCTCGTATAATAATCGTTGGTCCCGTCGAAGTCCCGACCATGAGCAGCCACCGCCCGGAAGTCATAGGCAAACCGCCTCCAATCTCCTTGGGCGGCAACGAGGGCCATCTCGACCGTGTTGGTGTCGGCGTGGTTCTGGCCGTCCTCCCGGAGGAAGCGGTTGCTGTGGTTGACGAGTATCTGCGCCTCGCTGGCCAGGCCGTTGTGGTACCAACCGGACAGGCGGTAATCCTTTCCGATCACTACAGAGATCTGGACTTGGCGCACCTCTGGCGAGCCCGGCCCTTGGACATCAGTTGGTGAGCCGTTGGCCACAAAGACACCGCCTGTCCCCGCGTTGGTGGTCGGGTCTCCATCGGGTGCGTAGATTAGCGGTGCGGTCCCGGTGGGTAGACTCCCGTCTGTCCCGAGCCATACCGCTTGGAGATTGGCGTCAATGAACTTGCGGCGGTTGCGGATTACGGAGAGGTCTAGGTATTCGGTGGTCAAGTAGAATTCGGCTAGGGCGCCGCTTACGAACTGTGATGCTCCGCCGGTAAGCGCCCCAATAGTCCAGGCTGGTCTCGTATAATCAATAGCTCCGTCTAGCGCGATTGTTACATTTTTGACATCGACATCATTAACGTACAGATGAGTGGTCGTCGTCGCTAGATTCCACGATGCTAAAACGTGATACCAAGTTGCACTTGAGACAATCCCTGTCGCGTTGATACTAAGTCTTGTTACTCCACCAGAATCAACACCATGGAATATCAATATATTCGATGCGTTTCGGTATACCCAGAAACGAGCAGCCGAATTGCTCATCAGTGTTATGCTTACCCCGTCACTGCCATCCAGCCTCAACAAAAAGGATACAATCCCTTGCTTGCTGTTAGCGTTACCTGTCAAGTCGGAGGCACTCGAATAATAATCGTTCTCCCCGTCAAGCAAAGTCGCCCGCCCCTGCACGCCTGATAGCGGCAATTCAAGCGCCGATGAGTCAACCTTGATAACAGTGGTCTCCTCCACCGCATCGGCCCGCTCGTCTGTCCAGCTATCCAAGTCCCCGCCGGTCCAATTCTCGAAGCTGCCATCGGTGAGCTTGTCCGCGCCCAGGTCAGGATGGACAATCGCCTCGGTGGCAAATCCGTACTCGTGGACAGCAACCACGGTCGTGTTCTCTGGATTGCTTGCATCCTCGAGGTGTGCGTAGATTTGCGGGAACTGGTCCCACCGGAGATGGACGGCGTTATCGGGCGGTGAGGTGCCGGCTTCCGCTGGAGCGCCGTTAATAGCGAAGTCCCCACCGGTGCCCATATTCTCGTTGACTTCAGACGCTTCCTTGGGCAGGTACAAGATCGGCGATGCCCCGGTGGGGATTTCCCCATGGAGCCCGAGATCAGCCGGGCAACCGTCGGCCAGGATGAACTTACGGCGGTTGGCCTTGGTGTTCAAGGCGTGATAGGTCGTCGGGTCAAAATAGATATCAGCGAGAGCCCCATCGAATAACTCACTCCCGCCCCCAGTGAATGCACCTATGGTGGTGGCACCTGCTATCGAATAATTCAGCGTGTCGTTCGTCACGACAGGAGGCAATCCCACCCACAACGCGTCTACGTCATCTACATAGACTTGTGCCGTTCCAGCGAGTAAATCCCATGAGGCGACGAGGTGGTGCCAGCCCTCACCGGAGGGGAAATCATCCACGGTTGAAATGTCAAGTATTGTGGAGCCACCTGAATTCTTCCCTGTTATTCGCCAAATACCCGAGCTGGACGAACGGAAAGCAGTGAACTTCTGGGTTGTCCCGATGTAGATCAATGCCTGCTTGCCGGCTCCTGCATCGTGACGGAACCAGAATGACAGCGTACCAACCTTGCTGTCGGCTATATCTGTTAATGGTGAGGCTCTTTCTATGTAGTCCGCGGCCCCATCGTAAACGACAGCAGGCGCCTGCCACCGGCCATCGTTCTGGTCCCATCGGAAAGCGTCCTGCATGAAAGTCTCGTCAGCGTCATAGAAGAATGACCCGGCGTTGGAGCGAACATCCGCCTTGGTTTCCCGACGCGTGAGCCCGGTATCAAGGACGGACACCAGCCCCCGGACATCCCGGCGCACCCCATCATCCATGCGGTCATAAGGAGCAACGTAGGTCGAGCCTGATTCAAGCGACCAATTTACGACGGTCTTCACCGGCCTCATTTGGAGGGAAACGGTTTTCTTTGAGACGGATTCTTCGCGCAGGTCGGATAGCGGTCTCAGTCCCGACCGGAGTCCTTTCTGTCCAAATCCACGGCTCACCCTATCGCCTCCGCTAGTGGGGTGGCGATCCTCCAGCTTACCGGAGCGATGAATTGGAATCTACCACCCTTGCCCAAGAACACGTATTTGGTATCGGTCACATCGGTGTTGTCGAAGTTGAAAAAGAATGGCCTGCCCACCTTGACGAGATCCAGGATGGCTTCGAAGTCGGCCTTGTCGGATGCGTTGAGGTGGCTCCACGAGACGTCGAATAGATCCCGCGTGGCCTTCTCGTGCTGGTAGCTGGCGCCCTGGTCCGCGAATGAAACCTCGCTGGATTCCGTCCGGTCCTCTGCGAAGTTGTGCGAGTACCCCGACTCCGGCTGAGTGTAGATGCCCACGTAGGCTATGCCGACTTCGACGCTCTCCACCGGGTTTTGCGTATCGTCAATGACGAAGCGCCAATAGCGGAACGTCTGCGCACTACCCCAGTGGAAGGCGATTAGCTCCGCGCTGTAGGTCATAACCTGGTCAATCGACGGGCTTGTCCATACGTCGGTGGCGTTGGCCTGAACAGTGACCGAGCCGGTTGAGATGACCGTGTGCCAATGGATTATGACGGCCTGGATGTCGTGAGCCTGCGGGAGGGTGGACTTTATCCACTCCCTGCTCTTGTAGTTCACATTGTCGGCCAAGTAGCTGGATGAGCCGGTGTCGTCTGCGGCAACCGCGAATCCCATGTCCAGCCCGCAGCTCGTGACGGCGTTGGCTCCCGAATTCCACAGGAGCGAAAACGTGCCGCCCGAGCTGGCTATGGTGAACTTGAAGGTGGTGGAATCGTAGGTGACCGTGATGATGTCCGATGTGAGCGCCTGCATGGCTGTCTGAATGGCCGCTGCCCTGAGAGCCCCGGTCGCGTAGTTGCCAGCCGTGATGGTGGCGTTTTCTTCCCCTCCACCGTCGTCGAAGTCGATGCTGTCGTTGAACCCTTCGTCAACGTTCCAACCGGCTTTAGACTTCCAGCGTTTGCTTCTCAGCGGGTCTTTGAGCCATATCACAGGCTGCGCCGTGTCGCTGGAGCTCGCTGAATAGACTGATGCGACAAGGAGCGCTAGGTCTTGATAGAGCCATCGGGCAACCAAAGCTGGCATTAGAATGTCCTCACTGCGCTGTCATGGAGCCTGAATTCTCCAGATTTACTCAAGTCCGCCAACACATTACCGATTGCGGTCCCGTCAATCATCAGCGTTATCTCAGTCATTCCGCCTCCACCGCTGCTGCCTTGCCCTTGCCGAAAGTGCGGCTGCACAGTGACATCCTCTGGCTCACCGCCTTCACCTACCATCAAGAAGGTAGGCTTGGTGGCGGTGAAGTCGATGCCCTGCTGGACTTTGAATGTGTCGTCGCTGCTGTCGGTGCTGCTCTTGTCGCCAGTGCCGGTGCCCTGATTGCGGAGTGACTCGTTGAGATCCTCCGATATCCCGAATGCTATCTTGAGAGCATCAACGAGGCCCAGAATAGCTAAACGGATGTCTTTCATTACATCTATGATTCCTTCAGGTGGTTTAAGGGATGCCCCGGCTTCCTCTGCCTTCGTCGCGAGGTCGGCTAACCACTTCGGCGGGTCGAGTCCGAGCCTCTTGTACGCCTCCAGCAATATTCCGATTTGAGGACCGATGGAAATCAGTGCCAGCTTTTGATCCATGGTCAAGTCAGTCAAGTCCGCGAGCGGCCCTAGTAGTTGTTCGATCTGGACCAAGAACGCATCTCCGAATCCACCGATTGTTTCCGCCGTTATCAGCCCGGCCTCCATGAGCGCCACAAACCCGAGCGCCAACTGCTCGATGGCCATGAGCTGTTCTGAGTTTTCTTTGGCGAAATTGTAGTAGAGCGAGAGCTGATTGAAGGCTTCGCTTTCTGCCCCGAGGAGTTTCTCGAACTTCTTCATCAACTCATCGAAGGATTCCGGGAGTAGGGCGATGGCCCCACCCAACCCACCGGCTGCCTGAACTGCGGCGGCGAAAGTGGCAACCAGGACACCGAGGTTGCTCTCGGCTGCCTTGATGGCTTTCCCGCCTTCACCGAAAGCGAGCTCCTTGAATTGCTTGAGAAGGTGGTCCAGGAATGGAGTCAATGCCGACAGCGCCTCTTGTGATTTCTTCTTCAGGAATTCAGTGTTTAGGCCGAGCTTTGACATTTGTTGGGCGAGCTCACCTATCTGAAATGAGCCCTCAACCCCCATGGTCTCAAGGTGCGCAACTATCTGCTCGAACCCGCTGTTCATCTGCTCGCTGGCATCTGCCACACTGAGCGAACCGTTCTCCACCATCCCGAGCGCAAAGCTGAACTGCTTCATTATCTCGCCGGAATTGCCGGCGGTGATCCCGACTTCCTTGATGACGTCGCCGATGTTGGCGGAGATGGCATTCTGGAGGCTTCCGAATACCTTCTCGTCCACCTCGAGCTGCTTGGATAGTTCCTCGCTGAACTCCTTGCCGAAGAGGACCGCGCCTTCTTTGCCGATCTTTTTCCATCGCGGCTTGAAGAGGGTCCCGAGGATTTTCATCGCTGGCCCGATGAAGGAGCCTATCATTGGGAGGGCAGAGGACATGCCGCCGAGGAACGACAAGAAAGTTGTCTTGCCTGCTTCCCCCGCCGGGCCAATGGCGCCCTGGAACATACTCTTGAATCCAGAGAATCCGCCCGAGAGCAGCCCCGCGCCGCCAGAGATTGCACTGGAGAGGCCACCAAAGATGCCGCCCAGCTTGTCGCCGAAGATTGCGGAGAAGTCCGCCCCTACGGCCAAGGCCTTAGAGAAAGCCTCTATCCCGCTTGCCGCAGACCTTGCCGCCGGGACCGTGCCCTTCAGCTTTTTAATCCCCAGCCCCGTGTTGAGCATGAAGGCCCAGGACGGCGCGGTCGCTTCCGCGAAGCCATGCTCGGCCATGCTCAGGCTTGCGGATAGTTCCCCCAGGCTGACGGACAATCCCTTGGTGAGGTCCACCCCGAGGTCCATCGGCGCGTTGGCTGCGATGTTGGCGCGGGAGAGATCTTTCAATGTTTCGGTGAGTTTTGTCGCTTGTAGGTCTGCGCCGGAATACGCCTCTGTCACCTTCTTGATTACCGGCTCCGTTTTCTTTGCAGCCTCAGCCGACATCCACTGGGCATGTGTCAACTCTTGCTGGCTGGCGATGAATTCCTTCTGGACTCTCAGCCCTTCCTCCGTGGTCTCAACCATCGACTCGGGGATTATCGCTACCCCTTCAGCGTCTCTCTTGACGCCGAGTAGGGCATCGGCCACGCTATCGAGGGCGCCCCTGACACCGATAAGGTCTGTCCACCATTGCCCGAGCTTCCACGCTGCGACAGCGACGCCGGCTGCAAGGACAGCCACCCCGACAGCAGTGGCGGCAGGTGCTAGCGCGGTCATGGCTGCCGCGAAATTGAATGCCATGAAAGCGCTTACTGCACCGGATAGAGCTCCCACGGCTATCACTAGTTGGCCGGCTACGACGAGCACCGGACCCGCCGCGATAGCGATTCCGGTCATCCCGATGATGGCCTTCTGTAGCCACGGTGAGAGTTCCGTGAATCCCGTAACAAGATTCCCGACCCATTTAGCCATGGGGATTAAAGCATCCACAACCTTGCGGATAGTCGGTGCGAGTTGGTCCCCCAGTTGGACGAGAGCCACCTTGATTTGGGCCACCAAGGCATTGAACTTGAATCCGGTGGTTTCGGTGACCGTGGCGAAGCCTTCGGCGAGGGCACCGGTCTGCTCTTTCATCTGGGTCAGGATGTCTACAGTGGCTTTCCCGCCGTCCTTGGTGACAGCCAGCAATGCGTTGAACCCCTCGATATCTTCGAAGAGTTGCTTCAGGGCCTCGCTGTCGTCACCGAATGCATCCCGGATGTCAACAAGCGTGCCGATGAGTCCTCGTTCCGACAGGCTCTCCTTCAGACTCTCGGTGGTAAAGCCGAACCTCTCAAGGTTTTCCTTCGCCTGCGTTGATGGGGCGATTAGCGCCTTCAGCGCGCCCTTCAGTCCTGTCGTTGCCTGTGACGCGTCTGCGCCAACCAACGAATACGATGCCAGGAACGCGCCGACTTCCTGGAAGCTAATGCCCATCGTTGATGCGAGAGGGATCACTCGGCCAATAGAGCCGGCCAGTTGGTCCGCCTCCAGCTTACCGAACTTTACGGTCTCGAGCAGGACTTCGGTAGCAGCACTGGCCGTAAGCCCGCTGTCCGCATAGGCGTTCATAGCCGACGTGAGGGCATCAGCCACGACTTCCGTTTCCCCGAGCCCCACGGCTGACGCCTGCGCAGAAATCTTGAGGGCATCCAGCGCCCGCTCACCACGGAGCCCGGCGCTAGTAATGAAAAACATCGCGTCTGCCAGCTCTTTTGGCCCCTTCCCTACCGCTGGGCCAAGCGCAAGGATATCGTCCCGCCAAGCCTCGACCTGGTCCGCTGAGACACCGACCAAGGTATTGATCTTGGTCATGGAGGTTTCGAAGTCCGACGACATCTTGAGGGCTGCCGTGCCCGCTGCCAACAAGGGCAGGGTGAGCCCGGTCGTCATCTTCCTGCCGACGTCGGTCATCTTCTTGCCAGCGGCTTTCAGATTCCGCTCGGCACGGCGCAAACCTTTCTCGTACTTGGACGCGTCTAGCCCAAGCCTTACGACTAGGTCAGCTACTGTTTCGGCCATCTTTTCTTCTCAGCCTTGCCCTACGGCGCTCTGCTTTTGCTTTCTTGCGCTCCATTGGGTGGATTGCTCTGCCCCCGAGCAAACTGTCTGGTGTTTTTTTGAACTGCACCTTGCAGCCCGAGATATTCAACATATGGGCGGTGGAAAATGCCACCCTTTTCCACTCGTGCCACTCCCTGATCTCCAATCCGAGGAGAGCGTCGTTGACTTCGCCGACTGTCCATGTGTAAATCTCGATCGGGCTATAGCCCATTTGTCCGGTGAGTACCGGGCGGAGCTGCTTAATCCAGTTGGTTATAGTCGCCCCGCCCTCCTCTATTCGTTTCCCTGGTCGTCTTTAACCTCGTCGGCCTCAGGCTTTTCTTCTTCGCTGTCGTCTTCCGGGTCCGAGTCCATCAGGTTCTTGAGGGCGCCGCTGGACGTCAGAGCATCCATGCACGTTTTAGAGATGTCCTTCCACTGGCCTCCGGCTTTCATGTATCCCTCGATGATTGTCCCCGCCTTGATCTGCGTCATCTTCTTGTCCTTCCACTTGAGCCCAGCCCACAGCAGGCACCGGGTCAGGCGGAAGCCATCCCAGTTCTTCAGGATGTTGAAAAACCCGCAGTCGAATACCGTCTCGATATCGCACAGGCAGTTGAGGTCATACCGAAGATGATGCTCTTTGTTGTCCTTGAGGTCGACGAGTGTTTTTTGCGCCACTTGCTATCTCCTATGTCACGGAACGGACCAACGAGCCCGCCGCTTGCAGTGTGATGGGAGCAGCCTCGAGATCTCCCACAGCCCCGGCAATGGGGTTGTAGGACTCCAAGACAGCCTGCCCGGTGAAGCTCGGGTTGAGCGTCGATACAGCCGTGCTCAATGGTTTAACGATGATGGGGAACGCATCCGCCCCGATGAGCGGGGATAGAGTCGCATCGACGCTGCTCCCGGCGTAGTCGTTATGGAACTCGATGTCCATGGACCACGTTTTCAACCCGGCCTTATTCGACCTGGTATCGTCGCCCATAGCCGTGTCATCCTGCATCTCAGCGCCAAGGTTGATTGTCACGCTCTTGACGTGATCGCTTAGATCGACTGAGTTCAGGTTCACGTCAGCATTTTTCAGAATTATGGTAGCCATTTTTATCCTCCTATCTAACTGGCAGGATTGCGAGCCCTACCAAAACCGTGAACGATGTGCCCACTACAGTGTGATCGATGCGCCACCAATCGTCAGTGATAGGACCGGCAAGCGGCCCGATGATTTCCGAGGTCACGCCAGCCGTCTGCGCGAAGGTAAACCGCGTAGTCGGTGTGCCACCGAAATTCTGCACATCGTCTGACTCAATGAAAATGTCGAGAGTCGTTGGGCTGCTTACCCCGTAGACGTGCATCACCGCATAGGCTTCCTCGGCCGCCCCTACGGCCCCGAGTTGATATGCAGTGCCTTGAGCGTCTGTGCTCAGAACAGCTTGGGCGATGGACGTTGCCCGGATGAGCCTGGACTTGCGTGCGTTTATCTCTGCGGAGAAGGAGAAGAGATCCCCGACTGCCCCACCCGGTGTGTAGCTTGCATTCGTGGACTTGAAGGCGTAACCAATCTTGGTTGCCGCCCCGCCCTCAGGCCATGCTGAGAAGACCGAATCCTCGGCCCCTACCTGGCTGAACATCTGATCGTCAATCTCGTCCACCCCGGCTTGCCAAAAACCTTGCACGGAAGCAGCGGCAGTCATGAGCCCTGCCTTATTCGAGCGGGTGTCGTTGCCGAAAACCGTGTTGTCCTGCATCTCGGCGCCGTGGTCGATTTGAACCTGATTCAGGTCGCCCGAGATATCCTGGCCCCCGAGGTAGATTTCCGCGTCCTTCAGAATTAGAATAGCCATAATTATCTCCTCATTCGGGCCAGGGCTCGAGTATCACTGCCCCGCATGCCTTGCAGACGAATTTCCGTTCTTGCATGCCCATCGTCGTTACGTCGTGCCGGTTTTTGTGGATACACTGACCGGCATCGGGTTTCACCTCATACATCAGCTCACCTACTTGGT
>SDBV01002363.1_pt1 | contig 28163 bp, 24 predicted proteins | sample 2277081 | NCBI WGS metagenome assembly SDBV01 (sample SAMN10402039, study PRJNA504765) | marine sediment metagenome | isolation source: marine sediment core GS10_PC15, 223 cmbsf | place: Arctic Ocean: Southern Knipovich Ridge | collected 2010
GTTTTATATCCGGGACAAGATCTACGCCTGTTACAGATGCGAGCATATCCAGTGCATATTCCACCTGACGATAATTTTCATTTTTCAGAGCCGCTTTCAGCGTAGCAATTGTGGATGCCTCGTTGATGTTGATCCTTAGTTCATCCGGATCGATTTCCCTCTTCGCAAGGGCAATCCTGAAAGCGTTTAAGTATTCACGTTTGGTCAGAATGGCAATAATAATCCAGACAGCTAAAAAAGCTATAACAATCATGCTTATATGGCGAACAGAAAAACCGAGCGCCAGAGAAATTATCAATAATCCACCGGCAATACCGCGGGCTCCCCTGTCTATGACAACGTCGATAAATACCTTGGTCCGCTTTTTTATTTCGAGCGGAACTGGCATGAACAGAAGTTCACGGCCGGTTTTATCGATTGAATATTTAAAACTGCCATCGGCACCACGTAAAATGATACCTGCCAGTAAACCCGGACTCAACAGCATTGCCATCGAGCCTAACAGTAAACCAATAGGAAGAAACAGTATTACACCGCCCACTCCAAGAATACGGAGAAACGTGTAAGTAAGAACTATTTGGAAAAATAAGGATACCAGGCTGAGACGCCCGTAAAATTTTCCGAGAAATGAGGTAAGGGCCGCTTTTTCCGGGAAGGCTTCTACTGAAACTGTTTTAAATTGGAAATCGACAAACGAAGCAACCATCATAGTCATAGTTATTATTCCCACTATAAAAATAAGATGGCGGGAACTTTTTATTGTTCCGAATATTTGAAAAATTCCTTCACTTTTTTCCTTAATTCTTCTGGGAGAAACACTAATTTCTTCTCCCTCTTTTTGCGACAGTTTCCAGATGATATTTAAAAGGAAAATACATAAAGTTAAATACCCCGCACAGAAGAAGAGCAGGTTTTCCGTAGAAACTCCGAGATTTTTCACTACAAATCCGGTTACTTCTCCCCCTGTGAACGCTCCTACTATGCCGCCTAATGTCAGTAAAACAAAAAGCCGCTTAGCTTGAGCAGGATTATATATGGTATTTGCAAAGAGCCAGAACTGAGAAGTTGACAAAATGCCGTATACGCTCACCCAGATGTAAAAAGTGTAATACACCCAGGAATCGCCAAGCTGAACCAGCCAGCGAAGAATAAAGAGATTGATGATAAATATGATGGTTGTATAATTGATCAGCTTGTTCAGCTTAACAGACTTTCCCACTCTGGAATATAACGATATTATCGGAGCTACAATTAACGCTATAAGAATAAATACAAATGGTAACTGGCTTGAACCGAGTTTTACGAGAAACAGACTGTCTCTTGCAGGTTTTAAGAAATAATAGGTAACAAGCAGTAAGTAATAGTACAAAAACATAAGGAGAGTAATTGTAAATTCTCCCTTACGAATGTTTTAAAGTTTTTTCTAATAACTGTTTCATGCTTTTCTCAGAGTATTATAATCATTGCTTACGAACTATGAATGATTCTCTAAATCCAAAAGGTTTTTCAGCTTCTTCCTTTACTTCATTCACATCGATTTTGATTTGATCAGCGTTAATAGAAACACGACAATAGTGATATATTTTTTCATTTTTGACCTGAATTACGTCCAAACCTTCATTCCTGAAGTATTCAAGATATTCTTGAATACTTTCAGGATCCGTTTCGTCCCGAAGAGGAGCGCCTCCTCCACCGCTTATTATTATGTGTATTTCACCGATATTATTCCTGTCTTTTGTATATCGAAGGATATTATGTTCGTAAAGATGTTCATGACTTGAGAAAACAATCTGAACACCATACTTCTGAAATAACTTGAGAAGACGCTTTCGTTTTTCCGGAAGATATTTTCCGTAGTCGTCTCTATCCCAGTCATTATGATGTTTGCCGAAAGATATCGGCGGGTGATGCATCGATACAATTTTGAATGTTTTCTTCGACGCTGCAAGCTTTTTTTCCAGCCATGAAATTTCACCGGATTCTTTATTTGAAACAAACCACTTGTCAAATTCTTTATCCTGTGTCTCATCATCAATAAACTGTTCATGGTCAAGTATAATATTAGAGTCAATTACAAATAAATCGGCATCAGGGAATTCCATTACATGAAATCCTGGATATTTGAATACAACATTAAGATTTTTTATACCATACTTTTTATCATTCGGACATTCATGACTTCCAAATATAGGAATATAAGGGATTTCATTTAGTAATGGATGTTTAATTTTATTATCGACTAAAAATCTCCGCCAATGATCCGGATAACGACCGTCATTAACAAGATCGCCCATATTTAATATAAAATCCACATGTGATTTTTTCGCTTCATTATAAACAGCATCGCGGACCATAATTCTTTTATCATAGTTGTAATTTGAATCATTTCTAAGATAATTGATTCCCCCGATTAATCCGTTTCCTGCTAAATAAATTTCATAAAACGGGAATAGCAACATTTTCGGGGTATACCAGTTTTTTTTCTTAAGAAATTTTTCGAATAATCTATAACCCGGCCTGGTATCTCCATAAATGATGAATGTGGGATTTTTTTGGTAAGGCCCGTCCGGCATAAGATTTGGAACGCTATATATTTCTTTTGAAAGGTTTTCAGAAACCAGCCCCTTTTTTGAACAAGATATCAAGGCTGTTAGAATAAAAAAAGAAATTAACAGCAAAAAAAGTTTAACATATACTGATTTTTTCACGATACCACCTCATTAATCCTGGCGCTGAATACCGATAAGCACATATTTACCGGATGCTTCATCAATGCTGATAAAAGCCCTTACCATTTTACTCCACTTTTTATCTTCGCCACGTCTTGTTTGAATTTTCACCTCCCAGACAATATCATATGGATTTTCCTGATGCGAATTATCATTTTCTTTTATCAGGTCTACTTTATCCGGAAGAGGAATGTTTGTACTTTGTATTATTCCTTCTTGTGTAGCTTTCATTTTTTTGTTATTGCTGATAATATATTTATAACTCGATTTGTCAGCCGGTTCAAGCCCGGTTTCTACCGCAAGATCGGTAAAGCGGAGTTCACTATTATCTTCGATGCGAAATCTGTCTAAAGGATTAATATGTTCAAACCAGTACTTGCCTATAATATTTCGACGTTCTTTAAGAACCTGTAATAAATAAGCCGCGGCTTCGGGATTGGAATATTTTCCATGCTCGACCGCAACTTTTAATTGCTCATCGGAGAACGACATCACGATTTTTGCTCCCCAAAAACCATCACGAGCAGTCATATATTCGAATGCGGGATTGGGAATTTGAGATTTGTATTTATGCGGTTTAAAAAATTCTGAATTATAAAGCCCAATAGAAGGATATTGAACACTTTTATTTTTATTATATGGAGGGATATAGAATCCGAGAGAGAAAAACTGTATCAGAAATGCATGGGGGTCTACATCGTATTCAAATCCCCTGAACGGTTTGTTGGGGCCTCTCGCAGCGCTGCCAAGGGTTGAACCGAAATCCATGAGATAATGTTTAACATAACATTTCCCGCCATCTGTAACATAAGTATCGAATGAGTTCTGGGCTTTGGTATCAAAATGGTTCAGCCATGCGGCAATAACCCTCAAGCCCCTGAGTTCACGTCTGTGCTGATGGGGTACTGTGTCGTTCGGATCATCTATACGGGTTTGTACATATTTAAACGGACCTATGGGCTTCCCCTCGATATATTTACTCGCCAGCGCCCGAATCCTGCCGTCCGGCAGATAATGTATATGTTCCAGAATATCTCTTAAATCCTTCTGGTTCATCAGGCGTCCCCGTCCTTTACTATCGGTAAACTTGACATTGTCTCCCACCTTTAAAAGATCCGGATGAAAATATGTGATGTAATTTTCCGGCGTATTATAACCGGCGGCGTAAAACAGTTTTGTTGAAACGACTTCGGCTCCGGTCATTAATTCCGAATATCCGGTAGGATCGAATTTTATAACATAGCGGTTTCCCTTACTATCTTTGATTTGAAACCCGGGCGTTACTCCCTGTAGTTTTGCACGAAAAATTATCCATGAGCCGGATTTATCGGGACCTTCTTCAGTATCGGGGCCTCGTGCAATTTCATCGAGTGTCATTTGAACTCTTGCATTACGATTAGTAAACCAGATGGAATTTTGTACCTCGTCAAATGCATCGATATTCATTGCCTGTTTAGGTTTACCTGCAAGTTTACGAACTAATCTCGAGGGTTCGAATAATTTCTGAACCTGCATGACAAACTGTTTATGCAGCGCCTCTTTGGCTAAATTAACTTCTTGTCCATGCGGTTCTAATATATGCATGCGGTCATCGGGCATTGGCTCCGGAATCCTGAATGTATTGCGGATACCGCAGCCGTAGAGGAAATTAAAAAGAATGCATATAATGAGAAATTCAATAATCTTTTTCATGCCGGGACCCTGTATTTTCAAGACAGTGCGATTTTTATCTATAACTTCTTATTCCAGCCGAAATAATATCTGGTCCTATCACGGCTTCTGCCAACCATAATCTGTGCCTGTAATTTATCTTTTCCCCATATATTAAAAAAACCTCCATAACCGAAATGAAGATCGTTAAACGAAAATTCTTTAAAAATATTTGGGGAAACCTCGCCGGCATCTACAAATAGTCCTGCATCGATCAAATCCCTCCAGACAGGATAGTTATATTCGACTGTTCCGAGCAGCATATCCTTTTCATAAAAACGGCCCCGGGTAAAACCGCGAATTGTTTCCTCAGTGCCTAACTCACTTAGATAGAAAAACGGGATATTTTTACCTGAAAACTCTTCGACAGTTGCAGCGGCCACCCTTAAAGAAATCGTTCGATCATAAAAAAGATGGATATAATGCTTGTAGCTTCCCGATAACTTCCAGAAACCGAACTCATCATTATTAAAATCATTAAATATTCCTCCATCGACCGATAAAAAACCGCCGGCAGAAGGTCTTGCGGATTTATTTATTGAATTAGAAGTCAATGCAAACTTTATACGGGCAATATTGGATTCCTTTTTTAGACCCGGCAGTTGTGCTTCGTTGTATAGAGCAGTGGTGTAAGGAAGGTTTTCATCTTGTTCTGTACGAGCGTTCTCAATATTATTTCTGTCGATTCCAAATCTGGCTTCAAACATTGTTTGTTTTGAAATGAATGCTTTGAAGGAAGCCTCAACAGTTGTTTGCTTATGTGCAAACTTGCTTTCATCCGAATATTTCGAGTCATTACCGGTACCGAAAAACGATTCATCTGAAAGGAATTGATAATATAAAATAATATCGGTCGAAAATCTTTTCCCAAAAGGCTGCAATTCCTTTAACCGCATACGGTACCGTTTCCTGCCTCTCGAACCCAACTGGGCGCTCACATCAAATTGTGATTCATCGATATATGGAGGAATTTTATGATAGAATAACAGGCCGCCGCCGTATCGAGAAGAATATTGGCCTGAAAACCCCCGGGGTTTGTACTGGGAAAGATATTCGATGACCCTTTGAACAATCTTTGATTCATCGACCTCTTCAACTATTTCCTCTCTTCCCATGCACGTAATTTGAACGGGCGAGAATACCAGTCTTCCGGGAATATTCACAATCGTTTCCCACTTTTCTTCGGAGCGCAGTTTCTCTGAAAAAACCGTCCGGCTGTCGGTTTGTTGAGTTCTATGTTCAACTTTATCAGAGACATTTTTTATCTGGCAGTGTGAAGGACCGACATCAAAAGTCAGCACCATAACAGAAATGGCAAGAAAAAACACCGATAAATAATAGACCCATAATAAGCTTACATGGGATTTATTCAAATTTGCATCCTTCTTTGTAAAAAAACATATAAATAAATGCTGTTAACAGGAAAATATTATTAACGAAAGTCCGCAGTATGCCCCGACCTCGGGACCGGGATTAATGCGTGCGGGCATGATGCAAAGAAGGGGATACAATCCCCTTCTTTGTCAATAATTACAAGATACCCCGCCTTGTAAGTACATCACTTCATTAATATTATACTGATAATTACTAAATTGCAAAGAATAATTTGATACTTTTATAACACTCACTATCTTGCCGGTTATTTTACATGGGAATTTTTAAAATTTATAAGTAATCAATAAACCCGTCCCATTCCCACCATCCAGCGCGGCAGGTATCAATTTGACCCTGCGATTTTTTTTTAGTTTGAGTAACGCATGAGAAACAACCCACCCGTAAACTGCTCCTGTATATACATCGGAAGGCCAGTGATGATTGGAAGTCATGCGCTGTAAAAGAACTGTGGTTGCTCCGGAGTAGGCTGCAACCTTAAATGGCATGTAATCGATATGATGCGAAAGAACGCTGGCCAATTGCATTATGGCAGTGGAGTGCCCGGAAGGGAAAGACCTGCCCTCATAGAACTTAAAGCTTCTCGGACCATTCTCTATCATAGGTCCTTCGCGACCGACAAGGAGCATAGTGGTACTTTTACCGAAACTGCCTATAAAAAAAGATTCCAGCAGATCGGCAGAAATATTAACTATCAGTTCATTTTTAAAAATGTATCCTATAAAAAGGGAACCGAAGATAAATTTGTTCGTGAAGCCCATATAGCCGAGCGGTTCAAGGAATTCCCCTGTATCTTGAATGGGCTTGTAAAACTTGTGATTTTTGTTTTTGTAGATGGCTTCGTATATATCCTGGTCATATGCATAAAGCATACCGCCAAAAGCCAGGATTCCACTGAGCCATAAAGCATATTTTTTATTTATCCTCGCCGGCGAAGTATACATGTATTTTAAATCGGATAGAGAAGTTTTCGCAGCGACACCAAGATCGCTATAAACCCTTTTTACAAACGTGGGATTATCAGAAATACTATCATCATCGAGATTGATGTTTTGGCTGTATAAAAATGTATCCGTGGTGAAAAAAACAATAAGTACAGCAAGAATCAAAATTGATGTATTATTATATAAGGTCTTTATAAAATGCCGCTTATTTGAATAAGAATATAAAAGAACATACAATGTTTTCAATTTAAAACTCCTCATCCTGCAGTTTTAACGATGAACCAAAATTTTTAATATTTTTTAAGAGCGGAGTAAAAGCAAGACATATGGCGGTCGACTTCTGTTACACCTGATTAATAAATTATACTTTATAACATACCATGTCAAATACTTCTTTTGGCCAATTACACAAAAAAAATGACAGAGCTTTTTTAATCAGTTAAAGCCAATATTAAGTCGTTAAATGCTTACGGGATTAAATGGGGATTATCTCGAAGTAATTTTTCTTACGTTAATTCACAATATTGTCCGGTTAATAATCTAATAAATTCAATTGGCAAGAATTGTTGTATTTCTTTTTATTCATCTTCATCCGAGTTATGAAAAAAAAATTCAAGACACTCCGGACAAATACTATGAGTGAATTCAGCTTCAGAATGGTCACGGATATAATCTGCCACATTCTTCCAAAAACCTTTTTTGTCACGTATTTTTTTGCAGTGAGCGCAAATGGTAAGAATTCCTCGTAATACTTTTATCTCATCTTGTAGTTTCTGCCTCTTTTTCTCCATTTTATCTTTATATAGAATCATTTCGAGAGTTGATCTTAACTCTTTTTCATTAAATGGTTTGACCAAAAATCCATGCGGCTCCGTTAATTTTGCTTCTTCTAAAATTTCTTTATTTGAAAAGGCGGAAAGATACACAACAGGAATATTGAACTGAGAGCAAATTTGTCTGGCAGCTTTTATCCCGTCCATTTCAGTATTCAGCATAATATCCATCAGTACCAAATCGGGCTTTATCTCTCCAGCCGTTTTAATAGCATCTTCTCCCGAGGACTCGATTGCAGGAACATCATATCCAATTCTTTCTAATGCCTTTTGAATATCAACCGCTATAACAAATTCATCTTCAACAACCATTACCTGCGGTTTATCCATTGTATACGCTCCATTCATTTATTGAGTTTTTGATTTTTAAAAGTAATATTTGCAATTGTTCCGGTACTCCTGTTGTACTCAATTTTACCCTGAAGCTGTTTTTTCACAATTCCAAAAATCAGATACACACCAAGTGTTTTTACATTGGCTAAATCAAAATCCTTTGGAATACCAATTCCATTATCTTTTACAACAAGTTTAATAATATTTTCATCATAATTACGCATGCTTATATTGATTTGTCCCCTCCTCCCGGCGGGAAATGCATGCTTCAATGAATTTGAAATCAGTTCATTAAGAACCAAACCACACGGGATAGCCACATTAATTCCCAAAGAAACATCTTCAACGTCAAAAATTAATGAAACTTTATCCGTATTATTCGGGTAATATGTCCTCACCAGATGATTAGCGATTTCATAAATGTATTCTTTAAAATTAATTTTAGACAGGTTATCGGATCGGTGAAATTTCTCATGGACAATAACCATAGATTTTATACAATTCTGGCATTCCGATAAAACTTCAGCCACTTTTTTAGATTTGATATTTTCAGATTTAAGTTTCAACAAGCTGGAGATTATCTGGAGATTATTTTTTACACGATGGTGAATCTCCTTGAGCAAAATCTCTTTTTCTTTTAGTGATGCCTTGATTTCTTTTTCAGCTTGTCTTTGTGCTTCATCCGCGTCCTTACGCTCGGTGATATCATCAGCCGTTCCTATTGTACCAGTTACACGACCTTCTTTGTCATAGAGAAGCATTGCAGTAAAACTCAAATGAACATCATCGCCTGATTTTGAAACGTACGATGTCTCATATCCTTTGGTGCTGCCTTCTTTCAAAACTCTCTCAAATTCTTTATTGTCACGGCGAGCAATATCTTCTTTTTTAAAATCTGAATGTTTAAGTCCAAGCATTTCGTCTATGGAATAACCAAGAGTTTTTTCCCAATTTTCATTGAGATAAATAAAGCACCCTTCTTTGTCACACTGGAATATCAGGTCTTGAGAAGTTTCAATCAAATTACGATATTTCTCTTCGTTTTCACTCAGAGCGTCATCTACTTTTTTGCGCTCGGTAATATCTGTGTGAACAGCCATCAGAACCTTTCCATGCAAAGGATGCTCAAACACAGAAACATTTGCAAAACACCAAAATGGTTTTCCATCTTTCTTTATATTATTGACTTCCCCACGCCATTTACCTGTCTCACGGATAACTTTCATGATTTCCGTTGCCCTCTCCAGAGGATCCTTATCTGTAGGAGCATTCACTATAGATGCGTTCTTACCAATCATTTCACCAGTATTGTAACCAAACATTTCCTCAAATTTTCGATTTGTATATTTAATAATTACATCATCAACACCCACAAAATAAACACCATCAGTCATGTTTTTAATCATTTCCCTGTAAAAAAGTAGTGTTTCCTCTGCTTTCTTGCGCACAGTGATGTCACGAATTACTCCAGTAATTCCGAATTCCTTAGTTCCAGGAAAAGGATTACTTATTTCAAGAATCTTGTTTTGGTATTCTAATTCATACGACTCAGTTGGAACACCAGAAAACATCTTCTTTATTAGTTTCAACATTATTGGGACGTTATTAGGCTTTACAAATTCTTTAATGAGATTAACTGCTTTTTTTCCAACAATATATTCCTTTGAAATACCAGTTATTTCTGTGAAAGCATTATTTACTACAATAACAGTTCCTTTTTTATCAGTAAATATGATTCCATCTCCTGCACAATTAATAATATTATGATAAAGCTCCTCTCTATCACGTTTCTTTTTCTGATTCTGCTTGGATTTAGTTTCAGATTCCTTCAATTCAGCATTTCGCTTCCGCAACTCTTCTAACTCAGCTACAAGCTGTGCTTTTGTTTTATTTTTTTCTTTCATTCTTATATCTTTTTTAAAATAAATTTTCATTTAAACACTTTGCAAAGTTTGCAAAATAGTAATAAAAATGTGATTATCAGGTCTTTTTGTTACATTAGATAATAATAGAATTAAACAAAATACATTTGATAATTTATAATTTATTATATATTATTTAATGGACTTATGAACATTTAAGAAATGTCCAACGATATCCAAAAGTATATTATATAACATTAGAGAATGTGATACAAGGATTATAACACGTTATGGCGACAATAAATAAATTAGGAGCAAACGTTAGGTACTTTAGGGTGTCGTGTAAACTCACCCAAAAAACGTTTGGCAGCAAAATCGGCGTTTCCGGTAAAACAGTTGGTATGTGGGAGCGTGGAGAAGTGGATTCTATCAAAAAAGGTACGTTTTTAGCCCTTTCACGTTTCTTTTCGGATACTTTTGGCTGTGAGATTACTTCAGAGGACTTAAAAACTCGTGACTTATCCGCTGAAAACTTCACTTCACCGGTGAATAATATCTTTCCTGCAGGTATTCCTCCATATATCCCCATTATTCCCCAAAATGAAGCAGGGATTTATCGCGACTATACTACCATCGATTTCTCTAATAAGAATGGCTATGAATTTGTGGAAAGACCAATGGATGTAGTTGAAAAAAATGCATATGCTGTCAGAATAACAGGCCACAGGATGTCGCCGACCCTTGAGCCTCTTGATATTATTATCCTTTCGCCTGATAAGCCTTTTGTAAACAATAAAATTTATTTGGTGCGGACTATTTCCGAGGAAGTAATGATAAAGAGTGTTTTTCGTAAGGGCGATTATTTTATCTTGCAAAGTAATAATTCGAACATTGAGCCTATACTGATAAACGTTAATCAAATAATATCTCTGCATAAGTTAATATGGCTGAAAAAGGGATGACGATTGTTATTGGTCAATATTAACTTTTGTTTTTATTATAGTCATTTCATTATGAAGTTCACCTTTCTTGTCTGCTTTTTTCGACTTTTGATTTTTAAAAGCAAATTCGATTGCAGCCGTATAATCTTTTTCTCTGTTATTTTCTGCTCATCACTCAATTAATGTACTTCGAAAGCGTTCTTTATTGTTTTTAAAAATTTAGCTAAACTAAAAGGTTCGGTCAAATAATCATATGCCTTGTATTTCATGCATTCTACAGCATCGTTAATATCATCATTGTCAGTTTATTTATGTGAGGTATTCGAAATGCATGAAGGAAAGAAGCGGAACGCAGCAGCTTTATTAGATTTTGGGATTCAAGACTAAAAATCTTTATTTATCGATAATACTTCATTCAGTAATTTCTGTAATTCATCAAGCTTATAAGGCTTAGAAAGAAATCCTTTGAACCCGTATTTTTCACAATTAGATATTATGGGATTACTGGAATACCCACTTGACACAACAGCTTTAGCATCGGGATCAATTTCAAGCAGCTTCTTAATAGCTTCACTGCCTCCCATACCTCCGGGGATTGTCAAGTCCATTATAACAACATCAAAGGGTTCGCCTGAGTCCATTGCTTTTTTGTATTTCTCGATTGCTTCGGTTCCATTGCTTGCCTCATCCGCTTCATTACCAAAAGTCTTCAGTACCTTTAATACAAAATTTCTCACCATTTCATCATCATCCATTACGAGAATCTTTCCGGTCATGTCTGCTGTGTGTTCTATGACAGCCTCTTTCTTCTTCAGCTGTTTTGTAGATGCAGGCAGGTAAATATGGAATGTTGACCCAACTCCCAATTCAGATTCGACAGCGATGTAGCCGTTATGCCGATGGATGATTGAATATGTAGTAGCAAGGCCCAGTCCGCTGCCCATCTGTTTTGTAGTGAAGTAGGGATCAAATATCTTTGAGAGATGATCTTCGGTTATGCCGGGTCCTTTGTCTTCTAATGATATTTTGACATAATTACCTTGTTTTAAAGTAAGATTATCTTCAGGTGTTACAGTGACATTTTTCGCTTTGATATTAATTGTTCCGCCATCAGGCATAGACTGTTGAGCATTGATTACCAAATTACCGATTGCCAGGCTTGTCTGCTCTTTCTCAAGCTCAGCAACCCATAAATCGGGAGAAATTGAGAAGCGGAATTGAACATTGGAACCCCGCAGTGAAAATTGAGTTGTTTCTCTAATAAGCTCAGAAAGTCCTGTGATTTCCTTAACAGGAGCGCCACCCTTTGAAAAAGTGAGTAACTGCTGGGTTAAATCCTTTGCACGGAGACTGGCTTTCTCAACTTCAGATAATAAGATTTCTGCTTCATTTGTATTATCTAAACTCATTTTAGCAAGGGATGTATTGCCCATAATGACTGCGAGAATATTATTGAAGTCATGGGCAATCCCGCCGGCGAGAATACCGATTGATTCGAGTTTGTTGGCTTTAACTCTCTCTTCTTCGAGTTGTTTTCGTTCGGTGATGTCACGGAATATTGCACTGCTTCCAGTAAACTCTCCATTACTATCAAAAACCGCGACAACCTTTATATCACCGTAAATTTTTCTTCCGTCTTTTGTTATCCAAACAGATTCCAGTTTAATTTGTCTTTTTGAAATTAATTCATCCAATTTCGGTTTGAATGTTTCAAAAGTTTCATTTCTTAAAACCTGAGTAATATGCATCCCAATCATTTCTTCTTTGGTATATCCTAACGTGTTTGTAGTCGCTTCATTCACGTATGTGAAATATCCATTTTTATCTGTCATATGTATTAAATCACTTGCAGTTTCCATAAATGTTCGGGATTTTTCCTCGCTTTCTCTCAATGCAGTTTCAGCTTTTCTGTGCTCTTCCATTTCCATCTCTAATTGATTCGTTCTCTCTTTAACTTGCTCTTCAAGAAGCTGGTTAAAATTTCTCAGTCTTTTATAAGTTACCTCTAAAGCATCGACCATATAATTGAAAGACATTCCTAAATCGCCAATTTCATCATTGGATTTTATTACAGCTCTTTTTTTCAAATCGCCTTTTTCAATCTGCTTTACCGTACGCACCATTTGATGTAATGGTTTTGTTATTATTTCGCTTATTATCAATACGATTGATATTCCTATTATAAAAATTATTAAACTGACTAATGAAATTGTTTTTTTACTTTTTTCGACATTTTGTTTGAGTTCATTTAATGAAATTCCCAGATATAATTTACCAATAAGTTTATCATTATATATTACATTTGTACTGGTTTTATAAACAATAATATCATAAGGGGCTTGGCCTGTACTATTTGAATGAAAATCCATTTGTGTTGCTTTATCTATATTAAAGGAATAAAATATTTTCCCATTTTCATCACTAACTACTATATATACAAGATCTTTATCATTCCTTAAACCTTCTAATGATTTATCAGTGTCATCAAAATCCTTAAATAGTAGCGCCGGGCTGATACTGAAAGCAGTTATTTCACTGATACTTTTAGCTTTATTAATAATTGATTCAAAAGCCTGCTCTTCTAATTTCCATGGGAAATAGAAGTAAATAAATAATGATATTAAAAATATCAGAATTGAAAATACTGCTGCAATTTTTGTTCGGATTAACAAAAGTCTCATTTATTTTCCTTTTTATTGAATTATCTTAGCCAGCTTCAATAATTGCGGTCGTTTCTTGTATAAATTCCACGCACTTTCATGATTGCTTCTTCAAGAGTTCTGTAACCGTACAGCGCTATGTCATCCGAGGTGATAATAATGATTGATCCCGGCGCTTCACTGCTTGTCTGGTCATGTTTGGAAGCAGTTGTGATTTTGGTTTCCAATAATGCATCTATTGAAATATCGCTGATGTTTTTTTTCGTCTTCTGGCAAATTGCTTCATAAGGAATAATACAAATTATAGATATAATTATGAAATATAACATGTACCTGTACATAATAATATTCCCTTTGAAATCTTTTAAACATAGGCTATTTAGGGATCAATTCAAAAATTGTATCAATAATCTTATTAATTTTAAAAGGTTTTCTTACAAAAGCATTAAATCCAATATCCATTAATGATTGTTCTTCTGACATGTCAATTTTTCCTGAAATTCCAATAACTTTTATTTCACTCAATTCAGGATCTTCTTTAATATGTTTAAAAAATTCTCTGCCGTCCATCTCACCTAAAAATATATCTAATATCACTATATCAGGCTTAAATTCTGTTAGTTTTACACCGGCTTTAAAACCTGAATTTGCTATTTCGATCTCAAAATTTCTTTCTTTTTTCAAGGCTTTTGAAATAAAAGTAGTAATACCTACCTCGTCATCAACTACCAATATTCTGATTTTGTCATCGTTAAGAAATTCTAATGGGATATTATGTTCTTTTATATATCTAAGAACTTCTGATCTGGTCACTTTCCAGGCAGCATTTATTGCAGGTTGATAAGCTTTCAAATATCCTTTTTTTACCCACTGAAAAACTGTATGTCTCGACAATTTAAGTAGTTGCGCAACTTCAGGTATTGAATAAACATCTTTCTTCATATCTTTCCTCAAAAGTAAGAACAAGTAAATTTCTTTTAAAAAATGAAACGCAAACAATCCAAATGATGTTAACCGTATTGACGATGTTGATTATGTTGACGATGTTGACGATGTTGATAATGTTGATAATGTTGATAATGTTGATAATGTTGATAATTATAAACTAAATATGAAAAATTGTCAAGCATTTATTTTATATTATTATCAACACAATTTAAAAAAATATTTTAAGTAATTTTAAGTACTTCTTAACATGAAAAAGCCGAAACCTTATAATTGTCCTTGATCATCTCTTGTTGATCATGTCCAAATTTGTTCAGATAAGACTAGGGCAAAACTTGCCGGGTTAATCGTATAATTAAAATTACTGAGATCAAATTTTACCATTGGAGAAAAAATACGGGATGGGATTCACATAACCGAAATGGGCAAACGGGTACTGACTTATTGCGGTTTCATATATTTATATTTGTGGTAATTTTTTTACTATATTTGCAGTATACCGGACGGATACGGCCGATATTGGGAGATTGCGAGTCGATGAAAGAATTTGATATAGAGATAATAGGCTGATCTTATCTTGAACCTTATGATATAACAGACTATTTTTCTTATTTAATGCTTAATGCTTTCCGTAATTTTGTAATTAAATCAGATGACTTGAACGGCTTAATAAGGTAATCAACTCCCCCTGAAAGAATTGCCTTTTCAAGGTCTTCTTTTGATTTTCTTCCGGTTAAAAAGATAATCGGGATATCTTTTGTTTCGGGATTACGTTTCAGAATCCTCCCGGCCTGAAATCCATCTATCCCAGGCATTGTAATGTCTAACATAATAATATCCGGATGCAGAAGTTTAGCTTTTTGGAAACCTTCTCTGACATTATTTGAAGTATGAATTTCGAACTCCGAATCAGTCAGCATAGCTTGAATTAGTCTTAATATGCTTTCATTGTCATCTATTGAGAGAACTATTTTCTTTTTCTCTTCCATATTATTAACCGTCAAATAATTTCATAAGCCGTATATTCATAAATGCTTGGTTATTTTTTAATGTATTTGCGCACTTCTCCATCTTTATGTTTTTCTTTTATTTCACAAATTTCAGTTTGAATTGCCAAAAAGGCATCAACAATTTCCGGATCAAAATGCTTCCCACTGTACTCTTTGATAATTCTTAATGATTTTTCTACAGAGAATGGTTCTTTATAAGGACGTTTAGATGTCAAAGCATCAAAAACATCGGCAACCGAGGTCGCTGCTGCAAGAAATGGTATTTCTTTCCCTTTCAGACCGTTTGGATAACCGCTACCGTCCCATTTTTCATGATGATTAATAGCAATCATGCGTCCTAATTTTGCAAAACCTGTAATTGAATCCTCAAGAATTTTCCCGCCTATGATTGTATGTTGTTTCATGATTTCCCATTCTTCCGCATTAAGTTTTCCAGTCTTCAGAAGAACTTTATCCGGAATTCCAATTTTACCGACATCATGCATCGGAGCAGCATAAAGAATTGATTCTACCACTTGATCATTTTTTCCCGATTTTCTTGTTATAGCTGCCGCATAGTTACTCATACGTAATATATGAGCTCCGGTATCGACATCTTTAAATTCTGCCGCATGGGTTAATCCATAAATGATTTCAAGTGAAGCCGCTTTTATCTTTTTGAAAGCTTTATTCAGTTGAGCTGTTCGTTCGGCAACTTCCTTTTCTAATTCTTTTTGATAGTTTCGCATATGAACATTATAGGCTTTTATTTTAACAAGCGATTTAATCCGAGCTTGTAATTCTGTATTATCTACCGGTTTTGATAGAAAATCATCGGTGCCCGCTTCAAGAGCCTTAATTCGATCTTTAACTTGATTCAAGGCTGTTACCATTACGATGGGTATGATTTTTGTTTCATCATTCTCTTTAAGGTATTTGGCAACTTCAAAGCCGTTCATCTTCGGCATCATAACGTCAAGCAGTATCACATCGGGATCATGTTCTTTTACTTTTTCGATCCCTTCTGCACCATCATGAGCAACAATAACGTTATAACCTTCCGGCACAAGGTATGCCTCGAACAATCGAAGATTCTTTTCTACATCATCAACAACAAGTATTGTCGGTTTTATATTCATAATTGTAACTCCGTGAAATCATTTCAGATATTTGGCCACGGTTTTCAGTAATTCATTTACATTGAAGGGTTTTGACAGATATCCGTCACAACCCTCGCTGAGAAATTTTTCTTTATCACCTTTCATTGCATAAGATGTCAATGCTATGATTGGAATATTTATTGTGTTATTGTCATTCTTGAGCGCTTTTGTCGCTTCCAGGCCATTCATAACGGGCATTTCAATATCCATTAGGATAAGGTCGGGTTTCTTTTCTTTCGCTAATGCCACACCCTGCTGTCCATCTACCGCGCTGAGAATCGCATAACCGGAAGCGCTCAGCAGATCGCTTATGAGGCGCATGTTCTTTTCATTATCTTCGACTATTAATATTACTGCTCCCATACCTTTACTCTTATCCATTGTTTTATATTAAAAGATCAATATTTATGTGTGGTTTCTGTAATTAAATTCAAATTTCTTTCTTAAACCTCTTTCATTAAAGGTATCGACATCGAAAATCGACTACCTTTCGATTTGCCCTTACTCTCCACCCATATTTTGCCTCCGTGCATTTCAACGATACGTTTTGTGATCGGAAGTCCGAGGCCTGTTCCCGGTGTTTTATCAGTCGTTCCGCTTTTAACCTGATAAAATTCACCAAAGACATTTTCAAGATCATCTTCCGATATTCCAATCCCGGTATCTGTTACACTGATAAGCAGATTATCATCTTCAAGGCTTGCATCAACTTTGATTGCTCCACCGTCGGGAGTAAAATTTGCAGCATTAAAAAGCAAATTGTACATAACCTGTTTAAGTTTCAAATCATCCGCATTTATCTCAAAATTTATGAGGTTATCAGATATGTTCAGGTCGAGACTGATACCATGATTGCTGCACTTTTCTTTGATCATTACCAGGCTGTTCTCAAGCAGAACATCAATCCGGAATCTCGAGATTTCAATTTCCATCTTGCCCGCTTCGATTTTCGAAAGGTCGAGTATATCGTTAATCAGCTCGAGGAGATGATTTCCACTCTCATAGATGTCATTCAAATATGTCTTCTGCTGTACGTTCAATTCTCCGAATGTTTCCATATTAAGAACTTCGGAAAAACCTATTATTGCAGTTAATGGGGTCCGCAATTCATGAGACATATTTGCCAGAAATTCACTTTTGGCTTCATTTGCTTTTTCAACCTGGGTGGTATAAGTAAGAATTTGCTGTTCCCAGTCTTTAAGTTCAATTTCTGTCGATAGTATTCTGTGGATAATCCCAAGCACTTCGAGATCCTGATCAGTAAATGCATCTTTTTCCCTGCTGAATAAGCAAAGAGTTCCGAATCTTTGTTCGTTTAACTTTATATTGGCGCGAACAAATGTTTTGTATATTTTTATTATGTCATGATCGGTGGAATCCGGCGGAACCAAATTCGTTATATCCTCAAGTGAAATTTCTACATCTTCATCTCCATCATCTTGTTTTAAAAGCTGTTGTACCGAATCAAACTCTTTTAATAATTGTTTATCTTCTCCCAATATTGAGAAAATCGTGCAATCATTGTCTTTCTCTGTACAGAGTATGGCAATGTCGGCATTGAGAAGATTACAAGCCTTTTCAGTGACAGCATTGAATATTTCAGCTTGATTTTCGAAGTTTATCAGAGACATTTCGCTTAATTCTTTTAATCTTAGATTATGATGTTCAAGTTTCTGATTTACATATTCAAGTTCCCTGGTCCTTTCCTCGACTTTAAGTTCCAAATTACGGCGATGGTTTTCGAGTTCTTCAAGGTATGATCGCAGACGTTCGACCATGAAATTGAATGAATTGGATAGATCACCGATTTCATCTTTTGCACGGGTCTTAAATTTGACATCGAGATTCCCTTCCGCTACCTTCGAGCTCAATTTCGCAAGTTGTCTGATAGGATCCGCAATTCCTTTTGCAAGTATCAAACTAATCATTGAGGCGATAACAATCGAGCTCAATCCTATCAGCATGAGAAAGAAATGAAGTTTTTTGAGAAACTGTGTTTCATAATCAATAGAACGGTGAATTAAATACTTTGCGTCGGGAATCGGAAGATCTATAACAGTACAGCGGAATTCTTCCCCTGAGAGTTTAATTTTGAATATTGATTCGGATAATTTTTCATCACTACTTTCAGCATGATCTGATTGAATAATACTGCCGAATTCAATTCTCTCATCACTGATGAGAGAAGATGATACTATGTTGTTATTAAGAATAAAGGTTATATCTGTTCTCGTCAAAAGTTTCAATGTCCTGGCAAAATCATCATCGATGTGAAATCCTAAACGGAGGGCACCGGTAATTATCTGTCCTGCCGAAACCAGTGGAACCTATACTGCCTGATATATTTCACCATTATATGATAAAAGACCGGATCCGATTTCACCGGCAAGAGCCCGACTGATTTGCGCATCGTATGATAAATCATCACCCCAAAAAAGATGTTCATGAACTCTGGCCATTACTTTCCCTGATTTGCCGATAACTGTAAAAAGATTGCTTTTTACCTGCTCTCTGAATATTTGGGCGATATCGAGTATTGTTTCGTGATCTTCCGTGCTGACCGCAGCCAATAATCGAGGCGCTCTTGAAAGGACCAATCCCTGCGCTGTTAATGCATCTGCCTGGCTTTTTAACTGCTGTTCCAGAAGCAACACCGTTTCATCGAACCTGCGCTGAAATGTCGAATCGGTATGTCTTTCAATCATGGAATTAACAACCACCAAAACAAAAACGTTGATAACCAGATTCAATAACACAAAATAAGCGTAAATTTTATGACTCAGCCTGGAAAACATACCTCTGAACCTCAATGATTATCATGAGTTGTAGCAAGTTATTGGAATTATAAGTTTACAAGATATTAAAATTTATATGCAGTATAATAATTTATTCGGTGTTAAAGAACAAAAAAAATGCTCTTCTAAAAGTCCTGTAAAAAACTATCTGGCTTCATATCTAAGCTGTCAAGGGACAGTGCGAAGCGCTGATTTACATGCCCTTGACAGCACATAAATCATATATTTCATCCTGGGGCGCGTGAAAAAGGACTTTTTCACAGCCCTCCTAAAAAAGCATTATAATCCGGAAGTTGTAAAAGGAATAAAAATATACTTGAAAAATCATTTGTTTTGATTAATGGTTGAAAATCAAAAGGAGAAGTTAACAATTATTTCTTCTGTATCTGTCAAATCAACTTTTGTCATATCGCTGTCAACATTCGGTGACCAGGCTTTCACATTATATATTCCGGAGGGTACTTCGATTGAAAATTCACCGCTTTTATCAACTTTTGTAAAAAAAGGAGTATTTACTACAATGATGTAAGCGTGCATTATTTCATGAATCTCGCAAAAAACTTCGATTACACCCTCTTTATCAAATAATGCGTCTCTTGCTTTTCCCTGTTTGTATCTTCCCAGGTCAAATCGTTTAGCTTTCGAATAAGAAAAAACATTATGATAAAGAGGGTCGAGATTTGGAAATCCTACTTTAGTTCCTTTTTGTACAACGAGCAAATCCGGAACGAACTTCTTGTTTTGCTGTTTTATCAAAGGCTTTTGTCCGGGCTGAATAAAGGGATATTTTTTTTCAACAGGTTCTGCCCAGACAACAACTTTCATATAACCGGATGTTTTATCCTCTTCAGTCGAAACATCGGAGTTTTTTAATTTCGGCTCGAAAACTCCCCTTGAATAACTGCTTTTCAGGGGTGCTTTTTTTTCGGCCGAAACTGTAACTTTCCCTTTAATAACAGCACCTTCGGAAGAACTTAGTGTTATTTATACTGTTAGTAAAGAAAAAACATAATATTTCATCTCGACTACCCTTAATTTTACATTTTCAACACCAATTGTGTACTTATAAGGTCGATATCCTCATTGCTCTCGATCTTATTGTGCTGCCAGACAAGCTTAATTTGCGTATCTTTGTTTAAAAAATAACCGAAACCTGTTTCGACACGGGTAACATTATAATCCCAGTGGAATGAGTTCCCCGATGAATCTTTAAAAGTATCAAATAACATCTGATCAAATCTAATAGCCGAGAAAAATCCCGCAGAAATTTTCTGCTTTACTTCCACATACCAGGAGGTAATTCCAATATCATCTTTCAAATTGGGATTCTCCCACCAGTTTCTGACAAACTCAGAATAAAATATGGTATGTGCGATACTATAATGAAAATCTAAACCGAGAGCTTTCTGATTGACACTTTCCAATTTTGTGCCGGAGGGCAAACCTGTCGAACCTTCATTGAGATAACTCCCGTATTCGGCTGAAATTCCAAGACGCATACCTATTACCGGTTTTGCCCCGAATCTGCCGACAAACTGTACGCCGTCATTTTTGTATGCATTCGGATTCGACATTGACTCTTTTGTAATTGCAAATGAATATTCATAATTCGAAAAAAATCCGAAGGCTTCGATACCATAAGGCCAGCAAGCATCATATGCAACAGTTAAAAATCCTTTTTCGTCACGCCAGGACAGAAGCTCGTCGGTTGTCGCAGCGAGTTTATTACTTTTCAAAGAGGAAATATAAATGTTGGAATAATGGAATACCTATGAGGGGATTTCTGTCAGAATATGTTCTGGGCGCCCAGGTTCCGAATGGCAAAGGGATATATCCGACTTTGAAATTGAGAGCCTCTGTCTCAAACGGGCTCAACACAGCATAAGCGCCGTTAATTCTCGGCTTAGTACTTCCACCGGTTGGCGGAATGCCGGCATCCCATAGGAATTCCAGAAAAACACCGACCTCCGGAGTTATCCATTTGTCCATAAATAAATTGATGCGAACGGGATTGAATGGATCGTCTTTACGGTGCATTGTATTGATAGTCGATTTATTATCCCAGCTTGTATATCCTAATGAAGTCAATGCGGAAAAATTTAATTGTGACGATGCTTCGACCGGAAAGACACTTAATAATAAAGACAGTATACAAATAAAATATATAATATTTTTCATTTTACCTGACATTTTCCATATCAAATTCATTAAAGTTTATATTTCGTCACAATCCTGTTTTTGAGAAGTATATTACTGTATTTAAATTTTTCATGCAAGTATTTTTTCATAAAAAACAGACTTAATTTTATGAGTTTTCTTAAATATTTGCATCTAAATTTTCCATGCTGAGACACCAATCCATCGACTCATTAAAAAAATGTGGCGGTTTAACCAGAATGGCGACGAAATCGTTCAATCCGAGACAATATTCCGGTAAACAGCGTTTTCATTTTTCTGCGAATTATTAAGAACATTCCGAACAGAAGCATGGCGATCATACCGGCAATCGGACCATAAACTTCAAGTCTGGCAGCTGTGCGATTAATATTCTGAACCAAACCCCCGTGTTCTTCGTCGGTTGTCGGAAGCATGCCTGCAAGTTTTCCGATCCTGTTGAGCATGGCTATGGAAGGGGTGCCATCCGGGATATCCTGATGGCAGGCTATACAGATGCCTATTCTTTCCATGTTATCACGCTGCGCCGTGGTAAGCGGTCCTGATCCGGGCCAGTGGTGTCCCACAGTCTGAAGCTGTTTCCCGTCACGGGTAACAACCTGGTTTAAATCCATGGGCAGATCAGGAATGGCGGCAATTTGAACAACCGACTGATTGCTGATTGTTTCTCCTGTTGATGTCATGACGTCAACATAGAGATCGGTTATAAATTTTTTCATGTATCGGCCGTCATGTGTTCCATAGCCCAGCGCCTTGGATGAAGCGTGGCAGGAAATACAGGACCTTGCTTCACGTGTCGAAGTATGGGGCGCGGCAGGAGCCATATCGATGCCACGTTGTCCCTCTGTGCCGCCACCCTCCATATCAGGCGGTGTTCGCCATATCTTGCTGTTCACAATGGTTTCACCATCAGGTCCGATAACTGTGATGATCTGCTGGCATCCCGGAATGATCGGACTTACACGCCCTTCTCCGTTTATCCCGAGCACCGGGTCTTCCCAGCGAAGATATGTCCTGCTTTCGCTCGATTCTCCTGACAATTGCGGCGCGCTGCCATCACGCTTTGATTCGGCGGTCTGACCATCTGCAAACGACAAATTTCCCGATTTAACCCAATCCACGGATTTTTTTCCTTCCGAGTAGTCCACTTTGATGTGGCATCCGTAGCATTGAGGAGCCCATGCAGAATGACAAGAGTAGCACTCCATGGTTTGCAGATGTTTTTTCACCCTGATTTTTGCAGTCTTTGCTAATTCGGGATTTTTCCATGAATTATTTTGAGCGATGGACTTCAGCAGAGGTATCCTAAAATCCAGTCCTCCGGCGGAATGTATAATGACTTCATCTCCGTCCCGAACGACATTTCCGAAAGGATTGCCGCGCGCGGTAAGCAGATACCCATCTTTGGAAGGAAAAAATGTTCCGTATTCTTTCTGTATTTCCAGGGGAGAAGCACCCAGACCTCTCGGATTATCGGCATTAAGTTCATTTCCGAATTCATCGCCGAAGCCGATTGGAAGTTCCCAGGGATAGCTGTCAGGAGTACCATGGCAGTCTGAGCATTCGATCTCCACATTGGCCAGGGTAGTGGTCGAGATGTTGCCGTTTCCGTGCATTGAATTCGTGGTGTGGCAGTCCTGACAGAGCAGGCCTCCTTCCGGATTGCCTTCACGGCTTTTCTTACTGTGATGAAGGTCATCCTGTATAAACATATATTGTTTAGTATGTAATTTCGGCTGTTTCTGACCTTCTGCATTAAAGGGTGTGCCGTACGGAGATTCAATGAGTCCCTGGTATGAAACCCCGATGCGTTTTCCACGGTTGTGGCATGTTGCGCATGTTTCGTGCGGGATACCTGAGAATGTTTTCCCGTTCACGGTAACCTTTGCCTTGCGTGAGGACTGAATGGAATGAACAAGCATATGACCTTTTTTATCTTTGGGTATTGATTCGTCCGAGCCCTCATAATATCCTTCATTGCTGTAAGGGATATGGCATGCGGAGCACCCCATGCCTCTGTGGTCGCCTCTTCTGTCCCTGCCTTTTACACCCACATGACAGCGCAGACATTCAGCACGCAGGTAAGTAAATACGGCTTGTTCGGGTTTTTCCGTAATGGTTGAAAGGTCAGCTTCGGGAAGCTGTTTCAGTTCCGTGGGAAAAATTTGGGGGAACTTTTTCATAAGCCGCTGTGTGTACTTGTTGTAGATATCTGTCCCGAAGACAGGTTCAGGGCCGTCAGAATCCTGGATATCGTAATTTCCATATATATGATCATATCCTGTCGGAGCTCCCCACCCCCAGGTTGCTCCGTGGATTTTACCCGCTTCGGTGTTCATTGTTGAGCGGTGCATTGCATAGACATGATTTGAATGACATAAACCGCATGTTTTGTCGTTAATCCACATCGATCCGGGGTTTGGCACGTACACTTCGAGCCACCCTCCATCCGGAGCACCTTTGTGAGCAATATCTTTGTCTTTTGTTTCATGCGGATTACCACCGTGACATACTACGCATCCATTGGGATCACCCATTTTTTCTGATCTTTTGTAAATCTGTAATGACATCTCAGAATCGTGATCCCGGATAGGTTCAATACTCGCATGACATTCTTCTGCTATACAGCCCACCCCCGAAACCGGGTAATCGGAACACCATGCGATACTATATGTAAACAGGATAACCAATACCAAAAAGAAACATAACAAGGTTCTCCTCTTCATAATTTTTGCAGTCATTATATTGCCCTCAAAATGTTTTATCTTAAAATATCCTTTACTTTTGGAAATCCAGTAAGTGATTTTGGGGTGAATTAAGAAAAATTTCACTATAATATCCATCCTGTAAAATTCAAGAGCAACGGCTTGAACTGTGAGAGTTCTTACTCAGGTATCGAGCATGGAAAATAAGCGCGAATGTTGTGAAAGTCGGTTCTTCTCCAATTTAGCTGGTCGGGAAAGCCCGAATTTTTTCACACTGAAACTTTGAATTTTTTTCTATTTGAATTTCCTCTTGATTTCCGACCAGATAATTGTTTCGTCTTTTACTGATACAGGGGTATCTTCAAAAGCGCCCTGTACGATCCATGTCCTGAAAAGTCCAATTTTTTCCTCTCCAAGCGAACCGCCGAATTTCGGCATCCGGGTGATAAGGTCCCCGGAAGGTAATTCGCCCTCGAGCCGCCAGATGATAACACTGGAATCTGGTTTCGAAGGATAAACAATCGGGATACCTGTTACTGTTCTGGAGCTTTTCGCTTCAATAATAGCCTCATATGAACCCTCCCATGTCCCGGACCAAAGATGACAGCTTTTACAATTTGCATCTATTATTGGCGCGATGTCATCATTATAAGTTACATATTCCTCTCCCCAAATGACTACTTTAGAGACTAAAAGCGCTAATAGCAATACTGCAATGAAACCGGCCTTTTTCATTGTTTTCTCCTTATTCCTCATTTAAAGTTTGGTAAAAGCACTTATCAGATTGGAATTATTTATACTACACAACTTCACTATTAAGATATCCGGATGTAAAATACTCTTTTATTCAATTGAGACTAATGAAGATATATAAGATGATGTAAACGGACCTCTTTTCCCTGAATGTTTTACCATAAAATGCGGTTTGCTTTTTGTTATCCAGTATGTGATTTTTGGGTGAAAAATAAAAAGATTAACGATAACTTCCATTCGGTAACATTCAAAAGCGCCTGCCCGGACAGATATTGTCTCTACTCCTGCATTATGAACAGTTACATTAACCGAATGCTGAGAAAAGTCTACCATAAAAACTTTTCTGCTTTTTGCCTCTCCGAAGGAAAAAGACCTCATGAGAATAAGTAGTGAAGCATCTACCGCCAGCGGATTTTCCCCGGTAAGCATATATTCTTTTATTTTCTTTTTCCCCTTTTTGTAACTCTCTACATATACTTTTCGGTTATTTTTCAAAATTTCGGCGATACGAATATTTTTTCCATGATTATCGATGATATTTTTAGTTCCGGAAAGAAAGCTGCCATCAGATAACATTTCAAGTTTAATAATTTCTTGAGTATCGGAAATAACTTTCTTTGAGGTAAAAAATATCCGCTCGGCAGAATGAATGATTTCCATTTCGATGAGCTCTTTTTGATCTTCCCTCTCGCTCCCTTTCCAAACAGCTTCATAGGTATATTTTTCTTTAAGGAATTCCTCGGCAGTTAAGATATCAAAAGGAAAAAAGAGTACAAAAAAGGGCATAAGCAAAAAGATTAATTTATAACAATTATCGAAAACCATACTAAGAACTTACCAATGGAAAAATTCCAAACCAGAAAATATATAATAAAGCTGATTGCATAATTCCATTTATTTTCCTGTTGTAATTACCTGTTTTTATGAATCTGGATATAGCTATTCCCAGAATCAGCGAATGGGGAATAACAATAAATGAAATGTGGTAAATGATAAGATTAAAATAAGAGAAAATAATTGCCGATATAGCTGCTATAATAATAAAACCTATCGACATTATAGCTGCATTATGCAGTCCGAAAGTAACAGCTATCGTTTTTTTTCCTACACTTTTATCCGCGTTGTAATCGGGAAGACTTGATAATGATATTGCGCCGAGGACGGCAAAAAACAGAGGGAAACTCAAGAGCCAAGGCAGCGGATTGTTCCATACACCTTCCTGAAAAATATAACCGCAAAAAATAACATACAGGCTATGAGTACTACCGACTACGACTTCTCCCAAACCCCGATAACTGAATTTAAAAGGCGGAACAGTATATCCCAATCCTAAGAAAATGCCAACTATAATCAGCATTACAATCGAAATAGTGTGAGTGTTTTGTGCGGCGAGTACCAGAAAGTATCCTGTAATAAAAATTAATCCCAGAATAATCAAGATAGCATATTTAACCTCGGAAAGCTTGAGTCTGCCTTCGACCAACACTCTTGAGCCACCATTAAAAGGGCTTGCATTTGAATTTATCCTGTCTGAAGGCAAGTCATAATATTCATTAGCCAGAATTGTGCATAACTCAATCAGAAAGAGGGCCGCATATCCGAGCAGAAATACATTTAAACTGAATTTTGGAGCAAGGCTACTGCCTAAACTGTAAGCGATGAACGTCATGGGATAAAATTGTAATCTTGAAATTTTTAACCAGCTCAAAATTTTTTCTTTCATGTCGTTCCCCTATAACTTATTTACACTTAAGTAATTAAGAGATTTTACTTCAGTACGTAATCCTTTCTCTGTGCATGAACTGCACGGAGTAATCGAGAAAGTAGCCCTCGGTAAGTGTTAGCTTGAACAGGCCCATGTTCGGATTCGGCGGCATATCTTTCATCTCAGGAAATTTTTGCAGGAGCATGCCCATGGCTTTATCTGCTTCTTCTTTTTTTGTAATTGAAGCTGCTGTTCCCTGCATCTGAATCGATTTTACGTCGTTCCAGTTTGTCATCTCCACAGCCGAAGTGAACGCTACATTGGGATTTGATAAAATGTTCAGGGCCTTTTGTGATGATTTCTCGGTACTAAAATACAGGGAATTGTCGTCGTTGGCATATGCTATTACAGCAGCATAAGGTTTTCCATCTGCAGATATGGTGGAAAGATTAATTATCTGGTTTCGGTTGAGAAAATCATTGATCATTTTTTTGCTTTCATCCATGATTATCCTCCAATAAGTAGTTGAAAATTTAGTATTAAATATCTTTGTAATCGTTTTATTTTTCCATGAAAAACTCTCGATGTGAGATCATCGATAGCACTGCCCCGTTCGGTTTATTGGGTGCCTGCTCTCTTATTCAGAAGGTCACATTGTGCGAGTGACCGGAGTTTACGGAAGAAGTCACGCTCACTGTATCTCCTCCCTCGATGGCCTGCACCTGATCAGCGGAAAGAGCCACTGTGTGTGTGTGACCACCGCCCTGTGTCAGGTCCAGGGTTACTGCCGCGCCCGCTTGCAGCTGAGCTTCTGTCAGCACAACCGTATGTCCATGATTATTCGTAATGCTGCCGGATCGGTTCGAAAGCCCGGTAGCCTCCTCCTTCACCACTCCACCGTCACCGCTATCACACCCGGCGATGGCAATAGCCGGCAGGACCAGGCCGGTAACGGCCATATGCCGGAGGAACTCTCTTCTGCCCGGATAAACATCGCACAGTTGAATTCTCATTTGGCATGCCTCCTATTTAGAGTTGTGACTCTATTGTTTTGTCCGGGAAATACGTTCCAGCTTGTCACTGCAAACCGAACGATGTTTATACAGCCCTATAAGAGAACATTTAAACAGCAGACTTTACAAGAAAAAGTAGAACTAACCGGATGAGAGAATTAATAAATGTTATTTATTTAAAGGATCGTCAGGGTGCTTGAACACATAGTCTCTGCCATTCGCCGGTTCCCCGGCCACTTTATGACATCTGTTACAAATGCCATGCAACATATATGCTCCACTGCTCATGAAAGTTAAGGAGGAGGTTATTTAACATAAACCATTTCCATCCTCCGTGATCTTAATTGAATATGCCGCCGGGTTTTACCATGTCTGTGATCCCGGTAATGGCGGAGTCCTGCTTGATATTTTTCACAATGTTTATACCGGTCGGAAACTATATTTTTTAAAAAATATAGTAAGTAGTTTTGGAAAATATCCACCCTATTAAAATAACATTTTCAATCTGATTTCGCAAAG
>SDBV01002364.1_pt1 | contig 28157 bp, 21 predicted proteins | sample 2277081 | NCBI WGS metagenome assembly SDBV01 (sample SAMN10402039, study PRJNA504765) | marine sediment metagenome | isolation source: marine sediment core GS10_PC15, 223 cmbsf | place: Arctic Ocean: Southern Knipovich Ridge | collected 2010
AAGAGGAGAGGCCGTGAAAGCGCTGGAGGCTCTCTGCGACGACGGGGTCGAGGAGGTGAGGGCACAGGCCATCGAGGGACTGGCCCAGCAGGCGAGGGCGGGCGCCGAGATATCTTCGCGGAGAATTCTGGAAGGTCTCGTGGACGATAGTGACATGGTTCGCTGCGCTGCGGTCGGCAATCTCCATCTCTTCTTCGATGACGCCTCCGCTCGCGCATCGCGGATGCTCACCGATACGCAGCCTTCGGTCAGGGCAACAGCCGCGCGCATGCTCGCCGATCTGCAGGCAGGAGAATACCTGGAAAGCCTGGCTCCCCTGTTGAATGACGATGACGATGTGGTGAGCGAAGAAGCCGCCTTTTCAATGGTCATCCTCGGAGATGTCCGTGGACGTGATCGGGTAATCGATATGTTGCAAGGAGGGCTTCCGACGGCCATCAGGTCGGCCCGGGCCCTGGCGGATCTCGGAGATCATGCGGCGGTGTCGGCCCTCAAAGAGGTTGTTTCCGGGTGGCTGATCGATCCGGATCTCAAGTCAGTTGCCGCCGCCGCCCTGATTCGTTGCGGCAGCCCAGAGGGACGAAGCGTGCTCTATAAGATGCTGTCATCGAGGAGGGGAACGGTTCGGATGGCCGCGTTGCAGACCCTCGTGGGCACCCCAGTGACAGGCTTGGCCGGGACCGTAGCGGACATCGTCCTTCGCGCGAGTCCCATGGAGGCCTCCGCCGCTATTTCGGCGCTCATCTCTCTTTGGAGCGTGGAACGCGACCCGGTGAACCGTGCCTTTGAGTTCCTGGAGGGAAAGCTCGAACCCGAGCTCGCCGAGGAGCTCCAGGAGGGGAGACTGGAACTGAATGGCGGCGGGGAATGAGGTTGTTCGATTCGCACGCGCACCTCGACATGACCCGCGGCGGGATGGACGGTGTTTCCAAATTGCTCGACAACGCGTGGGCCCAGGGTCTCGCCGGAATACTCACAATGGCCGGCGCCACCAAAGCGGGCGGCTACAACGACACCTTCAATATTGTCGGAAATGATACAAGAATATGGGTCGCTGCGGGAATCCACCCACACGCGGGTTCCCGTGCCACCCCGGACGCCCTGGATCGTCTCAGATTCGTTCTGGACAGGGACAGGGTGGTCGCCCTGGGCGAGATCGGCCTCGATTACCATTACAATCATTCGGAACCGGCGGAGCAGAGGCGAGCATTCATCAGTCAACTGAGGATGGCTCGCGATGCGAAGCTGCCGGTGGTGATCCACACTCGGGACGCGGACGACGACACCGTGGCGATCCTCCGGGACGAGGGAGCACAGGAGATCGGCGGGGTCATCCATTGTTTTTCTTCCTCCCACGAGCTGGCTGGCGCGGCTCTGGACATGCGATTCTACCTGTCCTTCTCCGGGATCGTGACCTTTCCCAAAGCCGTCGCCGTTCAGGAAGTCGCCGCCACCGCTCCGAAGGATCGAATACTGGCGGAAACCGACTCACCGTTTCTCTCCCCGATTCCCTTTCGAGGCAGGGTCAACGAGCCCGCCCGGGTAAAATACATCGTGGACAAACTCGCGGAGCTTCGCAACGTCGATCCCGAGGAAATGGGACGCATCACCCTCGAAAACACCGCCCGGTGTTTTGGTATTTCAATTTAACGACCGGCCTGAAAGGCCGAAACATACCAGCCCGGGGCACCGCCCCGGGAACCGTGGACAAAAAAGGTTGGTCGTTTTTGATCGTAGGGCCGTGGTTCACCCACGGCCGGGAATCTTCGCCGCGAAGCGGCGGGGGAATATAGCCTGGGGTTTCTAACCCCAGGTTTGGAAGAATATAGCCTGGGGTTTCTAACCCCAGGTTTGGAAAACAAATAGAACCCGCGTCCTGAAGGGACGCTGTTCCTCTTTTGAAATAATGTGCCTGAAATCCGTGCGGGGATTATACATCGGGTGGGGTGTGTAAAGAGTCTGACTCCTTCGATTGGGGTGTCGGTTTGTGTAGACAGAGAAAAAGGTCCTGTGAACAAGGGAGCCGGACCGTATTTCCAAGGCACCGGTCCGTGTCACCTGAGATCACAGATTATGTTTCAGAACGAGCTGGATGTGTAACCCATGCTCCCGGTCTAAAGTGTTACCCAAGAAACCGGTTGTACACTGAACAAGCCCCCCCAAGAGTAGTGACAGCCCCGAATACGGGTAGTGACAGGCCGTTATCTCATAGTGACAAAGCCGAATATGGGTAGTGACAGGCCTGGATCTTGTAGTGACAGAGCAAAACATGGGTAGTGACAGGCCTTGAGCTTGTAATGACAGAGCAAAACATGGGTAGTGACAGGCCTTGATCTTGTAGTGACAGAGCAAAACATGGGTAGTGACAGGCCTTGATCTTGTAGTGACAGACCCATTTACCATACAAACACGACGAAAAATCCCTGCGCAAGCATCTGTTATTAAAAGGTTTTCAGCCGAACACCCAATAATTTACACCCGGATTGTAATTTGCAGACCAAACCGGCGTCGTGCGAGCCCTTACCGGTAATAATGTGTCACCCATGCGGAGGTTTGTCCTGCTTCGCTCGCAAGCGAGCTTCGCAGGATGGCCCGATGACGAGATCAGGACGGCGCGGGATGAACCCACGTCCTACATTCATAAATAACGGGCAGTTGCGGAGTTTGGGGAAATATATGCGAACACACGAGCACATTCTGGTAACATAATTGTGGGAAAATAGAGCCGAAACCGCTTTGTGGAGGCACTTTACAGGAAAGCCTCTTGATCGAGAAAGGGTAGTTTACATGCAACTACGCAAAATATCGGGCGGGGGAACACAGGTTCACGGGGCTCGTTCGTTAAAGCCGGCCTCCATCATCGTGCCACCCTGCTGTAGCTCGCTGGCGAGCGGAGCAGGGCCCTTCCCCTCGCAGGGGAAGCCTGCCCGCCATAGCCTTGGCGAAGGAGGGGCCGGGATGGGGTTTTTTGCGGTATTGCTTGTCTCGGCTTTCGTCATGTTCAACCCTCAGGCGGTCGCTGCAGGTGCGGTGGACGTGGAGGTGCTCGAGAGCACGGACAGCCGGATCCTGCTCGATTTCCTGGTGCAGGACTACCGGCTGGAACCCGTGATGATCGACGATCAGGAGTTCACCCGCGTGGTCATGGGTGAGGAGGGCAGCATGAAGCTCGTCGGCGCCCCGGAATTGCCCACGATCAATCGCAGCGTAGTGATCCCCGACGACGCGCGAATGGAGCTGAGGGTGCTCGACTACGAGTATCACGAGATCACGGACATCGACATCGCGCCGTCCAAAGGCATCCTTTCGCGCCAGGTCAATCCCGAGGATGTCCCGCACATGTTCGGATCGCAGTACTCTCTCGACGAGTTCTTTCCGGCGAAGATAGCCTCCCTGCGCGCGCCCTACATCCTGCGCGACTTGCGTGGGCAGGTGGTTGACATCACGCCGGTTCAGTACAACCCTGCGACCAGAACGTTGAGAATTTATGACCGCATCATCGTGGAGATCGTTGCGACTGGGCCGGGACTCGAAAACGTGCTGTACCGGACAATCGGGCGCGATAGCCTGGTATTCAGCAAGATGTACGACAGCATCTTCATCAACTACATCCCCGATTCCAAATACTCCGCGTTGAACGAAACCGGCGAGATGCTGATCATCTACCACGACGCCTGGCTCTCCAACATCACCCCCCTGGTCGCCCACAAGAACTCGATGGGAATCGCGACCACCGCGGTCGGTGTCTCCACCATTGGCAACAACACCGGCTCCATCACCTCGTATATCCAGAGCACGTTCGACAGCTCCAACCTGGCGTTCGTGCTCCTCGTGGGTGATTCCACGCAGGTGGCCACCCCATCGGCATCCGGGGGCGCGTCGGATCCGAGCTATTCCAAGGTGGCGGGCTCGGACGATTACCCGGACATCCTCATCGGGAGGTTCTCCGCCGAAACCGCCGCGCACGTGGACACCCAGGTGCAGCGCACGATCGAATATGAAACCATGCCGGCGACCACCCAGGCCTGGTTCAAAACGGGAATAGGCATCGGCTCGGATGAGGGCCCCGGGGACGATAACGAGGATGATTGGGAGCACATCGACAACATCAGGGACGATCTCCTGGCGTACGGCTACACCACTGTGGACCAGGTCTACGACCCGGGCGCGAGCTCATCCGCAGTGAGCGCCGCGCTCAACGCCGGGCGCGGAATCATCAACTACTGCGGTCACGGCAGCGACACCTCATGGGTGACAACCGGTTTCTCCAGCACCTCCGTGAACAGCCTGACCAACGACGGAATGCTTCCGTTCATTTTTTCGGTCGCCTGCGTCAACGGCAACTTCAACGGAAGCACGTGTTTCGCCGAAGCCTGGCTGAGGGCCACCAACGGCAGCAATCCCACCGGGGCAATCGGCATGTACGCATCGAGCATCAACCAGTCCTGGTCACCGCCCATGGCCGCCCAGGACGAATCGGTGGACCTGCTTGTGGCGGATCAGTACTTCAGTTTCGGCGGTCTGGCCTATGCGGGATCCTGTCAGATGATTGACGAGTACGGTTCGGGGGGGGTGGAGATGTTCGACACGTGGCACGTGTTCGGAGATCCCTCCGTCCGTGTTTACGGCGTCGCCACGCCGCCATCGGGATTGTCAGTCGATCCCATGGGCGAGGTGGAGGCGCTCGGCCAGGCAGGCGGGCCGTTCGTTCCGGAGCAGTTCGTGTACACGCTGACCAACTACGGCGATTTCAGCTTCGATTTCGAAGTGAGCGCAGACGTGGACTGGCTCGACATCGATGAGGACAGCGGTTCACTCTCGGGGGGAGCGTCAACGGATGTAACGGTTTCCATCAACTCGGATGCCGTGACCATGGGCAACGGGAACTACGAGGCGACGCTGGAGTTCACCAACGTCACCGACGGAGACGGGGATACGACGAGAACAGCGATCCTGGTGATAGGCGTGCCCGAGCCCCAGTACGAGTGGCCCCTCGACGAAGATCCCGGCTGGACGACCGACGGAGCATGGGAGTTCGGTGTGCCCCAGGGCGCCGGAGGCGAGCACGGGAGCCCGGATCCCACCAGCGGCTACACGGGGACCAATGTGTACGGCTACAACCTCTTCGGCGACTACCCCGCGAACCTCTCGGGGGACCACCTGACCACCGGTCCGATCGACTGCTCCGAACTGACACAGGTGGGGCTCAAGTTCTGGCGATGGCTGGGTGTGGAGACCAATGCTTACGATCACGCCTACGTCAAGGTGAGCACCGACGGCGCAACCTGGGAAACGGTCTGGGAAAACAGCGGAGAGACTGCTGACGGAAGCTGGAGCCAGCAGGAGTTCGATCTCCGCGCCATCGCCGATGGGCAGTCTGAGGTGTATCTGCGGTGGACCATGGGTGCGACAGATGGGGCCTACCAATACTGCGGATGGAACATAGACGACATAGAGTTGTGGGGAGTGGGGGAGGAGGACTGCTCCGACATAGACGACGACGGCTTCCTGCCGCCCTATTGCGGTGGTGACGACTGTGACGACAACAATTACGATGTCAACCCGGACGCGGACGAGGACTGCGATGACGGCATCGACAATGATTGTGATGAATTCATCGACGATGACGATCCGGACTGCGACGACGACGCCGATGGCGACGGAATAGTCTTCCACAAACCCGACCCCTCGGGCTGCGGCTGCAATACTCCCGGATTGAATGAAGTCGGATCTAAGGGATTGCTCTCAATCCTGCTGATATGATTGACTTAACCCCATCCCGGCCTTCCCCTGCGAGGGGAAGGGGAAGATGATGGCGGCCGGCATTAACTCCTCAGGTGATCCTCCACCCAATCGAGGATGGACGACTTTTTTCCCAGGCTCGGATCTGGGTATGTGAGCCCGCCGATGTCGATCTTCCGGTCCTCCTTGAACGCTGCTTCGAGCAGGCACTTGATCCGTTCCTCGAGCATCCTGCGGGGTTTTCTGGGCGTGTGTGGAAGGATAAGTACGATGCGATGCTTGAACATGAACATCAGATCTGTCTTGCGCATGCGCTCGCAAAGGGTTTCCACCACAGATTCGTAGGCCGCCTTGTCCGGCAGCTCTTCCAGCTTGAGCACCAGCAGGCTGAATGGTTCATCGTACCGATCCGCACGGGATATCTGCTCGGCGACCCTGCCTCTCAGGTGTCGTCCCTCCATCATGACGATGCCGGCCTCTCTTCTGTCCAGGGCCATGTGGCAGATGGACATGAGATCCTCGATGGTCAACTCGTGATCGGGAATGATCTTCTGCCCCAGCCTCAGCACCTCTCTCACGAAGGCGTCGGCCATTTCCTTGTGGCTGGTGACGGCTGTGTAGCTCATGGCCGGCTGGACTTTTGAGTCCTTATCGCCAGTGAGCTTGGTTACCACGGTCGTGCTTGAGGTATCCTGGGACATCGTTTTCCAGACTAGCACGTGCGCGCCGTTTATTAAAAGAGGTAAGTTTCGGACAAACCGGTATACTCCTCCAATGCGAGTCGAGTGCGATTATCTGGTGATCGGGACGGGCGTGGCGGGGCTCGCCTTTGCCCGGGCGGTGTCCCATACGGGGAAGGTGATCCTACTCACGAAGCGGGCGGCCGACGATTCCGCCACGTTCCAGGCGCAAGGCGGTGTGGCGGCGGTCACTGACAATCGGGACAGCTTCGACGCGCACGTGAGCGACACCCTCAACGCGGGGCGCGGCATATGTCGTAAAGATGTCGTGGAATTGTGCGTCAAGGCAGGGCCGGCAAGGATCGCGGATCTCCTTGAGCTGGGCACCCGCTTCACCACTCGCAAGGGGCACCCAGAGGAGCTGGATCTCGGGAAGGAGGGCGGGCACTCGGCCAGGCGAATTGTCCACGCGGACGACGCCACGGGCAAGGAGATGATTCGCGCCCTCCTCGATACTGTAAAAAGGTTGCCGAATGTGGAGATCCGCGAGCACCACATGGCGGTCAACCTCATCGTGCCCGATCGCCGCAGCAAGGACAGGATCTGCAAGGGTGCCCATGTCCTCGACCAGAAAACCGGGGAGATCTACACTGTCGTCGCGCCCGTCACGGTGCTCGCCACCGGGGGTGCCGGCAAGGTTTATCTCTACACCTCCAATCCCGATCTCTCCACCGGCGACGGGGTCGCCATGGCCTATCGCGCGGGGGCGGGCGTGGCCAACATGGAATTCTTTCAGTTTCACCCTACAATCCTCTACCACCCGCAGGCCAAGAGCGTGCTTATTTCGGAGGCCGTGCGCGGGGAAGGTGGCGTCCTGCGGGATCTCAATGGACGCGCGTTCATGCTCGACTACCACCCGGACATGGATCTCGCGCCCAGGGACGTGGTGGCGCGAGCGATCGACTCCGAGATGAAGCGCACCGGGGCGGATCACATGTTGCTAGACGTCACTCACCTGGACGGCGCGTTTCTAGAGGAGCGGTTCCCCAACATCCACACCAGTTGCCTGGAGTTCGGGATCGACATGAGGACGGAGCCCATCCCGGTGGTCCCGGCCGCCCATTACAGCTGCGGCGGGCTGGTCAGCGATCTGTACGGCCGCACGACAATACCCGGCCTCTTCGCCATCGGAGAGACCGCCTGCAATGGATTGCACGGCGCCAATCGCCTCGCATCCAACTCTCTGTTGGAGGGTCTCGTTTTCGCTCACCAGGCCGCGAAGGTCGCCCCGTCGATCGTGCGCCCGGATTATTCCGACGTGGAGGATTGGGAGGTCGGCGACGCGGTGCCGAGCGACGAGGAGGTAGTCGTTTCCCAGGACTGGGACGAGCTGCGTCGGTACATGTGGAATTATGTGGGGATCGTGAGATCTGATAGCAGGCTCCTGCGCGCGAGACGGCGCCACGATGCGCTGATGAAAGAGATCAAGGAGTACTACTGGAAATACATTGTAACCTCGGACCTTCTGGAACTCCGCAATATCGCTACCATCGCTCACCTCATCATCGACTCGGCCATTAATCGCAAGGAGAGCAGGGGTCTTCACTACAACTCGGACTACCGACACGAGAACGAGGCTTTTTCCCGGGACACCGTGCTGTTCCGATTCGAGGACTGATGCGCTTTTTTTTGATTGGGAAGCTTACTCAAAGGGCCCTGCTGCTGTGCGCGATCTTCTTCTCCTGCGCTTGCTGCTCACAGGACGAGGTTGCTTCGAATGGCACGGGTGAGGGCGCGCGCGATGCGTCCACCGTGGATGTCGCTTCCAAGCTTACCGAGGGAGGCGTGGAGAAGCTCGGCGACGTATGGATACTTCCCGTCGAGGTAATAGGTTTCGAGAAACTCGATCTTTCCGAGAAGAAGAAGGTGTACGAGAGATACCGCGCCGCCCTCGAAAAGGATAACCTGTTTTGCCGGGGCAACGATCCCCAGAACATGCGCACGAGGATCATGCTCGAGCAGATCCTGCTCAACGACAAGGGCATGACACCCTCCATCAGGAGAAAGATAAGGTCTTACACGGTGTCCTTCTGGCTGCATCGAGGCGTCGTCGACGTACTGGACGGCCGTTGCTTGAGGCCCCGGTTCATCCCCGGCGAGCTGGCGGCGGCGGCGCAACAGGCGCTGCAAAACGGCGCGGTAATGGATCTTCCCAGGATGATCGGCAAGAACTTGGGGGCCACCCAGGTAGAAGAACTCGAGGTGCTTCTTTCGGCGGTCCGGCCGGGGATCTTCTGCGAGAGCAATAGAGACAAAGATCTTCGCGACGCGGGGGCGAATCCGCAAGTGCCCCGGCCCGGATCTTTCCAGGGTGACCGGTCGGTGGGCGCAATCGTCGGGATCGAAAATGCGGGACAGGCCGGTGTCTTCGCGTCTCTCGAAAAGAAAGCCGTCGTGCTGGATCGGTTGGTTCGCAATGTGGGCGGTAAAAAGAGCGCATCCTCGCGAAGACCCTCGAGATCGCCAAAGTCCGTGGATGTCGTCTCGGCCACCGGCGCGTACGGGCCGATCCCATCCGGCCGCGTGAATATCTACAGGCGCGGAGCATGGATCGATTCCATGGAAACCGGGGCCCTTTACATGTCCAACCTCGAAGCCTCCTTCGAACGTTTTGTCGGATCGACCATCGTTGAAGAGTTCTCTCCATCTGCACAGGTCCTGGCTTCAAGGAAGAAATGGCGCACGGGATCGCGAATGGCCGTGTTCGCCCTCCGGCTTGTCGCGGGGAACGCTCCCGACGGGACGGAGAAAAAGCCGTCCGGCTGGTTGCGCACGCGACTATCGGAGACTCACGATGTCATAACGCAGATGCGTGCCGATCTGGCGGCCTTGTACCTGGTCGCCTCGGATCATGTCAGGAAAACCGGCCTCGTTCCCGACGAGGAGAGTGCGCATGCGGTGTACGACGAATATGTGTGCGGAGTCTTCGAACAGTTTGCATCGGGGCTCGGGGTGGATGACGCCGGCTTCGTCGCCGCCGAGGCGGTCGTGGGCAAGCTTATCGAGAGCGGCGCCGTGGAGGTCGTGGCGGCGGGAGACGACAGCGGGCGCCTGTCTCCAAGAATCAAGAACTACGAGATCATGGAGGAGACGATCGAAAAGCTCCTGGCGAAGGTGCGGAGAATCAGATTCGCGGGGGACCGCCCGGCGGCGACGGCGCTTCTCGACTCCGCATCGCAGGCCTACGATCCGAAATGGGAAAAACATTTCTCGAAACGCTGGGATGCCCTGGATCTCCCCGACAAAGTCGCGTTCCTCTATCCGTTGATTGAACAGGTTCGAGACGGGGAGGGCGTCGTCGTCGACATTCGCCTCGTCAAACCTCCCACCTTCCTGGAGCGACAACTCACCCTCGCCGCCGCCGCGCGATCCCCGGATAATTAAAGATTCTTTCATGGTTCCGATTGTTTGCGATATCTGCTAGAGGAATGACCTGTTTTCGGTGAACATGGAACCATTAGGTTATTGGAAAAGAGAAAGAATTGCGGCTAAGATGCCCGCGAATGACAATTCGCAAACCAAGGAGATTCGTGATGTTGACGACGACTCGCGTTTGGACCGTCCGTATTGCCCTTCTCGCAGCTCTTGCAATCTGCCTCGGCAGCGGTGCGGCATCGGCTCAGGAGGCACCGGCTCAGAAGGAAAAACCAAAGAAGGTAAAGGAAAGGGTCGAGGACTTGGAGACGAAGATCGAGCGGATCGACAATACGCTCGGCGACCTCACGGGATCGGAAAAGCCCGAGAAGATCCGCGAGCGTCAGGACGAGCTGGCCGACAAGATCGATGACGCCGACGCCCAGATTGACGAGCTGAAAAACTATTCCGAGGACGTGGCCGTCGCCACCGAGGAGCGGGACGCCAGGATAGACGCCCTGTCCGAGGAGATCGAGAATCTCTGGAAAGACGTGGAGGAGCACAAGAAAACCATCAAGGAGCTCCAGGAAACCAAGACCACGGGATACGACGGGGGATTCTTCATGTCCACGAAGGACGGCAAGCACAAGCTCACGGTCAACGGCTTCGTCAAGCCCTATTACAGGGTGGGTTTCCAGAAGCTCTACAAGACCACCAGTTACGGCAATATCGAGTACTACGGGGCGGGACATCCCAAAGAAGGATACCCCATCGGCGGCGACACGGAGATCACCGACAACGGCTTCGGGCTCGCCGCCATGCGGCTCGAGGTTTTTGCCCAGGTCTTTGAGATCGTCAAGTTCAGGTTGGATATTGATTATGGCAACCTGTACGGCAAGGTTTCGTACCCGAGCGAAGCCGATGTGGACGAAGACGCACAGTACAATCGCGTGGAGATCGACACATACAGCTTGAGAGCCCTTTGCGCGTACGGTGAGTTTGCGCCCATGCGGGAGATCAACGTACGAGCAGGCCAGTTCAAGGTGCCCTTCGATCAGGAGACGCTGACCGGCACCAGTGAGCTCACGTTCACTTCCCGATCTCTCATGAACCGCAGTTACTCCCGCTGGGGTGAGGGCGTCGCTCCCACAAACGCCGTCACCTGGGGATGGGATTTCGAGACCGTTCGCGGAGCCGGCTTCGGGTACGACCGCGGTATGATGATCCACGGAGCATTCACGGAGAACATTTTCAAGTACAACGTGGGTGTATTCAACGGAAGCGGGCCCAACGTGGGCAACGACAACCGCGACCTTCTGGTGGCGCTCAGGGTTGAAACACAGTTTCTCGGCGAGATGACGCCCGGAATGTCCGATATCGATTCCACAAAAAAACCGCTGATGTCCATCGGAGCGGCCTTTGCCTACGACCTGCCCCTGCACAAGGATCTCATTCAGCCGGAGTTTGTGTACAACTCGCAGGACGTCAACTTCACGGCGGACATTCAATTCAAGTGGTACGGCGTCTCGCTCTTCACGAACATGTTCTTCCGCAACTCTGACCACGGCGCGGTCCTGCTCGACGAAAATGAGCAGGAGAGGCCCATCAAGACCTTTGGGTACACCGGGCAACTCGCGTACTTCAATCTCGCCTCGGGGCTCGAGCCCGCCTTCAGGTACTCGATGATGGACGCGGACAGCGGCCGGCAGGGAGATCACATGCACGAGATCTCCGCCGCGCTCAATTACTACATCGTCGGCAACAACCTCAAGATCCAGGCGGAGTGGAGCGGTCTGTTCGCCTCCGAGAAGAATCACAGCTACATGATGCCGTGGGATGCCTGGTACGAGGACCACCATCAGATCACCATCATGGCCCAGGCCGCGTTCTAGCAACGGGCATGACGCCCCGCGCTGCCATCCTTCACCTCCTCGCGATTGTCCTGTGCACGCACCTCGCGTGCGGTGAGGACAAGAGCGTTCAGAAGGTGAAGGTCGCGACCGGTCGAATCTCATGGTCGGTCACCAGAACTGCCGTGATCGCACCAAAGCGCCCCGAGTTCCGCCGCGCGATAAATGAGATGGTAGGCAGGTTGCCCCCGTTCCCCAAGAGACCCCCGAGCCCTTCCCTTAACGTGAACGGTGTCTTCGACGAGATCGAGGGGGACGGAGCGATCATTATCGAGGCGGCTCTCAAAGGATCCGGGGCGGGGGTGCCCCTGGAAGCGGCCGTGGTGGTTCACGGTCGAATTTCAGACGGGAAGTCGGCTGTCGCGCTGATGAACAAGGGGGTGGAGGAGTTGGAGGCCACGTTCCGGTCCCTGTTCCGGGTGTACGGCGGCACGGCGACGATCTGGCAGCGGTCGCTGGATTCCGCCGAACCCGACGAGCAGATTCTTGCGGCGAGGCTCCTCGCTCGCGACCGTGTGACGGCGGCGGTCGAATCCATAGGCAAGCTGCTTGGCGATCCGAGGGAGCAGGTGGCGGAGGCGGCAGCGGAGGCCCTCGGCGACATGGGGGAAGAGAGTGCCGTACCGCTGCTCATCCGATCGATGAATCCCCGGGTTCTTCGCAGCGAGGTGCGCGCCATAGAATCAATGGCCCGCATAGGCGGCGTGGAAGCGAGCGCCTATCTCGAGATGACCGCCGAGGGTCACGAAAACCCCGAGGTGCGGGAGCTGTCCAGAGACGCCCTCGCGAGGATGCGAAAGAAACGGTGAATTGCGCACCCGACGGCCCCTGAAAGACTGGTTTAATTCCCTTTGACAACGACCGGATCAACCGTGTTATTGCTTCAACAGGAGGTATGTGATGAACAGAGCAGATCTTGACTGGGGAAACCTCGCATTCGGTTACCGCAAGACCGACTACAATATCCGATACACCTGGAAGGACGGCAGCTGGAACGAAGGCGTGTTGACGGAAGACGAGAACATCAACATGCACATGGCGGCCACCTGCCTCCATTACGGACAGGAGGCCTTCGAGGGTCTCAAGGTATTCGAGCAGAAGAACGGCGATATCGTGGCTTTCAGGATCGAGGAAAACGCCAGGCGCCTGGTGCGATCGTGCAACAAGATATTCATGGCTGCGCCGCCTGAGGAAATGTTCATCGACGCGGTGCGAAGGACAGTCGAAGCCAACCGCAAGTACGTTCCGCCATACGGAACCGGGGCGAGCCTGTACGTCCGCCCGCTGGTGATCGGAACCGGCCCCCAGATCGGTGTCAAGCCGGCGGATGAATATGTCTTCATTGTTTTGGTGTCGCCGGTGGGTCCATACTTCAAGGAAGGTTTCAAGCCGATACACCTCATTGTAGAGAGCGAGTACGATCGAGCGGCGCCTAATGGTATCGGCGACGTCAAGGTTGGCGGTAATTACGCCGCCGGGTTGCGCGCCAGCATTCGCGCAAGGAAGGCCGGCTTCACCGAGGTTCTGTACCTGGACGCCAAGGAGAAGCGCTACATCGACGAGTCCGGCCCGGCCAACTTCTTCGGGATCGACCAGGACGGGCGCTACGTTACACCCCACAGCGAGTCGATCCTGCCCTCCATCACCAACATGTCCATCGTCACGCTGGCCGAGGAGGCGGGCATGAAACCGGAGCGCCGTCCGGTCGATGTGGAGGAGATCTTTTCGTTCAAGGACGCGGGTTGCTGCGGGACGGCCGCCGTGATCACCCCCGTGGGGTCGATAACCTACGGCGACAGGAAGGCGGTCTACGTGGAGGGAGATACCCCCGGCGAGTACTGCACCGCGCTTTATAAAAAGCTCACCGGTATACAGCTCGGCGAGGAGCCCGACACCCACGGCTGGATCAGGAAGATCTAAAGCCGGCCGCCATCATCTTCCCCCCGCCTCCACGATCTCCACGCGCACCTCGACGACCCCGGCCCTGATCATGTCCAGGCGCTCGGCGGCGGCCCTGGAGAGATCGATGATCCGGCGCGAGTCTCCGAATGGACCTCTATCGTTGATCTTGACCTGGACCGATCGGCGGTTCGAGAGATTGGTCACGCTGACGATTGTTCCCAAGGGAAGTTTCTTGTGCGCGGCCGTGAGCTTGTTCTTGTCGTACGGCTCGCCGCTGGCGGTCTTCCTGCCGTGGAGGCTGTCCGAATAGTAGACGGCCAGGCCGATTTCGTGATCGCCGGCGCGGGATCCCCCGCCGAGGGTTGCCCCGCAGTTCACCAGGGCCAGTATGATGGCCATTGTGAACGATAGTCCCAGGATTCTGCTCATAATTTTAAGCTGGCCTCCATCATCTTCCCCTTCCCCTGGCAGGGGAAGGCCGGGATGGGATTCAACCATAGCTCGGAACGTGGGGCTTATCAAGGAGGAGGCCATAGCTTCATAGACTTGACATTGGTTATTATAAAGGGATACTCGCGCGACGGTATTCAATGGTTTTGTGCTACTGAATTCATGAGGTTTGGAGTTATACTATTGATTGTCGCTCCTTTTTTCGAGCGATTCAAAGTTCACGGGAGGAAAGCTGAACATGGCGGTTAAGCTGCGAATGACACGCAAGGGAAACAGGCATAATCCTTTCTACAGGATTGTCGCCGCGGACGAGAGGTCATCAAGGGACGGAAAGTACATCGAGCTTCTGGGCACTTACGATCCCAGGGAGGAACCGGCGGTGGTCACCATCAAGATGGATCGTGTCGATTACTGGAAGTCGAAGGGAGCGCAGGTTTCTCAGACTGTCACCGAGATCATAAACCGCGAGATCGCGGCGCAAAAATAGATATGGCGCGGTTGTCGATCAACCGCGTGGCTGGAACAAAATGCCTATTCTCCGCGTTGCCGCCTCCAGCGCGGAGAGGGTGGAATTATTGGGGGGCGTTATTACAATTTGCGCTGAATTCCGGCTTCTGTGTCGGAGCAACGTACGGCTTGACGCTAGAAAACGAGCACACGAAGCGGAGGTGGAACCGTGTCTATGAAGGAACTGATCGAGTTCATGGCCAGAGTGCTGGTCGATAGTCCCGACGATGTGAATGTGACCGAGATCGTGGGTGAACAGTCATCGGTGATCGAGCTGAGGGTTGCCAGAGAAGATCTCGGCAAGGTCATCGGAAAGCAGGGTAGGACTGCCCGTGCGATGCGCACCATATTGAGTGCGGCATCCACCAAGCTCAAGAAGAGAGCGGTCCTGGATATCATTGAATAACGGATCGGGATCGAATCGTTGAAAGACAACGCGGATCATCTGGTAGAGATCGGCGTCGTAGGACGTCCCCACGGGATACGCGGGGCGCTCAGAGTGTTTCTATACAACCAATCCTCCAGCTTACTGTACGATATTGACAAGGTTCTTTTACGCACCGTCGACGCAAGCGCGCCGGTTTCGAGCGAAATCCTGAACTATGTGGCCGCCGGCAAGCGAGGGACCCTCACGTTGCGGGGGATCGAGAACCGGGAGGAGGCGGAGAAATGGAGAGGAGCGCGGTTGCTGGTCGATCGTCAGGTGTTGCCCCATATCGATGACGGCGAGTTCTACGTGGAAGACCTCATGGGAATCGAAGTTTTTTGTGGGGACAAGCGTGTCGGAAAGGTTACGTCGAGTCGTGAGCAAGGTGGCGTGGAGGTGGTAACGGTGATGGACGACTCGCAGGAGATCGAGATCCCGCTCGTCGACGAGTTCGTGCAGGAACTGGACATCGAAGGCGGTCGGCTCACGGTATTGGACATAGAAAACCTTCCGCATACCGGCGAGAAGAAAGATTGAAGAAAGGGCGGGGACCGCATGTTCGAGTTCAGGGTGATAACGATCTTTGCGGAGCTATTCGAGAGTTTTCGCGAGGCAAGCCTCATCGGGAAGGCCGGATCGAAAGAACTCCTGGATGTGAAGCTGATCGATCTGCGCGACTTCACCGACGATCGGCATCGCACGATCGATGATGCGCCATATGGAGGCGGTTCGGGGATGGTGATGAAGGCGGAGCCCATCCTCAAGGCGCTTGAAAGAAATGCGGAATGTCACCGGATCCTTCTCACTCCACAAGGAACGCCCCTGACCCAGAAGATCGCACACAGACTGGCCGGACAATCTCCGTTGCTCCTGTTCTGCGGAAGGTATGAGGGGGTCGACGAGCGCGCCAGGGGAGCCTTCGACGAGGAGATATCCATCGGTGACTTCGTGCTCAACGGCGGGGAAGTTGCCGCCATGGCCGTCATCGAGGTTGTCTCGCGACTGATTCCCGGAGTGCTCGGGAACGCCGAGTCGATCATTGAGGAGTCCTTCAACTCGGGCACACTCGAGTATCCGCAGTACACCAGACCGGAGATGGTCGACGGGGCGAGCGTTCCCTCCGTGCTCCTGTCCGGGAATCACAAGAGGGTTCAGGAATGGCGAAGAGGGCAGGCGTTGATGCGAACACGCGACCGGCGCCCGGACCTGTTCGAGAAGCTCGAAATATCGCGGCTGGACCGCACCCTGCTCGAACAGGCGAGCAAGGGTAAGGGCGAGTGAAACCAGAGGTTCACATAGCGCTGGTTCATTACCCGGTGATCAACAAGTTGGGGGATATCGTCTCCACCGCTGTCACCAACCTGGACATCCACGACAACGCTCGCAGCGCTCGGACCTATGGAGTGGCCGGCTACCATATCGTGACGCCCCTGGACGCGCAGGTGGAGCTGGTCAGCCGCATCCTGCGCCACTGGCGCGAAGGGTTCGGCGCGCGCAGGGTCCCGAACCGGGTGGACGCCATGAACCTCGTGCATGTGAGCCGCACGCTCGAATCGGCCCTCGAGCACATCATGGATGGTCGGGATGTCAAACCCACTCTCGTGGCCACTGCCGCGCGCAGGCTGGAAAAGACGGTCTCCTACGACGCGGTGAGAGCCCGAATGCAAAACGAGACGGGTCCGTTCGTGCTGGTTTTCGGTACCGGTTACGGACTGGCGGCGCCGGTGATAGATAGGGTCGACAGCGTTCTCGAGCCCATCGGTGACCCGGACAATTGGAACCATCTCTCGGTCAGGAGCGCCGTGGCGATCACTCTGGATCGATTGCTGGACCGCTGGTGAGCCGTTACTCGGTTTCGTAGTATTCCAGTCCCAGGTGAGTGATCAGTTCCTCGCCGGCCATGTGGCGCAGGGTGTTCTTGAACTTGATCTTCTGGATGTGCAGGTCGTGCTCGGCGTAGACACCCTCGGCTGTCTGCGGGCTCTTGTAGAAGAAGGAGAGCCATTCCTGGATTCCCTTGAAGCCCGCGCGCGCGGCCAGATCCATGAAGACCGCCAGGTCCGCGACGATCGGCGCGGCCAGGATGGAGTCGCGGCACAGGAAGTTGATCTTGATCTGCATGGGATAGTCGAGCCACCCGAAGATGTCGATGTTGTCCCACCCTTCCTTGGAGTCGCCGCGGGGCGGGTAATAGTTGATGCGGATCTTGTGATAGAGATCTCCGTACAATTCCGGGAAGGTCTCTTTGCTGCATATTGTATCGAGCACGCCCGCCTTGGAGACTTCCTTGCTCTTGAATGATTCCGGATCGTCGAGCACCTCACCATCGCGGTTGCCCAGGATGTTGGTAGAGAACCAGCCGGAGATGCCCAGCAGTCGGTTCTTGATTCCCGGAGCTATGATGGTCTTCATCAGCGTCTGGCCGGTCTTGAAGTCCTTGCCGGAGATCGGCACCCGGTTCTTTTGGGCGAGCTCTACCATCACCGGGGCGTCCACCGTGAGGTTGGGTGCGCCGTTGGCGAACGGTACGTTCTCCATCAGGGCCGCGTAAGCATAGAGCAGGGAGGGCGAGATATTCCTGTCGTCAGCGTCCAGAGCTTTCTCGAACGCGTCGATGGAGCCGTGAATCCCGGTGGGCTCGCAATACACTTCGGTGGAGGCCGCCCACACAACGACGACCCGGTCCACGCTCTTCTTGAATTCGCGGATGTCTGCTCTCAATGCCTCGGTCAGCTGTCGGCGAGTTCCGGGCTTCACGTGGTTGCCGTCCAGGTTCTTGACGAAGTCCCTGTCGAAGGCGCCCTTGAGGGGCTTGAGCGCGGACAGCTCTTCTTTCACCTGCAGTAGATCGTCATGGCGGAGCACTCCTGCCTTCAGCGCGGCTTCGTACGCATTGTCCGGGAAGATGTCCCATGCGGCAAAAACCATATCCTCCGGCCCCGAAAGGGGTACGAGATCGCCCAGCTTGACGAACCTGTTCTCCATGCGGCTGCCCAGGCGTGCTGTTCCCATCCATGCCTGGCACCCTACGGGTTTCTTGAGGCCCTTCCTGATTATCTCCACACCCGCGATGAACGTTGTGGTAACGGCGCCGAGACCGACCAGCATGACTCCCAGTTTTCCGTGTGCGGGCTTGATGTCGTATTTCTTCTTAGTCATTTGAACCTCTTCATTCGACCGGGTTTCTACTGCACATGACCAGGGGTATATGCCATACGCGTGAGTGGAAAACTAGATAATCCTGACCAGGAAACCGCCGACCAGCATGAGGAGCAGGCATAGCCCGAAAAGCAGGCCCGGCGGTCCGGCCAGAACGTCCTTGCCCCTGGTGCTTTTTTTTAGCTTGTTCATATGAAATTTCTTAAAGCGAAAGACGTGCCACGTGTGTAACTCCTCGGAATCACGTGAAGCGCGTCACTATCGCCACCGATACGAGCGGTTGTGTTCTTCAACGAGTAGATTTTGTCTGCTGTGTGGAGATTGGGGTGATTGCCGCGAAACGGGTTTGGCGGCTGTTTTTCGATTGTCCGACCTGTTTTCCTGCTCCATGTTACTTATTGAATAGGATCTAACTTGTGGAGGTTTCATGTATCGCTATTTGTTGATTCTATTGTCTTTCGGTGTGGCGACGGCTTTCCCGGGCTGCGGCGATGACTCGAGGTTCGCGTCCGGCGACGACGACGATTCAACCGACGAAGAGAATGGGGAATGCGACCTCCTCGGCGGTGAAGAAGTCAAGGGGCTGGATATCACAGCAGTGGACATCTACCAGGGTACCAGGATCCAGATAATGGAGAACGGTCAGGCGGTCAACGCCGGCAATGCGCCGGTTATCGCGGGCAAGGACGCACTTATTCGCATCCACGTGCTAAGGCAGGCCGAATGGGAGTCCAGGGATATCTACGCGCGGATCGATCTGGATTCCTCCCTGGATTCTTGTCCGATAGAGGTAAAATACAATGTAGATTCCGACTCCAACCTGGACACCCTGACCAGCACCCTGAACGTGGATATCCCCGCTGCGGAGATCGTTTCCGGCCTGGGCATCTCCGTGTCGCTGCGGGAGGCGAGCGACAGCGTCGACGCGTCGGGCAACAGCGACGCAGCAGTGTGGCCGTCGGACGGGTCGACCGACCTCGACGTCAGGGACGTGGGGATTCCGCTGGAAGTTGTCCTGGTTCCGGTAAGGTACAATGCCGACGGCTCGGGCCGGTTACCCGAGACCGGCGAGGAACAGATCGGGTTGTACGAGGATGCGTTTTACGCAAACTACCCAATCCCGGGTGTGAACATCACGGTGCTGGAGCCGTTCGACTGGAATACCGGGATCAGCGCATACGGCGGAGGATGGTCAGAACTGCTGAACGCGATCATGCAGCTTCGAGGCGCAAATGGGGCTGGATCCAACGAGTACTACTACGGGGTGTTTGCGCCGGCGAGCTCCCTGCAGGCTTTCTGCGGGTCGGGCTGCGTGACGGGGTTATGCAACCTGGTGGAGGACCCCTCCAACTCATTCGCGCGCGCCTGCATAGGGCTCGGGTTCGCCGGCGAAATGGCCGCCGGGACCATGATCCATGAGGTGGGTCACGCACACGGGCGGGAACATTCGCCGAGCGGCGGCGCCCAGGGCGTCGATCCGAACTACCCGTATTCCGGGGGTTTCATCGGCGTGCACGGGTACGACATACTGAATGACCTACTCAAGGCGCCGAACTCATACTACGACTTCATGGGATACGGGGATCCGTTATGGGTGAGCGACTACACATACGATGGCCTGTACGATCGGATATCCATCGTGAACCAGACGGCGGACTGGGTTATGCCGCCGGGATTCAAGGTGTCGTGGTCGTCACTTGCTATCGGGTCAGACGGAGAGGTGAAGGTCGGGCCGGATCTGAAGCTGGACCTGCCCCCGGTCGGACGGGAGCACGAGATAGAGCTGCTCGACGCCGACGGAAATATTCTCGACGTGGTTACCGGATACTTCAGCCCGTACGCTGACCTGAACGGCGGGCTCGTCCTTTACCCCGAGCCGTCCCATGACGTTGTCTCGACTCGCCTCGATGGATACGAGATGGTTTCTTTCTAGGAAGCAGGATCTTGCTTGGGCTGGGACTTGCGCGCGCGCACAAGGATATCCGTTGGACCGCCGCCGGAGCAGAACCGATCCACGCTCACAGTGAAACCCGCGTCAATGGGTGGGTCTCTTTAGCTGGCTGAACCGAAAATTCGACTATTTCTCATCTCATCTTGCGATATAATGCCCTACGGAGGGGTACCCTGCGCGAACGCTACGATGTAGACAACTACCCTAATTGCTAAAATCGTCGTAGGGATGAGCTAATCAACGGGTACACAGTTTCCGCTCAGGTCCAAAATCAGCTAGGTTCATGACCTACTATTGACAGTAGTAGGTATGCACATTAGACTCACATCCATGAAAACACGGGTCAAGACAATCCGCCCGCTTGGTTCCCTGGAAGAGAGACTAATGCACATCCTCTGGAAGGCGGGACCACTATCGGTTCGTGAGGTTAATCAGCGTCTGGGCGAGCAATCCCTCGCCCACACCACCGTGATGACGACCCTCGACCGGTTGTTCAAGAAGGGATTGCTTTCGCGGACAAAAGACGGCGTGGCCTATTTGTACAGCGCCGCACTTTCGCGGGATGCGTATCAGCAGCGGCTGGTGGAGTCGACCGTATCCGGTCTGATGTCAAAGACCAGCGATGCCGTGCCGGTGCTGGCGGCCTTTGTCGATGCTGCGGCAGAGATGGATGAGGAGAACCTTGGAAAGCTCGAGGCCCTCATCGCTGAACGAAGGAGGAGCGGGGACTGATGGCTGCAGCAAGCCTCATAGGTTTCGGGTTGGTCCTGCTCGGCGTGAGCATGCTGACGTCGCTCATGTTCGCCGGTGCGTTGGCGCTCGGGGAGCCGCGCCTGCGAGCCATGGGACCGTGGGCCGAGCGTCGCGCTGCGACCCTCGCCCTGTTGCTTCCACCGCTCTTCGGCCTGGGTGTGTCAGCAACGCTCATCGTGAATAAACTATTGGCGGCAGCTGCTGGGGCAGACCATTGCCTCGATCACTCGCATCACCCTCATCTGTGCTTGATCCACGGAACGCATTGGGCCTCAGTGCCCTGGGCCGTGGTCGCCATTGGTTTCTTCGCAACCTATATGCTCATACGCATCGGCCAGACCGCATGGGCCCAGGTGGGAGCCCAGCTCGCCGCGACAAGACTGAAACGATCCGGCACCCGCGCCGCCGATTTCGATCGTACCTTTCTGGTTCCCAACGACGACAGGTTCGCATTCACCACTGGCGTCTTCTTTCCGACCGTCATCGTCTCTCGCGCTGCCTGGGAGGCGCTCGGGGCAAGCGAGCGATCCGCTCTCTTGGCCCACGAGCATGCACACATTGCCCACGGTGACCTTTGGAAGCGCGCGGCGCTCGGACTTTTGGCCTGTTTCGGCGTGCCTTTTTTTTCCCAACGAGCATTGAAGCTCTGGGCGCTCGCGTCGGAGCGAGTTTGCGACCGCCAGGCCGCGAGCCTGGTTGGCAAACCGAGCATTGTGGCCAGCGCCATCCTGTCTCTCGCGCGGTCGCAGGCCAAGCGCCATGCACCTGCGGTCACCGTCTTCGCAGCTGCCTGCCACGTCTCCGACCGCGTCCATTCTCTTTTTAACCAACGGGCTAGCGGCCGATCTGCAGCAAGACGGCTAGTGGTGGCCCTCTTCGTGGCTTCGGTATGTGTCGCGATCTCCTGCGTGCTCTTTGCCGAGTCGCTGCACCACGTCCTCGAAACCATTCTAGGGTGAATCCATGATCCATCTCCTCAAGACCAGGGTCCTGCTTTGTCCGCGCCTACTATCGCCGGTAGTAGGGCGCTGCATGCTCCTCATCGCGACCGTCCCGTTGGTGATTTCGCCGGCGGCAGATGCTGTGGCCCAGGAGCGCGCCCCCTCCGTGCAGAGGCTGAGCGCAGAGCAATTCCTCAAACGAGTTGCTGCATCCAACCCGAAACTAGCGATCACCGTAGCGGACATCGACGTTGCGGCAGCTCAGGTGAGAGCCGCGGGCCTCTGGGACAACCCCACGATAGCCTACGACCGTGAGGAGGTCTTCGAGGCCGGCCGCGGCATGCCCGAGAACTACCTGCGCCTTGAGCTGCCCCTCGAGATCTCGGGGCGTCGTTCCCTGCGCGTCGATAGTGCGGAGCATGGTGTGAAGGCAGCCCGGGCCAATGCCAAGGCGGATCGGGTCACCATCCTGGCCGATGCCATGCGGGTCTATGTCCACGCGGCGGCTCGGCGCGAGCATCTAGCTATCCTCACGGAGTCTCGCAAAGCCTTGGCGACATTGCGCGATTCCGTCGAGTCCCGAGCATCTGCCGGTGATGCCTCCGGCTACGATCACGCACGCATCGAGATCGAGCTCTCCTCTCTCGATGACCTGATCACTGAGACGGAAGGTAAGCTCGTCAAGGCCCGGCTGCAGATCGGGATGTTGTTTGGACAGCCCGGGGTGCAATTCGATGCTGGCGACGCGCTCACGCTACAGGATCTGAGTACGCCCAGCGATGCGCAAGCAGCTTCCGTGGGTAGCACGCGAGTCGTGGCCAGCCGGCACCGCGTAACCCAGCACAGTCTCGCACGCGACGCCGCCAATCGAGGTTGGGTCCCCTCCTTGACCCTGTCTGGCGGCGCGAAGACAGCGCCTTTGGCGGGGAACACCGCCTGGGGGTATGTCGCCGGCATAGGCATCACGTTGCCCATCTTCGACTTCGGGCAGGCGGACAAGGAGCGCGAAGAAGCCGCGTTGCGGCGTGCGCAGGCCAGCCTGGCCCTGACTGAGCATCAGGTGACGACCCACATCGCAATCGCCCAAGAGGCGTTCGCGCGTTCCTTGCGCCAAGCGGAGGTCTTCGAGCGCGACCAGCTTCCCCGACTGGAACAACTGATGAGGAGAGCGTCGGTCTCGTACCGCGAAGGTGAGCGGGCCGTCTTCGAATTGCTCGACGCCCATCGAACCGCCCGCGAGGTCCGTCAACGAAACGTAATTCTCAAGCTGCAAGCGCGACTCAGCCATCTTGAGCTGCTTGAGGCGCTCGACCGTGAGCCCGGAGGAAATCCATGATCTCTTTTCTGCGAAGAGTTTACCTCGTCGCCGCAGCGCTTGCGCTCGGAGCGATGATGGTGTGGACACCAGGCTGCAAGAGCGACCACTCACACGACGGCGACGAACAGGGTCACGCTGCGCACGGGAGTCCTGAGGGCTCGAACGACAAGCTTCCGGCGCTTTCTGTCACCATCTGGAACGAAAAAACCGAGCTATTCATGGAATACGAACCGCTGATTTCGGGACGAGCGAGCCGCTTCGCGGCGCACCTGACGACGATGAGCGACTTCAAGGCCGTGACTTCAGGGGTCTTGACCCTATCTATTCAACTCGAAGATGGCACTTCCCTGCAAGCGCGCGCGGACGGCCCGTCGAGTCCCGGGATATTTCGGTTCAATGTGAGCCCTAAAAAGGCCGGCCAGTGTAAGATGTCCCTCGCCTATGCTGGCCAGGGGATCCATGACACGATCCAGGCGGGCGCCAGCACCGTGCATGCGACCGAACAGGCCGCGCGCGCAGCTGCCCCGGAGGATGGCGAAGGCGGCGTTGCCTATACCAAGGAGCAGCAGTGGAAAACCGACTTCGCGACGGTCGCAGTCGGCAAACGACGTCTGCAGCCCAGCATCCGGGCCGTCGGAGAGATCAAGCCGGTGTCTGGACGTGAGGCGAGGATAACCGCGCCAACAAGAGGCAGGGTCGCCCTCGCCACGCCAACACCAATGCCGGGGATGGCGGTCAAGAAGGGGCAACTGCTCGCGACTCTTTCGCCGTACCTAGCGGCCGGCGGAGACCGTTCCACGCTCGAGGGCGAAACCCAGTCGGCAAAAGCAGAACATACAGCCGCTCTGTCTCAGCTCAGCCGCTTGGAGCGGCTACTCAAGGAACAGGCGATCCCCGAACGCCGCGTCGAAGATGCCCGCGCCCGCGTGAGTGTTGCCAAGGCCAAGCTCGACGCAGCCACGGGCAGGCTGCAGCAGTACAGCCAGGGCGCGGCCGGTATGGGCGGCCGTGGTCAGGGTGGCTTTCAGTTGCGTTCGGCCATCGACGGAACGCTGGTGGAGCTAGGTGCAACCACCGGCGACAGCGTGGAAGAAGGCAAGCCCTTGTTCGTCGTCATCGATCTGTCACGTGTCTGGTTGGTCGCCAAGGTCTTCGAGCCCGATATCCCCAAAGTCGAGTCGGCGACCTCTGCCTGGTTTACCATCGAAGGCTATGAGCAGCCCTTCACTATCGACCAGAGTAACGGCCGCTTGATCACGGTTGGCCGCGTCATCGATCCGAAGAGCAGAACTGTGCCAGTCGTTTTCGAAATGGAGAACCCGGGCGGCAAGCTCCGCATCGGTCAGTTCGCCAGCGTGCATGTCGCCACCGGCGAGCCACGAGAGGTCCTGGCCATTCCGATCTCGGCGCTGCTCGAGGATGGTGGCAAACAGATCGTATTCGTCCAGGCGGAAGGCGAGTCCTTCTCGAGGAAGGTTCTGCGACCTGGCATTCGCTCCAAGGGCTTGATTGAAGTCCTCGGTGGTGTCACCGCCGGAGAACGCGTGGTGACCAAGGGTGTCTACGAGGTTCGCCTCGCCGCTGCCTCGGGTGCCATCCCCACGAGTGGTCACGTACACTAAGGGGGCACCGATGTCTTTCATGGATCGAGTCATTCATTGGTCGTTACGAAATCGCCTCGTCGTCGTGGTCGGAGCCTTGGCGCTATCTCTCTATGGAGCGGTGGTTGCGCTGCGGATGCCCGTCGACGTTTTACCGGATCTCACCGCACCTACTGTGACCATCCTGACCGAGGCCCATGGCCTGGCACCCCAGGAGGTCGAATCGCTGCTGACCATCCCCATCGAATCCGCGGTGAACGGAGCCACCGCCGTACGCCGAGTCCGCTCCAGTTCGTCCATCGGCTATTCTATTGTGTGGGTCGAATTCGAATGGGACACCGACATCTACATTGCGCGTCAGATCGTCAATGAGAAGCTGCAGCTCGTCAGCAGTCAGATCCCGCCCGACCTCGGGCCGCCCACCCTGGCGCCCATCTCGTCGATCATGGGGGAGATCCTCTTTCTGGGACTCACCAGCGACCGGCACTCCGCGATCGATATTCGGGACATGGCGGACTGGGTGATCCGCAAGCGGCTGTTGTCCGTCCCCGGCGTTGCCCAGGTCATCCCCATCGGCGGTGCCGTCAAACAGTTCCAGGTCCTCGTCGATCCCACCAGGCTCCAGGCGCTGGAGGTCACCTTCGAGGAGGTGATGCATGCTATCAAGGAGTCGAACTCGAACTCGAGCGGTGGTTTTCTGGTTCAGGGCGCGCAGGAATCCCTGATCAGAGGTCTTGGCCGAATCGGCAGCGTACAGGACATCGCGAGCATTGCCGTAAAGGTACGTGGGGGTGTACCGGTGCGTGTAGGGCAGCTAGGGCAGGTCGTGATCGGTCCTGCGATCAAACGCGGCGATGGTTCGGCCAACGGCAAACCAGCGGTCATCCTCGCCGTCCTGAAACAACCCACGGCAAACACCCTGAATTTGACCCGCGAGATCGATCAGCGCCTGGACGACATCGAGACCACCTTGCCCAAGGGCATGAAGATCGAGCGTCAGCTCTTCAGGCAATCGGACTTCATCGAGACAGCGATCAGCAACGTCGCCAAAGCGCTGCGCGACGGGGCAATTCTCGTCGCGATCATTCTCTTTCTGTTCTTATTCAACTTTCGAACCACGTTGATATCGCTCGCAGCGCTGCCGGTCTCTTTGATCGTCTCAGTACTGGCCATGAAGCTCTCCGGCGCCACCATCAACACGATGACCCTCGGAGGGTTAACCATCGCCATCGGCGCTTTGGTCGATGACGCCATCATCGATGTGGAGAACGTGCTTCGCCGGCTCCGCGAAAACCGCGCCCGACCGGAAGCAGAACAGAAACCGGCCCTGGACGTCATTTACGAAGCGTCACGCGAAATCCGCGGGTCCATCGTCTTTGCCACTCTGATCGTGATGCTGGTCTTCGTACCCATCTTCTTTCTCACCGGAGTCGAAGGGCGCTTACTTGCGCCGCTGGGCCTCGCCTACCTCGTGGCAATATTTGCCTCCCTGGTGGTGGCCCTCACGCTGACACCCGCGCTTTGCGCCTACGTCCTGCCTAAAGCCAAGTTTGTGGGACATGGAGACAGCTTTGTAGTTCGTCATCTCAAGCGACTGTACCTACCCCTGCTGCGCCGAACGGTGCGGTGGCCCGCGATTGTGGTGGCGTTGAGCACAGCGCTTCTGGTCCTTGCGCTCGTGCTAGCTTCCTTCATGGGACGCACGTTCCTGCCGGACTTCAACGAGGGTGCCTTGAGTCTGAGTGCTGTGACATTACCCGGCACCTCTTTGGAGGAATCCGACAGAATGGGTCGACGCGTGGAGGAGACCTTGCTCACGTTCCCCGAGGTCGTCTCCACGGCTCGGCGCACCGGACGCGCCGAGCTCGATGAGCACGCCCAGAGCGTCAACTCAGCCGAGATCGATGTCCGCCTAAAGATGCGCGAGCGGTCCAAGGGGAAGTTTTTGGCCGCGCTGCGCGAGAAGCTTTCGGACATCACCGGGATGGTCATTCTCGTCGGCCAGCCGCTGTCCCACCGCATCGACCACATGCTCTCGGGCACCCGTGCCAGCATCGCCATCAAGCTCTTTGGCGATGACCTCGCCGACCTTCGAACCAACGCGGAGAAGATCCGTGGTGTCATGTCGAGCGTCGAGGGCGTCGCGGACCTCTCAGTCGAGCAGCAGGTCGAGATCCCACAGCTTCACCTGGCATTCGACAGGGAGCGTATCGCTCGCTACGGCCTGCGCACGGGTGCGCTTGCCGAGCTCATTGAAGCTGCCTACGCCGGTCACACCGTCAGCCAGGTTCTAGATGGCGGCCGCACCTACGACCTCATCGTACGCTACCGCGACGATCAGCGGGCTGACGTCGAGTCTATACTCAACACACTCATCGACACGCCGGTCGGCGCCAAAGTGCCGCTGAAGATGCTGGCCGACATCCGTAATGACCTGGGCCCCAACTTCATTTCGCGGGAGAACGGGCAGCGCAAGATCGTCATCATGGCCAATGTCCAGGGGCGAGATCTTCGCAGCGTGGTCGATGACATGCGCCGAGCCATCGAGAGCAAGGTCGAGCTGCCTCAGGGCTACTTCGTCGTCTATGGCGGGCAGTTCGAGAGCGAGAGCGAGGCGGCGAATACCATTGGAATGCTGAGCCTGATCGTTGTCGCTGGCATTTTTCTACTCTTGTTCCTTGCATTCCGTTCGGTGGGAAGGGCGCTGCTCATCATGGTCAACCTGCCGTTGGCGCTCGTTGGCGGCATCGTCGCGGTATCGCTCGGCGGTGGCGTGCTCAGTGTGGCGTCACTGGTGGGCTTCATCACGCTGTTCGGCATCGCCACCCGCAACGGCATCATGCTTGTCTCGCACTACGAGCATCTACGAAACGTGGAAGGAGCGTCGATGGAGGAGACCATCGAACGGGGCTCCCTCGAACGGCTATCCCCCGTGCTCATGACGGCGTTGTGCGCCGGGCTGGCCCTGATTCCGCTGGTCCTCGCCGGCGACCAGCCAGGCAACGAGATCCAAGCGCCCATGGGCGTCGTCATCCTTGGCGGCCTGCTCAGCTCCACCTTGCTGAACATGTTCGTCGTTCCGACTATCTACGCTAGGTTCGGCAGCGGCGCCTCCAACAACGGCAAAGCTCGCTCGCGCGACACGCTAGACCAGGAGTTGACATGAGCCACTGCACGAAAACCGGAGGAAGGATGGCAGGTTTCATGGGCGGGTTTCTGTTGTATGGAATGACGTCCTCGTGCGCGACCACCCACCACTACGTGCTACGTGCCTATTCCGGCTATGAAAACAAGGTAAAGCTTGCGCTCGAGGACCGCATCAAGGTGTTGCACGGCGCTCCGGGGAACCGGCAGGCCGGCGAATTGAGCAGGTTGCCCCTTCCATTTTCTTGCAATATATGT
>SDBV01002365.1_pt1 | contig 28151 bp, 35 predicted proteins | sample 2277081 | NCBI WGS metagenome assembly SDBV01 (sample SAMN10402039, study PRJNA504765) | marine sediment metagenome | isolation source: marine sediment core GS10_PC15, 223 cmbsf | place: Arctic Ocean: Southern Knipovich Ridge | collected 2010
GCCGTGGTCGTCATCTGACAGCCCTAAGAGCAGGCCGTGGTCGAGCTTGCCTGCAAGGTTGGCATAGTTTATTGGGTTGTAGCGGCCTCGGATGGTCATCGTTTACCCCCAATAAGTTCCACTAGCTCACCTGATTCAAGAAATCTACCAACCCTTTTGATAGCTACAACTGGGACACCACTGGCGGCGGCAGATTGTTTGATGGTTTCAAGTGCGATCTCTTCCATGTCGCCACTAAACACTGCCTTGGATATTCCCTTGACAGCCTCGAATGGGGCGATCTCTGCACCACCCCATCCCTTTTTTCCACCCATTATATCTTTGCCTATAAGCGGAACCATGTTTATAAACTGGTCTGATGCCATATCAAGGAAATCGTCTTCGTCTTCTGGCAATCTCTTGTTACTTATCATCCAGATAAACATAGCACTTAGAGATACCGCCAACATGTCCGTAGCAGCGGCCTGGTAATTTTTGTTGTTCCAATTAGCAAACGTATCATAAGTAGTTATGTTCCATATCTGGTTAAGCTGTTGAGTAAACATCAAGAACCAGTTAAAGACTTCGTTCTGTGTATAGAGTGCGGCTATGTCTTTTGCGCCTGCGGTTGGCTGTGTTCTTAGGGTAGAGTTTTGTGCCTCCCTACGAGCTTCCATTTCTGAACCGTTGAGTTGCAATTCCTTTGTATAGACAGCGTTCCATCCTATCGACCTCACAACAGCATCAACGAACTTAATCCCTTCTAATCCTGCTTGTCCAACCTTTTTAATTAGCTTTCTATACGTCGGGTCATTAGCATTGGCAAGTTGCTGAAACTCTCTGGCTATTAGATTGTGTTGAACTTGTGGGTCTTTCGACCTCACCTTTTCCAATAAGGCTTTCGGGTTGGCAACAAACTCGCCAATAGAACTCATTATATTAGCCGCACCAGCATCCTTTAAATAAAGTGCCATAGACGGGGCTTGTTTGAGTACAGTCAAGAGATTATATGATAAATAGGCCATCGCTATATTGCCGCGAAGCCTTCTCGAAAGAACCTCCATCGTACCAAACCCTTTGTACGCATCTGGGCTTGCAACCCTTGCCACATAATCTTTAAGTATCTTATGCGTACCCTTGCCGAGTTTAGCATTGATTACTTTCTTGAAACTGTCGTCAGCAAGATACCCATTGAGGTCTTTGATTAGACTGGCAAAGTGTGTGTAATGTTCCTGTTTAGCAGACTGACTTCTCCACACAGACATAAGTTTTAAATCCAGAGGCTTCTGGTTTTCGGGAGCAATACTCTCACGATCTATCGTAAAACCTTTAGCTGTCTGTGTTCTGCGCAACCCCTGCCTTGCGAGTATCTGGTCTACAATGTCAGTGTTTTGGAGTTGGCCGTCTTTTTCCAGCCTGACCATAGGCGTATAGAATAGTTCTGCCCCTAAGTCCTCGTTGGTAAATTCTATATGTGCCGCTCGTAACCGAGCATAACTGTCTGCATAATCAGCAATAACAGCGTCGGCGAGTTTGATGAACTTCGGATTAAGATTAGTTACTACTCCAAGTGCAGTTTTTTCTGATATTCTAAGCTGGGCGAGCATTGCTTCTTTTGCCTTTGGATTCTTCAGCGCCGCATAGACACCCATAACCTCTTCGATAAACATATTGACCCCACCACCAACGGGGATTTCTCTGGTGAGTTCGTCGTCGGTTATTCCAAGGCTGTCCATATTGTCCCGCATAGATTTGCTTCTTCGGTCTATCTCTACGAGTTCCTTATTCGTTTGATCGTTCACTCTGTTGTAAAACAAGTCGTGCATTTTGCCCTTGAATGTCCCCTTGCCGCCATCAATCCAATCAAGAATACGGGGCATCCTCAATGTAAGCAGAAACAAAGAGTTGAGTTTTTTGATAAGACCTTCGCTGTTTCGCTCTGCGCCTGTGGTGGGTTGTTCAGGAAAAGGCTTGCCCTTATTCATATCAAAGATGGACTTCTTGATATTCTTCTGTTGGACAGCTTTACGGGTTCTCTCCTTAGCGTTAAATTTAGTCTTGCCCAATTTCTTTAGACTATCCATCTTGTCGGCAAGTTCTTCCAGTTCAGCAACCGTAACATCATTCAACGGTTTGGCGTTCAGGGAATCAAATAGTTTCTGTGGGAATGACTTAATCTCTTCTGGAGATGACTTACCCAAAAACTCCCTTTGCCTTTGACGCCTTTCAAGTGTTTTTCTGATTCTCTTTTTAGGGTCTATTTCTTTCTGTAAAGTAGTAATGGCCTCGGCATAAAAGAAGTCAACGCCACCAGAAATCTTTTTGTTAATTCGTTTCAGTGCCTTGTCTATTCTGACTTTAAGTTTCTTTCGTGCGGCCAATCTTTCTTTAACCTGCCGGAAGTGTTCCTTAGTCTGGGCAACCCCCTCTTTCTTGCCCACTGAGAACGCATGACGAGCTGCCTGTGCCACTCTCTTTAAAGTGATGTTAAGAACCTGCCCTATGGTTAGATTGGCATCTTCAAGGACACCAGGCTGTATGGCAGAACGTATACGCTCTTTTGCACTTTCAATAGTTACTATTATATTTTTACCGGCTCGCTGAACCCTAAATGGTCTTCCTATTTTCAGTAACCCAAGAACCTTGCGAAGTTCCTTTATATTACCCCAATCCGCATTGGCTTGTGCCAACTGGTTTTCTGTATTAATTTTATTATTATCAAGTCTATCGAGAAGAGACTCTAACTCTGTATCATGAAACTCCCGTGCTTGTGCGCGAGTGATTTTAATTTTTGTTCGTTTTGTAAGAAATGCCCCCTCAAGAAATGGGCCTATATCTTCAGGTTTCTTGCCAAACTGTTCAGCCAGCACCTTTTTCATTCTCTGCGTGAGATTACCTATATGAATATTAGGTTCAAGAACCTCTGCCTCTTCAGCCTCAACTTCTGCCTCTAGTTTTTTAATAGCCGCTTTATCCTCAATGGTTAGTTCCTCTTCGATCACACCTTGTTCGTCAGTAGCGGCAGGTTGGTTTATAATAGCATCAACCTTTTTCTCGTCAGGAAGTGCCTTGATTTCCGCGGCTTTATCTTGGATCTTTTTGTCTTGAGATAAGGACTCTATTACATCATCAACCTGTATTTCTTCGGTTATATCGGCAAGCACCTCGTCTTCGGTTTCTTTAACCTCCTGCCTTGCCTCTATTTCTTCTTTTGTGGCTTTAAGTGTAGCAACGGCACCCTCTTTAACTGCCGATACTAACGTGCCAGGGCCAAGTAACAAGGGGAATCCGAGTAAAGATTTCTTGCCCGTCTCGATTAACCTACCTGCAACAGCTGAAGCGAATCCCTCTTGGTCAAAAGCAACCTCAAACCCCGTGCCTTTGCGCTGGTTAGTTATCTCTTTGGCAATCTCTGTGCCAATAATTACAGCAGCTTCCTGCACTATTTCTTGTGCGGTTTCAGTGGTTAGGGCTACGCCAAATTTCAGACTATGTTTCAAGGCAATCTGTCTCAAAGTGCCGTTTGCTAATAATTTAGTCGATACCTTTCTGGCAGCACCCTCAAAGAGCGATGTACCGATTCCAAACGTACCAAGAATAACAGACAATTCCCCAACCTCAAGTCCGCCATTAATCGCACCGACCCCAAGAGAAACAGCAGCAGCTATCTGTGGGTCAATCTTATTTCCGTTCTCATCCTCAACTTCAAGCATCTCAAGGAATGCACCTCCGGCTTCTAGTTGTGCTGTTCGCCCGCCTGCCCCAATAATAGCGCCAACCTTTGCACCTATCTTGGGACTCTTTAAAAGAAATCCAACACCAGCACCAACCAATGCGCCACCAATACCAAACTTCCCCGCCTCAATAGTAAAAGGAAGTTGTTCAACAGTCTCCCCAATCATCTTCTCGTGCCAAGCACGTAACTTCTGCATCTCATCCTGAGTGGTCTTTGGACCTGCCTGTTGCGCACGCTTGACCGCCTCGGAGTCAAACTCTTTACCTCTTAATATATCAATAAGTATTTTACTTGCCGCTTCGGACCTTGCTACACTTGCCTTGCCTGCGTTCCACCTACCCTTTATTCTTTTGAAATAACCATCAGGAGTATCGTCAACGTCGAATAGTTCTTTTCCAAGTTGGTCGTGCTGTATATAAGCATCTTCTTGCGGTATTCCAAGGACATCTGAAAAATACATAGAATTAACCTGACGCTTGCCATCAGTATCATAAGATTTTACGTCGGGATATGATCTTTTATTGCCCTCTTTTGAACGAATTGGTTGTGGTTCGTCCCATCTCTTTCCTAGAACAAAGGTCTCATCGTAGTATCTCTCTCTATCAGGAGTTGTTCCAGATTTATTCTCTAAAAGAAAATCTCCATTGGGAAGTACTGGTGCAAAAGAGTTCTCGTCAACCTCTGTTGATATTGACTCTGCCAACACTTCATCTCCAGCACCAATGCCGGATTCCTTTATTATTTCGTCGTTTGAAAAAAAAGACATTAACTCTTCCTTCTAATTGCGCCATTGGAATCTACGTATTCTGTACCAGATGGTAATTCATCATACTCTTCTTGTGTCTTTGGTGCTGGACGTGGTGGTGGAATATTGACACCCGGCTTCGGCTTCAACCCTGCTAGATTTTCGGTAAAGAATGGGTCTCCAGTAAGAAGTCCAAGTCCTAATGATTCTGCACGTAAAAGTGTTCTAAATACATTAGACAAAAGACTTCCACTTTCTTTCCTGTCTTGTGTGGTTTCATTATAGAATTTTCTCCAATCGTCAGGACTTGCGTTTCTGTTTTCTATCATATAATCAGTAAGTTTCTCTGATATATCGTCTCGTATGGCTTTTGATTTCTTTTTCTTTATGCTACCAAACAATTTCTGGCTAAACTGAGACCTTACTTTTGCTTGATACCTAGTGTGCAATGCCGTTGAATTTGCATTACTGCCAGTCTTTGCATCCTTGAGATTGCCAACAAGCTTATTTGCTTCTTCTCTGGTTAGATTGGCGGGTACATTAGCATACAAGCGGGTAGCACTCCACTTATCAGGATTCAGGTTCATGTCCATAACTACATTATTATATCCCTCAGTTTCGCCCTGTTTCTGGCCTATCTTCTTAATCCACTCTTCTTTAATATCAACCATATCACGAATAACATCAGGGTCTGTAACGCCAGCATCCCATGCTAATATCTCTGCTTCGGTCAATTTACCCTCTGCCCACTTATCAAGCCATGTAGGCTCCACTTGAGATGCAGATTCCTCAAGTGCAATTTGATCTCTAGTACTTCTTTGTGATAGTTCTCTATTAGCTGATTTCAGTAAATCGTTTACGTCGGTGTTACTAAGGACGTCCTCTTTATTATCCTTCCCTTTTCTGGACTCAAGCTCGGCTTCAAGATCAGCCTTTATGCCCTCTGGGTCAAGAACTATTCTGTCTTGGATTTGCTTTATTGCACCTTTTCTGCCGGTCTCTTTTACGACAATATCTATCTCTTCAGGAGAAAACCTTGCCTGCAAAGCCTCTTCGTAAGCCGCTTTGTTCTCTGGGGTAGGCGTGGCAATATACGCCGCCTCTGTAACCCCGATAGCATCTACTATGTTTTGGTCGGCTTCTTGGAACTGTGCCCCTTGATTAAATATGGCCGTCCAGTTCTCGGTTAAATCTGAGCCTTGGCTTTGTTTGTCAACCGTTCCCCATTCAAGTTCGCCCAGCTTATCATTAAGTTTACCTAAAGACTCCTGCCGGTATCCGTCCCAGTTCTTAGTGTCGCCATCGTTTTGGATTGCCTGCTGGTATTCGTTCTCGGCCTCTTTCATAGCAGTTTTTTGTTTAGCCGAAGCGGTAAGGTCTTTGGCACTTCTTTGTTTCCTCAGCTTCTCGAACGCAAGCTCTTTACCTACGCCAGCAAGTGCGGCGATATTCTCCCACTCAGCCCCAGTGCCCATAAAAGCAAGGTTGGGGTTAATAGGCGCAGCGCCTACGTTTGTGGTTGGTAATGCTGTTTGTCTACTCTGTGGCACGCGCGCCATGTTATATCCTCCTAGTTACTGTCGGCCTGTTTGCGCCACCAGTGGTTACAGTTCCAAACGATTTTTGTGGAAAGTTTCTTGACCCAGAGCCTATCGTTCGTCTACCCGATTGGGTTCTAAGCGGAGAAGTCTTTGAGAGTCCTCCGCCTTTAGTTGGAGTTTTCGCCCCACCACCTAAACTCAACGCACCTGTCAACAATGTCCCGATAGCCTTAAACTTTCCAGCTCTTGCCGCAGACTGGCCTTTAAACTTGGCAACAGCACCGCCAAACCGTATGTTAGCGGCTTCTGATTCTCTAAACGACTGGTTCAGGAAGGCGTTTCTAAGTATTGTCATGCGGTCGGTTAAAGTGTCTTCGCCCGTCTTTTCTACTACTATTTCAGGAGTTACCCCTAAGACCCCGCCCTTAGCAAATCCAACCCTTTGGGTAGCTTCAAGCTGGTCGCCAATCTTCTTCCGTTGCAAGGCTTCTTCACGGCCACGTTGTACCTCGGCCTCACCCTCACGCTCTTTAATTTTTGCGTTACGGTCGGCAAGCTGTTGTGCCAGTTTGCCCTCGGCTTCTGCGGCTTTGCCTGCCTGGTACTGGCTGTAAGCCTGAAAACCAGTTGCTAATATAGCTGCTATAAATGCAAACATTTTAGTTCCTTATAGATCGTACACTCCAGTGTCTAATACCATGCCACGAACTGTCATTGGCAGAGGTTCGTCCTGTTTTATAATTATATCGCCATCACGGTCATAACCATCGTTTATCGGTACGTCTTTAATCCCACTGAATAAGTCCGTACCAAATGATACTGTTTCTAACTTGTCCTCGCTTGGGCCGAACTTGCATTTTAAAGTATTATAAAAGCTCACAATGCCCTTAGTTACTTTCTTCGTGAGAACAATCCCCATGCCCTCGATGTCTAGTCGCATGGGCTTTATGGTCGTTACATAGTTCAATCCAACATGGTCTGGGCTTCCGGTTACTGCGCCTGCGGTAACAACTTGGTCGGCCTGTACCACGCCTGTCTTTACAATATCAACCGTTTCGCCCTCAAGGTGTGCGTAGTCCTGTGCAAAGGCCGTTGTTCTAGCCTGTCCGGTAGAAGTCCACGAATCAGAGCCGGACGTCCCGCCTGATATGTCGCTGTCTGTAAAATGGGCATCAGTCAAGGCCATTATAAAACTTTCAAAAATTTATTATTTTGTGTTTGACTTCTAAATATTCTATGGTACGTTTTTATTATGAGAAACCCTATTGATCTTGAGATAGATAAATGTTGTGAATTATTCAGGAGTCTTACCAAAGACGGATACAAATCAGCTTGTCGTAACTCAAGAATCATCTGCACCAAAGGTAATAAAGAACTAAAAGACTCCGATTTATTCATGGACGAACACGAAGCCAGGTTTGAAGAGTTTAGGCGCAACCATTCGATTTTAGGAATATAAGTTATTGTTGCCATTAGATGTCCTCCTGACTTAATTTGACTGCCACGCCGCGTAAGTGCATTGGTAAGGGCGCGGTTTGGACAAACCACATATCAAGTTCTCTGGTATATGCACCGTCAAACGGCAAATCCACATGCCCCGAAAATAACGCTTCGTCAGGGTCAAGACTGTCCCCGTCCTTGAGTGAATTACTATATAGGTTTGACTCTGAATCTCCATGCTGACCACCTGACGTATTATAAAAGTCTGGGATTACCGTTCCAATCCGCTTTACCTCTGATATGCCGTTAATCTTCATAGGCTGGATTTTGGTGTCAATTTGTAGGCCGACATGGTTTACAGCCCCAGTTGTCGTCACAGCACCACCTGTAACCGTCTGGTTTGCCGTCTGCACACCGTCTTGGAGTAATTGGACTGATTCACCCTCTAGGTGGGCGTAGTCCTCTGGCATGGCCGTGGTGCGGTTCTGTTCGCCTGTTTTGACGGCCAACGGGTTGATGTCTATCCACTGATGGGTAGGATACGTTGAACCCTCGGTTATCTTCCATACAGTATCAAAGTCCCAGTTTGTAAAAGTTGCTTGTGCCATCATTTGTGCAGTCGTTTTGCCAGTTGCGCCTGCATAGTCCTGTGCTTGCCCAGTTGATTCTGTATCCCAGAAACAATCTGATATACTGTTTGTCGCACTTGGTTGTCCAAATCCTCCAACCTTAAAAGTTGGGTCATCAGACATATCAACAAGTCCCGTCGCGTAGCAATTTGTGTAATCATCGTTAACACTTGAATTAGAATGAAATCCAGCACCACTCCTATCCCCTACGCCATCAACGTCAATTATACTTCCAGTTGCATAACAATCGGTAGCATTAACCTGTGCTATCCCCTGAAAACCACCAAGGTTATTACCTGTTACGCCTGTTCCTATTATTAGATTCACACTGCTATTGCATTTGACATATATCGAATCTCCTACGCCTACGAACCCACCGCAAGAAGTAAACGATGCTATGTCGTTGCTTTTAATATCACCAGATACAAGGCAATTTGTGAAAGTCGGGAATGGAGATCCAGGCTCAATATGAGCATTGCCTACCAATGCCCCGCTTGTAGCCTGAACGGTCATATCAACATTTGTAATTTTAAGGTTCGATACAGTCGCCCGTGATACAACACTTTTAATGGTTGTAAACAATCCTCTTTCATTTGCGCTTGTACCGAATCCAGTTGTGAATATAAACATATTGTCTATTGTGAAGAAATTGCCGTCAAATGTACCTCTAAACTCATCCCCAGAACCGCTAATATCCCCTATGCCCGGCCAGCCTGCACCAGTATTATACGGTGCAACGTCAAGGTCTAAGTCGTTTAGTAGCTCATAATCTCCTGTTAATGGATATGCGGGATCGTTACCAATTAAAGCAAGTTCAGCAACCGTTGATATACCGATTTTAGCAGGGTCAGCCTCCGGAAAAGCAAAAGTGTCGCTTGTCCAGCTATCCAGACCGCTTGTGCCTGTGATGTCGCTGTCCAGAAAATGCGCATTATTTTTATTAGATGCCAAGATTTTCTCCTTGACAAAATGTGCAGGAATTGGTAATATACAATGAGCCGAACAGATATTGGGTCTGAACGGCTCTTAAACACAGTTTTTTGAAAAGGAAAAAACCATGCCTGAACCAATTATAACAAAAAGATGCGGCCACTGCAAAGAAATAAAAGACGTTTCTGAGTTTCACAAAAATCGCAGTAATCCCGACGGTCTTCACCACTGTTGTAAACCTTGCAGAAAAACATGGCCAAACGACAAAGAATATATGAGGAAATATGCAAAAGCCTATCGGCAAACCGAAGCATACCGTATAAGCGACCATAAATGCAGGCGCACTCCCAAAAGCAAAGAGTGGCAAAGAGCAAGATACCAGCGAGATAAAAAGAAACTTACAGCAAGTAGTCGTGTTAATTACGCTATTTCTCGTGGCAAAATGCCTCGCCCTGACAGCCTTCTTTGTAAGTGTGGCCAACAAGCAAAGGAATACCATCACTATAAAGGCTACGAGCCAGAAAACTGGTTCGATGTGATTCCCATGTGCGTTAAATGTCATAAACGTGTTCATCCTAGAACGCCCTCGCTGCGAAGTACTCTATCATTCTGACAGTTGCACCGCCGATGGTACGTTTGACGGACACCCAAATTTGGTCTTCCTCTGTTTGACTGGGTATCACAGCGACGCTTTCATAGGAGCTATTAGAGGTATTATCCGCCGTAATAAGCCTTGACCAACTCCAAACGTCTTGCGAGCGTTCGTAAGATAAGATTGCTACTTGTCCGTCAGCCCTGATAGTCCAAACCATCGGATCAGGCGTTCTCTGGTAAGCCATATCTACAATCCCCGATTCGGTGATATGCTCTGCAAAGACCGTGAGGTTCTCGGCTACCTGCGCATCCTTTTCAAAGTCATAGTGCATCTCACGAAGCCTTCGTCCGCCACGTTGTACGAATAAAATAACATCTCCAACCAGTAAAGCCTGTATATTCTCGGAACCATAGGTACTTTGTATCTTGGCAGTGACGTTTGTAGGGGTTAAAGCTTCTTTATCATCGGTAGCACCTAAGAGGTGTTCACCACCATAAGTGCCGAGGAATTGGGCGTTTTTGGTTACAATCCATCTTATCTCGTTCTGCCTGCCAGAACCTACCAGTGTAAAGATAATAGCATCATTATCAAGAGTTCCTGCGGTCATATTTGTGTAATCACCCGATTGGCTTCCCCATACGGTCAATGGGAACGATGGCGAGCCTGCGAATGTTAATCTTTCTTCTGTCGAGATCGCAACAGCGTTCGGCCAACCCCTGAAATTACTCCAATATCCCTCCGCCCATCTCTGAGTAGCGGTGGTAGAGCCGATAGTCCTTATAACTGTCCCTGTGGCGCTCGTGGTGGACGCTACAGCCGTTATCTCGACCACCCCTATATGTGAGGTGTCCCTGACTGAAAGTTGCGTAGTGGCCGTACCAGAGGTGTACTCGGTACAGTTAATACGGTAGTAAGCGTCATCAGATTCTTCTGTACCATCTGCCACAGCGTTATTGTTGTTTTCGGAGGTTACAGTAACTAAAGTCTCCCATGAAACCTGATCGTAGCTTCTTTGTAGCTTAATGGTTCCTGACCACGTTCCTTTAGTAACGAAATCCCAATGAACACCCTTGTAAATTAGCAAAGAGTCCGATGTACCAGTAGAATTGAAAGACTTATCTATTGAAAGGTCGTCAACCGAATGGATTATCTTGAACAATGCACCTGTAATACTCTTTAATGTCTGAGAAGTGCCAACAGCCGCCGCACCCGTAGCACCGCTTGGCGCGTGGCCTGCGGTAGTACCTGTCTTGAACGGCTGGAACGTAGAACCGTCTGCGGTTGTACCCGAAGCGGTCAAAGTTATAGAGCCTGTGGTGGCAGAAGCGGCTATCTGGGCGGTAGATACTGTGTTGACAATCTGAAAAGGCCCATCGCCGTAAGCAAGCTCAGACAAGACAAAGGTAGTCTCATTGATTCTTGATAGTTTTCTTGGTTCATAGCCAGGGTGTGTGATATACATGACATCCGCCGATTGTTCTACCTTTATAGCGAATAAGTCAGTGGTTAAGTATGGTGACAGTATCTCATAGATTGGGTATGAGTCTGATGTTAGGTCTGCAACTGCCCATTGAATTGAATTTGCCGCCGCATCAGGAGTGCCCCCAGTTCCATCACCGCCCGTATCATCTGCGGTGTGGCCTATTAAGCACCTGTAAATAACCGAGGTCATTACAACCTGATCTCCTGCATAATAAAGTGTTCCAGTAACCCATGCCGATGTTGAAGCTGCTAATACACCTGTAAATCTCCCAGTGTTTGCGAAAAACCTTATGTACTGGTTGCCAAACTCCATGATATACGCTTGGTCAACACTAAACACAAAGTCCATTGCCATTACTTTTCCGGCTTCTGCCCAATACGTAGGGTTTGCCGTTCTATCTTCGGAAAATATCGTTGGCGCAGAATCACTTGTATGTGCTGTTTCGCAGATATATGTTAGACCTGTAACAAGGTCATTTGCATAGTCGTTTATCGCATAGACAGTATCAACAGTCCATGTGGAGGCAACATCTGTTTGCTTTGCATCTCCAGCATAGTACGAACCCGGCCTGCGTTCTGCCCCTCCATAGATTAAGGGGTAGGCGTTCTCCATCGTCCTGCAACCGGCTTGGTATGCCTGCTGGTCAATTCTCATGTCTAGTTGAGGACTCAGTTCGCCTTTATTTAGGCTTTGCAATATCTTGTTTGTTCTCATTTAAAAATATCCGTAAAACACGGCTGAATTTACAATGGGAGTTCCCGAAGTTGTTATTTCCATCTTCCAATACCTATACCCGGCAGTGTCTAAAAATAGCTTTGATATACTATCTCCGCCTGCGGCAGTGGCTTCCATCTCTTTCGGCCAATACTCGTTTGTGATTACTATAGTATCGCACCAGTTTACCAATGCACCCGTAGCATTGCCGTTATGGGGGTATGTCACAACGGCCTGCGTGCCGGTCTTAGCTGTGCCGTCCGCCACTATCTCGGCGGGGCCATTAGAGTTTCTCCATGCAAGCAGTCGCCATGCTAAATCCTTATTATCAGCATCGCTTCCGTGCGAGCCTGCAAATATAAAACATATCCCGTTTACCACTGTTTCAGGGAATACTGACACATCTTTTGGGGTTACAATATCAACCGCAAGTAAATCTAAAACATCAGACGGCCTTTGCGCAGCATCACTTGCGGCCGTAAGGTCTATCAGAGTATCAAACCCTGCAAGTGCCCTTGCGACCCTGTATGGGTGCGATATAGTCGTAAGCTGATTAGCGTAATACATTAAACACCACGAATAACTATGTCGACGGTTATTGTTCCTCCTGGGTCTGTTGATGTAACAGATAGAATAAACCCATCATAACCGACAAGTTGGTTCTGGCCAAACTCCGTGCCGTCAGCAGCGAAAACATAAGTAGCCCCATCAACGTCAGATGTCGTGTATAACTCGTTACCATCCGCATCCTGTATGGCTAGTGTTATAGTGGCTGCACCGGCTGAGTACGTAGCAACAATCTGTGTGATTACGCCGTTTATCGCAATCGCGCTGGTGTCTTCGTTTGTATCGGTGTTATCCCAGCTCATCTGGGCAACAGTACATTCCCATACTGGGCGTACACTTCCGCTTCCACGCCTGTCAAGTATTGTGTTTGTTATTACTGCCATAATTTATTCCTTAACGATAATAAGTGTATGGTGAAGAAACAGTACTTTCGTCCTGTTCCAACGTATCTCGTGTATTTCCGACATCAACCCAGCTTGAGCTAAATTCCCGGACATACTTTTCTTGTTCATCTAATCCTATTGCTTTGTTATATGCTTTTTCTCGGTCAAACTCCAAGTGCTGAACCGCTTTCAAGTCCTGATTCAGTGCGTATACCAGCCCTATCGCCACATCCAACACTAATACCTTAGTAAAGTATGGCGGGAACAAGGTTGTAGTGGTAATCGCTTGTATGTAGTGGAAGTCAACATCAGCATCGTCCTGATTTGTGACTATATGCGTTCCCTCTCTCTCCCAGTCAGAGAGTTCTATGCCTCCAACCTTAGCCGATTCAACTCTAAGGCTCGTAGGGATTGAGAACCTGTATGCAAAGTCCTCAGAAGTCCAACAGGCCGTACCCGTAGCATCGTCAGAAGTAAATGTCTTAGTAATAACGAATGACACGGTGGTTGATACTGAAATTACCTCATACTCACCGTCATAGTTTGTAGTGTCACCAATAACTACTAAATCACCCATATCAAGCGTATGCGTAGCCGTTACCGTAGTAGTCGTAGACGACGCTGATGCAAAGGCTGTGATAGTGAACGATTCCCTGTCCAGCCGTTTCCTGCGAGTAGCGAACTTCCAGCCATTAAGCGGGCCTTCGGCATTAAGCTCTTCTTGTGCCTGCGTGTAGATCAGCTTGCTCTTGACCGACACTGTATCGGTACCGTCAATAGAAGATATTGTTTGTTCACCCATTCTCGTTAGAGACAAGTTTACGATTGCAGTTGAGTCTGTTGCCATTATATCTCCTTGCTATCTACTAATATTATATCAAAACCTGCCGATACTGAGGCTGCTGTTATCGTTGATGTGTTAATCTGCACCCTCATCTCTATGTCCGACTGTGCTGGAATTTGTTCCGGTGCCTGATAAAGATGGTTCCAGTGACTTGTTCCATCCTCGGTTACATTAGAAATATGTTTCAGTTGAAATACTCCGCCAAAAGGTCTAACTCGCAATTCAATATTATACGATGCTGTTTTTTTAGCGCCTGATGTAGAGGCAAAAAAACTGGTCATAAAACCTTGGCTACTAAATGGAACTGAAAACACTGCCATGAGCGTCTGGTTGTTCCCCGGCTGTATTATCGCTCTTATCTTGGTCGTGTCATCGGGTATCCCGTCACCTCCGGCGTCAACTGTCTGCTCAAATATATAAATACTTCCGGCATTATCCGTCGTCCCCAGATTCTTAGCCCTGAATACTCGTATCAGCGGGGTTGACATCGTTACTTGAGTTTGGCCATTAAGAATAACAGTCTGAACCGTAAGATTCCACACAGAGTCAAGCCCTTGAATTTCGATTGTTTGGCCGTCCCCTGCATCGCTGGAAGAAACAGTGTCGATAATAGGCGTAGTTGAATAATTATACACCATTTCGTCTATTCCGCCATCGTCTGCACCGTCCCAGACGGTCACAGAGTTATCCCCCGTATCGAAGTCTGGGACATTGCCAAACTTGTGGATTAGACTTGTATCAGCTAATCCTCCGGCAGAAATAGCCATACCCAGAGAATCCGTAAGGACAATCTGTTTATTGCCAACCCTGTCAACACCGAAAGGCACTCCACTACTATCAACTAGTTTTGATTCTGTTTTTAGCATTATGCCCGCTCAAAGTAAAAGTGAACGCTCATATCAATATCTGTAGTGGTTGGGTCAACGCTATTATTAAAAACCAACGCTGTATCGGGGGGTAATGTAATCGGCCCTGGATAGTCCCTGGTAATTTCCTGTCCCGTAGATTCAGTCACAGATGTTTCGTACCGGATTATGTCTATCGTATTACCTCCGGTCAGAGCCATGTCACCGTCCTTTTGTTCACAAGTAACGTCAGCGGCCTTACCACCGGTAAACAGATTAACCGGAACAACTGCCGTTCCTGCTGTAGGGCTTCCGGTTACACCTGTTTTTATCGAGATTTCCTGAGCGGCGGCGGCAGCAGTAACCTGATACATAGTAATCTTGTGTATTTTCAAGTTTAGACTACTTGTATTTCTGAGATAAAAGAAATCTGCATCCGTTGCGCTTGGGTCTGATGCTACTACAACAATATAAGCATTTTGCGATTCTGCTGCGACATGGGCAGGATGTTCGGCCTTAGCCTCAGTCTTTAGTCTATCCTCCGATGTCACTTCGGCTGTGTATGTGTTTCCATTTATTCTTACCATTTATACGTCCTCATCATTAATTTCGACCTCAAACGCATCGTCTTGTCTAAGGTTCATTTTCTTTAGTTCAGTTAATATACCTTCAAGCAGATCACGAGTCGTCATGTCTGCTGTTAATAGGGTGTCATCATTACCCTGCTGCGTACCGCCCTTAACAAATCCAGCGGTATCAGACGTGTTCCCTTTTGTCGGGTCTGTAAATGTTATATTATTTACTGTCATCTATGTCTTTCGGTGCTGGCGGCAAGGGTATAACAGGCAGCTGCATAATTGGTGCAGGTTTTTGTGCCGCAGCTATCTTTTTCTTATATTGCACCAGTTTTACCGATTGTTCGATAATAACAATTTCCAATGCCTGCCTTTGAGCAAAGTCGATAAGTTTCTGCGTCTCTGCCTTCGCTTTTCGTTTTGGCTCGGTCGCTACGACGGCCCAAATACTACCGCCAATAACAACAGCCGCTAAAACCATCATTAACTCAATTTTCCATTTCTTCATTTTCTTTTCTCCTTTAAAGGATTAATAAAAAGGAGGGACGCACGTTGCGCCCCAACCTTTATTTAAACTAATTCGCGTCAACCCAAGCATCTGCGTTGCCGTTACTATTGTTACACGCTGTTACTACCCAAATATCGTCCTGCACAGCCATCAAAGTAATACTATCACCAACAGCGGCAGATGATATCGCATCGCCCGCAGCGCTGGTTAGTCCCTCGATCTTGTCAGTTCCGTCTTTTGGATTAACAGTTAGTGTTTGTGCCGCTGTGACAGAAAACGTGAAGTACATTCCCAATGCGGTACTAGCCTCTGGTAAAGTATGTAAAGAACCATCGCCATCACCAGTATTGGTAAACGTAGTGCCACTTTCAGCTATGATTAGAACATTATCTGCACCTGTATAAACTTCAAGAAGTGGACGCAATCCTACGGTGGTAGTAGCTCCGTCACCAACGAGAGTCCCATTAAGAGTGGTCGTACCCTCTACCGTTAATGCACCGGATACCGTCATAGCTTCACTGCCGTTAGTGATCGTTAGTTTACCAGCGGTTGTCAGTATGATGTCGTCAGCAGAGTTCAATTCAATGTCACCCCACGTACCACCGTCAGCATTAAATAAAATCTTGCCGTCAGTAGTCTCGAAGTTGATGGCAACGCCAGCAACCGTGCCAGTAGCGTCAACCTTAAACTGGTCGGCCTCTGCATCGGTCATGGTGTACAAAGCATTGCCACAAACAGGCAGAATAGAATCTGCCGAAGCATCCCATAACCAATATTCGCCAGTGGTAGCACCAAACATCTTCAAATCAACACCAGACTGGTCAACACCCATTAAGACTTCATAATCATCGGTAGCAGCCGCAGGTGAAAATTGCAACTGCTTGGCGGTGGTTGAATGTAAGCCAAAATCGTCGCCGTCACCAAACTGGATTTGAGTTGCATCCATCATCTGAAGGACAACATCCTCAAATTCAACTTCGTCAGCGTTGAAATAAACCCAATCGGAAGCAGTCTCGGCAAACCATTTTAGTGGAATGTCAGTACCACTTGCACCATAGGTTATTTCGCCGGTGTCAGCGACTACCTGCGTATAAGCAAGAACGGCCGAGGTTGAAGCTACCGAGAAATCGCCAGTACCAAGAGTATCGCCGTACAAGATAGCATCGCCATCGCCAAGAGCGATAGGATATGAATCAAGTATCAGCATACCAGCACCAGCATCAAACGATGCTATATCAGTATTAGTGTTTCCATAGATATTGAAATCTAATGAGTTTGTTGCACCAATCTTGATAATGCCAGAGTCCTGCACAGCCGCTTCTATAAGCAGATGCGGGGTAGCAAAGGTAGTGGTAATATCAGCAACATCACCAAACGACAGTACAGCAGCATCTTCAAGGAGCAGTTCATCGTCGGTTGCATCAAACAAGATATTAGCCGCAGAACCCGTCCATGTCTGGTCGCCTGTCCAAATACCGATCACGCCAGTAAACGTACCGATACTACTGATACTCCAGCTATCGTCAGTACCTTCAATATCGTTAGAGCTTGCCTGTCCCTGAATATCAATGGTGTTTCCTGTGCCAGCGTTGGTGATAGTAAAACCTTTCGTTGTTCCGGTGTCACTTTGGATGAGAGATAGCACCACATTATCAGCGGCATTAGTGCCGGTCAGAATAACCGACCCGCCATCCACAGATATAGTCCTGCCAACATCATACGCACCGTCAAGGCTGTTGCCAGCCGAGCCGGACTCTATAGCAATAAAAGAACTGCCATTGTGATACTTCAGCTTACTTTCTGATAGGTCGTAGTACAAAGTCCCTTCATTTGAAGCCGGGACGCTGTCGGTAGGCGAGTAGAATGTAAACTCGATAGCCGTAGCGCCTGTCAGCCTATTTTCAGCCTCTTGTGCCCAGTCCAAAAGAAAATCTTTTGGTTTGCCTGTCCAGCGATACGCGTTCTTATAAGTCTTCCTATTGTCAAGAGACCTCGTAAACGCACCGAAACAGGTGGACGCAAGAGTAATGAAAATTAGCGTTGTAATTAATTTTTTCATTATCTAGCCTTTCTTAAAATACTTAAAAAATTAGCTCTTGTAGCATGATTACACTTAACCTTTGGGTCACACCAAATGTCAAACCCAGCTTCTCTGGCTTTCCTGCAAAAGTAAATATCCTCGCCGGTAACTCTAAGCCCCGGTTTGTATTCGCTTCTCCAGTACGGCCAATCAAGCCTGTCGAACACGGATGTCTTGACAAGTACAACCCCAAACCCACACAGTTCAACTTTGAACGGGTTTGTCGGAAGCTCGTCAATCTCTAAAGGTTTATACGACTTATCCTTCGAGACATTCCACTTGAAAGAACCGTTCTGGCAAATAGGTACTACTCCAGTAACAATGTCCTTGTCATGCTTCATTAGTGCCTGCAAAGTCTTAGGTCGCGGTATCACATCAGAGTCTATGAATAAAATGTAGGTTGGTCTTGGAACCATATAATTAACAACAGACAGAATCTTGTCCCTACCCTCTTCGGGTGACGGTGACGCGATATATACGGTGTCTACGTTCTTGATCGTCGCCCACTGCTCGGCCATAGATATAACCCTGGCATCTGCGTGGTAGTTTGGTGCTAACGGGATTCCAATTACAACACTTTTCATTTTACCCTTAGATATTAGATGTAGTTACCTGTGTGTCATAGCTGGACTGTGAGCCGTGGTCGAGCCACGCATTAATTGTACCAGCCGACATCGTTCCCGTGTGGTCGTAGTACAAACCGATAATCCGCTCTTCGTCAACATTGGCGGGCAAGGGCATACGAAGCACCCAATACCCGGCAACCATTGTCGCCGTAGTGATAGCGGCTGTCTGGTAGATAACGGTAGAACTTGAATCAATCGGAGCAACCGTATCATATCTCAAAGAGAATACGATATTAGTGCCACCGGCGAATGCCGTTCCAATCCGTATGTTTAACCAGACAGGTTCACCAGACCCCATTTCGAGGTCTGACAGTGTGAAGTCAAGTATATTAGTAGAAGCAGTATCGGTGTCCGTAATTACCTGATCGTCACTAAATTCAAACATAGCATCAAAAATTGCCATAATTAAAACTCCTTACGAAATTTGTCCTTCGACATTCAGTATGGCGTCACAGCGTCTTACCGGCATATCAAGGAAGTATAGTTGAGGTTTACCGAACGGGTTGCTTTCCGTCCAGTGTACGTTAGTCTTGTCTTTAGCAAGAATCTGCAGCTGGGTAAAGATAGTCTCGTTGACATACATATAGATCGTGTCGTTTGACTTGAAGTTATTACGAACTTCGATAATCTTATCTTCGTCAAGAGAATCAGACGAACCAGCGGCAGTATCAATGTTAGCAAGACGTTTGATAGTGCGATTATCCTCAACACAAAGCCCAACGTCCCACGAGAACTCTGTTACGAATGCCCAGAGGGAATTGGTTGGGTTTGGATTGGAAGCAGAGGTAGAAGCGGCTGAGTTATCACCAGAGGTGTAAACACGTCCTTCGTCTTTCTTCTTTAATCCGCCACCGTCTGTGTTACGAGGATGGATCAGATATACTCCGCCCGGTTTCCACTGGATGAAGTAAATCGAACTATGCGCACCACCATTAGTTCCACCGTTGTTTGCTACGTAGTTTGTGTCAGTGGTTGCCAGAGTATTAAGCCTAAGTTGGAACCCAGCAAACTCTTCCGGAGGTGCAACGGTTGGGCTAAGTGCCCCACCAGATACATTACCTACCAGAGTGTTTGCAAGTTCCTGCCCCATCGACTCGATATAGGCACGTTCCTGCTGCATCCTGTATTTAGCAGGGTCAGGCTGGAGGCGCATCACATCTTCAGGACAGAGGTATCTTGCTTTAAGCATACCCATCTGCTCGCGTACCTGATTCAAAAGACCGGAGGTTGCGTTCCAACCATTACCGACTTTGATCCAGTTCACTGCGGGCAGTGCTGTTCTACGCGATATTACGTGCGAGGTAATATCATTTCCACGCTGAACAATAGCATCCGATACAATATCGTTAGCCTCGTTCAGTACTTCTGCGACGTCTATAATCTCTTGATTATGCGTCATCTTTGCAGCCGTGAGAAGATTTTCACGGTCTGTGAGTGTTTTTGTTGCCATGAGACAACTCCTTTTAATTTAGTTAATTATCAGTGTTGCAGGAGTTGTCCTAATCCAATGCTAGGCTGCTGCTACTGTATCTCACTCAGTCAGTGGGGTGACTCACACCCATGCTCGCATGGCCTTTCGGTTGTCCATGCGTTTTGAATAGTATCAACCCTTACCCTTGCGGGGGTTAGTACTTATGGCCACGAGCTACGAAATATGCCCTAGCCTTTGTGCTTTCCTCGCTTTCACCAGAAGCATACATCTCTGGCGTGTTCGGATAAGCGGGTTTATATTCTGTAGCGTCTGGGTCTGACAATTCACCCTTTATCAACGTGTCGCTGAGGGTCTTCTTGCCGAGAGCCAGAAACTCTTTAATCATAATCGGGTTGTTACCAAGCCCCGTACTTGTCATTAACTCTTGAAATTCTTCGGAACATCCAGCGCACAGTCTTTGGGCTATCTTAATATTCTCGTCGTACTTATCGCCAAACTCTTCTTTAAGAGTGGCTGTGCCCTGTTCCATACCAACACGCAGGTCGGTAGCCATCTTTTCGTAGTAAGCACCGACGATCTTCTCAAAAGCCTGCTTGCTTACTCCGTACTCATGGGCAATTCCAGCCAAAGCTTTTTCAGTGGCCTCGTCTCTAAACACTTCTGCGCCTTCGGGAACAGTAAGTTCGTACCCATCTGGATTTTCAGGGCAACCAGTCTTCTGGTAGAATGCGCGTATTTCTTCTGCGCTTGATTCAGGGGTCGGCATTTTCACCCGACCACTATTCATCTTTTCCAGTTCACGGTAGGACTTAATTGCGGCATCGCCGCCGTCCCACCCCTTACTCTTTACAAACTCTGCGTTCTCTTCTCCATGCCATGGCGAAGTTGTCGCAGGTTCTGGTGACAATAAAGTTGTGTCGCCGCCTGTGGCTTCTGGTTCTGCCATTCTTACATTCCTTTTAAATAGTCTATCATTCTTGTTAATATAGCGTCACTTTCTTCTGCTCTGCCTATGACGGTATTACATCTATTGCACAACAGCCCTCGGACATGGCCGGTTTTGTGGCAATGATCGACAGAGAGCTTTATTGTTTTTTTTGTTTGTGCGTTCTTAATTTGCTCCTTTTCGCCACATATTGCACATCTATGATTCTGGCGTTCCAATAAAACATAATATTCAGTTGCAGTTATTCCATACAATCTTTTAAGTTTGTTTTCCCACATCTTGGCAGAAAGTTCTTTTTTTTCTTCATCCGAAAGATTGTAGTACCATTCCCTGTGCCACCGGCTTCGGTACTCGCTTTGGCCTTCCTTCTTTCTCCTTTTCATAGGTTTTTAATTGATTTCGCCTTACTGATAGCCTCTACGATAGAGTCTATGCGTTTGCTGAGTTTTGCGATTTCAGTCCTAATATCAGACTCATTCACATTCAACAATTTTTTAACATCAGCGCTTATAGATTTTGCTACAACCACCGTTTCTTTTTTCTTTACTGTTTTCTTTGCCATTATTCCACTTTCAAGTTTAATATTGTATTTACGAACTCTGGGATATTCTCTGGTTTCGTTACCACACCCATGTTCATTAAAATCTTCTTTACAAAGTTCTGTACTGCTATTTCCTCAGGACTGGTCAGGTCAGTATCAAAGTACCCACAATGCCTAAGCAGGTCGCCCAAGACAAACCTGCCTGCGTCCGTACTAAAGCACGTTCTGTACTGGGGTATGTATGCAAGTTCTGTCATTTCTTTTTGGCCCTTTTAACCGTAACTTTTGCTCTTTGCTTTCTTATTTTCTTTCTCTGTTTTGGTGTGTGATGATGTAGTGCCATTTTATGCTCCTTGTAATTGTTCTTTTTTTACATTTTCAATAGACGCCACTTTTGAATCTGCTATTGTCCGTAAAATTGCTTTGCCGCAATCTTCGCACAAAAACCATATTATCTTGTCTATACTATCACCCTGCACAGACCCGCTAATAGTTAGAGTAGCTGTTGGATACGGATGTCCGTAAGCAAGCGCCACCTTTGGTTCACCTGAACCTTTTATCGCTTTTTCTTCTTTACAAAACCAGCATTGCTCTTTCATTTTCTTTCTCCTTTAACCTGTCTGTAATTGTTCTGCCGGGGAACCTTCTTCGGCTTTTTTACTCAGTTTCGGGAAAGCGTCTGCCATTCCGCCAAGCATTTCCTGCTGCTGTTGTGCGGCCAACGCAGCCGCATCCGCATCACGTTTCTCTTTTAATTCGTCTTTAGTCCTGAGTATCCGCATAGGCGGGTTCACAGCGTCCACAAGAGCCTCGTTTAATCTGTCTGGGTGAATATGGTCTACAAGGTTCGGCACGACTACAGACGCCTGTGCTACCTCGTTTAAATAGTTCCTTATCGGCCTTAAACTAAATGCCATCTTCTGTGCGATAGCCAGCGGGCCGGTGAACGACGGCTTAATGAGTATCGGAGGCTTACCTTCGGCTTTTGCCTGTTCTACAGCGTCTACTAGAATCTGTGGCGGAGGCGGAAGCCTGCCTGCCTTTTCTGCAATATCCGCTACAATGTCAAACTCTGGAGACAGACCCTCGCCTTCAAGCCTGTCAACCTGCGGGCCTAAGAGTACGGCTTTTTCAGACTGGCGTTCTGCGATCTCAAACGCTGTCATCTCACGCTCGGCTCTTGAAAGAATCAAGAAGAACTCCACCCTGTACTTATCTTCAATGACTTTTTGTATGCGTTCTTCTCTGTCAATGCCTACCGGATAGTTCTGGCCGTTGTGGATTGCAGAAGCCTTATCACCGCCTCTTTCAAAATAGTTTCTGCCATTAGGCTTGTTTAATTCGTTGCTGCCTCTCATTCTTTCAGGTACATTCAGAGACGGCTCTACGGCAAGCTGTGCAGCCTTGAGCATAGTCTTGTCTAATTGATGAGCTTTCTTGATACTTACCATAGCGTCATGTGCGGGTGAGTAGCCGTATATCTCGTCAGAGTTTTTACGATGCCGCCATACTGCGTACGGGTTTACGTCATACCCAGACTTTTTAACAACCATGCCATCGGGGATATCAACCCTGCCCTCATTCTGTAAATATACAGATGCTATCGGCTTGTTCTCTGACAAAAGACTCCTAAACATCCTTTCCTTATTCGGGAATACCGCGTGTAAGAACTCATGTCTTTTTTCAGGGTGTTCTTCAGCATTCCTGACTATTGTCGGATGAAGCCGCTCTGTGCCAAACTTATCTACTGCCTGCCTTGCAGTCAGGAAAAACTTTCTATGAACTGTATCAACCTCGCCATACTTGTTCTCAGCAATAAATATCTCTCTAAGGTGTATTGGGGTCATTACTGAGTTGCCCCTTGCTATATCCTCTTCGGTGTAAAGAGGTGCTGTGCCAACCGAACCTGCATCTCTAAACCACTCGCCAAGAATCGAATAGAAGTTTGACCGCTTAAACTCATCATACATAGCCTCATCGTACAACTGAAGATATTCCTGCACCTGGTCATTTCTGCCAAGCACCGGAACGCCTATAGTTGACATGAACCACCGCAAAGACTTTGATACCATGTGCCCCTGCATACCATCAACCCATACACCAAGCGCAGAGCTTGGGCCACCAGCGTAAGACCGTCTGCCCCTTATGTCGCCTTTGTTATCGTATCTCTGGGAGTCCCTGATAAGCTCTCTGCGAGGGTTTATGAAACGGGCTACGTCAGCATCTCTGTCCTCGTAGTCGTTCTTTACGCATTCCATCTGCTTTTGACGGAGTTTTATTTGTTCACCAAGCGTTTTGGCCATTATACCGTCCTTATACGTTTCTTAAAAAACTTACAGTCGAATAGTGCCTCACATATATCTTTCAGGTGGGTCTCGTCTTTTAGCAGAGCAGAATTAAGTTGTTCCGCTCTTTTAAGTTTAAGAAACCACGCCTCAGCAACTTGTAAGTTTTTGCTTAAGTGAACACCCATTATCCAGTACTCCGGCCTAAGAGCGTTGCGGTTCCGGTTAAGGGCTGGCCTTGCGTTAAGATCGTACCACCGCGCCCTGCCTGCGAAATCCTCTGCCTGCGCCGGTCACGGTCTTTTTGCTTTGCTTCTTCGTCAACCTCTACTGGGGTTGGAGTTGGCGCGGGGCGCGGCGGGGGCTTAGGTGCTTTGGATTTCTTACCAAGGAATCTTCGCCTCGGCTCCATGTTCGTAGTGGGTTCGTAATATATCATAGTTCTGCCTTTAGTAATACTGAATGTTCTTTAAGCCCAAACCGCTTAAACGCCCTGACTCGGTTACGAGTCGTCATGCACGAAATAGCAGTAAGCCCTTTTTCTAAAGCATATTCTTTTAACATATCAAACACTTTTCTGCTTTCTTCTAAATCACCATCATTCTTTCGTTCTGCAAAAGCAATCCAAAGCTCACCATCCTCTGGGTATGCCATGATAATATCGTCGCTACCGTTGACAACTACCACCAATTCGCCAGCCTCTTGCTTATGCTTAATGTCTACCCAAAGCCCGTCGCCGAGGTTTGTGTACCAGTCCTCCAAGTCTATGTTGTTGTCGAATTTAAGCATTTACCTTTTCTTCCACAACAAGTTTAAGCCCACGCCAATAACTTGCATTCGTTTCCGTGTCCCTCGACGAATGTTCAGTATGAAACAGCAAAAACATATACTCATCGTGTGTAACATTAAAACATACACCATCGCCCTGATTAGCTCTCCGTATCAACTCGTTTTCCTTTTCTTCAATTCCTTCCATTTTCTTTCTCCTTTATAAATCGTAAGTAAGCGGGTCATAACTTCCTGCGCCAACCTCGGCATATCCAGGTGCGTTCGTGCCCATGTAATATGTTAAGTCCTGCAACGCCAACTGAAGATAGTTGATCGTATGCCTGTAATGTTCCTGCTTGTCGCCAACAGGTCTATACCGATAAACCCTGTCGCCGGTATCTTCGTTAGTCTCTAAAGTCTTTGCAGTGTTGCAACATTCTTTGGCAAAGACTTTGACCTCAGTACAGTTTCGGGGTATCTCAAGTTTACCGCTTCTAATCCATGCCTGGCTCTTATCCATAGCCTCTGTGCGTGCAACCGAGTAAATACCACTCTTGTCGTCAGTCTTTAAGAAAGTCTTCTGTTTGTCCTTGTACTCAGACCCGTAAACTCTGATACCTGCATCATGCTCTCTGCACCTGACCTGAAACTTCCTAAAGCTTTCTTCGTAAGGTCTTAGACATACTACCGCCGACCGAACCTTGAACTGTTGGACAAGATCGAACAAAGCGTCAAAACCGGAGACTCGTGCCATATAGATTATCTTAGCAGAATCGTTGCCGGTCTTTTCAGCGATCACAACACGATTAGTCTTCATTATATCAGCACCCATCGCCGTCTCTGTAAGCGACATGGTTTTCATAGCCTCTTCACCGCAGCAACTAAACACGTCCTGCTGTTTCAGCCTGTCCTCTATCGGGATGTATGGGAAACCGAGATAAGTATTATAGAACCTGCCGAGCTTTGAGCCGTCTATCTGGGCTTTTTCCCAGTCAGACATGACCAGTCCCAGATCACAGTTTGGTGTGATGAAGTGGCTGACATGATACCCTGAGATTCCTTCCATTGGGTATTCGGAGTTGTACTTATCAGGGAACCTGGCCACGTATTCACCATCAGCCACATAAATCCGCTTGCCGCATTTGATGCATCCGAAGCGGGGCTTGAATCTTCCATGAGAATCGTCCTTTTCAAATTTAATAGAGTTTGGAAAGTCCTCGGCAATACAGGTAAACTCATTACACGCCCGACACTTAATCATTCTGAACTTCTGGTCACTCTCTCCGAAGACCTTATCAATCCCAATATCAGGGATGGTAGGAGAACCGAGGTCAACCTCTAGTTTTAGCTTGCTGTTCAACAAACGATCGTTCGTCATCTCTGCCATGTCGTCGTCAAACAAATCCCTCTCGTCCCTTATAACAGCATCGCCGGGAGTTGTTCTCACCGAACCGCCATCCTTCTTGCCTTGTATGACAGAGGTGGCTCTTGCCCCCAGAAGAGACAAAAAGGATTTGCCGACTTGTTTTACCGATACACTATTGGTACGCTTTAAGTGCGCTTTAATCGCCGGATTATTCTCTATCAGCGGCCCAAACCGAGTCTTTGAGAACTTCTCAACATCTTTCTCGGTCGGAAAGTAATACAAAGAACCCTGCGGACGAAGCCTGTTTATCAAGGCGTGAATCTCTCTCAGCATGAAACAAGTGGTGATACGAGCCTGCGTACCCTTCATAACAGCGATATGACGAGCAGTATCACGCATGATGTCCGCCATGTACTTGCAACCCTCAAGAGTGAACGTAGTGTCGCCCAAGAGCTTTATCTCGCTCCTACGCGCCCATGTTACGTTATCGGCACGCATCAAGTCCTCTATGTCTGGGTTTGCTATGTCAATCATTTGTTTCCTATGTACATAAATGTTAATCCCAGTATAAGTCCTACCATAAATACTCGGAATTTAACTTATCTCGCTAGTCCACCGCCAACTATTGCCAGTGTAACCAATACAAAACAAAATATAATCTCTGGCGTACTCATTCTGCTTTCTCCTTTTAAAAGTTAGTCGGTAGGGTTAGACTTGCCCGGCTCTAGTTCTACACCATACCAAACTTCCCTCTTATTGCTGGCAAGTTCAAACGCATCCAAACAACCCAACAGAAACTCGGCCAGTATGAAATCTGGTGTATTGGAGTCTTGTTCTCTGTTTTCAGAGTTTAGCAATTCCCGCAAACGTCCTTCTAATTCTGTTTTAATATCACTCATTCTTCTTTCTCCTATCGCATATTAGTACATCTTTACCATCATCAGTATAGCGAACGCCAGTTACACCGCAATTATCTGTGGCATCGCCAGCAACTACCTTGCATTGTGGGTCAAACCCATCAAGCATATCTATTAGTTCCTTTACTTTCATTTCTTTCTCCTAACCACATGTCATCGCCTACAAAGTCTATCTTTTCTTCGGTTCTCCAATATTATATATTTCACCAGACAGGCTATTAATCCAACTGGACACGCCCACCCACAAAGGCCCTGAAACCTTTATTTACCGATACAACTGGCTCACCAGTATGAGCGTCATGCTTATGTGCCTTAATCTTATCAACTGTTTCAGTCAGATCGGCAATCCTTGACAGTGCATGCCTTAAACTGCCTCTTAATCGCTCTATCTGTACTTTCGGCTCGCAATCGTCAAACTTTACTTCTTGTGCGGCTCTGCCACATGTTTCGCTCGTACTCATTTCGTTCTCCTTTAAATATATATATTATATTTCAGACTGCCCTTTTAAACCCATCAAAACGGTCACGATAATAGTTAATTGGTATCTGTTTCCATTTCTCTATCTCCCTTGTCTTGTATTGCACTATTCATCTTTTTCCACCTCTGTATTATCGTTCGTAAGTCCTTTGTTTTGAACTAAACCATCAAATAATGGTAAAAATTCTGCCTCTTCTGCCTTAGCCATGCCGTCCCGAATATCGTCAGCGTGTAACACCCTATGGCAGTTTGCACAAACAATAATGCACTTTCTTATCTCGGCATCAATGCTCTTGATGCTGTAAGTCTCGGCGTCGCTTAAAGCAAATCGCTTCTTAGCGGGGTCTCTATGGTGAAAATCCAAACACACAGCACGAGCCTCACCACACATCTCGCAAGAATGGGACTCTTTGTAAACCCTTACATACTCACGAGTTTCGACTATTCTTATCTTATCAGCTACCGTAGTACCTGCCATTCTCAATCCTTCTTGTATTGTTTACTTAAAGTTGACCAGCTTTGAAGTTTCCCTTATATAGTATATCGCCGGGGGCGGGTTAGACTCCCTGCCACCCCCCTGCTTGCTCTGTGATCGTCTTTAATTTAATTAGCCTCATTGTATGCCTCTTGCCTGGCGGACGTCTGACAGCGTGGCGTAGACAAGCCCTTGCTCACATCTAAAGACATTACCAACCGCATCGAACTGATACACCTCGTTATCCTTGGTAACGTACCTGCCTCGGTTCAGTGGTACTGGCTTGTCGGTGATGTCAAGCGGTTCAGGTCTGGTCTTGAACTGATCACATAAGACAGCCTGCCTGCCGTACACCTTGACGCCTTCAAGCTGCGCGTGCGCTTGCTCTGTTTCCTGCGTGCGCGTGCGCCTTTGTAGCTTTGCGCGGCATGAACCCGAACATGTACTGCCGTTACACTCTTTACCGCATACTTTACACTCATTCATTATCTAACTCCCTGTCTTAACTAGCTTTATGTTGTCCAGTGCCTTCGCCTGCGCCTGTAATACCTTGCGTTCTGCCTCTGTTAAGGGTTTTGCCTGCTGCTGTTCAGTGTGCACTGTGTTGCTGTGCAGGTTGCTAATAGCGTTCAGCTCCCTGATAATGCCGGTTATTGCACCTGCCGCCTGAATATCACCTTTATCCGCCTTTTTAGTGCAGCGGGCAAGGTTATCAGTTAAGAG
>SDBV01002366.1_pt1 | contig 28147 bp, 25 predicted proteins | sample 2277081 | NCBI WGS metagenome assembly SDBV01 (sample SAMN10402039, study PRJNA504765) | marine sediment metagenome | isolation source: marine sediment core GS10_PC15, 223 cmbsf | place: Arctic Ocean: Southern Knipovich Ridge | collected 2010
GAGCTAAAAGGAAATATTTCTGAAATAAATAATAAAAACATTTCCCTTAATAAAGAAATTGAAGAATTAAAAGATATAGAAAAAATATATAATAAAAATAAAGATGAATTAAATAAAACTAAAAATGAAGAAAAAACTTTTGAAATAAAAAAAGCAGAATTAGATAAAGAATTAGAAAGTATAAACAAGAACCTTTCCTTATTAACAGAAGAGATTGAAAATAAGTTAAAGATTAAGGATAATTTAAATTATCTTAAACAACTACAAAACTGGTTAGAAAATTATTTTATAAATCTAACAAATCTAATAGAGAGAAATATTATGTTCAGTGTATATAGGCAATTTAATGAATTATTCCAAAATTGGTTTGATATATTAATTGAGGAAGAGGCATTACAAGTTCGTTTAGATGAAGAATTCACTCCAGTAATTGAGCAAAATGGTTATGAAACTACTTTAGAGAATTTATCTGGTGGGGAAAAAACATCTATTGCATTATCATATAGATTAGCACTAAACAAAGTAATTAATGATTTTATTGGACAGATAAAAACAAAAAATATAATAATTTTAGATGAGCCAACAGATGGATTCTCGACAGAGCAACTAGATAAAATAAGAGATGTCTTAGATCAATTAAACATGAAACAAGTCATTATTGTAAGCCATGAAAGCAAGATAGAAAGTTTTGTTGATAATGTGATAAAGATACATAAGGATGAGCATATTAGCAAGATTATTAATTAGTAAAGAAAAGTTTAAATATATATAACCATAAATAATAATAAAAATTAAGATGGTAATTAAGAACAAGATAATACTGTTATTAGTACTTTTTCTTATTCCTTTAGTATATGCACAAAATTTTGATGCTAACTACAGGGCTGTTAAGAGCGATATAGAGATAGATGGCACAGCAGAATTTGAAATTATAATAACTAATCATAAAGATTATACAGATCGTTTTAGATTTGACTTTATATTGGATAATCAATGGAGTTATTCTTCTAAACCAAATTATTTGGGTGGAATAGAAATAGGTGCTAATAGCGAAAAAACAGTTAGATTATTTATTTATCCAAATATTGTTACTTCTGGTCAGCATGCTATAAAAATTACTGTTTCATCTGATAAGACTGGAGTTGGAAGTATAATCTGGCCTGTTGTAAATCTTAAATCAACTGGTGGTTATGTTCCACCTACAGAAGCAAATATGGTTGGAAGTATAGAAATCAATTATGATAATAAAATAGATCCTAAAAAAGAGAATATTTTAAGAGTTATATTAAAAAATAAAAATAATCTTTTCATAGATAATTTAACATTAAAAGTAACAAGTGAACTATTAAACATTGAAAAAACAGGCATACAGCTTAATGCAATAGAAGAAAAAAAAATTGAATTTAAATTTAGCATGGATGAATCTACTCTTCCTAGAAAAGAAAAAATAAAAATTGATTGGACAGCAAAAGGCAAAGACTTTACATATGAAAAACTATTTGATATAATTGGTCATGAAGAAGATTTTGAAATTACCTCTGATATAAAAAAAAAGTTTTTAAAAACTACAAATAATGTTAAAGTAACAAATATAGGGACATTAGAAAAAGAACAAGAAGTTAAAATAGAGCTAAACTGGTTTAAGAGATTGTTTACTTTTACAAAACCAGATGCCGATTTAAAAAGAATAGAAGGAAAATATTATCTTCTCTATAATGTTAAATTAGAACCAGAAGAGACTACAGAGATCAGGGCAGTAACAAGCTACAGACCACCAATCATCATAATTATTTTAATAGTAATTATAGTTCTTTTATATTATAGATACAGAAGTCCAATTATAATAAAGAAGAAAGCTTCTATTGCAAAAATGATGGAAGGTGGAATCTCAGAGCTGAAGATATTATTACATGTTAAAAATAGAAGCAATATAACCATAGATGAAATCGATATTACAGATATAATCCCACATATTGGGGAGATGGATAAAGAAATACAAATAGGAACAATCAAGCCCATAAGTATAGCAAAACATCAATCAGGAACAATTGTTAAATGGAATATTATTTCTTTAGAAAGATTTGAAGAACGGATTATTACATATAGAATAAGGTCAAGATTAAGTATTTTAGGTGGGTTAATGTTGCCAGATGCTAAAGTTAAATTTAAAGAAAAAGGCAAGGAAAAAGTTAAGAAATCTAACAAGTTAAGATTAAGAGTATAATAATAAGATTTATAAATTAAAAATAAACTAATATTCTTAAACCCCGCATAGCTCAACGGTAGAGCGTACGGCTGTAGATGCTGTTTGATCATGCATTTTTGCTAGAAATGAAAAACAGTCAGCCTAAACCGTAAGGTTGCTGGTTCAAATCCGGCTGCGGGGATATTATTTATTTTTTTTCAATATCTATATTCTCCACTATCTAAATATTTAAATATACATTTTACCAATAATGAGATATGTACAATTTCTTTAGGTATAATTATAATATTGTTAGAAATAGAAAGCTTTATTAACCACCTCTTATCCCCATAATTAAAAAATGCAATATTTCTGTCGAAAATAACAAAAACAATGGGAGGATAGAGATATTGCTATAAGCCCTGGTAGTGTAGTGGCCTATCATGGAGCCCTGTCGAGGGTACATTTCAAATCCGGAGAGAGGCTCCGACCCGGGTTCAACAACCGTAGCTGCAATTTCGAGGAAATTGTTTGCTGGATTATAATGAAAATCCCGGCCAGGGCGTTTATAATTATGCTTGGGCCGGTAGCTCAGCCTGGATAAAAATTTATTATTTAGGGTAATAGAGCACTGCACTTTTAATAAGGAAGAAATGCAGTGGTCGCGAGTTCAAATCTCGTCCGGCCCATTCACATTAGGGGGGAAAATTGGGGAAAACAAAAAAACAAAAAAAAGAAAAAAAGAAAAAACAAAAACAAAAAAAAACAAAGAAATCAAAGTTTAAAGTTAGAGTTAAAAAACATGTTTTGGTTCCAGTTCATAAAAAACTAAATGACTCAGAGAAAAAAAAAATTCTTGAGAAATATAATATAACATTTAAGGAACTGCCAAACATATCAATAAATGATCCAATGATCTATGATTTAAATGTTAAAGAAGGAGATGTAATAAAAATAATTAGAAAAAGCCCTACTGCAGGAGAAATAGTTTTTTATAGGGGGGTAATAAATGTATAAACATAAGCCCTTAATCAAAAATTATTTCAAAGAGCATTCTTTAGTTAGTCTTGATATTGAATCTTTTAATAATTTTATAGATAAAGAATTACAAAAGATAATAGAAGAAAATAAAGAAATAGAACCAACTATAATTCCCCATAACATTGAAGAATTCAAGATAAAATTTGATAATATAGAAGTTAAAAAACCAGAAATTACAGAAGCAGATGGAAGCAAGAGATCTATTTTTCCAATAGAAGCAAGATTAAGAAAATTGTCTTATTCTGCACCAACTATGATAGAGGTTAGTGCTCATATAAATAATGTACAAAGAGAGGAATTCAAAACACAGGTAGCTAGTCTTCCAATAATGTTAAGATCAAAATATTGCCATTTGTACAAATTAAATGAGGATGAGTTAATTGAAAATGGTGAAGACCCATATGATCCTGGATCTTATTTTATAATCAATGGAACAGAACGTGTCTTAATCAATATTGAAGATTTAGCTGCAAATAATTTTTTAGTTGAGAAAGCTCCTGTAGGTCCTAGTGAATATAGGGGAAAGATTTTTTCTGAAAGAGGATCTTTTAAAATTCCACATACAATAGAAAGGATGAAAGATGGAATGTTTTATCTTTCTTTTACAAGGGTAAAAAGGATTCCAATCATCATAATAATCAAAGCTCTTGGATTAACTAAGGATGAAGAGATAATGGGTTTTGTTTCTAGAGAAAAAAGATATGACGAAATTATAATTAACTTATATGAATTTGCAGATATGAAAACAGATGAAGTAGCTTTAGATTATATTGCCAAAAAAATTGGAATTACACAATCTAAGGATATAAGGAAGGAAAGAATGAAGGAAATATTAGATAAATATCTTCTTCCTCATTTAGGAATCACAAAAGATTCAAGAATAATAAAAGCTTATAATCTATGTAAACTAATTAAAAAATATATTATGGTTAGTCGTGGTGAGATAGAAGAAGATGATAAAGATCATTATATGAACAAAAGATTAAAATTATCTGGAGACCTATTAGCTGATTTATTCAGAGTTAATTTTAAAGTTTTAATTGGAGATATGCTTTATAATTTCCAGAGAATTGTTAAAAGAGGAAAGTTTCCAAGTATTAAAGTTATTATCAGGGATAAATTACTAACTCAAAGAATTTATTCAAGTATGGCAACTGGTTCTTGGGTAGGTGGAAGAAAAGGAATTTCACAAAGAATTCAAAGGCTTAATTATCTAGATACAATGGCCCATCTGCAGAGAGTTGTCTCACCATTATCCACTTCACAAGAAAATTTTGCAGCTAGACAATTACATTCAACACATCTTGGAAGGTTATGTCCAGTAGAGACGCCAGAAGGAACAAATATTGGGTTAAGGAAAAATCTTGCTTTATTTGCAAGTGTAAGCAAAAGCCCACCACCACAAGAAGAGGTAATCAAAACCTTAATATCATTAGGATTAAAAAAAATAAAATGAGTGAAGTTTATTTAAATGGAGCATTTATAGGAGATGTAGAAGATCCTAATTCTTTTGTTAATCAGATAACTCTTGAAAGAAGAAAAAATAAGATTAGTCATAATGTAAATGTTTTTTATAATGAAGATATAGATTATGTAATGATAGAAAGCGGAAAAGGACGTGTTAGAAGACCATTAATTATTGTTAAAGACGGACAATCTCTGCTAACAGATCAGCATATAAAACAATTGGAAAAAGAAGAGATTAGCTGGAATGATTTAGTACAACAAGGAATGATTGAATATTTAGATGCACTAGAAGAAGAAAGTAGTTTAGTTGCGTTTCATGAAAAAGATTTAACTAAAGAACATACTCATTTAGAAATTAGCCCTACATTAATGATGGGTTTTTGCTCTAGTTTAGTACCATACGCAAATTACGCTCCAGGAGCCAGAATTTCAATGGGAGCAAAAAATCAAAAACAATCAGTTGGTTTTTACGCTTCTAATATTGCAATTAGAATGGATATGGATGTTAATGTCCTTCACACTCCACAAATGCCTATTGTTACAACAATAGTACATGAAGTATCTGATTATGAAAAATATCCTTCTGGGCAGAATGTTGTTATTGCAGTTATGAGTCATATGGGGTATAATATTGAAGATGCTATTATCCTTAACAAAGGGTCTATAGAAAGAGGAATGACTAGAAGTACTTATTACCGTCCTAGTATAGCTGAAGAATTAAGATATTCAGGAGGATTAGTTGATGAGGTATCTATTCCTGATAAAGATGTTAAGGGTTATAAATCAGAAAAAGATTATAGATTTTTAGAAGGAGATGGTGTAATTTATCCAGAAGCAAAAGTGGGAGAGGGTGATGTTGTTATTGGAAAAACATCTCCTCCAAGATTCTTGAGTAGTTTAGATGAATATTCCTTAGCTAGTTCAACAAGAAGAGAATCATCTGTTGGTATTAAGCATGGAGAGAAAGGAGTTGTAGATTTTGTTTTGATAACAGAAAATGTAGAAGGAAATAAACTTATCCAGGTTAGATTAAGAGATCAAAGAATTCCTGAGATAGGTGATAAATTTACTAGTAGACATGGTCAAAAAGGAATTATTGGATTGATAGTTGAGCAGGCAGATATGCCATTTACAGCTTCTGGCATTACACCAGATATCCTCTTTTCCCCACAGGGAATTCCATCAAGAATGACAATAAGCCATTTGATTGAGCTAATTGGAGGAAAGACAGGAGCATTATCTGGGAGGTATATAGATGGAACAACATTTCATTCAGAGCCAGAAGATAAATTAAGGCAAGAATTACTCTCATTAGGCTTTAGAGAAAGTGGTGTTGAGACAATGTATAATGGAAAGACAGGCCAGCAATATAAAGCTAAGATCTTTATTGGAGATATGTATTATTTGAAATTAAAACATATGGTAGCTAATAAGATTCATGCTAGAGCTAGAGGTCCAATACAACTGTTAACAAGACAACCAACTGAAGGAAGAGCAAAAGAAGGTGGATTAAGATTAGGAGAAATGGAAAAAGATACTTTTGTAGCACATGGAGCATCATTATTATTAAAAGAAAGGTTTGATTCTGATAGGACAATTGTTCCTGTATGCGAGAATTGCGGGATTATTGCTATCTATGATGAATATAAAAATAAAAGCTATTGTTCAATATGCGGAGAAAATGTCGAGATAAATAATATTGAGATTAGTTATGCATTTAAATTAATCTTAGATGAATTTAAGTCATTATGCGTCTATCCAAAATTGATTTTAAAGAATAAGTATTAGAAAATGGATGAAAACACACCAGTATATAAAAAAGTAAAAAGCGTTGTTTTTCAAGTTTTAAGTTCTAAGTTTATTAAAGATATGGCTTCTGCTAAAATAGTAACTCCAGAGCTTTATGATAAAGAAGGTTATCCTGTAGACGGTGGATTAATGGATATAAGACTAGGAGTTATAGATCCTGGACTTAAATGTAAAACATGTGGCAGTAAATTAAAGGAATGTGTAGGTCATTTTGGATATATAGAACTTGCAAGACCAGTAATTCATCTAAATTTTGTTAATACAATATTAGCTCTATTAAGGGGAACATGTAAAGAATGTGCAAGGGTTTTAATTCCTGAAAGTAAAATAAAAGATTATAAAGACGTTTTAGATGAAATACTAAAAGAAAAAGGATTAACAGCTAGAAGATTGAAGATAGGTGAGATAATATCTGAATTAAGAACCATAACAAAATGTCCTCATTGTAAAATAAAACAAGGAAAAATAACTGTAGAAAAACCAACAACATTCTTAGAAAATGAAAAAAGAATTTCTCCAATTGAGATAAGAACAAGATTGGAAAAAATAAATGATGATGATCTTGAACTGTTTGGATTAAATCCTACTGCAGTCCGGCCTGAGTGGACGGTATTAACTATACTCGCTATTCCTCCAGTAACTATGAGGCCTTCGATTACCTTAGAATCAGGAGAGAGAAGTGAAGATGATCTAACTCATAAACTTGGAGATATTGTTAGGATAAATCAAAGACTATTTGAAAATATTAATGCTGGTGCTCCAGAGATTATAATTGAGGATTTATGGGATTTATTGCAGTATCATATAACAACATTCTTTGATAATGATATAGCCCAACTTCCTCCAGCAAGGCATAGATCTGGACAGCCATTAAAAACAATTGCTGAGAGAATAAAGAGCAAAGAAGGAAGGATCAGACATAATCTTGCTGGAAAAAGAACAAATTTTAGTGCAAGAACTGTTATTTCTCCAGATCCTAATATTAACTTAGATGAGGTTGGTGTACCACAGATTATGGCTTATAAACTAACAATTCCTGAAAAAGTTACAACATGGAACATTGATTATTTAAAAAAATTTATTGAAAGAGGCCCAGATAAATATCCAGGCGCTAATTACATTATCAGGCCTGATGGGAAGAAAAAAAAAATAACAGATGAGACAAAAGAAGCTTCTTTGGAAGAGTTACAACCAGGTTATTCTGTTGAAAGGCATTTGATGGATGATGATATATGTGTTTTTAATAGACAACCTTCCTTGCACAGAATGTCAATGATGGCTCATAAGATCAAAATCCTACCTGGAAAGACTCTAAGGATAAATCCTGCTGTATGTAACCCTTATAATGCAGATTTTGATGGAGATGAAATGAACCTGCACATACCTCAAACAGAAGAAGCAAGAGCAGAAGCTGAAATTTTAATGCAGGTTGAAAATCATTTAATCAGTCCTAGATATGGATTAAGTGTTATTGGATGTATACAAGATGGTTTATCTGGAAACTATATTTTAACAAAAGAAACTAAATTAATGAAAGAAGAGGCTGTTCAGTTATTAGCAAATATTGGTATAGAAGATTTCTCTAAATTAAATAAAGAAAAAGTTAGTGGTAATGACGTATTTAGTTGTTTATTACCAGATGATTTTAACTTTACAGGCAAGACAAAAACTAATGAGAACATTATAATCAAAAATGGTAGGATAATTCAGGGTTTTATGGATAAAAATAGTTTAGGTCATGAAACTGGTTTAATGTTAAGATCTTTTCATAAAAAATATGAAAAAAAAAAAACAGTAGATTTAATTTCAAAAATGAATAGACTTGGAATAGCAGTAGCAGATAAAGTTGGATTTAGCGTCCCATTATCTGATATGGATTTGCCTTTAACTGCAAAAGATAAAATTAAGGATATATTAAATAAAGCTTATTCTGGTGTTCAAGATTTAATTGATATTTATCATAAAGGAGACTTAGAAATATTTCCAGGAAGAACATTAGAAGAAACGTTAGAACTGAAAATATTAGAGATATTAAACAAAGCAAGAAATGAAACAGGAAAAGTTGTTAATGACTATGGCCAAAAAGATACAGATACATTAAGAATAGTTAATTCAGGATCTAGAGGAAATTTATTGAAGCTTGCTCAAATGGCTGCTTGTGTTGGTCAGCAGGCAATGAGAGGAAAAAGAATAGAAAAAGGATTTAAGAAAAGAACCTTATCTAGTTTCCCAAAAAACGATTTAGGGCCAGCAGCTAGAGGATTTGTTAGAGAAAGTTTTAAGTCTGGATTACTTCCTCATGAGTTTTTTTTTATTGCAATGACAGGAAGAGATTCATTGATGGATACTGCATTAAGAACTCCTAAATCAGGTTATCTTTATAGGAGATTAGCAAATGCAATGCAGGATTTAAAAGTTGAGTATGACAATACAGTTAGAGATGCTTCAAAAAAAATAATACAATTTGAATATGGTGAAGATCAGATAGATGTTTCAAAATCAGAACAAGGAAGTTTAAATGTTAATTCAATTATTGAGGAAAAATGACTGAAGATAAATTACCAAAAAAAATTTTGGATGATGTAAATAAATTAACCAGAGGGATGACTCAGAAAAAGAAGAAAGAAATATTAGATAGGGTTTATCAGGAATATGAAAATATGAAGATTGAGCCAGGAGAGAGTGTGGGGTTGGTTAGTGCTGAATCTGTTGGCGAGCCAGGTACGCAGATGACTCTTAATACATTTCATTTTGCTGGTGTTGCAGAAATGAATGTAACTTTAGGATTACCCAGAATAATTGAAATCCTTGATGGGAGAAAAAAATTAAACACACCAATGATGGAAATCTATCTGAAAAAACCTTTTAACAGGGGAAAGGATATAAGAAAGGTTGCGCAATCAATAAAAGAAGTTAAATTAAAGGATTTTACAAAAGAATTTTTGATTAACATAACAGATATGGATGCCGAAATCATTTTAGAAGAAAAAAATATGAAAAATTTGGGTGTTCGACTTGGATTAGTAGCGAAGGTTCTTAAAGAAACTTTAAAAAATTGTAATATAAGATTTAAAAAAAAAAGTATAGTTGTAAGATTAAAATCAAAAGAAAGAGCATTAAATGATGTTTATAAGCTAAAAGAAAAATTAAAAAATATTCATATAAAAGGAATAAAAGACATAAAACAAGTCCTTCCTATTAAAAGAGGAAACGAATTTATTATAATAACAGCTGGCACTAACCTAAACGAGGTTTTACAGCATACTGCAGTAGACACAGAGAGAACTATAACTAATGATATTTTTGAAATTGCAAGTATTTTAGGAATAGAGGCAGCTAGACAAGCTATAATAAATGAAGTGTATAAAGTAATTGAAAATCAGGGGTTAAATGTTGACTTAAGACATATAATGTTAATTACTGATACTATGTGCTCTACTGGCTTAGTAAAAGGTATAACAAGATATGGTGTTGTCAGTCAGAAAAGTTCTGTTTTGGCAAGAGCTTCATTTGAAACACCAATAAGGCATATAATCCAGGCATCTTTGACTGGAGAGGTAGACACTTTAAATTCTGTTGTTGAAAATGTTATGTTAAATCAATATGTTCCTTCTGGAACTGGAGTAGCTAAATTGATTACTAAGGTTAAGAAATAATAAAAATGGAAAAAACAAAAACAAAAAAAACGAGTAAAAAAGATCTAGTTGAGATAAAAAAAAAAATTGAAAGTAAAAAATTAATCATAGGAACAAAAAGAACAATAAAAAAAATGAAACTTGGAAAAGTAAAAAAAGTTTTTTTAAGTTCTAACTGTTCTGAAAATATTAAAAAGGATATAAAATACTACAGTAGAATATCTAATGTAGAGGTTGTTGAGTTGAATCAGAGAAATGATGAACTTGGTATTATCTGCAAAAAATTATTTCCAATTTCTGTTTTAAGTTTATCTAAATGAATAAAATAAAATATTCTCAAGATTTGATGAAGTTTATGTCTATTTTTGAAACTATTACCCATGCAAAATTAAAGGATTGTATAGAAGATGATTTTTTGATTTTCGTAGTTCAGGAAAATCAAATTGCTAAATCAATTGGAAAGAATGGAAATAATGTAAAACAACTGCAAAATATTTTGAAAAAGAAAATAAAGATAGTTGAATTCAATACTGATGTAGTTATTTTTGTTAAAAATTTAATCACTCCTTTAAAAGCAAAAGATATAAAAATAGATGAAGACGTCATAATTATTCAAGGGGAAGATACAAAAACTAAAGGATTATTGATTGGCAGAAATGCCAAAAATCTTAGAGAGTATGAATCCATAGTTAAAAGGTATTTTCCTATAAAAGAAATAAAGGTTGTTTGATTTCTTAAAATAATAATAATAACTCTTGTTATGATCCTTAATGAATGTAATTCTTAGAGTATTTTGAATTACTGGTCTCTTCTGATTGTAATCTGATATTTGCCTAATTCAAGAATCTTTTCAACACTAGACATGATGGTGTTGTAATCAGTACTGCAAAATTCTTGTATCCATGTTTTTTTCAATTCTTCTGGATCATGAATATCTGAATCAAAGAGGGGGTTGTTCTTTCCAACTCTTTTTTTTAGCTCATTAAATGCAATAGATCCTGGAAATGGGATCAATGCTGAACAAAAAACCTCTTCAAAATCAGAGATTTTCTTTAACTTTCTAGCAAGTTGATATGTTTTTTCCAAAGATTTATCTGTTTCTCCTGGAAGCCCTAAAACAAAAGAGGGAGTAATGTTAATCCCTTCTTTTGTAAGTAAAGTTATCGCTTCTAAACTTCGCTCAGGAGAAAAGGAAGCGCCTTTTGAAATCGTTTTTATAAGTTCATAATCTCCTGTTTCAACACCAATAAATACGTGTTTGACGTTTAGCTTTTTAAATAATCTAACGCTTTCCTGATTAATCCCTTCAGCAGTTGAGAAAATATGAAAAATTGGATTTAAATCATCAGGTTTTGAATCGACCAATTTCTTAAAAGCGCCCATGTCCTGCGTTATTGTATCACTAAAGTCTACAATATATTCAATACTATGAATATTGACAAGATTTTTTACTTCTTTCCATACGCTAAGAGGATTCTTATATTGGACTTTCTTTGGTCCTGATCTTGAACAAAATAAGCATTTATACTTACACCCCATATGCGTAAAAATATTTGTTCCACGATAGTTCCAGGTGCCATGTTTTTCTTGAAAATTCTGAATATATTTTTCAAAATCAACAAAACTTCTGTCAGGTATTGGCAATTCATCAAAACTGGGTTTTGGGTTATGTATTATTCTATCTTTTTGACCTTTGATTATATCAACAAATGGTCTTTCACCAAATCCAACAACGATGTGGTCTATAACCTCCTGTCTGTAGAGACTAATCTCATCAAATATTGTAGATGCATAAACACCTCCAACAACAACTTTACAATTTATATCCTTAGCAGCTTTTGCAATTTCAAGAGCAGAAGAATAATTATGGGTCTTTGTGTCAATTCCTACTATTGCACTTGGCTTTAATCTTCTGATTATCTCTTGATTTGTTATTAACTCACCATCTAAAACTTCAATATTTGCATTAGGAAATTGTTGTTGAACATAAGTTGCAATAGATACCAATCCAAGAGGGACATAACATCCAGTTCTTGAATTGTTTGTGTATCCCAGACTTTTTTCAGGCTGAATTAGCTGAATTTCTAACATTTTTTTAAATCAGAAATCTTTTTAATTTCTTTGAGAATTCTTTGATTTATTTGCAGATTTGTGGAATCTAAATCAGATTTAATATACTCTGATCTATTGATTCCAGGTATGGCAAGAGTAACATCTGAATTTGAGATTGCAAATTTTATAGCAAATTGATTCATAGATTTAATATCTTGATTGCTTAATATTCTCTTAAGTTCATTTATCTTTGATAGGATTTGATTTTTCCCATAAAGCTTAATTTGTTTTTTTACTGCTTCAGGAGAATTATCAAAGTTAGTATCTTCTGAATATTTATCTGTCAAGAATCCTCTCAAAAGCGTTTCTCTTGCAATTATTGCCACTTCATGTTTGTGTGCTAATTGAAAAAGAGTGTCAAGACCATTTTTTTGTAAAACATTATAGATAATTTGTATTGCAGCAAGACCCTCCAATCCATTCTTTTCACAATATTCAATAGCTGCAATACCTTCCTCTGGATTATCTATAGAAACCCCATACCATTCTATCTTGCCTTCATTTCTGAATGATTCAAGTAAATGGAAAACAGCGCCATCATTTACTATATCTAAATTAGGATTATGAAGCAGATAAAGAAAAACTTTATCAACATTTAATCTGCTAAGACTGTTATCTAAATCTTCTTTTAGAAATTCTGGTGAAAAATCTTTTTCATTAAGTCTCTCTGGTTCAATGTGCCTTCCGCCCTTAGTAACAATTAAGATATTTTTTCTTCCTGAATTTTTGATAAATTCTCCAACCCATTCCTCAACCTTTCCTGAAGCATATCTTGGTGCAGTATCTATAATAAAAGAAGCAGTATCAGGAATATTTCTCATTACCTCATTCATGACTCTTAAGGAATTTTCTTGAGTTATACCCCCATAAACATCCCCGTGACCATAAGTACCTAAACCTAGAACAAATACTCTTTTTCCAGTTTTTCCAAAAGTTCTAAATTCCATTTTAAATATATTGGAAATATTCAAGCATGAATCTTGCTATCTCTGTAACCTTTTCAATATCATTAGGAACCAAACGACTTATCTGTTTATCATTCAGGTCTTTATCAAATGAAGGAATCGGAAAGTTTTTTGTGTCTAGATTACAAAAATCCAAAACAGAAAGGAGTGTGTTGTAAGGATTCTCTACCAAATCTTCATATTTGAGTATATGTAATCTTTTCAGTAAATTGTATTCTTTGTAAGAAACAATGACTTCATTAGCCGTACACCATTGCACTGCTGCATCTTCAATCATAGTCTCTAATCCTGTATATTTTGGTCTTTCCAAATCTTCGTATCTTTTTCTTATGATTCCCTCTGAAACAGCATAACCATTTCTAATAATGGTTATAAAATAGGCATCTGGAAAACATCCTTGGATAAATCTGGCCCTTAAAGTGTGCGCAGGGCTTTTATCGCATAATCTTTTTCCATCTTCTATGTTCTTGTGGTAAATAGATGATATCTGTTCTTTATATTCCTGAGTTACGTCTTTTTCGGTAAAATAATATGCAAGCTTTGACCCTGGAAGTTTAGAATCTTCACTGTGTTTCGCGTTTGGTTCCTGGAAAAGATGGTGTGCCCACATCCTAAAAGTGAATGGACTAATAAAATGTATCATAGGTTTTGGCATGCCTTCTAAGTCTTGTCCTTCAACAACAGGTCCGCTTAAATCTTTATGTTCCTTTAAGGCATCCCATAGTATAGTAGTTCCGCTATTGCAACAACCCATAATAATGAGGGGTTTTTCTATTTTTTTCTTAAGATTTAAAATGCTCATAATTATCAATTAGTAGTAGTAGGTTAACTCTTAAATTTTAGTTGTTGTCTTACACCACAACACTTTTAAACTAGAATGTATTCACAGTTACTATGTTAGAAAAAAATCTTTCAAAACTTGGATTTAGTCCTTCTGAGATAAAAATATATTTACAATTATTAGAGAAAGGAGCAAGTTATGCTAATAAAGTTAGTTCAGAAACAAAAATAAACAGGACTAATGTGTATGAAGCATTGGATAGACTAGTTTCAAAAGGGGTTATCTCTTTCATTACCAGAAATAAGGTAAAATGGTTTGAAGCAAAATCACTAGAATCAGTATTATCTCTAATTAAAGAAAAAGAAGAAAAATTTCAGAAAATAAAAAAAACAATTTTAGAAGATATTAAAAATTTTGATTTTCCTGAATATAAAAAATCGCTTGAAGCAAATATATTTGTTGGAAAAAAAGGATTAAGAATAATATATGAGGAGATCCTTGAAGTTGGAAAATCAATTTCACTTATAGCTGCAGAATTGCAATTTAAGAAGTTTTTTGGGCCTTATTTTGAGCTATGGCATAAGAGAAGAGCAGAGAAGAAGATAAAGCAAAGAACAATCTTTCCAATGAAGTTTAAGAATAATGTTCTGAAAAGAAAATTATTAAAATACAAATTTGTAGATAATAAATTTACAAATCCTACTACTACAATAATATATGGGGATAATTGTTTATTTATTCAATGGTTAATAGAGCCAATAGCTATAAAAATCCAAAATAAAGAGATAGCAAAATCTCATTTGAATTATTTTAATCTGCTTTGGAAGTCATAAATTTAAAAACAAAAGCTTTTTAAAATAAATTATAACACATCTTCTATATGAGTAAAAAGCCAAGGGGAATAAACGCAGCAAAGAAATTAAAGAAAAGAAGACATACATTTAGATGGCATGATAATAAATATATGAGGAGGGTGTTAAGACTTAAAGAGAGGTCTGATCCCTTAGAAGGGACCCATCAAGCTAAAGGAATAGTTCTTGAGAAAGTACAATTAGAAGCAAAACAGCCTAACTCAGCAATGAGAAAGTGCTGCAGAGTTCAATTAACTAAAAATGGAAGACAAGTAACAGCATTTATGCCAGGTGATGGCGCTCAAAAATTAATTGATGAGCACGATGAAGTTATTATTGAGTGTATTGGCGGAACTAAGGGAAGGGCTAAAGGAGATATGCCTGGTGTTAGATGGCAAGTCATTAAGGTTAATGATCAAAGTTTAATTGCATTAAGAAAAGGTATAATTGAAAAAGCAAGAAAATGATTAAAGCATTTGATAGGTGGGGTGTTGAAGGTATTAAAGTTGAAGATCCTGGATTAATTAACTACGTTTCTTTAGAACCCAGGATTGTTCCTAAGAGTCCTGCTCGTTATGCAGGAAATAGATTCTATAAATCAAAAACATTTATTGTTGAGAGATTAATGAATAAATTGATGAATGCAGGACATAAAGGTAAGAAGCATTTCAAATCATCAGGTCATTTAACAGGAAAAAGCCAGACAGCTTACGATATAACAGAAAAAACATTTAAGAAAATTGAAGAAAAAACAAAGGAAAATCCAATTAAAGTTTTTATTAAAGCTTTGGAAAATGCTGCTCCTCGTGAAGAAATAATAACAATTGAATATGGTGGAGCTAGATATCCCAAAGCAGTTGAATGCGCTCCTCAAAGAAGAATAGATATTGTATTAAAGTATTTTGTACAAGGGGCTTATCACAAATCATTTAACACAAAGAAATCAATGGTTAATTGCTTAGCAGATGAAATCATTGGAGCTTATAACTCAAGTAGCAGTTCTGCAGCTATAGCTAAAAAACAAGAGTTAGAAAGACAAGCTGATAGTTCTAGATAAGTTTAATTAGTATTGTTATTATCCTTACGTTGATAAATTGCTTGTTCTGCAACATCTAATTTATATTCTTGTCTAAGGATAACATACTTTTCATGGGGGCTTATCAGCCATTGACCATCTTTGTAATACTCTGGATTTTCCTTTAACTCATCTAGAGCCATGTTAATTTGCTTTTTTTTTAATTCAGCAATACTAACAAGCTCTTGAAGGGGTATTTTTTTGCCGTCGTAGTTCAATGTTAAATCCCAAATAAAATCAGGAAACCCTGCACCTGATGTTACCTCCATAAGTTGATATAGTTCTTGTTTTGTAACATTTTTTAATCTCATAAAATTGCCAGTTTCAATATACTCTCTTTGCTTTTCATATAAATAATCTGAAACAAGAGCTATAGTTTGTTCTTCTGAAATTCTTCGATACAAAGGTAGTTGTTTTTCAACAACCCCTTTTCCTAATGATTTCTGTAAATGTTCAACAGCATCTGCATGAATCTGGCAGATCCTTGATTCTGAAATATCCAGAATATTTCCAATTTCTTTTAAAGTATAACCCCCATTATAATATAATGAAACAGTAATTTGTTCTCTTGTATTTAATCTTTTTATTTTTTCTTTTAATGTAGAGGACATCTGATCATCAATGAGTATTTTCGTTATATCACAGGTTGAATCATCTTTAATAACATCTTTTAATCTTGTTGAATCATCCTCCTCCTCCTCATGAACAGAGTCCTCTAAAGATAAATAAGTCAAATGCATAACAGTACCAATATCATTAATTTCATCTGAACTTAGATTTGCTTTTTCGGCAACCTCTTGTGGTGTAACTGGTCTTTGAAGCTTTGCCTCTAAAGTTTGCTTTACTTCATCAAAATACTTTACTTTTAATCTCGATGATCTTGGCACAAAATCATTTTCCCTTAAATAATCAATAATCCTTCCCTTTATCTTTAAACCTAAGTAAGAATCCAATTTAACATCCTTAGCTGGATCATATGTTTCCAACCCATTCATTGCTCCAATTACTCCTTCGCTTATAAGATCATCAATTTCAATAAAAGAAGGCAGATTAATGGCTAATTTGTTTACAATAAATTTAATTAATTTCATATATTTATCAACACTTCCATTTTGGATTGGTTGTATTGCTTGATTATTAATTCCAAAAATATCTGCATAAACATCATATATAAAATCTGACTTTAATTTTCCTTCTCTAAGCACAGAAATGCCTGAGCTCAAATGATTGCCAATTGATTCTGCCACTTTAACAGGTTCAACATCAAAAAATCGTGCTATTGTACCAATATCTACTGTTTTTGTGAGTCTTCCATTAACCTTATTATGTTTTGAAAAATGACAGATTATCTGAATTCCAAGATATAGAACCCATTTGAATAAATAATTTCATTATCTTGAGCAAATTGTAATGTATACAAACCCCTCTCAACTAATCTAGGCAAAGTATAGAAATCTGTGCTTACAATATCACTTAATCTTGCAATAGAATCATTCAATTTACTTGAAAATTGAATAGAGTCATTAGTCATTTTAATTTCATTTAATTCTAACTATTTCAAGTTTTTGAATCTAGATAGTTTATAATCAGTTTTTTTGAGAATGTATTATGTGCAATTTGAATATCTCCTGCAATCTCTTCATCACCTAATAACTCAGCCAGCTTTTCATCTCCTTCTTTCTTTGAGCCTAACTTTTCAGTCAAAAATTTAGATAGATCCTGTCCTAAAATCAACTCACCTATATCAAGATAATCTGAAATTAGAGATGTGACAAGAAATTTTATTCCATTAGTATTATCAGTACTCTGAACCTCAATTCCTTTATTTTTAATGTATTCAATTCTGTTATGAACAGATTCTCTTGAAGGAAAACCATACTTTTCTTTGATTGTTTCTGCAGTCATATACTTTCCTTTTTGGCGGGGATTGGCTGACTTTTTTCCTCTTCTTTTTTTCCCAAAAAATACAGGTATTGTTTCTTCATCTAATAAATAAGTTCCTCTCCCTTTTTTCTTTTCATTCCATTTAACTCCAGAATGTGCATTAATCCTTTGATAAAGATTAGCACTGGAATAACCTCCAATTTCCAAAATCTTTGAAGCTGAAACAACTGTTCCTATCAACAGACTTACTTCTTTCATAATTTCTGGATTAACAACATATCCTTGGTCTATGATTACTTCTGTAGTTTCATCTATTACTGTTTCGATAGTTTCGCTTGAAGATACTTCTGGAAGATTAAAATCTTCCTTTAAAGGAGTAGATAACATTCTAATTTGACTTTCTAACTCATCACATCTTCCTAAAAGCGCAGATCTAAGGCTAATTCTCATCTTAGCGGCATATTGATAAAGATCCTGTCTATATTGATCATACAATTCTGGACTGTTAACTCTAACTTCCTCTAACAAAGATCTGGAATCATTAAGAAATTTAGAGTAAGTTCTATAATTAATATCAACCTGATGTGATAAGTTGACAGCAGATTTAATTAAAAGGTCATGTGTGGCCATTAATGTATCTTTAATTGTTTCTGTATCAGACATATTAGTGGAAATTAATATCAGATTAAAAAGGTTTCTATTTATAAGTAATGACTGTTTTATGCAGATAAGTTTAAAAACGTTTTAAACACCCTTTTCTTATATGAAAACCTTATTTATTGAGGCAAAATCAGATGCAGAAATTATTCCAAATAAAGAAGATATAGATTCATTGCCAGATACAATTGGAATAATAACTACAGTGCAGCATGCACATAAGATTGATTCTTTAATTGAATTTTTAAAAGAAAATAATAAAAGTTATGTTATAAATCAAGGAAAGCAAAAATCAGGCCAGATACTTGGATGTGATGTTAGTAATGCAGAATCAATTAAAGATAAAGTTGATTGCTTTCTTTATATCGGAAGCGGAAAGTTTCATCCAATTTATGCTGCTCTAAAAACAGATAAAGATGTATATTGTTTTAATCCATTAAACAAACAATTTTTTCAGATAGATAAAGATGAAATTGAAAAAATAAAAAAGAAAATAAAAGGAGCAAAAATCAAGTTTTTATCTTCAACAGAGATTGGTGTTTTAATTTCTACAAAGCCAGGCCAATATAATCTAAAAAAAGCAAAAAAACTCAAGGAAAAATATAAAGATAAAAACTTTTATTTTTTTATTTTTGATACTTTAAGAAAAGAAGAACTAGAGAATTTTAATTTTGTAGAATGTTTTGTAAACACAGCATGCCCAAGAATAAAAGAAGATGATTTGGGTAAGACAATAATTAACTTTGAAGATTTATAAAAATGTTTAAACCAGAACTTTTAGCTCCAGCAAGTAATTTTACAATGTTAAATGCAGCTATAAAAGCTGGATGTGATTCTGTTTATTTTGGAATAAAAAAATTAAATATGAGAATTACAGCAGATAATTTCTCTTTAAAAGAATTAAAAAAAGTTATAGATATATGTCATAAAAATAATGTCAAAGCATATCTAGCTGTAAATACAATTATATATGAAAATGAATTAGAAAAAGTAAAAAATATTTTAAAAGAAGCAAAAAAAAATAAAATTGATGCAATCATTTGTTGGGATCTTTCTGTTATTGAAGAAGCAAGAAAATTAGGATTAACTATTCATTTAAGCACACAAGCTTCTGTCTCAAACTCAAGAGCAGCTTTATTCTATAAAAAAATAGGAGTCAAAAGAATTGTTCTGGCAAGGGAGTGTTCTTTAGAAGATATAAAAAAAATAAAAACCAAAGCAAAGATAGAAACAGAAGTTTTTATTCATGGTGCAATGTGTGTTTCAATATCTGGAAGATGCTTTACATCTCAATTTTTATTTGGAAAATCAGCTAATCGTGGAGATTGTATACAGCCATGCAGAAGATCATATAATGTTAAGGACATTGAAAAAGAGTTTGAATTAAAACTTAAAAATAATTACATAATGTCAGCTAAAGATTTGTGTGTGTTGCCTTTTATTGAAAAAGTAATAGGAATTGATGCTTTTAAAATTGAAGGAAGAAATCGTTCACCAGAATATGTTAAAACAGTAACAGAAGTGTATAGAGAAGCTATTGATAGTTATCCAAATATAGATAAAAAAAAATTAATGAAGAAATTAAAGACCGTCTACAATCGTGATTTTTCATCTGGTTTTTTTTTAGGAAAACCAATAAATGAATTTGCTGATGTTTATGGTTCTAAAGCAACTAAAAGGAAAAAATATATTGGAGTTGTAAAAAACTTTTATAAGAAAATTAATGTAGCAGAGATAAAATTAGAAGGTGGAGATATTAAAGTAGGAGATGTCATTCTTATTATAGGTCCCACTACTGGTGTTAATGAAGAAACAATAACTTCAATTCAGAGAAATAAAAAAGAAATAAAAAAAAGTAAGAAAGGCCAGAGAGCAGGAATAAAGCTTAATTCTTTAGTAAGGGAAAATGATAAAATATATTTATGGCAATAAATATTGAAAAGAATATGTTCTAGTTCTAATGATATAGGTTGTTAATATTGAAGATATATAGATTAATTTGATTATTCAAGACTAGAAATCTATTTAAATTACTCAACTAAAACACAAAATGGTGTAAAAGTTGGGAGTAAGAATTGAATTAATAACTAAAGATGGCTTAAGCCATGGTTCTGAAGGAATTATCAATAAAGCTCCAATAAGAGTTTATAATATTAATGATAATTTAACAGAAAAAGAAATTGATTCTGTTAAAAGACTTCTTGTAGATCCTATAGTTGATAATTGTAGTGTAAATAAACCTATACTTGGAATTGTACCAGAAAAAATAGAGTCTGTTGTTATAGAAATGTCTCCAAAACCAGGTGTTAATGATCCAGAAGGCAAGGAAGTTCAACAAGCAATAGAAAGAAAAATAGGAAGAAAAATAGGAGGTGTATCATTTGCAGAACAATATCTGTGGGGAGGAAGTTTAGATGAACAACAATATATTGGACTTCAAAAACAGCTTGGAAATCCTTTGATAAATGAATTCAGAAGAGTTGATTCAAAACAATGGATTAATCATGAAGGTATTGGATTTCATTTTCCTGAAGTAAATCTTCCAAAGGTTGAAGCATTTAAGTATGTTGATATTAGTGTAGGTGATGAAGAGCTTTCAAAGATTAGTGATAATAGATTATTGGAATTAAACTTAGAAGAGATGAAAGCAATACAAGTTCTATTTCAAGATCAAAACTTTTTAGAAAAAAGAAGAAAAATTGGTTTAGAAGCTATACCAACAGATGCTGAATTAGAAAGCCTTGCTCAAACATGGAGCGAACATTGTATCCATAAAAAATTCAATGCTAAATGGATTTATACTTCTGATGATCCAGATGATGAATCTAATTTACCTGAAATAACTGATAGTGTCTTTAAATCAATTATTGTTTCTGCAACAGAAAAAATTGGAGAGAATGTTGACTGGCTTGTTTCTGTGTTTGAGGATAATGCTGGTGTTATAAGATTAAGTGAGAAGAAGAGTGAAGATGATGATGATAAAGAGGAATGGAATGTTGCTCATAAAGTTGAAACCCATAATTTTCCTTCTTCTTTAGATCCCTTTGGAGGAGCTAATACTGGCTCTGGAGGGGTTTTTAGAGATCCAAAAAGTACTGGTCTAGGCATGATTGTTGTTTCAAGCCAATATGGCTTTAGAGTTGCTAATCCTTCTTCCTATAAAGACCTTCCTTCAAATATATTAGGTGGAGAAGAGATACTAAAAGGAGTTGTTCTTGGTGTTGAAGATTATGGAAATAAAATGGGAGTTCCAACAATGTGCGGTAATGTTTTTGTTGATGACGGTTGGTTAAAGCCTGCTGTTTATGTTGGAGCTGTTTCTGTTCAAAAAGCTGAAATCAATGGAAGAAAAACTCATGAAAAAATAATTGAACCAGGATATATTGGATTATCTTTAGGAGGAAAAGTTGGAAAAGATGGAATTCATGGAGCTACTGCTTCTTCAACAGATCAAAAAGCTGATGCAGAAGAAGATACTCAGGTTAATCAGGCTGTTCAAATTGGAGACCCTATTGTTGAAAAAGGTGTTTTTGAGGTTATGAATATTTTAACAGAACTTTCCTTAGTTGAAGCTACTCAGGATTGTGGTGCTGGTGGATGGAATTCTGCTGTTGGTGAACTTGCTCAACTAAGTAATGGTGCTGAGATGGATTTAAGTTATGCTCCTGAAAAATATAAAGGATTAACAGGATGGGAAAAGCTTGTTTCAGAAGCCCAGGAAAGAGAAATTATTGTTATACATCCTAAAAACTTAGAAAGAGTTTTAGAAATTTGTCAGCACAATAATGTTGAAGCTACTGAAATTGCTGTATTTAATGATTCAGGTTTTTATCATGTTAAAGACCAAAGTAAAACAATAGCCTATATTCCAATTGATTTCTTACATAAAGGACTTCCACCATGGGAAATAAAAGCTCATTGGACCCCTACTAAGAATGAGGAACCTGAAATTCCTTTAGAAGATTTAACTGATACTTTATTAAAATTAATTGCTCAACCAAATATGCAAAATTATGATTGGATTACAACAAGATATGATCATGAAGTCCAAGGCGGCAGTTTAATCAAACCAATAATTGGAATAGGAAAAGGAAGAAGCGATGCTATTGCTTATCATCCTGTTCTTAGTGAAAAAGAAGTTGTTATAGAATCTATTGGTAGTAATCCATGGCAAGGTGATATTGATGCTTATCACATGGGAATAAATAGTGTTGTTGATGCAATTGGTAAGATAATTGCTGTGGGAGGTAATTTAGACAGGATTACATTTAATGGCAATACAACATGTCCAAAACCAGAGAAAGACCCTTATGTTGCTGCTCAGGTTATTAGAATGTTAAAAGGTGCTGCTGATGCTGAAATTGCTTTTGGAACTCCAACTATATCTGGTAAAGATAGTACCTCAATGGAAAGGAGTTATACTAGTACCAAAACAGGAAAAGAAGTTCATGTTAAAGCAAAACCAGAATTATTAATGAGTGCTCTGGGAATAATACCTGATGACTCAACATTAGTAACTTCAGATTTTAAAGTTCCATTTGATGTTGTTTATGTTGTTGGAGAAACTTATGATGAATTAGGGGCTAGTGAGTATTATTTAATGCATGGTGAAATTGGAAGAAATGTTCCAAAATCAGATCTCCATGAAATACCAAAGAGATATATTGCAATGCAGAATGCAATAAAACAAGGGCTAGTTCATTCTGTACAATACATTTCAAAAGGAGGATTAGCAGCTGCTCTTGTCAACTCATCAATTGCAGGAGATCTTGGAGTTGATGTAATGCTAGATCAGGATGATCTTACAGATGAAAAATTATTGTTTTCTGAAACCACAGGAAGATTCATTGTTAGTGTACATCCTTCAAATAAGAAAGAATTTGAATCTTTAATGAGTGACTGCTATACTAGGGCAATAGGACATGTTGGCGATAATCACATTAGTGTTTTGTGTAATAATCAACAAATCATTAAAACAGATGTTAATACTTTAAGAGAAAGAAATAAAGGAGAGATTCGATATTAATGAAACCAAAAGTTTGTGTTTTAAGGACAGATGGAACAAATTGTGATAGAGAGACAGCTTATGCTTTTAACTTAGTTGGGGGAGATGCAGAGATAGTTCATATTAATTCTCTAAAGAAAAGATATGATCCTGTTAAAAGAGGGGAAGTTAATTTACAGGATTATCAGATACTTGCCCTACCTGGCGGCTTTTCTCATGGAGACTACATTGCTGCTGGCAAGGTTCTTGCAGAAGACTTGATAGATTCTCTTGGAGATGAAATTTCAGAATTTTTTATTGATGACAAATTGATTATTGGAATTTGCAATGGTTTCCAAGTTTTAGTAAAAACTGGATTTTTACCAATGACCAAGAGATTAGAGCAAAATACTACTTTAACTTATAATGATAGCGGAAGATTTGAAGACAGATGGGTTAAGCTTGTAAGTCCAAAAGAATATAAGGGTAATTGTGTCTGGACAAAAGGTATAGAATCAATTGATCTTCCTGTTGCTCATGGAGAAGGTAAGTTTGTTACTTCTACTGAGATTGTTAAAGAACTATTTGAAAAGAATCTTGTTGTTTTCCAGTATGCTGACTCTAACGGACCGACAATGAACTTTCCTGAAAATCCAAACGGATCTATTGAAGCAATAGCAGGAATCTGTGATCCAACTGGAAGAATATTTGGCTTAATGCCGCATCCTGAAAGATATAATAATGCCAAAAATCATAATCTATTTACATTACAAGATATATTGAATAGAGATTATGTTGATAAAAGAAATCCTTTAGTTGCTGAAAGATTAAAGAGAATAGGAATTCCTGAAAATCACGGGTTAGAGATATTTAGAAATGGTGTAAATTATTTTAAATGAGGTGGAAAAATGAAAAAAGATACAGCTGATTATGAAAGAAGTGAAGCAGAGGCAATTGCTAGTGGTAAAAAAGCCTTAGAGAGAGCGCCGTGGTTATTTAACCGTGCTGTAAGTAAAAAAGGTTTTTTTGTAGAACTTAGAGAAAATAATATTGTTCATCCAAGTTATTTTTCTGTACATTGTGTTGATGGAAATGGAACAAAACTTTTCTTAAGCGCATGGTCTGGTAATTATAGATTAGCTCCAATAGATGGAATTGCAATGAATGCTAATGACATAGCTACAATCATACATGCGTATCCTGACGTTTTAAACATTTACTTAGCATGTCAGACTGAAGTTGAAGAACAACATATGGGGGAGATAATGAATGGTTTTGTTGATGCTCTTGAAAAAATAAGAATTCCAAATGCACCATTGGATTTAAATATCGGAAAAATGGAAACAGCTTCTTTAGATGAAATGATTTCATTAGGTGTTCCCAATAAAGGTGTTGATTTTGGTATTGTAATGGGTGGTTATATTAGTAAAGATAAAGTTCCTAATTTAAATCCAGAACCAGGAAATATTATTGTTGGAGTTAGTTCAACAGGATTGCACAGCAATGGATATACTGGAGCAAGACATGTTTTATTTACACCCGGTGTTGAATATAGGGATGAATGGAAAAGCCAATACAAAGGAAAGTTTCATTTTGATGATAAACCTAAAATTTTAAAAGGAAAAACTGTTCTTGAAGCATTACAAATACCAACTGCACTTTACTTAGTTGAAGCTTCTTTAATTGGCCAAGAATTTGATAACCCAGATATTTATGGAGTTAACATAACTGGAAATGGGCTTGCAAATTTTAATAGGGCGGGAGAAAATGTTTCATTTGAAATTACAGAGCCAATGGATATTTTGCCTATACATGAATTACTAATACAAGAATCAGGATGGACTCCAGAACAAGCTTATACAAAACAAAATATGGGGATGGGTTTTGCTTATATTGCTCCATCTTTGATAGTTGCTGAAGGTATTGTTAAATTAATAAATAAAAGGGGAGAAAATAAAGCAAAGATTGTTGGAGTAGTTGAAGAAAGTAGGGAAAAAGGGCTTATAACAAGATTACATGAGCCTTATGAAGGAAATGCATTGGAGTTTAAAGATTATTGAAGTGGAAAGAAAGAAAATGATAACAAAACTATTTTCAGGAAAAGAACCAATGCGTTTAGCTATTTTTATGTCTGGCACTGGCTCTAATGCAAAAAGAATAATTGAAAAATATTTGGGGCAAAGACATGAAGGAATAATCACTTTTGAACCTGCATTGATATTCACAGATAATCCAGAATCAAATGCCCATAAGATTGCAAAGATAGATTATAAGGATAATGGTTTTGAAATTCCTTTGGTTGTTAATCCTATAAAAGAATTTTATGAAAAACAAGGTTGTGATAACATAAGGGATTTTGAAGTTAGGGAAAAATATGACAGAACTCAATTAAAACTTCTTGAAGATCATAGAATTGATGCAATTGCATTAGCTGGTTATGATTGGGTTATAACATCAGTTATCTGTGATAATATATTAACCACAAATGTTCATCCTGGAAATTTAAGAAAAACTTTTCCTGGACAAAAAAAAAGAATGTATACAGGATTAGGATGGGTTCCAAGCGCTAAAGCAATTTTAAATAGTGAGGATAAAGTATATACCTCTGTTCATCTTGTTACAAGCCAGCTTGATGGCGGTCCATCATTAGCTGTATCTGCCCCACAACCTATTCAGGAAGAAGTACTTTCCTTAGAAGATAGAACTGTTCTTTTAGGAGAAGCTCAGGAACAAGAAAAACCATTAACTTATATTTCAAAATTTATTAGAAAGCATCTTGATATGGAAGATGAAGAAATTTCTAAGTTATTTCCTATTTATGGATTTGCTAAAGATTGCCAGGAGAGGTTAAAGGTTCATGGAGACTGGGTAATATTTCCACAAGTTATAGAATATATATCATTAGGATTCTATGGAAAAGGTGAAACTGGAAACTTATATTTTAACAATAAACCAATTCCAAATGGATTATTTTAAGTCCTAATAATTAAATCTTCTTTAAAGACACTTCCTATTCCTTGTCCAACTCTAAAGAAAGTATCTGAAAAAATTCCGTATAATGAATCTAAGAAACCAGTTTTCTTTTTATATTCAATAATACTTGGCTTTACTCCAATATTTTCTTCAATTAAATCTAATGCCTTTTTTTTTCCACCTAAGACATCAATTAAATTAAGTTCTAAAGCTTGCTGGCCAGTATAAAACATTCCTGTGGCTATCTTTTTTATTTCATCTTCTGGAATGTTTCTGTTTTTAGCAACATCTTGTGTAAAGTATTCATGCAATTCATCAACACTTTCTTGGAATAATTTTTTTTCTTCTGAAGTTAATTCTTTGTAAGGTGTTCCTATATCTTTATATTTTCCACCAACAACTCTTTGATATGTGATATTATATTTTTCCAAAGTTCCAGAAAATTCTAAATAAGAAGCTAATACACCTATACTTCCTGTGATTGATAAAGGAGAGGCTACAATTTTATCTGTTGCACTAGCAACCCAATATGCTCCACTTGTTCCCTGATCTCTTATCCAAGAAACAGTAAATTTTTTAGTTTTTTTAACTGCATTAGCTATTTCTTCAGATGCAACTGCTGTTCCTCCTGGAGAATTAATTTCAAATAAAATAGCTTTAACATTAACATCTTTATCTGCCTTCTCAATTAACTCAATAACATCAGAGCTTGATAGTGCTTGAGTGAAAAAACTTAATTGGCCGTCGCTTGTTATTACTCCTTTAATTGGGATCAAAGCTGTATTGCCAAAAGTAAAATCTGCATTAAAAAAAAAAGAAATAACTCCAACTATAACAAAACTTAAGATAGCTAAAAAAACCACTGCAATAATCACGAAAATCCATTTGCCTTCCATAAAAAATTTTAATAATTTAATGATATTTAAAGCTTATGAATGAGAAAGATTAGGGAAGCCGAGTTATAAAAACCTTTAAATAATCCTCATTAATCTAATTCTAAATATGTCAAGGAAAAAACAACAACAAGAAAGACAAGATCAGATAGAAGAAGAAATTCGTAGAACTAAACTGCCCAGAGGAAGACAAGTTATAGGTATTTTAGAAAGAAGAGTAGGTGGAAGCAGAAATATTGTCAGATGTATGGATGGCAAAACTAGAAACTGCAGGATTCCTGGAAGATTAAAAAGAAGATTATGGGTTAGAGAAGGCGACATTCTTTTAATAGAGCCATGGGAATTGTCAGGAGATAAAAAAGGAGATATTATCTTTAAATATAAACCAACTCAGATATCAGTACTAAGGCAAAGAGGTTATTTAGATAAGCTAAAAGAATTTGAAGAATTCTAACATTACTACTCGAGAATAGAAATCTTTAAATATGAATCTATCAAAATTAAAATTTATGAGCGGGGGAAAATTAATAACATTCTCATTAATATTATTAATTAATTTTATTATACAGATAGTTTTTTCATTTAGATCTAATGTATTCATAAGGGAATTTATCTTGTTCTGTATTTTCTTTATAGCAGCTATAATTTTATTAGCTGGGATAAATAGAAGATGGGGTGCTCCTTGGTTTACTGTATTTTTTGCAGTGCAGATGCTGAACTTCCTTTATATTCACAACAATATGACTACTGTTCAATATCCAGGATGGCTAGTAATTGTATTATTTGTCAGTGTAATTGGATTATTAGTGTCGGTAGCTTCTATTAAAAGGCCAGT